>Ga0316204_10000647_pt1 | contig 119945 bp, 125 predicted proteins | sample 6monrhotite_MG_2_FD_205661 | JGI IMG/M metagenome (GOLD analysis project Ga0316204, IMG submission 205661) | Microbial mat bacterial communities from mineral coupon in-situ incubated in ocean water Damariscotta River, Maine, United States -... | ecosystem: Environmental > Aquatic > Marine >...
GGATCGCCTCAAGCGCAACCTTGGCTTTAAACTCGGGCGAATGGTTCTTTCGTTTCTTCATTTTGGATCACTTCTTTCGTCATGCGATCCACCTTAACGACTGGTCTGAATTTCCGCGACCACCTCTTTTCTCTCAAATCAACCTTCCCGAATTACTCCGCTCTACGAGCCGATTTTGGCCACCGCCTCGACCAAGTTACTGCCGAAAATACCCGGATGCTTCTGAACGCTTTGACGCCCCCTGATACCGTGCCGAACGTGTCTGAGGCTGATCTAAGTGACGTGTCAGACGCCAAAGAAGAAGCGTTAAGCGCATGGGACTCGCGACTTGGGAATATATTCAATGAGTACCAGGACCACCCTCAACGACTGAGACCTCTGCGCATGGCAATGGAAGAACGCTTGCTGCGGGCGTTTGCTGGCCTGATCAACCAGCTCCGACAAGAAGACCTTGGCATTGAGAGGTATGTTTGGCGCTCACAGGACGACCCCAAAGTGCGTGATAGCCATGCAGAATATGACGACCAGGTATTTCGCTGGGATGATCCCCCGGCGGGTGGGCACCCGGGCGAAGCACATAACTGTAGATGCTACGCGGAACCCACTGCACCTGCCCCTCAAGACAACGTAATTCTAGCCGACTTCGACGGCAGCGTTCCTCCACAAGACCTTTCAATCCATGAAGCAAGTGGAGGCCATACCATTGCCCTACATGTCGGGAAAAGCGAAGGCTTCCTCATCGGATCGGTCAGCACTCCGCGTGGGAGAACGCTTTTTGGCACCCTGTATCGGCGGCGACATGGAACATTCCCATCCCTTGAATCCGCGCAGAGGTTGACGAACTCTAACCTAGCTAGCAACGAGGATGTTGTGAATGAAGTTGCCAGCGGGAGACTGCGTAGAGCCTTCATAACAAGTGATTTCGGATCAATAACAGGCTTTGAGGCATACAGAACCACTCAGCGTGCCTCATCCCCAATACGGCTGCGCCAGACATTTGGCGTTGGAACCGTCATTGAGTATGACCCAGACATGCCAGATGGGTTTATCATTATTACATCCTATCCAAGGATTGACTGACATGACGCCGCCAAAATCATTCTACGACTTCACTTTGCAATTTCATCAAGACCTAGATGTCGTTCGTCCTGGTTGGGCCGAAACCCCAGACGGGCGTAATCAAGTCTATGAAGACTTTCGGCAAGGCTATGGCGATCAAGCCGTGCGGGAACTAGCCACGTACTGCAAAAAACTTTTAGCTGATAACGAGATTGATCTTGGTTCGCTTTGGTTCAAAGAATCCAAGGCCGACTGGGTTATTCAAGATGCAGGCGTTCGTTTCCTCTTTAATGATTTTTTGGGATGGGCGGATTCGCTATCTTAGGCAACTGCCGCACCAAGGAACTCTAAAAGCCGCCGTTGGCGCAGCCGCAGCGAATGCACCCGTTGTCCGCTTTGCCGACCTTCATGCATTTTGCGGCGAAGGTCTCAACAGGCCCGTCCGGCGGACCTCCATCGTCCCGCATTCGCGCCGCAGACAATCCGTGGTCCCGTCGTCTTCGCACGTCTCCCGGTTCAGCCGTCGCGCGCGCCGGACGCGCCTCATCCGGCCTTCTGCCCGATTTTCGGCTCCGTCCCCGCCCGGATCCGCGCGATATTTGCGCGGTGACGCCAGAAAATCAGCAAGGTGAGCACCATCCCCAGCACCAGGGCCTCGCCCGCGCCCAGAAACAGCATCAGGAACGTCGACGCCGCGGCCGCGAACAATGCGCCCATGGACGACATCCGGCTGACGCCTGCGCCCACCAGCCACGCGATACAGGCGCCAACGCCCACCGGCCAGTGCAGCGCCAGCAACAGACCAAGGAATGTCGCCACGCCCTTGCCGCCGCTGAAGCCCAGCCATATCGGATAGCAATGCCCCAGCATCGCGGCGAGACCGGCAAGTTGTGCCGCATCCTCTGACCCGGTTGCAAACCGCGCCATCAGCAGCGCCACCGCCCCCTTGCCCGCATCCAGCAGCAGTGTCAGTGCCGCCGCCGGCCTGTTGCCCGTGCGCAGCACGTTGGTCGCGCCGATATTGCCCGATCCGATGTCCCGCAGGTTGCCAAGGCCCATGACGCGGGCCAGCACCATGCCAAAGGGAATCGACCCCAACGCATATCCAATGACGGCCCAAAGCAGCAGGATAGAGGACGAAGTTTCAATCAGCGGCATATCAAGCTCTTGATATATCAGGTTTTCTGGTAGACGGACACACCCGCCACATATGTGCCCAGAACCTTACCCTGCATGCGCGCGCCGTCAAAGGGGGTGTTGCGCGATTTGGACTGGAGTGTGGCCCGATCCATCACAAACGGCGCATGCGGGTCAAACAGGACAAGGTCCGCAGGGGCGCCGACTGCCAGCCGCCCGCATGGCAACCCCAGCCGTTTGGCGGGGTTCAGCGACATCGCACGCCACAGGCCCGGCAAGGAAATGTGACCGGCATGAAACAGGCGCATCGCCGCGGGCAGCAACGTTTCCAGAGCGACCGCGCCGCTGGCCGCGGCCTCGAACGGCAGGCGCTTGCTTTCCTCGTCCTGGGGCGTGTGCATCGAAGAGATGACGTCGATCAGCCCCGAGGCAACGGCCTCGGCAATGGCCAGGCGGTCTTCCTCGTCGCGCAGGGGCGGCTTGATCTTGAAGAAGGTCCGGTAGTCCGCCACGTCCAGCGCATTCAGCGTCAGGTGGTGAATCGAGGTGCCCGCAGTGATGTCGAACCCGTTCTGCCTGGCCCGTTCCAGCGGCGGCAGGGCGCGGGCTGCGGTGATCTGGTCGGCGTGATATTTCACGCCCGTCATCTCGATCATCGCGATGTCACGGTCCAGCCCCATCCGCTCGGCCATGGGCGAAACAGCGGGCAGACCACGCAGGGAGGCGAACTTGCCCGAGGTGGCGGCCGCCCCGGCACTCAGCCCCGGATCCTGCGGATGCCCGATGACAAGCGCCCCAAGGCTGCGGGCATAGGCCAGGGCGCGGGTCAGAACCTTGCTGTTGGTGACCACGTGGTCGCAATCGGTAAAGGCCACCGCCCCGGCATCCAGCAGGAACCCGATCTCGGTCATCTCGCGCCCTTGCCGCCCCTTGGTCAGCGCGGCCATGGGCAGGACGTTGACGGGGGCCGCCTCGCGGGCGCGGCGGATCACGAATTCCAGCACCTCGGGGTTGTCGATGGCCGGGTCGGTGTCGGGGCGGGTGACCATGGTCGTGACCCCGCCCGCAGCCGCCGCCAATCCGGCGGAGCCAAAGCTTTCCTTGTGCCGCTCACCCGGTTCACAGACCTTGACCCCGATGTCGACAATGCCGGGCGCCAGATGCTTTTGGCCGCAGTCGATGACCTGGTCAAAGTTGACAGCTGTCAACTTTTCCTGTTCAAAATCAGTACGTTGCGTTAAGACTTCGGTAATCTTTCCGTCCCTGACCACAAGGCCGCCGGTGGAGACCGTCCCGGCCTCGGGGTCCACGAGACGCGCGTTCCTGAACAACAGGTTGCTCATGCGGCCCAACGCCCGGGCACGAGGGGAGGGGGAAAGATGGACATGACGCTCCTGAATCTGGACCCGCCCGTCTTGTCGGGCAAAGCGCAGGAATTGTCCAGAGAAACGCCTGTCAGTGTGACGATCCGGCCAGAGCCGCCGATCTGTCATCCATGCGCGCTGCTGGCCTACTCCGCCCGATCGGCCTCTGCATCATCTTGCAGCGCATCGACTCCGACGTCTTCTGCTGCGCTTCGGTCCAATTTGATTTTTGGTGCCGGTTTACGCCATTCCTGAAGATTCTGGCCAATCTCGCGGTAAAAGAACGGCACTACATCCTCGAGTTCCTTGATGAAGTTGACTTGCTGAGTGAATTTCGCACCCAATCGGCGCGCCATGAAAATGTGAAACCTGGTGACTTGAAGGCCGTTTTTGTCCTTTTCACAAACCGAAGCGTCTTCGATCAGTTCAGAAAGCTGAAACTGCGTGTTTTCGCTCCGTCCTGGCCAAATCATTCTGACAAAAACTTCTTCAGTATTCTCAGTTGTCAATTGGCGCAGCAACCAGTTCACACGTGCCTTGGATGAAACCCTGTCTTCCGGAGCGCGAAGCGACATGCCGATATCAAGAGTGCGGCGCGCGATATCTGCGACAACCTCGATTGGAGCGGCCGCGCCGGGCACGTCCAGTACTGATTTGAGCTGTCCGTCTGCGCGCAAGTGTTGTAGTTCGTCCTTTCTGCGTTGCGCGGGATCCGTCTGATGCTTTCTTTGCAATTTCTCCTGCACCGCGGTTTCAGTCTGTCGGCTTAGTATCAGTGACAGATCGCGGGTTTCCTGGTGCCACGCTTCCAGAACCACCAACGCTTCGTGTGATTTGGCCGGAATTTTCCCGCCAGCCGACACCAACCTGTTAATCTCGGACCATTCGGGAGGCATCCGATCAAACCCTTTGACGCCTGCGCTTTCATGCGTCAGAAAGCGCCTCAATTCGTTCAGCAGTAGTTCTTGGTCTTCATCGGCAACATTGTCTTGCTTTTGCAAAATGTCGGAAACGGTCAGGATATACATCCAGGACCAGTGAAAAACGGGTATCTTCGAACGGCTTTTTCGCACTTCTTCAACAGGGTGATGTTCGGGTTGCGTGGCAAATTGGTTTGAAATTGTGATAACGCAATCAATGCCCTGTTCTTTGGCGATTTCGCGGTATTTTTCCACCTGATCAGCGCCGACTTCGGCATTTCCAACCTTGGCTTCCACCAATGCGCGCCACTCATTGGAACCATTCCGCAAAACGATAAGCCCGTCAGGTCGGTCCTTGACTTGTATTTTCTCGTTTTTGAAAACGATTTCCGTATAGGTTTCTATCTTGGAGCGTTTCCCAACACGTTTCCCGACAGCGTTCAAAAGCTCTGACCCGAATTCTTCAATCTTTGAAATACAGGCAAGGACGATTGACGTCGTGCGGCCTTCTTTGGATGTTGTTGCCAGAACTGGAAACAGGCGGGCCGCTTCGCCTTGGACGAGGTAATCGGGGCGATGCATTCAAACGTCTCCTGAAATCATATTTTCAAGCTAAGCGCAGGGAACGCATCTATGCAATCTTTCAGAGTACCTGCATTTGGAGGGGCGTCGTTGGGGCGCTCTTAGGACTTCCGGCATTTTGCTTTGCTTGAAACGCCCGCCCCGGCCCCCAACCCCACCCCGCGCCGCGCTTTGCACCGCCGGTCAGCGTGCGGATCGGGCCCCGTTGCCCCGCGCCGCCATGCAATCGCACAAAACCCGCCACAGTGGCGCCCAACTGTTCCCGCATATCGCGAGCTATCACCTGTCGGGCAAGCGAAAAGGGCGGACATAGGATGGGATTTTTCGAGGCAATCAACTCGGTCTTTGCCGGGTATTTCAGGTTTACGGGCCGCGCGCCACGCTCGGAATTCTGGTGGTTCTTTCTGTTCGAGGTGCTGGCGATCAGCGTGCTGGGCTTTGTCGATTTCCGGATGGTCCTGAGCGCGGTCGAGGCCGAGGGGAGCAATCAGGCGGCCCTTCTGGCCATCAGCCCGTTTGATTTCATGCTGGTCTATTACTTTATCGCCACCTTTGTGCCGCGTCTGGCCGTCACCATTCGCCGCCTGCACGATGTCGGCCTGTCGGGGTTTTTCTATCTGTTCTACTTTGTCCCCATTGTCGGCGCGCTGGTTGTTTTGGTGCTGACGCTGTTGCCCTCCGAGGCCGATGACAACATGCACGGGCCCCACCGCCCCGGTGGCAAACCGCGCCGCGACCCCGATGGCCGCCCGCGCAAACATGACCCGATGCAGGGCTATGCCGTGCTCGACAGGATCAACGACGAGCCGACACCCGAGATGATCGCCGCCCGCCGCGCCGAGGTGCGCGCGCTCTATGAACAGCGCGTGCTGGGAAAAGGCCCGGTGGTTGCCGAGTGATCAGTAAGAGTAAGCCGCAAACACCCGTGTCACATCGCCGTTCCAGTCGGTGTTGTAGTGCTCGATCAGCTCGTCGGCAGGGGTTTTGCCGGTCTCGATGCTTTCCTGCAATGCGTTGAGAAAATGGGTTTCGTCCGGGATCATGCCGCCCGCACCGGGACGTGCGCGGGCCACAAGCCCGGCATGTGAAATCGCCACAGCCTCGCGCGCGAGATCGTGCATTTTCACCCCGTTCACTGCGGCCTGAAGCCCGTCAACCGAGGCCGCCACCCGCAGCCCTTCGCGGGTTTCGGCATCGAACCCCCTGACCAGATCCCATGCGGCATCAAGGGCCGTCTGGTCATACATCAGCCCCACCCAGAACGCAGGCAGCGCGCACAGGCGCCGCCACTGGTTGCCGTCCGCCCCGCGCATTTCGATGAACTTTTTCACCCGCGCCTCGGGAAAGGCCGTCGTCATGTGGTCGGCCCAGTCGCTCAAGGTCGGCGTTTCGCCCGGCAGCGCGGGCAGTTTGCCCTTGAGGAAGTCGCGGAACGACATCCCCAGCGCGTCGATATATTTGCCGTCGCGGTAGACGAAATACATCGGCACATCGAGGATATATTGCACCCACCGCTCGAACCCGAACCCGTCCTCGAACACGAACGGCACCATGCCGGTGCGCGAGGCGTCCAGATCGCGCCAGATGCGCGAGCGCCATGATTTGTGCCCGTTCAGCTTGCCCTCGAAGAACGGCGAATTGGCGAAAAGGGCGGCGGCCACCGGTTGCAGGGCGATGGCGACGCGCATCTTTTGCACCATGTCGGCTTCGGACGAAAAATCGAGGTTCACCTGCACCGTGCAGGTCCGCCGCATCATCGCCCGCCCCATGGTGCCGACACGGCCCATATAGGCGTCCATCAGCTTGTAGCGGCCCTTGGGCATCAGCGGCATGTCCTCGTGCCTCCAGTGCGGGGCCGCGCCCAGCCCGATAAAGCCCGCGCCAAGGGCTTCGCAGACGTCCTTGACCTCGGCCAGATGCTGGTTCACCTCGTCACAGGTTTCGTGGATGGTTTCCAGCGGCGCGCCCGCCAGTTCCAGCGCCCCGCCGGGTTCCAGCGAGATGTTGCACAGCCCCTTTTCAAGTCCGGTCAGCTTGCCGCCCTCGCGCAGTTCGGACCAGCCGTGGCGGTCGCGCAACCCGCCAAGGATCGCCTCGATCGAGCGCGGCCCCTCGAAGGGCAGCGGTTTCAGGGTGTCGGTGCAATAGCCGAACTTCTCGTGTTCGGTGCCGATGCGCCAGTCCTCTTTGGGCTTGCAGCCCGCGGCCATGTAGGCGGCCAGTTGGTCGTGCTGTTCGATGGGCCCGCCGCCGGACTGGGGGATGGACATGGGCGCGCGCTCCGCATTGGCTTCGTGTTGAGCGACAGGGATGGTGCGAATTGGCCGGGGTGTCAATGTGTGGGGGTGGTGCGCGCGTTCACGATGCGCGGTGCACCAGCGCACGGGCCTCAGGCGGATCCGCGCGGCTGCATCTGGGCAAGGGACGGGCGCGCGCGTTGCCAGATCACGACGGATGTGTCGGGTGCGCTTTTCAGTTGCGCCAGCATATGTTCGGTTCTGAGGCCCGGCAGACTTGCAAATGCATCAAAAAGCGCATCCGCGCCGTCCGCATCAATCGGGATCATCAGCGCAGGCTGGCCCTGTTGTTCCAGCCGCCAGTGCGCGGGGCGCTGCGCGCCGTCGAGTGTCAGGCGCGACATCTCGCGCAAGGCCACGGCCCCACCGGTCAGCGGCCCGAAATAGATCACCTGCCCCTCGTCCACCTGCACTGTGCCAAGGCCCCCGCCGGCACTGCGAAAGCGCCCCCGTTGCAGGCCCACCATGATCAGCGCGCCCGCGCCCACCAGCATCACCGGCGCAAGATAGCCCAGCAATCCGCCCGGACCTGCCAACCACCACAGGGCAAGCACGGCCAGCGCGAAACCGATCAGCACCTCGCGCCAGCGCTTGATCGCGGCCATCGCCTCGGGTCGAAAGAATGTCATTTCGGCGGGTCCTCTGAACGCATGACGTTCATCAGATTAAAGGCCTCGGGGGCCGGGGAACAAGGGCAGACCGCCAGTTTCGGCGGCGCGGCTCAGTGCGCTGGCCCGCCCGGTTCGACGACTTGCGGGCTGCGCAGCAGCGCCACCCGGTACTCGCCCACATGTTCATATCCCAGCGCCTCATAGGCCTGCGCGGCCGCCGCTGTGTTGGCAAACAGCACCGATTGCATGACCCCCTGATCCGCACACAGGCGCAGCAACCCGGCCACCGCGCGGCGTGCATAGCCGTTGCCGCGCATCCCGTCCGGGGTGAACACGCCGCCGATCTGCACGATGTCGGACAGGCGCGCATTGATCCCGGCCATGGCGACAGGCGTGCCTTCGTCTTCGAGGATCACCACATCCGGGCTGCCAATAGCCGCCGCCGCGCGGGCGCGGGCATGAGACGACGGGCCGTCCCCGGCCAGCACCTCGCCGGTGTCGAGCGCGTAGGTGGCGTACCACTGTTCCAGCAGCGCAAGATCCCCCGGTTCGGGCGTGCGCACCTTGCCCGGCAGATCGGGCAGGTCCGTCAGGTTCAGCAGGTAAAGCGGCTCATCGGCCAGAACCGCCCATGGCCCCGGGGCAAGCCCCGTTGCATCAAGGCAGCGTGCGACCTGTACGGGCCGTCCGGTCATGCCCGCAACCGCGCGCCCCGCGATCTGCTCTGCAAAGGCGGCCCATGCGGCGGGCGGCGCATCCGGCGCCTGCGCCATCAGATAGCCGCCATTGGTTATTGCAAAGACGCCGGTGATCTCTCGGCCGGCGGGCACAAAATATGTCGCACCGTGCGGGTCGTCCGTATTGTCCGTCCCCTGCGCGGCAAGGTTCGCGCGCAGGAACATCGACGTCGCCGGGTGGCGTGCCAGAAAAGCATCCAGCGCGGCCACGTCCCGTGCTCCCACACGGCGCAGGGAATAGGTCATTTCCAGTCTCCCAGACACTGTTGCCAGACGGTCATGGCAGCGACAGCGGCGGTATCAGCCCGCAGGATGCGCGGGCCAAGCGAGACCGCGTGCGCGGTATCAAGCGCGTGAAGCCGCGCGCGTTCCTTGTCTGAAAACCCGCCCTCGGGGCCGATCAGAATCGCCCAGGGCCCGGCCATATCGGGCAAGGCGGCGTTTTGCGCCCCTGCCAGGGCTTCGTCACAAAACATCACCTGCCTGTCCCCCAGATCGCGCAGCACGGTATCAAGCCGCACCATCTCGCCCACTTGCGGCACATAGGTGCCGCCGCATTGTTCCGCGGCCTCCACCGCGTGGGCCTGAAGGCGGTCACGCTGCACGCGGCCTGCATTGGTGAAATCCGTCTGCACGGGCACGATACGGCGCGCGCCCATCTCGGCCGCCTTTTCGACGATGAAATCGGTGCGCGCCTTCTTGATCGGCGCAAAAAGCAGCCACAGGTCCGGCGGCATCTGCACATCGCGCGTCTGCCCTGCGCAGATCAGCGTGCCGCCCCGCTTGCCCGCCTCTGCCACCGTGGCGCGCCACTCGCCATCGCGACCGTTGAACAGCAGCAAAGGTGCGCCCACGCCCAGACGCATGACCCCGAACAGATAATGCGCCTGTTCCCGCGACAAAGGCACGGATTGCTCTGGCCCCAAGGGGTGATCTACATAAAGGCGGATCTTTGCATCACTCATAAGGCCTTCATATGACCAACCCGCCCTCATCACCAGACGGTAAGCCCCTGTCGCCTGACGGATTGCCACCGTCGCCTGACGGGTTGCCGCCATCGCCCGATGGTCACGTGGCCGACGCGGTAAAGGGCAACTGGGTGGACACGCTGGCGCCTGCGGTGACGCGCCCCTACCTGCGTCTGTCACGTGCGGATCGGCCCATCGGGACGTGGCTTTTGCTGCTGCCGTGCCTGTGGGGGCTGACATTGGCGATGGTGCACGACGGGCAGGCGGGCTGGAACGATGCGTGGATTGCCATCGGCAGTGCGGCGGGGGCGTTCCTCATGCGGGGCGCGGGGTGTACGTGGAACGACATCACCGACCGCGACTTTGACGGACGGGTGGAACGCACGCGCTCGCGCCCCATTCCATCGGGGCAGGTCAGCGTGCGCGGCGCAGTCATCTGGATGTGCGCACAGGCGCTCATTGCCTTCGCGATCCTGCTGACCTTCAATGTGAACGCGATCCTGCTGGGCATCCTGGCCCTGCTGCCGGTCGCGGTTTACCCGTTCGCCAAACGGTTCACATGGTGGCCGCAGGTGTTTCTGGGGCTGGCCTTCAACTGGGGGGCCCTGCTGGCCTGGACAGCGCATACCGGACAGCTTGAGGCCCCCGCGGTTGTCCTTTACCTCGCAGGGATCGCCTGGACGCTGTTCTATGACACGATCTATGCCCATCAGGACACTGAAGACGACGCGCTGATCGGGATCAAATCCACCGCCCGCCTGTTCGGCACCAACACGGCCCCTTGGCTGCGCCGGTTCCTGATGGCCACCGTGGGCCTGATGGGAATCGCCGTGATCTTTGCGGCCATTGACGATGCATCCGTGATGGCCATGGTGCTGGCCCTCGGGGGGCCGTGGGCCATGGGCTGGCACATGGCCTGGCAGTTGCGCGGGCTCGACATCGAAAACCCGGCCAAATGCCTGCACCTGTTTCGCGCCAACCGGGATACTGGCATCATTCCGCTGCTCTTTTTTGGCGCAGCGCTGTTCGTCTGATTGAATCATGCCCCCGACAGGCTTAGGTCTGTCACGCACTCACAACCCGCAAAGGGCCCGCCCATGCGCCTGTCATCGCTCTTAATAATCGTCAGCATGTTTTTCGCCGCCGCCCTGCTGTCACTGGTCACCGCCAACATGTCGGTGAAACTGATCGAGGAAAGCTCGGAAATCGGGGTGCGCGACGCGCTGGATGAGCGCGACATGACATGGGCCGACGCACGGGCGAACGGGCTGCAGGTGACACTGGCAGGTGTCGCACCAACCGAGGCCGCACGCTTTGCGGCGCTGTCGACGGCAGGCACCGTGGTCGATGCCGCCCGCGTGATCGACGACATGGAGGTCGAGGCCGCAGCGGCCATCGAACCGCCGCGCTTTTCGGCGGAAATCCTGCGCAATGACGCCGGGTTGTCCATCATCGGGCTGATCCCCGCGTCGACCGACCGCGACGCCGTTCTGGAACAGTTTGTCGCGATCAGCAAACGCAATCCCATCACCGACCTGATCGAAACCGCCGACTACCCCGCCCCCGAAGGGTGGGAGGACGCACTGGGCTTTGCCCTGACGGCAATCGGAAAACTGCCCCGCGCCAAGGTGTCGGTCGAAGCCGGCCGCGTCACCATCACCGCAATCACCGACAGCGCCGAAGAAAAGGCGCGCCTCGAACGCGACCTGCGGCGGGCCAGCCCACCGGGATTGCTGGTCTCGATGGATGTGGCCGCACCGCGCCCGGTGATCACGCCATTTACCCTGCGGCTGGTGATCGACGAAACCGGCACACGCTTTGACGCCTGTTCGGCAGACACCGACGACTCCCGCGACCAGATCCTTGCCGCCGCCCGCGCGGCCGGCATGACAGGTGCAGGCCGGTGCACCGTCGGCATGGGCGTGCCCAGCCCCAACTGGGGGCGGGCAGTGACCCAGGCCATTGCGGCGCTGTCCGAACTGGGCGCAGGGTCGGTCACCTTCTCGGACGCGGATGTCACGCTGGTGGCCGCCGAAGGCACGGCACAAACCGATTTTGACCGGGTGGTGGGCGATCTGGAAAACCGTCTTCCGGCCGTGTTTGCGCTCTACGCCAAATTGCCCGAAACGGTCGATCCCGACCAGGGGCCGCCGGAATTTGTCGCCACGCTCAGCCCCGAGGGCCTTGTTCAACTGCGCGGACGGCTGCCGGACGAAAACCTGCGCAACGTGGCCGACAGTTACGCACGCGCGGCCTTTGGATCGGACAATGTCTATACCGGCGCGCGACTGGTCGACGACCTGCCCGCCACATGGCCGGTCCGGGTGCTGACGGGGCTTGAGGCGCTGGCGCAACTGTCCAACGGCGCCGTCACCGTAACCCCGGACATGCTGGTCGTGTCCGGCAACACCGGCGACCCCGAAGCCAGCACCAGAATCGCATCCCTTCTGGCCAAGGAACTGGGCGAAACGGCGACCTTTGACATCCGCGTTACCTATCAGGAAAAACTGGACCCGATCGCGTCGATCCCCACCCCGGAAGAGTGCGTGGCCGAAATCACTGCGATCGTGGCATCCGCGAAAATCATCTTCGAACCCGGCAGCGCCACAATAGACGCGGGCACACTCGGCACCATGGACGACATCGCCGAAGTGTTGAAAATGTGCGACGATATTCCACTGGAAATCCAGGGCCATACCGACAGCCAGGGGCGCGAGGAAATGAACCTCGACCTCAGTCAGGCACGCGCGCAATCGGTGCTGAATGAACTCAGGGCAAGGCGCGTGCTGACAGGCTCCTATGTCGCCAATGGCTACGGTGAAACCGACCCCGTCGCCGACAACGAAACCGAAGAAGGGCGCGAGGCGAACCGCCGCATCGAATTCAGGCTGATCCGCCCGAAACCAAGTCTGCCGGAGGGCGAAACAACGCTGGAATCTATCGCCGGTTCAGGCGATACAGAAGCTCCACATGACGACACGATAGGAAACGCAGATGAGTAGAACCGAGTTTGTCATTGCGACAGCAATTGTTCTGTTCGTTGCGTTCTGCCTGGGATGGTTCGCCAACTGGCTGATCCACCGGTTCACCCGTGTGGCCGCCGGTGACGTGGCCGAACTTGACCGGATGAGTCAGGAACTGCACGAAGCCGAGGAAACCCGCGATCAGGCAATCACCTACCTGCAACAGCGCGAGGCCGAACTGACCAATCAACTGGCCCAGACCGAAGCAGAACTGCGCGCCGCCATGGACGGTCTGCGCGACGCGCGCCATGAAACCGAAGAACTGCGCGCCTGGATCGAACAACAACAGGCGGGCTGACCTGTGGCACACGTGCCGCCGACCTCCCGGGGTCTTGCTTCTCTGATTGAAAAAATCCCGGGGAGTCGCGCCAGCGACGGGGCAGAGCCCCTGAAACATGGCGTCGCCGCAAGGCGGCCTTTGGATCACCAGCGCTTCAGCGCGTCCTCGTCCTCGGTCTTTGCCGCAACCCAGGCCGCACCTTGCGCGGTCACTTCACGCTTCCAGAACGGGGCGCGGGACTTGAGGTAATCCATCAGGAATTGCGCCGCTTCAAAGGCATCGGCCCGGTGCGGCGCGGCGGTGGCCACCATCATGATCATCTCGCCCGTGCGCAACGCCCCGTACCGGTGAATGACCAGCGCATCCTCCAGCGTCCAACGGGTGACGGCCTCGGCCGCGATGTCCTGCAACGCGCTCTGCGTCATGCCGGGGTAATGCTCGATCTCCATCCTCTCAAGCCCGCCCGCCACATCACGCACAACGCCCGTAAAGGTCACGATGGCACCCGACGCACTGCACCCGGAGGAAAACCGGGCGGTCTCTGCCCCAAGGTCAAACGCCGCTTCCTGAACCTGCACACGCATGGGGCTATCCACCCGTCATAGGCGGGAAAAACGCCACTTCGCGCGCCCCGTTCAGGGGGGTGTCAAAGGGCACAAGCTCCTGATCGACCGCCACACGCAGGGCTGAAATGTCGGCAAAGGCAGCGGCATAGCGATCTTCGCGCGCGCGCAACTCCTCAACCAGATCCATGACCGTCGCGGCATCGCTGTCCAGCGTTTCACGCGGCACACCGATCCGCTCGCGCACCCAGGCAAAATAAAGCACATCCATCACGTCTATCCTTTGAGATAAGGCATCGCCTTGCGGAAATAATCCCAGCCCGTGACCAGAGTCAAAAGGGCCGCGATCCACAAAAGCCAAAGACCGACCCGCCCGGCCCATACAGCACCCGACAGCTTCCAGCCCAGACCCTGCTCATCGGGCTGCTCACCGTTCAGGATGGCCGACACCATCTGTTCATCCATGTCCCGGATCGACAGGCCCAGATAATGCTCGAACACGCCCTGCGAAAACAGAACGGCAATGGCCACCATCTGAAGCGTCGTCTTCCACTTGGCCAGTTGCGTGACCTTCAGCGTGCCCGCCGTATCTCCCAGAAACTCGCGCAACCCCGACACGAACACTTCGCGAAACAGGATCATGGTGGCAGGCAGCACCAGCCAGGGCGACCAGGACGAAAACGCGATGATCACCATCAGCGCAATCACCACCATCGCCTTGTCCGCAATCGGATCCAGCATGGTGCCCAGCCGCGTCTGCTGTCCCCATGCTCGCGCCAGATAGCCATCGAACCAGTCGGTGATGGCTGCGCCCACAAACAGAATGACCGCAAAAATATCCGCGTAGGGCCGCGTGAAATACAGAAACATCACCGCAACCAGGGGGGCCGCAAGCAGGCGCAGCGTCGTCAGGATATTCGGTATGGTCCAGGTCATGACCGCACCCTAGCCCGCAAGATCGGGGCATTAAAGTGCCATCCCGTCACCGCGCCGCAAATGACCCCGCAAACGGGCGGATCCGAGGGGCCATTTTCGAAAACCACACACACCGATGACCGCGATGCCGCCAGACGTCGCCGGCCTGAAATGGTCATCGCGCGCCGCCCGCTCACCCCTGATCATGAAAAAAGTCATAAACCTTCTGCGCCAGCCCTTCCGAGACGCCCTCAACCGCCTTGAGGTCGGCCAGATTGGCGCGCCCCACGGCCTTGGCCGATCCGAAATGCGCCAGCAGCGCCCGCTTGCGCGCGGCCCCGACGCCCGGAATATCGTCGAGCGGGTTTTTCATGCTGGACTTGGCCCGCTTGGCGCGGTGCGTGCCGATGGCAAAGCGGTGCGCCTCGTCCCGCATCCGTTGCACGAAATACAGCACCGGGTCGTTATGGCGCAGCGCAAAGGGGCGTTTGCCCATCCGGTGGAATTCCTCCTTGCCCGCGTCGCGGTCCACACCCTTGGCCACGCCGACCATGGGGATGTCACTGACCCCGTGTTCGCCCATGATTTGCGCCACCGCACTGACCTGCCCCGCCCCGCCGTCGATCAGCAGCAGGTCGGGCCACATGCCCTTTTCACGGTCCGGGTCCTCGCTCAGCAACCGTTTGAACCGGCGGTGCAGCACCTCTTTCATCATCCCGAAATCATCGCCCGGCACCAGATCGTCGCCCTTGATGTTGAACTTGCGATAGCTGTTCTTCATGAACCCGTCGGGGCCCGCCACGATCATCGCACCCACGGCACTGGTGCCCTGAATGTGGCTGTTGTCATAGACCTCGATCCGCCGGGGCGGCGCGGCCAGATCAAACGCTTCGGCCAGCCCTTTCAACAGCCTGGTCTGGGTCGCGGTTTCGGCCATCTTGCGCGCCAGGCTTTCGCGGGCATTGCGCAACGCTGACTCAACCAGTTCCGCCTTTTCCCCGCGCCTGGGCACCAGCAGCTCGACCTTGCGGCCCCGTTTTTGCCCCAGTGCGTCGGCCATCAGGTCGGGGTTCTCGATCTCGTTTGACAGGATCAGCTGGCGCGGCGGTTCCTTGGTGTCATAGAACTGACCCAGAAACGCCTCCAGCACCTCGGCGGCATCCACATCCGCGCCCACACGCGGGTAAAAGTCGCGATTGCCCCAGTTCTGGCCCGCACGGATGAAAAAAACCTGCACGCAGGCCTGCCCCTGTTCGAGGTGCAGCGCAACAATATCGGCTTCGTCCACGCCTCTGGGATTGATGCCCTGGGCCGATTGCACTTGCGTCATGGCGCGGATGCGGTCGCGCAGGGCCGCCGCCCGCTCAAACTCCATCTCTTCGGAGGCTTTCTGCATCTGGCCTGCCAGTTCCGCCTGAATGTCGGTGCTGCGCCCCGAAAGGAAGCGTTCGGCATCCCTGACCGATCCGGCATAGTCCGCTTCCGAGATCAGACCCACACAGGGCCCCGAACAACGCTTGATCTGGTATTGCAGGCAGGGTCGCGTGCGGGCGGCAAACATCGAATCCGTGCAGTTGCGCAGCAGGAACACGCGCTGAAGCTGGTTGAGCGTACGATTGACCGCACCCGCACTGGCGAACGGGCCGTAATAGGCGCCTTTCTCCTTTTTCGCGCCGCGATGCTTTTTGATCTGCGGGAACGGGTGATCGCCGGTGACAAGAATGTTCGGGAACGACTTGTCGTCGCGCAGCAGCACGTTGAATTTCGGTTTCAGCTGCTTGATCAGGTTCTGTTCCAGCAGCAGCGCCTCGGTCTCGGTGCGCGTCGTCAGGAACATCATCGAGGCGGTCATCGAGATCATCCGCGCGATGCGTGGCGAGTGCCCGGCGGGGCGGGCATAGTTGCTGACCCGCGCGCGCAGGTTGCGCGCCTTGCCGACATAGAGCACGCGGCTTTCGCGGTCGAGCATCCGGTAAACACCGGGCGAGGCGTCAAGCGTTTTCAGATAGCCCTGAATGACCGCGTGCCCGACGGGTGCGGGCGCCTGGTTGGACGGGTCTGGAATGTCCTGAGGTGAAGCCATTTGATTCGCGGTTTGCTGCAATGATTACGGGGTGGGTTCAAGCGTTCTTGCATCCACGGAACATGTGGATAAGTCTGGAGACAAGTTCAGGGCGTCTGGAATTTTCTGTTGTTTTTTGGGCGCTTCTCCGATTTGCCTGTTTTTTGGGCGCTCAGGCAACCCATTGTTTTCATTGTTTTTATTTCTGACCGTACGTCAAGTCTTTGAATCTAAAAGGCTTTTGGTAACAGTTTTGTAACCAACATTAAGCCAGTGCAAAACTTTGCCCGGCATCCCCTATTCGACCCCCACAACATCCGGCGTTTCCCATGCCAGATGCTGACCGCCATCCACACATAAAAGCTGGCCAGACACAGCCGGTGCGTCCAGAAAATATCCCAGGGCGGCGACGATATCGGATGGGTTCGACCCACGTTGCAGCACGGTTGCGGCGCGCTGCGCGGCAAAGTGCTCCGCGCTTTGGCGCCCGCCTTGCAGGGTTGGTCCGGGGCCGATGGCGTTGACACGTATGGTCGGGGCCAAAGCCCGCGCACTGGTCTGGGTCAATGCCCACAGCCCCATCTTGGCCAGCGTGTAGGTCATGAATTCAGGCGTCAGCTTGCGCACCCGCTGATCGACCATGTTCAGGATCATTCCCGCGGCCACGGGTTCGCCCATGTCATCGCGCCCCGGCGCCAGCCCCTGCGCCGCCATCGCCTGCGTCAGCACAAAGGGCGCGCGCAGGTTGCTGTTCATATGGCGATCCCAGCTGTCGCGCGTGGCCGTCCCGACCGTGTCATGTTCAAAGATCGACGCATTGTTCACAAGGCAGGTGATCGGCCCGCCCAATGCCGCGACCGCACGCCCGAACAGCGCTTGGGTCGCCGCCTCGTCCAGCAGGTCGGCCTGCAGGGCAACCCCGCGTTGCCCCTTCGCCTCGATCGCGGCGACCGTTTCCAGCGCCCCTTTGTCGGAACTGGCGTAATGCACGGCCACGTCCATGCCACGCCCCGCCAGATAGACCGCCATGGCCCGCCCCAGCCGGTGCCCGGCCCCTGTCACAAGCGCGCGTGTCATCGCACCCTCCTCTCTGCAAAAGGTCTCAGATCAATACTATGACAATATAGGCCACATAAAGGGCCGTCAGGATCACACCCCACCTGCGCGTGATATCGCGCGCCATGTAGACAAAGGGCGCCAGCAGGATGGATGCCCCCAGCATGACCCACAGATCGAAATGCATGAACGACGGCTCGACCGGGATCGGCCCGACGAGGCTTGCAATGCCGATGATGGCCAGCAGGTTGAACATGTTGGACCCGATCACGTTGCCAAGGGCCACGTCCGCCTGACGGCGCAGGGCCGCCATCACGGTGGTTGCCAGTTCCGGCAGCGACGTGCCCACCGCAACCAGCGTGAGGCCGATGACGGTATCGCTGACCCCGTAGGTTTTGGCGATGATGCTGGCGTTGTGCACCAGCAGGCTGGCCCCCAGCGGCAGACCGATCAGCCCGAGGATCAGAAACAGGGCGATGCGCCAGACCGGCAGTTCGGGGTCCACGCCCTCGATCTCTTCCTCGTCGACGATGGTCTTGGCGCAGGCGGCGCGATGGCCCTTGGCCTCCATCGCCTGATCGAACAGGACAAAGACCAGCGCGCCCAAAAGGACAATGGCGGAAATCCAGTCAAACACGCCGCGATAGGCCAGCCCGATGAACAGGACCGACGCGGCAATCATGTAGTTATAGCTTTTCTTCGTCTCGCATTCGGACGTGTGCATCGTGGCCAGCAGCGCCGGAATGCCCAGCACCAGCAGGATGTTGGCGGTGTTCGACCCCACCACGTTGCCCAGCGCAAGGCCCGGCGCACCGCCACGGATCGCTTCGATGGCGATCAGAAGTTCCGGCGCCGAGGTGCCAAAGGCCACAATCGTCAGGCTCACGATCAGCGCAGGCACGCCAAGGCGCAAGCTGAGGTTCACGGCCCCTTTCACAAGGCTGTCCCCGGCCAGCAGCAGGATAACAAGGCCAAGCCCGCTGAGCAGCCACGGCATCGCCTCGCCCATCAGGTCTTTCCTCGCCCGCAGGCGCAGGGCCCCTTTCCGATCCGGTAGCGTCCGCATTCGCATTTGGCGCGGGTCAGGCGCTTGCCCCCCAGCCAGTGCAGTTTTCCAAACATGGCAAGAACGCCGATGAAGACCAGAAACAGGATCACGATCTTCGAGAGCATGTCTTACAGTCCAAACTGGGCGAACGCCGCCCGTTCTTCGACCGCCCGCGCGGCATCGTCAACCATCTGCGCCCCGAAACGCGCCAGAAACGGGCGGCGCAGGCCATAGCGGCGCATTTTCACCTTGTCGCCGAAACGCTCTTTCAGCAGCGGCTTGAGATGCCCGATCCCGTCGATCAGCCCAAGCGCGCGCGCCTTTCCGGCCAGCCAGACCTCGCCGGTGAACAGCTCTGCCTCTTTGTCCAGCTTGTCACCGCGCCGCGCCTTGACGTGGTCAATGAAATTGTCGTGCACATCGCCCAGCAGCGCCTTGAGGCGGGCGACATCCTCGGGCTTTTCGGGCCGGAACGGGTCAAGCATGGATTTCGATTTTCCTGCGGTGTAAACGCGCCGTTCCACACCCTGCCGCGCCATCAGCTCATGCGCGCCGAAACCGGCCGAGATGACCCCGATGGACCCGATAATGGAACTGTCGTCGCCATAAATTTCATCCGCCGCACAGGCCAGCCAATACCCGCCCGAGGCCGCCACATCCTCGACAAAGGCAATGACGGGAATCTCTTTTTCCTCCGCAAGACGGCGGATACGCGCCCCGATCAGCGACGATTGCACCGGGCTTCCGCCGGGCGAGTTGATCTCAAGCGCAACGGCATCGGGTTTGCCGCGTGCAAACGCCTTTTCGATGATCGGCCCAAGGCTCGCATCGTTCAGAGTGCCGCGTCCGCCACCGGCAATGACCCCTTGCAACCGGATAACGGCCACCGTGGGGACGGACTTCATGAAGGGGATCCATCGTTTCATCATGACCCATGTAGATTGGTGCGGGTACGCAAACAAGGTCACGGGCGAAACGAGTTGCACGTCGCGATCTTATTGCCGAATGCGCCAGCCGGTCCGGAAGATCCAGCCCACCGTCAACAGGCACAAACCGGTAAAGGCACCGATGGCCAGCAGCGACAGCCCGATGGGCACATCCGACACCCCGAAAAACGCCCAGCGGAACCCCGAAATCAGGTAGACCACCGGGTTGAACATCGAAATCACCTGCCAGACCGGCGGCAGCATCGAAATCGAGTAGAACGACCCGCCAAGGAACACGAGCGGCGTGACGACCAGCAGCGGGATCAGTTGCAACTGTTCGAAATTCCCCGCCCAGATGCCGATGATGAACCCGAACAGCGCAAAGCTGACGCAGGTCAGCACAAGAAAGGCCAGCATCGCCAGCGGGTGCGCGATCTGCAGGTCCACAAAGAAGAAGGCGGTGATCAGGATGATGATCCCGATGAACATCGACTTGGTCGCCGCCGCCCCGACATAGCCCATGACGATTTCCAGAAAATTGATCGGGGCGGACAGCAATTCATAGATCGTGCCGATGAATTTGGGAAAGTAGATGCCGAAGGAGGCGTTGGAAATCGCCTGCGTCATCACCGTCAGCATGATCAGCCCCGGCACGATGAACGCGCCGTAACTGACCCCCTCGACCTCGTCGATGCGGCTGCCGATGGCGGCCCCGAACACCACAAAATAAAGCGATGAGGACAGAACAGGCGAAACAAGGGATTGCGTCAGCGTGCGAAAGAAACGCGCCATTTCAAAGACATAAATGGCTCTGATGGCAGACCAGTTCATGATGGCACCTGTTTGTCTTCATGCACAAGGGTAACGAAAATGTCTTCGAGGCTGGATTGACGCGTCACCACGTCGCGCAAATGCAGCCCCGCCTCGGACACGTCACCCAGCAGCTTGGTGATCCCCGTACGTTCGCGTTTGGTGTCGTAGGTATAGACCAGCGTCCAGCCATCATTGCCCAGGGTCAGATCATATCCCGACAACGCGGCGGGGATTTCGCTCAGCTGTGTTGTCAGTTGCACGTCCAGTTGTTTTTTGCCCATCCGGGCCATCAGCTTGTCCTTGTCCTCGACCAGCAGGATTTCCCCCTTGCTGATCACGCCGATACGGTCGGCGATGGCTTCGGCCTCTTCGATGTAATGCGTGGTGAGGATCGTGGTCACACCATCGCTACGCAGGCCTTCGACGATGGCCCACATGTCCTTGCGCAACTCGACATCCACACCCGCGGTGGGTTCGTCCAGAAACAGCACGCGCGGCTCATGTGCCAGCGCCTTGGCAATCAGCACCCGGCGCTTCATGCCGCCCGAAAGGGTGCGGATCTGTGCGTCGCGCTTGTCCCAGAGCGACAGGCGCTTGAGGATATCCTCGACCACCCCGTCCTTGCGCGGCTTGCCGAAAAGCCCGCGCGAAAAGCGCACCGTGTTGATCACCCGTTCGAACGGCTCAAGCGAAATTTCCTGCGGCACGAGGCCGACTAGACTGCGCGCGGCGCGGTACTCGGACAGGATGTCATGACCGGCCACGGTCACCGTGCCGGATGTCGGCGTCGTGATCCCGCAAATGGTTGAAATCAGAGTTGTTTTCCCCGCACCATTGGGCCCGAGCAGGGCAATGATCTCGCCCTCTTCAATGTCCAGGGATACATCCCTGAGCGCTTCAAAGCCGTCTGCATAGGCCTTGTGCAGGTTTGAAATGCTCAGAATGGGTGGCATGATACCTCTGGTGTTCACGGCAGGGCGTGAGGTAGCGTTTCAGACCGCGCAGGGCCAGCGCGCAGATGCACACGGGGATGTGCAGCCGCTATTCCTTGCCGGTCAGCCGCCCCAGCCAGCCCTTTTTCTTTTCCCCGCCTTCCGCCGCCTCCGGCCCGGCCTCAGCCTCGGCCGGTCCTTCCAGCGTCTCTTGCAGGTTGGAAAAGAACTGGTCGGCCATTTTCTTGGCAAAGCCGTCGATGATGCGGCTGCCCAGCTGGGCAAGTTTCCCGCCCACCTTGGCCTCGACATCATAGGACAATTCCGTGCCGCCATCGACGCCCTTCATGCGCACCTCGGCCCCGCCCTTGGCAAAGCCCGCAGCCCCGCCCTTGCCCTCGCCGGTGATGGTCAGGCTTTCGTTCTCGACCATATCCGACAGGGTCACCTGCCCCTTGAACGTCGCCTTCACGGGGCCGACCTTTTGGGTGACGGATGCCTCGAACCCGGCCTCGGGGCTGCCGGTCACTTCGGTCGCGCCCGGCACGCAGGCCCTGAGCACGTCGGGGTTCAGCAGTGCTGCATACACCTCCGCAGGGGCGGCGGCGATCTGGCGGGTGTCTGACATTTGCATTTCCGGGCACTCCCTTGGGGTCTTGATTGCCTTTATATATACCCCAGCCGGGCAACCGGCACCACGCCGGAATCCGGCGGATTTCGCGTGACAGATGTCGCAGCCATGTTAGGGCTGGGCACATGATCTCCGAACGCCAGAATATCGCCGGTCTCGGCATCCTTTTTGTGCTGATCGGGGTGTTCTGCATCTCGATCAACGATCTGCTGATCAAACAGCTCTCGGGGGGCTATCCGCTGCACCAGATCGTGTTTGCGCGCTCGGGGATCGGTATCCTGTTCAGCCTGATGATCGTGCAATACGAAGGCGGGCTTGGCATCCTGCGCACCGCGCAGCCGTGGCTGCACACCCTGCGTGGCCTGCTGATCGTGGTCGCGAACATGACCTTTTTCCTGGCTTTGGCGGTGTTGCCGCTGGCGGATGCCACGGCCCTGTTCTTTGCCGCCCCCCTGTTCATCACGCTGCTGTCTATCCCCATGCTGGGGGAAAAGGTGGGGCCATTGCGCCTTGGCGCGGTCGCCATCGGCTTTGGCGGTGTGGTGATCATGCAGCGCCCCTGGGCAGACGCCGGTGCCCTCGAGGTCAGCCGCATCGTGCTGCTTCTTCCGGTACTGTCGGCGCTTACCTATGCGCTGAACCAGTTGCTGACGCGCAAGCTGGGGGTCGCCAGCAAGGCCAGCGCGATGGCCGTCTATATTCAGGCGACGTTCATTCTGGTGTCGCTGCTGTTCTTTGTGGTGGCGGGGGATGGCCGCTTTGCCGATGGCGCGACAAACCGGTCGGTGATCTTTCTGCTGCGCGCATGGGTGTGGCCGGCGGAGCCGGATATGTGGGTGTTTGCGGGCCTTGGTCTGAATTCCGCGATCATCGGCTATTGCCTGAGCCAAGCCTACCGCCTTGCGGATGCCGCCACAGTTGCGCCCTTCGAATATATCGGCCTGCCCCTGGCGGTGTTCTGGGGATTTGCCGTGTTCGGCGACCTGCCCGTGTTCGAGGTCTGGATCGGAATCGCCCTGATCCTCGCATCGGGCCTGTTCGTTTTCCTGCGCGAACGGCACAAGGCGCGCCTGCTGGCCCATACCCAGATCAGGCGGCGGCACTAGATCGTGACGACCACCTTGCCCGTGGCCTTGCGGCTGCGCAGCAATTCCAGCCCCTCATTGGCCCGTTCCAGCGGCAACACATGGCTGACATGCGGTTTCAGTTTCCCCTGCACATACCAGTCGAACAGAACCGAGAAACTGTCGGTCAGCACCTTCGGGTTCACCCGCATGTACCCGCCCCAGTAATAGCCAATCACCGTGAGGTTCTTGACCAGCAGGATGTTGGCCGGGATCTGCGGCACCACGCCACTGGCAAAACCCAGAGGCAGCAGCCGCGCCTCGGGGTTGCAGGCGCGCAATGCGGCGTTGAACAGATCCCCCCCAACCGGGTCATAGACCACATCGGCCCCGCCCAGCGCCTTGACGTCGACGCGCAGATCGCAGGTTTCACTGTCCAGCACATGATCCGCGCCTGCGCCTCTGGCCACGGCCAGCTTGTCCGCGCCGCGCGCCACGGCAATCACCTCGGCCCCCATCAGCTTGCCCAGTTCCACTGCCGTCAACCCGACACCGCCGGATGCGCCCAGCACCAAAAGACGCTCGCCGGGGCGCAGCTGCGCCTTGTAGTCAAGCCCGACATGACTGGTGCCATAGGCGATCAGAAAGGCGGCGGCGTCTGTCGCGCTCATCGCGTCCGGGATCGGCACGCAGATGTCCGCAGGCAGGGCCGCAAACTCCGCCAGGCCGCCAAAGCCCGAATAGGCCGCCACACGCTGACCGACGGCCAGATGGGTCACACCCGCGCCCAGCGCCGCGATGGTGCCCGACATCTCCATGCCGACAGTCGCAGGCAGGGGCGGCTTTTCCTGATAGGTGCCCTTGACGATCAGCGTGTCACCAAAGTTCAGCCCACAGGCCGCGATGCGCACCAGCACCTCACCGGCACCAGGGGTGGGCACGGCCACATCACGCAATTCCAGAGGCTGGCCAAGAGTGGTAAGTTGCATGGCACGCATGGGCGGCTCTCCTCTGCTGCGAGGGGGCCGTCAGTCGCCGTCGCGCCCCATTTGCCAGACCACATAGCTGATTTGCACACAGCCAAACAACAAGCCATTGAAGAACCACAGGATAAAGAGCAGCAGAAAGGCATCCTTGCTGCCCGCCGCGTGGGTCGCGATCTCCATCACGTCCGCCATCCACAGGATTGTGACAAAGAGGGCCGACAGGGCAAAGCCGACAGCTGTGCCACTGAGGAACAGGCGGATCAGGGGGTTTGGGCCGGTATCGTGCATCACCTAAAGATAGGGCAACGTGACGCCGAGCACAGCCACACACGCGCCTCCCAACCGAATAAACGGTACAAGCCCCGGACCACCCGCCCAATGCGAGCGCTAACGAAACAGGGGGAAACTGGACGAAACGGGGCAATCTGGCCTATTATCGTCATACACAAGCCGATCAGGGCCGTTGCATAGGAGGTGTTATGTTTCCTGCGACCAACAAGAAAAAGAATGCCGGGATTTCGATTGCATTCCCGGATGTGTGCAAAACCCCATCACCTGGGGGCCCGGTGCCTATCCCTTACCCCAATATCTCAATTGCGTCATCAAACCTGAAAACTGCATCCGTCAAGATCAAGAAATTCAAATCGGAGTTCACAAAGACCTCAGGCGATGAGGCTGGTACGATGAAAGGCGTTCTCAAATCCGTCTCCAAGATTTCAACCCTGTTCGTGGCACATTCCTCCATCGTGAAAGCCACTGGGAAAAAAGCGACGACACCCTTGCCGCCGGCGCAATCCGCAAAGGTTTTCAAGCAAGCGGTCAAGCAACAAAAGACATTTGAGAGCAAGGTGAAGAAGGAGTGCAATGCCCTGCTGAATGCCTGTAAGGGCGATGCAGAGCAAGAAAAGGCCGCAAAAGCATTTGTGTCGATGATTGGCAGCGCGGCACGCGGACATCCCGTGAAGTGAGTTCGCCCGCCATCCGCACAACGGTGACAAACAGGGCTGGCAGGGTACAGCCGACAGCAGTGCCACTGAGGAACAGGCGGATGAGAAGGTTGGGGCCGGGGTTTTGCATGGTGCGCAAGGTAGGGTGCGGGGTGGGGAAGTACAGATGGGGGCGGGCAACGAGGGTCAGCTTAGAGCCCACTTTGACCGATGCTGCGAGGTGCACGAAAGTCTGGTAACGGTGTTTCGTATCGAGCCAAAAAGAGGGCTCGACTTACGCTTTGCTTGGGTTTTGTTTTTCCAACATACGTTTGAAGACTAGGCGATCATGAGCCAAGTGGATCAATCTCACGGTTTTGGCCAAGAAGGGTGAATAGAAATGTCAGTTACGGTATCACATGCCAAGTCAGCGAACGACCTGACCGGGGTCGCGGAAATGACGCGTTGCTACCTCGAATGGGACATCGGGGAGTTTGAGAAAGCTTCAGGGATTTCACTAAACCTAGAAGACTACTTGTCCAACACGTTGGACAATCTCGACGACTACATGCCGCCCGATGGCCGCCTGATTATGGCTCGCGGGGAAGCCGGTAATCTACTTGGACTTATTTTGCTTAAAAGGCTTGCTGAAAGCGCTGGCGAGATCAAGCGACTTTACGTAGATTCAGAGGCTCGTGGCCAACGTATCGGTCAAAAGCTGATTGAAAGTCTGCTCAAGGAAGCCCGCAAAATTGGTTATGATCGGCTCTTTCTAGACACCGCGACTTATATGCCCTCCGCTCATCGATTGTACCGACGTTTCGGCTTTTGTGACACCGGTCCATACCCAGGAAGCGAAAACGATAAGACTGTCCAAAAATACCTGATTTTCATGAAATTGGAATTATGACCTGTGCGAAGGTTGTCGATCATACGCTGAGCACTGCTTCGCCCAACGCGAACTATTTCAAGCTTTCGCCAAAGCGAACACACGCCCGCGCAGATCGAACGGCAGCTTTGTCCCCGCTTTGCAGTCATTTACCCACTCTTAACAAACCCAACCGAACGCACCTTTAACCCGCCCCATTCCGCGCAATCATATGCCGCGCGGTGCACAGGCTGTGCACAGGCTGTGCACAGCCTGTGTACGGGGTGTGACTCGTCGATTCGCTTGGTTTTCATGGCGTTAAGCATTGGAAAATGACGTTGCATCACAAAAGGCGGCAATCAGCCCACCGAACGTTGCGCGCATGCGCCTCTCAAAACGCCTCGGGCCGCGCCTCGCGCGCCATGTGATCCAGCACCGCATTCACGAAGCCGGGTTCTTTCCCCTCGGGGAAAAAGGCCCGCGCCACGTCCACATATTCGCTGATCACAACCTTGGGCGGCGTGCCCTGATCGCGCAACTCCGCCCCTGCCGCCCGAAACAGCGCCCGAATGGTCGGGTCAATCCGCGCGATGGGCCATTTCGCCACCAGCCCCCGGTCCGTCATCTGATCGATCGGGGCCTGATAGTTCACCGCCACCTCCATCACCCGCGCAAAGTGGTCGGGATCGCCATCGTTCATCTCGTCGCCCTCATAGGACGCGCCAAACCGGTGATCCATGAACTCCACCTTGATCTGGTCAACGCTCTGCGCCGACTGCTCCATCTGGAACAGCGCCTGAACAGCATAAAGCCGCGCAGCCGAGCGCATCTTGCGTTTCTGATTGCCCGAAATGGTCATCGCGGTAAGGATCCCGTCTTGCCCGCCAGCTTGTATTCCTCAGAGGCAGGTTTGAACCCCACGCCCTTGGTCTGGCGGCCCCACTTACGGCTGAGCGCGATCAGGTGCAAGGCCGCACCTGCCGCACCCCCGCCTTTGTTCTGCCCGTTCGGGTCTGCGCGCAGCTCGGCCTGTTTCACAGTCTCGACCGTCAGGATCCCGTTGCCGATGCACAGCCCCTGCAAACCCAGAAGTTGCAGCGCCCGCGCGCTGTCATTGCACACCGTCTCGTAATGGGTCGTCTCACCCCGGATCACGCAGCCCAGCGCCACATAGCCATCGAAATTCGACATCCGTTCCGAGATCCCGATGGCTGTCGGTATCTCCAGCGCCCCCGGCATTTCGATCAGATCCCACGTCGCCCCCGCCGCCTCGATCTCGGCCCTGGCGCCGGTGACCAGGTTGTCCGCAATCGCCTTGTAATAGGGCGACACGACGATCAGTACTTTGGCGGGGCGATCAAAGCTGGGGCGCTCCAGCACGTGATGTTCGATTGAAGCCATCGCTATTCTCCCAAAATCGGACGGGTGCCGACAATCTCAAGACCGTAGGCGTCGATGCCCATATAGGTGGTGCGCGGGCTGTCCGTCAGCAGGATAAGACGCGTCAGCCCCATATTGGACAGCATCTGCGCGCCAAGGCCGGTGTTCTTTACGATGCGCGGGCCGGCCTCTTCCTCGTCGAACAGCGCCTTGCGCGGCTGACGGAACAGGCAGACGACACCGCGCCCCTCCGCGGCTATGATCTCCATCGCGCGGGGCAACTCGCCCACAGGTTTGTCGCTGAGGCCAAGAATATCCGTAACCTCCGCCAAAGCATGGGTGCGCACCAGAACAGGCTCATCCGTGCTCAGATCCCCTTTGGAAAGCGTCACGTGTTCGATCCCGTGGGTCTGGTCGGTAAAGATGCGCATGTGCCATGCACCGCCATGCTGGGACGAGACCATGCTGCTGGCCGTCTCGACCACCAGATTGTCATGGCGACGGCGATACGAAATCAGATCACTGATGGTGCCGATCTTGAGCCCATGCCTGGCCGCATAATCCACAAGGTCCGGCAGCCGCGCCATGGAGCCATCATCGTTCATGATCTCGCAGATGACAGAGGACGGATAGTGCCCTGCCAGACGCGCCACATCGCATCCCGCCTCGGTGTGCCCCGCCCGCACCAGCACACCGCCCTTGCGTGCGCGCAGCGGGAAAACGTGCCCGGGGGTCGCAAGGTCGGCAGGACCGGCCTGCGGGTTCACAAGCGTCGATACCGTCAGCGCACGATCTGCCGCGGAAATACCCGTCGTAACGCCCTCGCGGGCCTCGACGGACACCGTGAACGCCGTCTCGTGACGGGACGAATTGTGCATCGCCATCATCGGCAACCCCAACTCGTCCACCCGCTCGGACGGCAAGGTCACACAGATCAGCCCGCGCCCGTGCGCCGCCATGAAATTCACCGCCTTCGCATCCGCGAAATTCGCAGGGATCACCAGATCGCCTTCGTTCTCGCGATCCTCATGATCCACCAGAATGAACATCTGACCGAGACGCGCGGCCTCGATGATCTCTTCGATGGGCGAGATCGCGGCAGCAAGGTCGGTTTCAACCGGACCGGGGGTTTCAAAGCTCATGGATCACCTTTGTCAGCGCATGCTTGGCCACATAATCGAAGGCCCGCAACAATGCCAGTGCAGCCGGGTGCACAATCAGTGCGCACACCACATCTTCTCTGATTTCAAAAATCCTCCCCGAAGGGTCGGGCCGTCACAAACGCGTCGGTGCATGATGCGAGCACACCCGCCCAAAAACCCAAAATGGCGCCAGGCCGCACGGCCTGTCCGCAAGATCACCCCGCCTCGGCCAGACGCGCGACATAACGGGCCAGCGTGTCGATCTCGAGGTTGACCATATCACCGACGGCCACGCCGCCCCAGGTTGTCACGTCCTTGGTGTGCGGGATAAAGTTGATGCCAAAGACATCCCCCTCCACCTCGTTCACGGTCAGCGATGTTCCGTTCAGCGCCACAGACCCTTTGGACGCGATGAAACGGGCCAGATGATGCGGTGCACGCAGTTGCACACGCGTGCTGTCGCCCTCATCAACAACCGACACCACCTCGGCCACGCCATCCACATGGCCAGAAACAACATGACCACCCAACTCGTCGCCGACTTTCAGCGCACGCTCCAGATTGACGCGTGTGCCGACAGCCCACGCGGACAGGTTGGTTTTCGACACCGTCTCGGCACTGATTTGCACATCGTACCAGTCGGGCCCCAGATCCACGACCGTCAGGCACACACCGTCCGACGCGATGGACGCCCCCATGTCGATGCGCGACGTGTCATACCCCGTGGAAATGCGCGCGCGCAGATCGCCTTCCTGCCTGAGGTCAAGCAAAGTGCCGATATCGGTGATGATGCCAGTGAACATGACGCGCCGCCTTTATGCCTTTGATGATCAGGTAGCGGCGCAAGGCCGCGCGTGCAAGTCTGCCACGCATTGCGCCAAACCGCACGCTGGGTCATAAAATCGCCCCAGTAAGGTGTTCATCTCAGGGAAATACATGTCGCTTAACAGAGGCCAGATGACACTTCACGCCCCGCAGACCCGCGTGTTCCTGTTTCTGCAGGGGCCGCATGGGCCGTTTTTCAACCGTCTCGGCACCATGCTGCGCCGGGCGGGGGCAGAGGTCTGGCGCGTGGGGTTCAATGCCGGCGACCGGGCGTTCTGGTTTCACCCGCGCAGCTATATCCCGTTTCGCGGGGCCGCCGCCGAATGGGGCGACACATTTTCCACGCTGATTGATGAAAAGGCGGTCACCGACATCGTGCTTTATGGCGACGTGCGCCCGATCCACGCCGAAGCAGTGGCCCAGGCCAAGCGGCGCGGCATCACCGTGCATGTGTTCGAGGAAGGGTACATGCGCCCCTATTGGGTGACCTACGAACGCGGCGGCACCAACGGCCATTCCCGCTTGATGGAGATGAGCGTGGCTCAAATGCAGGAGGCGCTGGCGCTTTCGGACATGGAAGCGCCCCTGCCACCGGGACATTGGGGCGACATGCGACAGCACGTGTTCTACGGTGCGCTTTATCATTGGTTCGTGATGTTCCGGAACGGCGATTACCGCAATTTCCAGCCGCACCGCGCGCTCAACGTGGTGCATGAATTCAGGCTCTATCTCCAGCGCCTGCTTTTGATGCCGCTGCACACGCTTGACCGGGTGCAGGCGACGCTGCGCATCCGCTATGGCGGCTTTCCCTATCATCTGGCGCTGTTGCAACTGGAACATGACAGCAGCTTTCAGGAACACTCGCCATTCACCTCAATGACCGATTTTCTCGATCTGGTGATCCGGGGTTTCGCCGTCGGTGCACCGGGGCACCATCATCTGGTGATCAAGGCCCACCCGCTGGAGGACGGGCGTGCGCCGATCCGTCGCCATATCCGGGCGCTTGTCCGCGAACTGGGCCTGCAAGGCCGCATACACTACGTGCGCGGCGGCAAGCTGGCGCAACTGCTGAACGATGCGCGCAGCGCCGTCACGGTGAACTCGACGGCCGCCCAACAGGTTCTGTGGCGCGGGATTCCGCTCAAGGTGTTCGGGCGGGCGGTGTTTGCCAAACCCGAATTCGTCAGTGACCAGCCGATGGCGGACTTCTTTGCCGGGGCGACCCGGCCCGACAACAAGGCCTATAAGGATTATCGCCGGTATCTGCTTGAAACCAGCCAGTTGCCCGGCGGGTTCTATTCGGCACGCGGGCGTCGCCAGTTGCTGCGGCAGGTCGTGGATATGATGCTGTCATGCGAAGATCCCTATGACGCGCTTGCCTCCGGCACCGCGGCCCCAAGGCAACAGTTGCGTGTCGTGACCTGACATCCACCACCCCTATGGCTAGATTTTATCGCCCGGACCCGGTACCTTGACTGCAAATCAGGGGTGGAAAACCGCTCCGACCCAAAAAATGATGCGGGCAAACCTGCATCCCGAGGCAGAACAAGAACAGGTCGAGGAGACCGAGCAGTGATTTTCCAGTCTTTCCGCTGGGCGCGTGCCATCGCGCTGTTGAGCATTGTGGGCGTCGTGTCCTCGTGCGGCTTGCCACAGGTTGGCCCGAACAAACGTGAAATCTATGCAGGCTCTGTCCAGCAAGAAGGCGACGCGTTCATCGTATCGGTCAATGACCGGGTGACACGCGCCACCGCCGTCACCCCCGCGCTGGGCTTTAGCGATGCGTTCATCAATGCAGGCGTCATCGGGTCCGACACGATCCGACCCGGCGATATACTGGGGCTCACGATCTGGGAAAACGTCGACGATGGCCTGCTGGCCGGTCAGGGCCAGAATGCCACCGCCCTTGAAGAGGTGCAGGTGGACGGCGCGGGCTTCATCTTTGTTCCTTACGCGGGCCGCATCCGTGCCTCGGGCAATTCCCCCGAAGCCATCCGCCGTATCATCACCGCCAAACTCGAAGAACAGACACCCGACCCGCAGGTGCAGGTACGCCGCGTGGCCGGTGACGGATCGACCGTATCGCTGACCGGGTCTGTCGGAGCACAGGGCGTCTATGCCATCGAGCGTCCCACCCGGACCCTGTCGACAATGCTTGCCCGTGCAGGTGGGGTCACCATCACGCCTGAAATCGCCCAGATCACCGTGATCCGGGGCGACATGCGCAGCCGCATCTGGTTCCAGGACCTTTACGATCACCCCAAACTCGACATTGCCCTGCGTGGCGGTGATCGCATTCTGGTTGAGGAAGACACCCGCGCGTTCACAGCACTTGGCGCAACCGGCGGACAGGCCCGCGTGCCGTTCGAATCCCAGAACCTGAGCGCGCTGGAAGCGATTGCCCAGGTCGGCGGGCTGCAATCGAACAGCGCCGACCCGACCGGTATTTTCGTGTTCCGCAACGAACCCGCCGAAGTGGCCAATATCGTGCTTGGACGCGACGATCTGGTGGGGGCGCAGCGCTTTGCCTATGTGCTTGACCTGACCCAGCCCAACGGCATGTTCCAGGCCCGGGATTTCGTGATCCGCGATGCGGACACAATCTATGTCACAGAGGCACCTTATACCCAGTTTACCAAGATCCTGTCGTCGCTCACCGGCCCGGCCGCCTCGGTCAACGCACTGGCAAGTCTTGGTGGCAACTGACGCAAGGGGCCATCCTTGTGACCCGCATTCCAACGTCCCCCGCCGGTCCTGAAAAGGCCCGGCGGCTTTATGTTTACAACGGCGGCTTCCTGACCCAGACCCGCGTCCGGCGCATTCTGACACTTGCCGGGTACCGCGTGTCGCTGGGCCTGCCGGGTGACGGCGATCTGGTCGGCATCTGGGGAAATTCACCCACCGCCCATCGCGGATTGGGCGTCTCAGAGCGGCGCAACACGCCGGTGGTGCGGATCGAAGACGCCTTTCTGCGTTCGTTGTTCCCGGGACGTGCAGGCGGGCCGCCTCTGGGCCTGCTGATCGACCGGAACGGAGCGCATTTTGACCCCGCCCGGCCTTCCGATCTCGAAGAGATACTGGCCTCGCATCCCTTGGATGACACGGCCATGCTGGATCGCGCGCGCGGGTCTGTCGCCCGGATGCGCGAGGCACATCTGAGCAAATACACCGCATTCGACCCGGACGCGGCGGCCCCCGATCCCGGCTATGTGCTGGTGATCGACCAGACGCGCGGCGATGCCTCTGTCACCGCATCCGGCGCAGATCGCAACCGGTTCCTCGAGATGCTGTTTGTTGCACAGGATGAACACCCCGGCGCACGGGTTCTGATCAAGTCCCACCCCGAAACCGTCCAGGGCTTCCGACCCGGATACTTCAGCCATGACGACACCAGTGACAGGGTGCACCTGCTGAGCGACGCAGTCAGCCCGTGGACCCTGATGGAGGGCGCGATTGCGGTCTATACCGTCTCGTCCGGCCTCGGGTTCGAGGCCATCCTGGCCGGGCACAAGCCGCGCGTGTTCGGGCAACCGTTTTATGCGGGATGGGGGTTGAGCAGTGACGAATTCCCGGTGCAGCGCCGCCAGCGTCGTCTGACGCGTGCACAGTTGTTCGCGGGTGCAATGATGCTGTACCCCAAGTGGTACGACCCGTTCCACGACTGTCTGTGCCCTCTGGAAACCGCCATCGAGACCCAGGCCGCAGAGGCGCGCGCATGGCGCGCCGATCATCGTGGTTGGGTGGCGAGTGGTATGCGGATGTGGAAGCGCAAGCCCTTGCAGCAGGTGTTTGGCCGCCACAAGGCGATGGTGTTCGAGGATGATCACGCCGCTGCCCGTGCGCGCGATCGCCCGTGGATGGTCTGGGCCGGAAAGGCGCAGGCGGGTCATGAGACGGCTGTCCGTGTCGAAGACGGGTTCCTGCGGTCGCGCGGGCTTGGGGCGGAACTGGTGCCGCCACTGTCGCTGGTGACGGACGATCTGGGCATCTACTATGACCCATCGCGCCCCAGTCGCCTCGAAAAGCTGATCCAGATGCGCCGCGTTCTGCGCCCCGATCAGGAACGGCGGGCCGAGGCGCTGGTGCGTGCACTGACACGCGGCGGTATCAGCAAGTACAATCTTGGCGGCGCGGTGCCCGATCTGCCGGACGGTCCGCGCATTCTGGTGGTCGGTCAGGTCGAAGATGACGCTTCGATTCAAACAGGAACCAGCGACATCAGGACAAACCGTGCCTTGCTAAAGGCCGCGCGGGCCGCCCATCCGGACGCCGCCCTGATCTACAAGCCGCACCCCGATGTGGAGGCAGGTTTGCGCGCCGGGGCCATTGACGCCACCGATCTGGCGGACGTGATGGCCACAGGCAGCGATATCGCTGCATTGATCGGCAGCGCCGATGAGCTGTGGACCATGACATCGCTGGCCGGGTTCGAAGCGTTGTTGCGCGGGGTCAAAGTGGTCACGACAGGTGCGCCTTTTTATGCGGGTTGGGGCCTGACACGGGATCTGGGCGAGGTGCCGCCACGACGTCGCGAAGACGTCGCGCTGTTGGGTCTGGTTCACGCCACCCTGATTGACTATCCGCGCTATTTTGATCCGCGTACAGGTCTGCCCTGCCCTGTCGAGGTTGTGGTGGAGCGTCTGGCCAGCGGCGACGTACCGCATCCCGGCTGGACCAACCGCGCGCTGTCAAAGCTGCAGGGACTGTTGGCAAGCCGAGCGCATTTGTGGCGCTAAAGCACGTCTCGCAGCACCTGTTACAACCCGCATCACTGAACGCGTTGAAATCAAGATGTCAGGCTGCGCCCGGGCGGGTGAGGCCAGTTTTTTTGCGAAAGTGACCTAAAGCGCGCGGGCCCATTCATGACAGATGTCGGGGCCAATCGGGCGCACGCGTTGCAATTGGAACCGGGCCGCATCGGTGAGGTTGCCCAGACCAAGCGCCCCGATATTGGGCAACCCTTCGGCCCCGATGGCAACCCCCGCAGTGAAGCCCACGAGGCGGTCGACAAGGTCCGCGTCGATCAGCGCGGCGGCCAGCGCACTGCCGCCTTCGCAAAACACCCGCGTCAGGCCGTGCGCCCCCAGTTGCTGCAACACGTCCTGTGGATCAAGCTGACTGCCGCGCGGCGCACAGGGCAACAGGCGCGCGCCAAGATCACGCCATGTATTCTGCAGCATCGGATCCGCATCGCGCCCGTGGCATAACAGCACCGGCACGTCGCGTGCGGTGCGCGCCAGTTGCCCCAGCAACGGCAGATCGAGACGGCGGGATACGACAACGCGGGCGGGCTGGTGCGTTACACCCAGGCCGCGCACCGTCAAAGACGGGTCGTCTTGCCGCGCCGTTCCGCCGCCCACCATGACCGCGTCATGGCGCGCCCGCATGGCGTGAACGGCCCGCCGCGCCTCGGGGCTCGTGATCCACTGGCTTTCGCCTGTGCCGGTCGCAATGCGCCCGTCGAAGCTGCTGGCGAGTTTGAGGGTGACAAGCGGGCGGCCCTGTTCGACCCGAAGCAGAAATCCGGACAGATCAAACTCGGCCTCATCCGCGCAAATGCCCGTTTCAACGGCGATGCCCGCCTGCTGAAGGCGCGCGATGCCCGCGCCATCCACCCGCGGATCGCTGTCGCGCAGCGCGATGACAACCCGGGCAACTTGCGCCGCAATCAGCGCCTCGGCACAAGGCGGGGTTTCACCATGATGTGCACAGGGTTCTAGGGTGACATATGCCGTTGAGGCCCTGGCCAAGGAACCGGCCTGCGCCAGCGCGCCGGTTTCGGCATGAGGGCGCCCGCCCGGTTGCGTCCATCCGCGCCCGACGACGCGCCCGCTGCGCACGATCACACAGCCGACAGACGGATTTGGCGCGGTATTGCCCTGACCGCGCCGACCCAGAGACAGGGCAAGACGCATGAATCGGGTGTCTGCCGACGTGCTCACTCTTCGTCGGGTGTGCCGGGTCGCAGCTCTTGCACGAATTTGTCGAAATCGTCAGCCGCCTGGAAGTTCTTGTAAACGCTGGCAAAGCGGACATACGCGACGGTGTCGATGCGGTGCAACGCTTCCATCACAATCTCGCCGATGGTCTTGGACGGGATGTCGGTTTCGCCCATGGATTCAAGCCGACGGACGATGCCGGAAATCATCTGGTCAATACGCTCGGGATCAATCGGGCGCTTCTGCATCGAAATGCGGATCGAGCGTTCAAGCTTGTCGCGGTCGAAATCCTCGCGCTTGCCGTTGGTCTTGATCACCACAAGATCGCGCAGTTGTACGCGCTCATACGTGGTGAAACGCCCCCCGCAGGCCGGACAAAAGCGGCGGCGTCGGATCGACACGTGATCCTCGGCGGGCCGACTGTCTTTTACCTGAGTGTCTATGTTGCCGCAAAACGGACAGCGCATTGCCCATCCCCCTCTCAAAAACCTGCCTGTGGTAGGGGTTTGCCCCTGTTCCACGAAATTATAGGGGTTTCACTAGGTTTTGGGTAGTGCAGAAATGATACCGCTAGATAAGCGGTGGCCACTGTGGTGTTTGGGACAAGGCTACCAGCGCACCAGTGTGTTTGGCCCTGTGCGGATGCGCAGGAATCTGGTCTCTGCGCACAGGGCATAGGCATGAGCCATGGAATGCGTCGCCCCGGCCCGCCCGACACCGCGATGAAAAGGCGAAAAAGCGCCATCCAGCGGTTTTGTCGTGAAAACGACGGCCTTGCGCCCCGGTGTCGTCACGGATGGACCACGCGCCGTTTCGACAAAGATGTCCCCCCCGCGTTGCCCAAGGACCTTGCGGACATAGATCCCCGCCGCGCACCACATCTGGGTGTTTCCTGCGCCGTCCGCTTCGATCACCTCGAATCTGTCGGCGTCAATCTGCGCCACGGGCAAGGTAAATTGCTGGCGGATGGACAGGGCTTGGGCCGACACAAGCGAGGGCGCTGCAACAAGGGCCGCGAGGGCCAGACATGACAGTCGTTTTTTCATGACGATCTCCTTCACTCCAAGAGATAGGTGTGCATTGGCACTATGCGAAGTCACATCTGCGACACCGACATGCGTCGCTCAACCCGATGTTGGCACGAGGATAAAATTCCCGATCGCCAAGTCCGACGGCATTCAGTCGCCACGGCTCAGCGTTGTGTGCGCCCGGTATCCGGCCAAGCGGCCGCATCACGGTGTCACGACGCGCACCCGCACGACGTATTCCGGCTGTGACCGGCACAAGGCATTGGCATGGCCCTGGGAAAAGGTCTGGCCCAGTGTTCGCACGCCTTGCGAGTACGATTTGACTGCGCCTGCGACCGGCTCGATCGTAAAGATCACGCTTTTGCGTCCGGGAAATGCCGCCGAGTCGCCACGGGCCTGCGCAACGGTTATCTGGGCCCCGCGCAGGTCAAGGTAGTCCTCCACAAATATGGATGCGGCACACCACATGGATGTACCGCCAGCCCCATCGTTTTCAATCACTTCGAAACTGGTGGCGTCGATCGGGCGCACCGGGATCACGACCAGCTCTCTGGAAAAGAGCGATTGTGCAAACGCCGTTGCGGGCCATACGAAAGCAAGGGCAAGAAGGGCAGAAAGTACGCGGGTTTTCATGGCATCACTCCTGTACGGGCAAGCCTAGCAGCAAACGGACGGGTCGTGAATTCAACTGTTTCTGATCAGCTCAGATGTGCCACCACCTGACGTGTCCGGGGCGCGTCGCGGTGTTCAAAAAGGTAGATGCCCTGCCACGCGCCAAGCGCCAGTCGCCCATCTGTGACAGGAATGTTCAGGCTGACAGGCAAAAGCGCTGCCTTGATATGGGCGGGCATGTCGTCGGGCCCCTCGTAGGTGTGGGTAAGGTAGGACATGGACGGGTCGGTTGTCGGCGGGACAAGCCGCCGAAAGAACGCGGCAAGATCGGTTTTCACCTCTGGGTCGGCGTTTTCCTGAATGAGCAGCGAGCAGGAAGTGTGTTGAACAAACAGCGTGAGCAGGCCTGTCCCGGTTGCCCACGCGGCCACATCCCGTGTCATTTCGTAAAGCGCCGGACCATCCGTGCGCAGCGTGAATGTCGTTTGCCCGCTCACGCCTGCGTCCCGGTCACCGAAAGAGTCCGTCGCCCTGTTCGTCGATCATCTGCTTGGCTTTGGCCACAGACGCGGCCTGTGCAGTGTCGAGGCCCCCCACGGTATCGGCACGGATCAGCAGATGCGTCCGCATCTCGCCGTTCACTTCCTTTTCGATACGCGCGGACAGGCGGTAATCGGTCCCTTCGCGCTGCGGGGTCGGTGTGATCAGATAGTCTTTGTAGGTTTCGACCGCCGCCTCGGCAGCGGCTTCGCCACCACCGCCACCAAAGAGCTTTTTGAAAAACGACATGGCTTTTCCCTTTGCGGTACCACCCGGCAGGGGCTGACGGGTGGTATCATTCTGGCGTTACTGGTCGAGGAAACTGCGCAGCTTGCGGCTGCGGCTGGGGTGCTTGAGCTTGCGCAGTGCCTTGGCTTCGATCTGGCGAATCCGTTCGCGGGTCACGCTGAACTGCTGGCCAACCTCTTCGAGGGTGTGGTCGGTGTTCATCCCGATGCCAAAGCGCATGCGCAGCACGCGTTCCTCGCGCGGAGTGAGCGAGGCGAGGACGCGCGTGGTGGTTTCCTTGAGGTTCTCCTGAATGGCACTGTCCAAGGGCAACACCGCATTCTTGTCCTCGATGAAATCGCCAAGCTGGCTGTCTTCCTCGTCCCCGATGGGGGTTTCGAGACTGATCGGCTCCTTGGCGATTTTCATCACCTTGCGAACCTTTTCCAGCGGCATTTGCAGCTTTTCCGCCAGTTCCTCGGGCGTCGGTTCGCGGCCAATTTCGTGCAGCATCTGGCGACCCGTGCGCACCAGTTTGTTGATCGTTTCGATCATGTGCACGGGGATACGGATGGTGCGGGCCTGATCCGCGATGGACCGGGTGATCGCCTGACGGATCCACCATGTGGCATAGGTCGAGAACTTGTAACCGCGCCGGTATTCGAATTTATCGACCGCCTTCATCAGGCCGATATTGCCTTCCTGAATGAGGTCGAGGAATTGCAGGCCGCGATTGGTGTATTTCTTGGCGATGGAGATGACGAGGCGCAGGTTGGCTTCGACCATTTCCTTTTTCGCCTGACGGGCCTCTTTTTCGCCCTTCTGGACCTGTTGCACAATGCGGCGGAATTCAGAGATGTCGAGGCCGACATACTGACCGACCTGTGCCATGTCGGCGCGCAACTCTTCGACTTTGGTGGTCGAGCGTTCGATGAACATCTGCCAGCCACGGCCCGACTTTTCGCCCATTTCCTCGAGCCAGTTGGGATCAAGTTCGCGACCGCGATAGGCGTCCACGAATTCCTTGCGGTTGATCCGCGCCTGGTCGGCGAGCTTCACGATCGCTGAATCAATCTGCATGATACGGCGGTTGATGCCGTACAGCTGGTCGATCAGTGCTTCGATGCGGTTGTTGTGCAGGTGCAATTCGTTGACCAGCAACACGATTTCAGCGCGCAGTTTCTGATATGTCGCTTCGTCCCCGGTCGAAAAAGACCCATCTTCGTTAAGGGTCGCGGAAATCCGGCTGTCCTGCATTTCGGACAACATGGCGTAATCGTTGGCGATGATATCCAGGGCTTCGAGAACCTGCGGCTTCAGCGCGGCCTCCATCGCAGCGAGCGACATGTTCGCCTGTTCGTCTTCGTCTTCGTCATCATCCTTGGCAATTGGATTGCCGTCGGCATCCAGTTCCTGGGTTTCCTCGGCCTTGGCCTCGGTATTGCCGGCGGCCTGAACGACGGGTTCGGTGGTTTCCTCGCCCTCTTCGCCCATCTGGGTGCCAAATGTCGCTTCGAGGTCGATCACGTCCCGCAGCAGGATTTCTTCGCTCAGCAGTTCGTCGCGCCAGATGGTGATCGCCTGAAACGTCAGCGGGCTTTCGCAAAGGCCCAGAATCATGGTGTTGCGCCCGGCTTCGATCCGCTTGGCGATAGCGATCTCGCCCTCGCGGCTCAGCAGTTCGACGCTGCCCATTTCGCGCAGGTACATCCGTACCGGGTCGTCCGTGCGATCCAGCTTTTCCTGACCCGTGGAACCCAGCGTCAGATCGCGGGTGCCCTCGGTTGTGGTCACATCGGTCGAGCCTTTCTGCTCTTCCTCTTCGGCCTCTTCATCCTCGATGATGTTGATGCCCATTTCGGACAGCATCGACATCACGTCTTCGATCTGTTCAGAACTGACCTGATCAGGCGGCAACACCGTATTCAGCTGATCATAGGTGATATAGCCCTTGTCGCGGGCTTCCGAGATCATCTTCTTGACGGCGGCCTGGCTCATATCGAGCGAATGCTCGTTGTCCTGATCGTCGGTCTTGGCGTCTTCGTTCGTGTCTTTTGCGGCCATGCTGGGCTCCTCTATCGGGGCTCCTAAGGCGATTCGTTCCCCCGAATCGCTAAAAGAATCATTTCGTGATCTGGGTGATTCGGCCACCCTCTTACATGCATTTTCCTAAGGATTCGCGGCCAAAACGCATCACCGCTTTGGCTTGGAGAATCTGATCTGGTCCATCAGCGAGGCAAACGCATCCCGTTCGCTTTTGCTGATTCGCGCGCCATTGGCGCTTACGTCATATTCGGCGTTGTCCTCTTTGCCCGTGCGGGTTGCATTTTCGGCAGCGGCTGCAGCTTGTCCCAGCCTCCAGGTCACCCCTTCGTCTGCGACCCCTTCGAGGTCCTGCATCGCATCCGCGATTTCGGCGTCCAGTCCCTTGGCCGCGCTGAGTTTTGCAAGCTCTTCGGCCACGGTCATGCGGGCCATATCGCTGTCGCCTGGGGTGCGGATACAAGGTATGAGTGCCACATGGCGTGATGACATCAGGTTATCAAGGGTATGCGGGCCAAGAGCGCCTAAAATCTTTTCCTGCAACACCTGTTTGCCCGCGTGGCCGTGTCGCAGAATCAGGTCGCGCAATACGCCGTGATCCGGGTCCGCGCAGGTCAATGATTCAAGCCCGCTTTCAAAATCTTCGGCAACTTCGGGCGTGCAGATGAGGGCCGCCAGAATGACTGCTTCGCGCAAATGAACCCCGGCATGCGCGCCCCCCGCCACCAGGGCCGAAGATTTGGTGCTGGGCATGGGAGTGGGCGGCGGCGCCTGCCACCTCGGCCCGGTGCGGGTGCCACCACCCGGACGCGCTGCAGGCGCGCGTTTGGCACGAAACAGATCCCACCGCAGATCCTTGATTTCCTGACCATAATGCTGGCGGATCGACGGGTCTTGTATCAGTTTGATCTTGTCGCGCAGCGCCTTGTCGAGGGCGGCCTTGCGTTCGGGGCTGTCAAACACGCGGCCTTCGGTTTCACGCTGCCACAGCAGACGCACCATCGGAATCGCCTCATCAAGCAGCTTTTGCAACGCTGCGGCACCTTGGGCTTTCAACACATCATCCGGGTCCTGGCCCTCGGGCATCAGTGCAAAACGCAGGCTCTTTCCAGCCACAAGTGTGGGCAGTGCCAGATCAATCAGGCGCATGGCCGCGCGCAGACCCGCCGTGTCCCCGTCCAGCGCAATGATCGGTTCGTCCGCGATACGCCACAGCATGGCAAGCTGGTGTTCGGTGATGGCCGTGCCCAATGGCGCCACGGACGCGCCGAACCCGTGTTCGGCCAATGCGATCACGTCCATGTAGCCTTCGGCCACGATCAGTGGCTGGCCCTTGCCGGCGGCGGTGCGCGCGGGGCCATGGTTGTAAAGGCTGCGCCCCTTGTCGAACAGTTCGGTTTCGGGCGAGTTCAGGTATTTGGCGTTATCATTCGGGTCCATCGCACGGCCCCCGAACGCCGTGCAGCGCCCGCGCGCGTCGCGGATCGGGAACATGATGCGCCCGCGAAAAGTGTCATAGGGTTTGCCACCCTTCTGGCTGGGCTTGGCCAGCCCCGCATCGAGGATCAAATCGTCCTTGACCCCCTTGGCCTTGAGCGCATCCCACAGCCCCTGCCACGCATCCGGCGCAAAGCCGATTTCCCAACGGTCCTGCGCGCCTGCGTCCAGCCTACGCCTTAGCAGGTAATCACGCGCTTCTGACGCGGCCCCGGTTTTCAGTTGCAGGCGGAAATGCTGCGCCGCCTGTTCCATGACTTCGGCCAGCAATGTGCGCCGGTCGGATTTTTCCTGCGCGCGCGGGTCGCGTTCGGGCATCGGCATGCCCGCCTCACCCGCCAGTATCTCGACGGCTTCCATAAAGCCGACATTCTCGGTCTCGCGCACGAAACTTATGGCGTCGCCCTTCGCATGGCAGCCAAAGCAATAGTAATAGCCCTTGCGATCATCGACGTGAAAGCTGGCTGTCTTTTCGTGGTGGAACGGGCACGGGGCCCACAGATCGCCCTTGCCCTGATTGGATTTTCGCGCGTCCCACATGACTTTGCGTCCGACAACCTGACCCAGTGACAGGCGCGTGCGCAATTCGTCCAGAAATCCAGGGGGCAGGCTCATACGTTATATATTGGGGTGTCGGCGGTCGGAGTCGAGTCCCCGTCGACCCCGCTGTCGCTATTGCTGCAGGCACAATTCGTTCCAGGCGTCGCCCAGATCTTCCTTGCGGATGACACGGCGCTTTTGTTCATAGACCCATGGCGTGATCAACGGGATGGCGTTGTTATATTTTTCGGGCCAGTCGGGCGATTGGGCAAGGATGTGGCCCGGCACTTCACGTTCGGCCACCCGATCAAGGCGCGCTTGCTGGATCGCACGGACGACTTGCGCCTGATATTCGCAGGACACCTCCTTGTCCGCTTCGGCAAAGGCTGGCGCGGCAAAGACAGCAGTGGCAAGGATCAGGGCGAAACGGGTCATGGGCAAGCTCCGGCTACGAGAATCGTTGGGAGTCGTTTTACCCGCGCGCCGCGACGCTTGCCATGGCCCTTTCCAGATCGTGAAGAAGGGTGCCCGCCATGGACCGGAAAACAAGCACCAGGAAATCGTCGGTGCCGATACGTGTGAGCGATCCGTTCATATGCTGAATGTGCGTGCGCGCCGTATGCCCGCGTTTGAACGTGGCCAGTGACACGTCCACGGGGACGATCCGGGCCAGAACGTCCTCGACCCGCGCGCCGGACAGTCGCACGCATGTCCACGCATCGGTCTGATCCGTCAGCGCGGCGTGCTCTGCCAACCCGTCCACCGGCGTCGGCCCGGCCAGCAGGATCATGTCCCGCCCGAACCAGATCGCCCGCGCGCCGTCCTTGCCTGTGGCACGAAGGGGTGCGGGTGCAGCCATGCCGTGCGCCGCCTTGAGAGCGGCTGCGGCGGCTTTGGACTTGCCCTTGTAAGGCGCGATGGAGGTGAGCACGCCAAGATCAACCTGGGCCAGCGTGACCGTGCCGATCGTCTTTTCCTCTATTCCGGCCAAGGGCGGTTTTGCGATCAGTTCAGCCACGGGCGCGCCCTCCTTCACGGTCAAAAAACACCGGATCACACAGTTCAACACGCGTCTGGATGCCGCGCAGATGATCGACCATGTTCAATATTTCGCCGTGACGCTCAAGGCCGTCCTGCACGAACCCGAGGCCAAGGTAGTGCCCGAACGTCGGAGAGAACGCGACCGAGGTAACATATCCCTGATCATGCGCCCGCACCGCGTCTTCTCCGGCCGTATAGATATGCGCACCTGCCGTCAGTTGTTTGACCGGACCGACGGGTTTCATGCCGACCAGTTGTTCGCGCCCCTTGGCGAGGAACCCGGGCCGGTGGGCCATGGTCTTGCCGATGTAATCCTTTTTCGGCGACAACATCCGGCCCATGCCAACGTCCTGTGCGCTGATACGCCCATCGATTTCAGCGTGGGTGATGAACCCTTTTTCGATGCGCAACACATTCAGCGCCTCCATCCCGTAGGCCCCGCCCCCCATCGCCTCGGCGCGCGCCACCAGAAGCCGGAACAAGGCGTCGCCATAGCGCGATGGCACGGCCAGTTCGTACGCGTGTTCGCCCGAAAACGAGATGCGGAACAGACGCCCCTGCACGCCTTGCAGGGTGACCGGACCGCAGGCCATGAAGGGCCATGTTTCGTTGTCCAGCCTGTCGTCGAGCAGGCCATTCAGCACGTCGCGCGCCTTTGGTCCCGCGACCGCGAATTGCGCCCACTGTTCGGTCACGGACATGATGCGCACGTCCCAGTCGGGGTGCAGCGCCTGAGTCACGAATTCGAGGTGGCGCATGATCTGTCCGGCCGCCGCCGTGGTCGTTGTCATCGCATAATGGTCCGGTCCCAGCCGCGCCGTGGTGCCGTCATCCATGACGCACCCGTCTTCGCGCAGCATCAGTCCATAGCGTACACGGTTCTCTTTCAGCGTCGAAAACATGTTGGTGTACACAAAGTCGAGCAGTTTGGCCGCATCCGGCCCCTGTATATCGATCTTGCCGAGAGTCGAGACATCGCAGATGCCCACTGTTTCGCGCACATATCCGACCTCGCGATCACAGGATTGCCGCCACGATGTTTCCCCCGGTTTCGGAAAATAGGACGGGCGATACCACAGACCCGCCGCGATCATCGGCGCACCTGCGGCGATGCTGGCAACGTGGCTTGTCGTTTTGCGTTCCGGGGCAAAGCCTGTGCCTTGCGCCCCGGCCCCAAGCGCGGCGAGCGCGACAGGGGAGTAGGGTGGGCGGAACGTGGTTGTCCCGGTTTCGGGAATGCCCCGCCCGGTTGCATCCGCCAGAAGGGCCAGCGCCGTCACGTTGGAATTCTTGCCCTGATCCGTGGCCATCCCTTGGGTGGTGTAGCGTTTCATATGCTCGACCGAGGTGAAATTTTCGACCGCGGCCTGTTTCACGTCCTTGACGCTGACATCGTTCTGAAAGTCGAGCCAGGCGCGCCCCTTGCCCGGCACCGCCCAGAGTGGCGCGACAGTATAGGGTGTGTCGTCGGCCACCGGCATCTCCACTTCCGCCACTGTCATGCGCAGGGCGGCAAGGCTTGCCTTGGCCGCGTTCGCCCCCTCGGCAAGGCAGGCGGCCGTCGAAAACGCGCCGTTGCAGGCCCCCGCCGCCTCCATCCCCGGAACGGACCCCGGTGTGGGCACGAAGCTCGCGATATCCGCGTTCCATGCGGGGCGGCCGTTCATGTGGCATGTCATGTGCACGGTCGGGTTCCACCCGCCGGAAACGGCAAGGCAGTCGGTCATGATATTTTCCGTGCCAGACGCGGTTTGCACCGTGATCGCCTCAAGCCGCTTGCGCCCGGCACTGCCTGACACCATCGCACCGGCCATCACGCGGTAGTCGCCCTGCGCCCTGGCCCCGGTGCGGCTGTCGATCACGGCGGCCACGTGAACGCCCGCCTCGACCATGTCGACAGCCGTGCGGTGCGCGTCGTCATTGTTGGCAAAGACGGTGACGGCCTTGCCCGGTGCTACGCCCCAGCGGTTCAGGTAGGCCCGCACGGACCCGGCGGCCATGATGCCGGGGCGGTCGTTGTTCTGAAAGGCGATGTGACGCTCGATCGCGCCTGCGGCCAGCACCGAACGCTTGGCCGCGATCCGCCAGAAGGTCTCCTTGACCCCGCCCCTGGGTATGTCAGTCACGTGATGACCCACGCGTTCGAGCGCACCAAACGTGCCCCCATCATAGGCCCCGGTGACCGTGGTGCGTGGCATCAGGCGGACGTTGTCCATGGCCGCAAGGGTGTTGACCGTTTCAGCGGCCCATGTCGCGCCGGGTTTGCCGTCCACAATCAAGGTTTCGGCATTCAGACGCCCACCCATCAGGCTGTCCTCGTCGGCAAGGATCACCTGCGCGCCGGATTGTGCCGCGACCAGCGCCGCCATCAGGCCCGCCGGTCCCGCACCGATCACCAGCAGATCGCAGAAGGCATAAGCCTTTTCATAATGATCGGCGTCCTGGTCCGCGCCCAATGCCCCCAGACCGGCCGCCCGGCGGATCGCAGGTTCGTACACCTTTTCCCAGAAGGCGCGCGGCCACATGAATGTCTTGTAGTAGAACCCCGCCCCCAGAAAGGGCGCGGCGAGGTCATTCACGCTCAGCAGATCAAAGGCGAGCGAGGGCCATGCGTTCTGCGGGCGTGCCTCCAGCCCCTCATAAAGCTCCTGCACAGTGGCCCGCACGTTCGGGTCGGTGGCCCCGCCCCTGCCAACAGTCACAAGCGCGTTGGGTTCCTCGGACCCCGCGGTCAGAATGCCGCGCGGGCGGTGATACTTGAAGGACCGGCCCACCATGCGCACGTCGTTGGCAAGCAAGGCAGAGGCCAGCGTGTCACCCGCGAACCCACGATAGGTGTTACCGTCAAAGCGGAACGACAGGGCTGTCGTGCGATCAATTAGACCTTTGCCACCTATCCTCATCGCCTGGTCCCCTTGGTCAGTTCGACCTTGCCGACCGCATGGGTGGCGGTGTTGCGCACCACTTTCAGCCACGCGGCACAGCCTGCGTCATGGCTCCACAATTCTTCCAGATCGCCGGGCTGGTTGTCGCGCAGATGCAAGTAGTCATCCCACGCCCCCTCACCCGCATCGGGGTCAGGGCGGGCGAGCATCACGGCAGCCCCCTGATAGTAAAACTCGCGCACATCGCGCACCCCGCAAATTGGACATGCAATCCGCATCAGACGTCTCCTTGTGGGCGCTGCGACCACGCCTGCCCTGATTTCAAAAAGTCTCCGCCCGCTGACCGGCAGGTGGCTGTATCACCGAGAAGTGAGGCTCCCGTCATCTCAACCCTCCCTAGTGCAAATTATGCTGCGACCCGGTGGACTCTTCGTCCATGATCCCGGCGCCAGTGCGGAACCGGTCCAGACGGTGCCGCACCGTCGTGGGGTGCGGATTGCCGGTGGCCAGCAGGTGGGCGAACGTATGGCCCGAGGCAGGCGTCGCCTTGAACCCGCCATAGCACCAGCCGCAATTTACGAACAGTCCGCCGATATCCGTGCGATCCATGATGAAGGAGCCATCGGGTGACATGTCCATGATACCACCCCAACTGCGCAGCATCCGCGCCTTGCCGATCTGCGGCATCAGGGTCATCGCCGCCTCGGTCACATGTTCGACCAGCGGCAGGTTGCCGCGCGCGGCATAGCTGGAATACATGTCCAGATCACCGCCAAACACCAGCCCACCCTTGTCGGACTGACTGATATAAAAGTGACCCATGCCATAGGTCACCACGTGATCAAGCCAGGGCTTCAGCCCCTCGGTCACAAAGGCCTGCAGGACATGAGACTCGATCGGCAGGCGCAGACCCGCCATCGCAGCCACCTGGCTGGACCGGCCCGCCGCGACCATCCCCACCTTTTTGGCGCGGATGGGACCGCGCGTGGTCTGCACGCCTTTGACAACGCCGTTCTCGATATCAATTCCCGTCACTTCGCATTGCTGGATCAGGTCAACGCCGCGCTCCGAAGCCGAGCGTGCATAGCCCCAAGCCACCGCATCATGGCGCGCCGTGCCGCCGCGCCGGTGATAAAGGCCACCAAAGATGGGAAAGCGGGTCTGATCAAAGTCGATCATCGGCAGCAGCTTTTTCACGCCGTCCGGGTCCAGCATCTCTGCATCATCGCCCTGCCCGACCATCATGTTGCCGCGCCGCACAAAGGCATCGCGCTGACCATCCGAATGCACAAGATTGATGATCCCGCGCTGCGAATGCATGACGTTATAGTTCAGGTCCTCTTCCAGTCCCTCCCACAGTTTCAGCGAATGGGAATAGAATTCAGAGTTGCCGGGCAGCATGTAGTTGGCGCGCACGATGGTAGTGTTGCGCCCCACATTGCCACCGCCAAGGTAACCCTTTTCAAGAACGGCCACATTGGTGAGCCCATGCACCGATGCAAGATAGTGCGCCGTGGCCAGCCCGTGGCCACCACCGCCGATCAGAACGATGTCATATTCGGCCCTGGGTTCGGGACTGCGCCAGTGCGGTCCCCATCCCTTGTTCCCCGTCAGCCCTTCGGCGAGGACCTTCAGTCCTGAAAAGCGCATCACTGCCCCCTGCTCGTGTCACCGCACCACACCATCACGATGTTGGAAGGTCTAGCAAGGGGGCATCGCCCCGCCCGCGCGCTTTTCGACATGCGTCGGTCTGTCAGCGACACCCGTCCGGGCCGTGGTCATAAGCAGGGTGGAAAAAGTGTCGCGAGCGCCTGCCCGGGACAGATGGCGCGGCCACCATGTCCCGAAGCGCGTGTGCGGCGGATCAGTTGACCATCCGGAAGTAGTCCGCCTGGTAGGCCGCTTCCATGCCGTCGCCGTCGCAATACCCCATGTTCATGTTGGACGTCGAGTCAATGCTGCCTCCGGCCACAAAGGAGACCCCCTCCATACCGTCTGCATTTGCCGCAAAATCAATATCGCCATGGGCGATGATCTGCCCGCCATAGACTTGCAGATCCGACGCGAAGGATACGCCGCCATAGGTGATCAAAGATGCACCGCCGCCAGTGGCACAACTGTCATTCGCGCCCAGCTGAAAACCCGATGGCGAATTGAACGACCTGCTGGACGTGTTGGTGGTGACGATGACAGAGTCTTCGATGATCACGTCTTGCGAAAGCTTCACTTCACAATTCGAGATATGCACGATGTTACTGTAGGTGCCCGGTTCGAATGTCAGCTTGCCACCGCCACGGCAGCTTTGGGTATAAAGGCGCCCTGGTTCCATGTCGGACGGTTCCACTTTGGTGCCCGTTACCTGGTTTCCGATGACGTCATAGACACCGGTCGGAAGATAATCCGGATCGCCTGCGCGCAGGCCGGTCACGATGTCATCCAGCTTGTCCAGAATACGAATGCGGTACGAGCCGCTGCGCAACGCCGTATCCAGGCCCGCGTTTGTGTCAAACCCCGATTTCGGGATGTCCAGGTCTGCCAGATTGGGCATGGACACAATACTGCCTGCTTCAAACGTGTTGTTCGAATTGAGGCTGACATAGGTGTTCGAATGCATTCAAAACTCGGAGCCGTAGAAATTGTTCGACTGCACGTCGACAACTTGTTCCGCGACAAATCCTTCCCGGAAGCATGGCGGATAATATGTCGAATAGATGGATTCAGCGGCAACATTGAACGACTTGAATCCGATCGCGTTCAGGATGAGGTTGGGCGTCGGGTTGCCACGGGCTTCGGTCATGCCGGCATAGACCCGCACTGCATCCTTACTGCCCCGTTCGCCAGAAACGTTTCATTCTCCGCGTCCCAGGTGCCGAACGTGATATCGGCCGTCGTGATGGCCGGTTGCATGTTGGTGCACGGCAACATCCTGTCCAGCAACGCGACCGCATCCGATTTCGCCTGTCCCGCCGATACCGTCTCGCGGCGGTAGAGCGCACCATGGGCCACGCTGTCCGCTGCAATCTGCAAATGGGTCTTGTCCGCCTGACGCTTTTGAAAGTCGATTGCGAGGCCGGTCATCACCGCGCCAATCAAGACCATGTACAGGCTCATGATCGTGGCCGACCCGTGCTCTTCGGAAAAGAAGGTTTTGAAGCTGAATTTTTTCATTGTTCAATACTCTATCAGTTGCTGTCCGGACACGTTGAGAACAAGCGTGTCATACGCCGACGTCATCAAGTTCATCGGCATCAATTCCATGGCTGGCACGGAGACAGAGGTTGTGATCATGCCCCCGTTTTTCGTCGTTTCGACGGTAAAGGCAGAACTCATATATGCCAGCTGTGCGGTGATGTAGTCTTCGGTTTCTTGCTCGGTTTCCAACCGCCCCAGCGAATACGCGCGATTTGCGTCCTGGACGACGCGGAGCACCTGGCTTTCGTTGAAGAAAACTGTCGACAGGTTAATCATCAGTGCCAGGATTATCACAAATATGGGCGTCCAGATCACTGCTTCGATGGCAAAACTGCCATCTTCGTCCCGATAAAACGCCCTGACGTTATTTCTCGTCTTGCCGGACAACATGGTCTTCTCCCAAGGTAAATTCGCCCTTGAGTCATGCATGTGAATGGTGATCGGAGTGCGTCGGAAAAGCTTTTTTCTTGGCGCCAGACACCTTACTATTGCTTCATTTGAATTTGTTTTTCGTCACCTTGCGACGGATGGACCCCATGGCCGCGGAGTGGCTAGAGCCCTTTGGCGCGGTAGCTTTGGGCAACCTTGTCGATCGCGACCAGATAGGCAGCCGTGCGCAGGTCATCCACGTCATCGCGGGCGTGCCAGACCGATGCCATCGACTGATAGGCCGCGCGCATCGTGTCGTCGAGGCCTGAGCGGACCAATTCCAGCTCGTCCGCGCCGCGCAGATACTTCTGTTTGAAGTTGGGGCTGAGTTGCCAGCCGATACCACTGTCCGAGCTGAGCCGTTCCAACTCGTCGATGATCAACTGGTGGCGCGCCTCTTCCTGGCGGCGCTGCATCCGGCCAAAGCGGATATGGGACAAGTTCTTGACCCATTCAAAGTAGGACACCGTCACACCGCCCGCGTTTGCGTACATGTCAGGAATAATGATCGTGCCTTTCTTGCGCAGCACGTCGTCGGCACCGGCAGTCACCGGGCCATTGGCGGCTTCGATGATCAACGGCGCAGTCACCCGTTCAGCGTTCGAGAGGTTGATGACCCCCTCAAGGGCGGCGGGGATCAGGATGTCACAGTCAAGTTCCAGAACCGAAGCGCCGTTCTCGACAAAGGTGGCACCCGGATAGGTCGCGACACCGCCGTGGCCCGCGATCCAGTTGCGAATGGCATCGACGTCCAGACCGCCCGGATCGGTAAGCGCGCCGTCACGTTCGATGATGCCGACGACCTTGCAGCCATCCTCTTCACTCAGGAACTTGGCGGCGTGATACCCCACATTGCCAAGGCCCTGCACGACGACCTTCTTGCCGTCGAGCGTGCCGGACATCCCGGCCTTCTTCACACCTTCGCTGTCCCGAAAGAACTCTTGCAGGGCGTATTGCACGCCACGGCCCGTGGCCTCTGTGCGGCCCTGAATGCCGCCGGCATTGGTCGGCTTGCCCGTCACACAGGCGGTGCCGTTGATGTCGGTGGTGTTCATGCGCTTGTACTGATCCGCGATCCAGCTCATCTCGCGCTCGCCGGTGCCCATGTCAGGGGCGGGGACATTCTGGGACGGATTGATCAGGTCGCGCTTGATCAGCTCATAGGCAAAGCGGCGGGTGATCAACTCAAGCTCGTGTTCATCATATTCACGCGGATCAATGCAAAGCCCGCCCTTGGACCCGCCAAACGGCGCTTCGACCAGGGCACATTTGTAGGTCATCAGCGCGGCCAGGGCCTCGACTTCGTCCTGATTGACCCCCATCGCATAGCGGATACCCCCCTTGACCGGCTCCATATGTTCGGAATGGACGGAACGGTAGCCTGTAAAGGTCTTGATCTCTCCGCGCAGTCGCACGCCAAAGCGCACGGTATATGTGGCGTTGCACACCCGTATCTTTTCCTCAAGCCCGGGAGAAAGGTTCATCAGCGCAACGGCGCGGTTGAACATGATGTCGACACTTTCGCGAAAACTCGGCTCATTCGGGGTATTCATAAAAACGTGCTCCTTGCTGCGGCGTATCGCGTGCCGCGAAACCGGTGTGCCATCAGCCTAAGACGTTTCCGCACGAAACTGCCAACTTTTTGTGCAGAAAAAGAATATGGCGACAGAGCGGGGTGCAGAACGCATTCCGGTTAACAATTCGTAAACAATCCCGCGCAAGACCCGTGATTGCCCACAACCGCTCTTGAAACATCACACAGCTTTCCTCGTTTTGCCCGAATTCGAACACATTCCGGGCGCACACCCAACAATGGATAAAAAGGCCAGCAGGGCCGAAAACCGACAACAAGTAGGGTGTATCATGGATATGGACACGAGTTCGAAACCAACAGCCAGGGTCGCTCTGAAAAGCAGCGCCAGCCGGTTCGTTCGCGAGGACAACGGCACCATGACGATCTTCGCCATCATGATGCTTATGATGATGCTGTTGATTGGTGGCATAGGTGTCGACCTGATGCGCAATGAGATGGAGCGCGCGCGGTTGCAAGGCACCATGGACCGCGCTGTACTCGCAGCTGCAGACATGGAACAGATCCTCGACCCCGCAGGTGTCGTCCAGGACTACTTTGAGAAGGCAGGACTTTCCCAATATCTGACGAGTATCGAACCGGACACAGGCTCCAACTACCGCACCGTCTCCGCCAGAGCAGAGATGCGTACACCGACCCGCTTCATGTCGCTGGTCGGCGTCGATGATTTGCCGGTCTTTGCCATCAGTTCGGCCTCCGAACGCAAACCCAAGGTCGAGATTTCGCTGGTTCTGGATATTTCGGGCTCAATGCGTTTCAATGGACGGATGGATGCATTGCGTCCGGCCGCGTCCAACTTCATCGACATCGTGCTTGAAGACCAGGTCCAGGCCAAGACTTCCGTCAACCTCATTCCCTACGCGGGGCAAACCAACCCGGGCCAGTTCATGTTCAATCGCCTGAACGGGGTGCGCTATCCCGCGATCCCGCTGGACGAAGACGATGGCGGGGTCCCGGATTACACGAGCAACACCTATGTCGAACCGGAATATGAAGGTGACGAGTCCAATGCCGTCGTTGGCGGCGTGGGCAGCCTGCCTAACGTAAACTACGTCTATCCGAACGTATCGTCATGCCTGGAAATCAACTCGGGTGACTTCAGCAACAGGTCGCTGTCTGCCTTGAACGGACGCAACCAGGTGCCTCACTTCATGAACTGGAACATTGCATCGAATGTGATGGACTGGGGCTGGTGCCCACAGGACCAGACCGCAATCCAGTACATGCAGAACGATCCGGTCAAATTGAATGCGCTCATCAATTCAATGCGCATGCATGACGGAACGGGCACACACTATGCGATGAAATACGCTGTCTCGTTGCTTGATCCTTCGTCCTCGGGCGATATCGCAGCACTCTCGGCTGCCGGACTCGCCTCAGCCGACTTTACGGATCGCCCGGCCGCCTACAGTGACACGGAAACGGTCAAATATATCGTGCTGATGACCGACGGGCAAATCACCCAACAAGTTCGCCCCAAGGAGACAATGCACACACAAAACCCGACGAGCGAACTTCAAAACCGAAGCGGAGACCGCAAGACCATCTCAAGTTCGGGAACCAATGTTCAATCGTTCTATGACCAGTGCAACCTGGCCAAGAATGCGACGCCTAACCCCATCATCATCTATACGGTCGCCTTTGACGCCCCCGGCACACCCGCCACGCAAATGCGCAATTGTGCAACCTCGCCCTCGCACTTCTACGAGGCCGACCAAGACAACATTTCCGAGGTGTTCTCGGCCATCGCGCGTCAAATCAACCAGTTGAGGCTTATCCAATGACCCGCTCCATCAAGTCTTTTGCACGTCGTTTCTTCAAGGAAGAACGCGGTAGCATGGTGATCGAATTCGCTTTGGTCATTCCAATTGTGTTCACCATCTTCATGACGTCGGTCGAAATGGGCATCTATCAGTTGCGCCAGATGTTCCTTGACCGCGGCGTCGATATGGCCGTGCGAAACGTCCGTCTGAACACCGGTGCGGATTATGAACATGACGAGGTCAAAACTATGATCTGCGGTTTTGCTGGGTTTCTGGAGGACTGCGACAGCGAACTGAAGCTCTCCCTTACACCCGTAGCTGTACGGTCATTTTCCGGATTCAACGCGGCCGCTGATTGTTCGGACAAGGCCGAGGACATAGCGCCGGTCCAGTTCATCCAGGGCGGGGAACACCAGATGATGCTGATGCGCGCGTGCTACATGTTCAAACCGGTTTTCCCGACCTCGGGACTTGGATACGCATACACCAAGGACGGCACCGGCAGATCCAAGATGTTCGCTGTGACCGCCTTTGTGCAGGAGCCCCAAAAATGACAATGCCGAACATCAAAACATGGCTGTCACGATTTTCCAGAGACGAAGACGGCAACATCACGATGGAAGCGCTGATCTGGTTGCCTATGCTTTTTTGGGCCTATCTGATGATGTTTGCGATTTTTGACGCCTATCGCCAGCATTCGATCAATCAGAAAGCAGCCTATACCATCGCCGACATGATTTCGCGTCAGACGACCCCGCTCGACAATGCGTTTCTGAACGGCACGCGGGATATGCTGAGCTATCTGACGAATGTCGACACGCCCGACGATACTTCTGTGCGGATCACATCAGTGCGGTGGGACGATGAAGATGATCGTTTTGAGCTGGAATGGTCCCATGAAAATAACTGGGGGCAGACTTTGACGGATGCCGACGTCTCCGGCATGTCGGATCGGCTCCCTGAAATGGTTGACAATGAACGCATCACGATCGTCGAAACCGGAACGCTCTATGACCCGCCGTTCAACACGGGCCTGGCGGTCCATACGATCACCAATTTCGTGTTCACGGCGCCCCGTTATGCCGAACGGATTTTGTGGAGCAACAACTGATCAGCGTCAGTCGATACCGCGTTCGGCCAGAATGGTCGCGATGATTTCGGCCATGAATTTCGCCTGATGCGCCGGGGTCATTCCCCCGACACCGACACGCGAACCCAATGACCACCAAAGCCCGGGGCGCCACGCCCTGGGCTTTTTGGTGTCCAGCCGCAAAAGAAACCCGTTTGACGGCTTGAAGGCAAACATGCCCCGGTCAAGCCCGGTGACTTCGTCCATGCGCGCCAGCACAACCCCCGCGGTATCGCGCAATTCGGTACGGGTCAGTTCCAGTGTGACGGCGGTAGCACGCCGCATCTGTTCCGCAATCCAGATCGAGACACCGCCAAGGGCCAGCAGGAACAGTTGCCAGCCAAGCTCGGGCGGTTTTGCGATCGCCACATAGATCACCATCAGCGACAATATCCACAGAGAGCCAATTCCGAGAATGCGCCGCCCCGGTGAGGCGGTGATGGTCGCAACGACCTTGTCGGAATCTTGATCAATCAGCATTTGACGCACCTAGCCCGACCGCTGGCCGGTCACAAGCCCTGTCAGCGCCGCACGATGACTTCGGCACCGGGTTCTTCGGGTTCGTCGTCAACCATCTGTGCCGGAAATCCGGGGGCGGTGACGTCAAGGCCCGTCGCCTCTTCGAGCCGCTTGATGATGTTGGGCGACAACTCGCGCGGGCCGAACCGCGATATCCCGTCCTGAAAGATGCTGATCAACAGCGGGTTCAGCTCCAGCGGAACGCCCGCGCGGTCGGCGACATCCTGAAACAGCCCGATGTCCTTGGCCACAAGGTCCATCGTGAACGAAATGTCGCGACTGCCGTTCAGAATGACCTGCCCTTCGGTTTCGTGCACGAATGACGTGCCCGAACTGATCGCCATCGCCTCATATGCCACGCCAAGGTCCATGCCCGCGCCCTTGGCCACGGTCAGCGCCTCTGCGACGCTGACCAGATTGGCGGTGGCCAGAAAGTTGGTCAGCACCTTGAGCACCGATGCACTGCCCAGATCGCCGGTGTGCAGCACGCGCCGCCCCATGGTGGTCAGCAGCGGCAGGATACGCTCGAAGGTGGACCTGTCACAGCCTGCAAAGATCGCGATGTTGCCGGTGTCCGCGCGGTGGCATCCCCCAGACACCGGACAATCGACAGCCGCGCCCCCTGCGGCGATCACCTGCGCGCCAATCCGTTTGACCTCCGCCTCGTCTGTCGTCGACATCTCCAACCAGATCTTGCCGGGCCCGACATGCGGCAGCATCTCGTCCATGACCGCCGCGGACGCCGCAGGGCTGGGCAGGCATGTGATGACGGCATCGCAGGTTTGCATCAGATGTGCCGGGCTTTGTCCGTCGCTTGCCCCGGCGGCGACCTTTTGCGCAACAAAGTCCGCGTTCAGGTCATGTACGGCCACATCATGCCCGTTGCGCAGCAGACTGCCCGAAAGTTTGCCGCCGACGTTCCCAAGCCCGATAAATCCGATTTTCATGATGTATGCCCTGTGTTGTGTTCACCCGAAATGGGCGCGGCCCAACCGCATCTGTCCGTTCTGTTTGCGACACGGATGCCGGGTTAGGGGCGGGGTGTGAAGTTTTCCGCGTAAAAGCGGTACCAGTTGCGACCCATGATGCCCGCCAGCTCGGCCTCGTTCATGCCGGTGGCGCGCAAGCCGTCCTCGATGTTTCCAAAGTCACGGTTGTCACGAAACCAGTCGGGTTGCGGCGGGAATCCGGGCGCTAATGCTGATCCTTCGCCATAGTCGATCTGTTTGCTCCAGCGTCCAACGCGCATCCACTCAACCACGGAATCCGGCTGGTCCTGGCACAGGTCCGACCCGATGCCGATATTGTGCGTGCCATAACGCTCTGCGGTGCGTGCAACCGCCTCGCAGAACGATTGCAGCGTGCAGTCTGACCCGGCTTGCAGATGATGGGGGTAAAGCGAAAAGCCCAGCATCCCCCCTGCCCCGGTCACCGCGCAGATCACATCATTGCGCTTGTTGCGCAAGGCGGGGTGCCAGTCATGCGGGTTGGCGTGGGTGATGGCGATGGGGCGTTCGGAAATCTCCGCGGCCTCAATGGTCGAGCGGTCGGCAGAATGGCTCATGTCCACGACCAGCCCGACGCGGTTCATCTCCTTGATCACCTGACGGCCCATGCGGGTTATGCCGGTATCTTCGGCCTCGTAACACCCCGTCGCCAGCAGGGACTGGTTGTTATAGGTCAACTGCATGAACCGTGCACCCAGCGTATGCACAATCTCGACAAGGCCGATATCGTCCTCGATCGGGCTTGGGTTCTGAAAGCCGAAAAAGACCGCCGTCTTGCCCGCCACGCGTGCCGCGTCAATATCAGACGCCCACAGCCCTTTGGTGATCAGGTCGGGATACTCTTCGAACCAGCGGTTCCAGCGTTCGAAGTTCAGGACCGTTTCGCGGAAATTCTCGTGATAGGCGACGGTGACTTGCACCGCATCCACGCCCCCCTCGCGCAGTTGGCGGAACACCTTGTCCGACCAGTTGCAGTATTGAAGATTGTCGATCCGCATCAGTCGTCTTTTTTCAGGTTCAACTGCGACATTGCGCTTTTGCCCAGCGGGATGCCCGCAAATGGCCCACCGTGGCAATAGTGCGAGGGGTTTTGGGGGTCGAGCGGTTCTGACCCGGCAAAGACCTCTTGTGCGAACTGTTCGGCATTGTCGCGCGGGCGATAGCCCAGATGCCGCGCGCCCGAATTGTCGACCGGTGCGCGGTCGTTGTCCGAAATGCCATAGATGATCGAAAACCCTGTGATGGGCGTTTCGATGGCGCGTTTGACCAGCAGGATCATGTCGTCATAGCTGAGCCAGCTGCCCACCGCGCGCGGATTGGACACCGGTGCACAGGAATAGATGCGCAGGCAGACGGATTCGATCCCGCGTTTTTCCCAATACATGCGCCCCAGGTCTTCGGCGAAACACTTGGCAAGACCATAAAAGGTGTCGGGGCGGTGGGGCACATCTATGCCGATGGCTTGCGTTTTGGGATACATGCCCACGGCGTGGATCGACGACGCATAGACCACACGGCGCACACCATGGCGATGCGCGGCCTCCCACACATTGTAGGCGCCGATGAAATTTGGGCCGATCAGGTCCTCGAACGGGGCCTCATCCACAACCGCGCCGAAATGGATCACCATGTCGGCCCCTTCCAGCAACGGTTCGACGGCGTTCATGTCGGCAATGTCAGCCTGCACATAGGTCTCGTTCGCGGCAAGGTTTTCGACGGACGGCTTGATATCGGTCGAGACAAGTTCATCGCACAGTGCCGCCAAAGGGGCGCGCAGACGCGACCCAAGGCTGCCCGCGGCCCCTGTAAGTACCAGTTTTTTCATGTGTCCGCTCCCGCCTATGCCTAGATCACCGCTTTTTCCAGCATCGGGCGATTTTGCACAACCCGGTCATAATGAAAGGGCGTCAGGTCCAGCGCCCGGTACGCCCCATATGTCAGCCATTCAGCTGTGCCCCGGCCCATGGCCGGGGATTGCTGCAGCCCGTGCCCTGAAAAGCCGTTCAGGAAGATGAAGTTGCGCACCTCGGGATGCGGCCCCGTGATCGCGTTGTGATCAAGCGTGTTCATTGCATAGTGCCCGGCCCATTCACTGGTGACCCTGATCGCCTCGAAGGCGGGAATACGGGTGGCGAGGAGCGGCCAGACGTGGTTTTCAAACAGTGCATGATCCATGGCAAAATCATCGTAATCCACCGCCGGGTCGACCTCTGAGTGTCCGCCGCACTGATAGGTCCCGCCGCCGTTCTCGCGCACGTGCACGCCCGAGGGGTCGATGGTGAGGGGCAGATCACGGTCCAGCGGCCGTTCGGCAGAAAAGACCCACGAATAGCGCTTGCGCGGCTCGACGGGCACAGTCAGACCCGCCATCTGTGCGGTGCGCGCGGCGCGCGGACCCGAGGCGTTCACGATCTGACCGCAGGCGATCACCTCACCGCTGGCCAGCGTGACGCTTTCGATGCGATCGCCGGTGCGGGTCATTGCGACAACTTCGTTCTGGATATATTCGACACCGCGCTCGCGTGACTGGCGTCGCCACCAGTCAAACACCGCCGCTCCGTCCCAATAGCCTTCGTCCACCGTATTGATGGACCCAAGCACGATGTCATCGACATTGTAGAACGGATAGGCCACCTTGATCTGGTCGGGCGTCATCAGCTGTGTGGGCGTTCCCGCCGCATGCTGCACCTTTGCGTTCGCGCGCAGGACAGTCGCAAAATCTTTGGTATCGGCCAGATACATATAGCCGAAATTGCGAATCGAAATCTCCGGCACGCGCGTGTCGCCACCCATATTGCTGCGGATATTCTTGACGAAATCCGCTGCGAACTGGCTGATCCTTACGTTCAGCTCGGTCGAGAATTGCTGCCGCATGCAGCTGTTGGTGTGCGCGGTCGAGCAATTGGCATAGCTCATGTCACGCTCGATCACGAGGACAGTGCCGTCAAAGTCCGGGTTTTCCGTCAGGAACCAGGCCGTCGAAGCCCCCATGATCGCGCCGCCGACAATGACAACGTCATAGGTGCCGTTCCCGGGTGTCGTGGCCTGCGCAACCATGGTCTCCCTTTCGCGTCGCTCTATGACGGACCGGCGTACCTTGATCGTTTTTCGCAACCTGCGCCAGACGGGATTTTTGCACGGCGTTCAGAAATTGCGGACAGCAGATGAGCGGCGATGCGCCCACCCTTCGGTTCAAGACGGCGTGATCCGGATGTGTTGCCTGTTGCGCGATTTCGCACATGGCGACCGGCTGGCGGGTGGAACGGGCAGTTGCGTTGCGTGCAAACATGTGGCCGATCTGCCGCGCTTCAAAGCTTGGCGGTTGTCTTGGCCTTTGTGTTAAGGGTAGGTAGCGCTAACAATCCGCGTCCACTCCGGGCGCTTTACCAGTTTCAGGAGGCCAAAGATGCGTGAATGGTGGCGTGATGCCGTAATCTATCAAATCTATCCACGCTCGTTTCAGGACGACAACGGAGACGGCATCGGTGATCTGCCCGGCATCACCCGCAGACTTGACCACGTCGCCTCGCTTGGGGTGGACGCGATCTGGCTCTCTCCCTTCTTCACCTCGCCAGACAAGGACATGGGCTATGACGTGTCCGACTATACCGGCGTCAATCCTCTGTTCGGCACGGTTGAGGATTTCGATTCACTCACCGCCCGCGCGCATGATCTGGGCCTGAAGGTCATTATTGATCAGGTGCTGTCGCACAGTTCCGACCAGCACCCGTGGTTCGAGGAAAGCCGATCAAACAAGACCAACCCCAAGGCGGACTGGTATGTCTGGGCCGATCCGAAAAAGGATGGCAGCCCGCCCAACAACTGGCCGTCCGTGTTCGGCGGTTCGGCGTGGATGTTCGATCCGCGCCGCCGTCAGTATTTCATGCACAACTTTCTGACCTCGCAGCCGGACCTGAACTTTCACAACCCCGAAGTGGTCGACGCGTTGCTTGAGGCAATGGATTTCTGGCTGAAGCGCGGGGTCGACGGGTTCCGCCTCGACACGGTGAATTTCTATGTGCACGACAAGCAGTTGCGCAACAATCCAGCCAGCAAATACAAGGAGTTTCCGGGCAACCCTTATGGCGCACAGCGTCACATCCATTCCAAGACACAGCCCGAGAATATCGGCGTGCTGCAACGGCTGCGCACCCTGCTCGACAAGTATGACGATCGCATGATGATCGGCGAAGTGGGCGAGGACGGGCTGCGCCAGATCGAGATCATGGGCGAATACACGTCCGGGCAGGACAAGCTGCACATGGCCTATTCCTTTGCCATGCTCAGCCACGAACATACCCCGAAGCATTTCCGCGACTGCATCGAAGGGTTCATGCGCGACGCCCCCGACGGCTGGCCCTGCTGGTCGTTTTCCAACCACGATGTGCAGCGCCATGTGACCCGCTGGGCGCCCTCGCCCGACCTGGAAGAAGCCGTCGCGCGGCAGTCAATCAACATGCTGGTCAGCTTTCCCGGCACCCTGGGCATCTATCAGGGCGAAGAACTGGGACAGACCGAAACGGATATCGAATTTCACGAGTTGCAGGATCTTGGCAACATCGACTTCTGGCCCGACAACAAGGGCCGCGATGGCTGCCGCACACCGATGGTGTGGGACGAAAGCCAGCCCAATGCAGGCTTTTCCACCGGCGAGCCGTGGTTGCCGGTGAAACCGCCACAAGCATCCCATGCGGTCGCGGGACAGGAGGGCAGGAACGATTCGGTTCTGGCCACCTATCGCGCCGCCCTCGCGTTCCGCAAATCGCGCCCCGAGCTGAGCTTTGGCGAAACCACGTTCCCGAAGGTGCGCAATCCGTTGCTGGCCGTGTGCCGGACCCACGAGGGCGGCAGCCTGACCGGCGTGTTCAACCTGTCGCACACCGCCCAATCGGTGCGCGTGAACGGCGACGCCACCCTCGTCGGAGCCGCCCATGGGGCGCTCGCCAAAGGCCGGTTGAAACTGCCACCCTTCGGCTATGCCTATGTCGAAACCCGAGGAGATCAGAACCCGGTAGGGTAACGCCAGACCGGCATTCCCAAGAATGGCCGTGCCATCGCGCCCGACTTGGGGTTAAACTTGACACAACGACCGACGGCGCCTTGCACCAAACCCGCAAGACGCATCAGACTGGAAAGACCAATATCGCATGGCAAAACCTATGACGCGCGACATGGCCCTACGGGCTGCCCCACCGGCTGATGTCATCGGGGCCTTGCTGGCCGGGCATCTGGCCGATCCGTTCCATTTTCTTGGACTGCGGGAACATCCCGACGGCTTTGCGCTGAACGTCTTTGTCCCCGGTGCCGACAGTGTGACCTGCATCACCGGCAAGGCGACCAAGACCGCGCTGGAGCCGGTGCCGGATGCACCCGGTCTGTTCACTGCCTTGTTGAAAAAGGACCAATCCTACCGGCTGAGCGCCGTTGCGGGCGACAACGCCTGGACGTTCGAGGACCCCTATCGCTTTGGCCGTGTCCTGAGCGATGACGATCTGCACTTTGTCGGCGAAGGGTCGATGCACCGCCTGTGGAAGACGCTGGGCGCGCATGTGACCGCCATCGACGACGTACCGGGCGTGCACTTTGCCGTCTGGGCGCCGAATGCCGAGCGGGTCGCAGTGGTGGGCGATTTCAACACATGGGACGCGCGCCGCCATGGAATGCGGCGGCTCGGGCCTTCGGGCATCTGGGAAATCTTTGTTCCCGGCGTGATGCCGGGCGATGTCTACAAATACGCGATCCGGGGGGCCGGTGGGGTTGATCTGCCGCTCAAGGCCGATCCGGTCGGGTTCGGGTCCGAACATCCACCCCGGACCGGGTCCATCGTGCGCGATATCGCGGGCCATGACTGGGCGGACGGCGCATGGATGGACACGCGGGCCGCGCGCCACAACACGGACGTGCCGATCAGCATCTACGAGGTGAACCTGGCCAGCTGGAAACGCGCCGGGGGCAATCGCCCGCTGTCCTATGAAGAACTCGCCGCCGACCTGATCGACTATGTGGCCGACATGGGGTTCACCCATATCGAGATGATGCCGATCACCGAACACCCCTTTGACGGGTCCTGGGGCTATCAGCCCATCGGGATGTATGCCCCCACCATCCGCCACGGCACACCGGATGAATTCCGCGCGCTCGTGACGGCGGCCCATGGGCGAGGGCTGGGTGTGCTGCTGGACTGGGTGCCTGCACACTTTCCCACGGACGAACATGGCCTTGCGCAATTCGACGGCACGCACCTTTACGAACATGCCGACCCGCGCGAAGGATTCCATCAGGACTGGAACACGCTGATCTTCAATTTCGGGCGGCGCGAGGTGGTGAACTTCATGACCTCCAACGCATTGTATTGGCTTGAGGAATATCATCTGGACGGCATCCGCGTAGATGCGGTCGCCTCGATGCTGTACCGCGACTATTCGCGAAAAGACGACGAATGGGTGCCCAACGCCCATGGTGGGCGCGAGAACCTTGAGGCCATCGCATTCCTGCAGGGCGTCAACAAATTCATCTACGGGCAGGATGCCAGCGTCATGACTGTGGCCGAGGAAAGCACCGCCTTTCCGGGCGTGTCCCGCCCCGTCTATCACGGTGGTCTCGGGTTCGGGTTCAAGTGGAACATGGGGTGGATGAACGACACCCTGCGCTACATGGAAGAAGATCCTGTTAACCGCAAATACCACCACCACCTGATGACTTTCGGCATTCATTATGCGTTTTCCGAAAACTTCGTGCTGCCGATCAGCCATGACGAGGTGGTGCACGGCAAGGGGTCGATGCTGAACAAGATGCCCGGCAATGACTGGGAAAAGTTCGCCAATCTGCGCGCCTATTACGGGTTCATGTGGTCCCACCCCGGCAAGAAGCTGCTGTTCATGGGGCAGGAGTTTGCCCAGCGGGATGAATGGAACCACGATCAAAGCCTCGACTGGCACCTGCTGGATGCGCCTGCCCACCTGGGCGTTCAGACACTCGTGCGCGACCTCAACGCGCTTTATCGCAAAACGCCTGCCCTTTACGTCAATGACTGCCGCCCGTCGGGTTTTGCATGGATTGACGGGGGCGACATGGAAAATTCGATCTATGTCTATCAGCGCATCGGCGCGCCGGGTGATCCGCGCGCCATCGTGGTGCTGAACATGACACCGGTCGAGCGGCCCGACCACAGGATCGGTCTGCCGGGGCCGGGCTTCTGGCGCGAGGCTTTGAATACGGATGCTGCCGAATATGGTGGCGGTGGGCGTGGCAATCTGGGAGGCGTGCACGCCGAGGACGTCGAATGGATGGGTCAGGACCAATCCGCACACGTCACACTGCCCCCGCTTTCGGCCATCATATTGATTGAAGGGGAGGAAAAGACATGAAACCGACACCAAACGACAGATTGTCCAAGCGCGCGATGGCCTTTGTGCTGGCGGGCGGGCGTGGCAGCCGGCTGAAAGAGCTGACCGACAATCGGGCCAAGCCTGCGGTCTATTTCGGCGGCAAGACGCGGATCGTGGACTTCGCCCTGTCCAACGCGCTGAATTCCGGCATCCGCAAGATGGCCATCGCCACACAGTACAAGGCCCACAGCCTGATCCGTCACTGCCAGCGCGGTTGGGGATTTCTGCGGGCCGAGCGCAACGAATATCTTGATATCCTGCCTGCAAGCCAGCGCACGTCCGAGGACAAGTGGTATCTGGGCACGGCCGACGCGGTGGCCCAGAATATCGACATCATCGACAGCTATGATATTGAATATATTGTCATTCTGGCGGGTGATCACATCTATAAGATGGATTACGAGATCATGTTGCGGCAGCATGTGGAGACGAATGCCGACGTGACCATCGGCTGTCTGACCGTGCCCCGGATGGAGGCCACGGCCTTTGGTGTCATGCATTGCGACGAAACCGACCGGATCACGGACTTTCTGGAAAAACCTGCCGATCCGCCCGGCATTCCCGGCGATCCCGACAATGCGCTCGCCTCGATGGGCATCTACGTGTTCAAGTGGTCGTTCCTGCGCGAATTGCTGATCAGTGACATGGCGGACGAGAATTCTGCCCACGATTTCGGCCATGACATCGTGCCTTACGTGGTCAAGAACGGCAAAGCGCAAGCGCACCGGTTTCTCGACAGTTGCGTACAGTCGGGTCTTGAGACAGAGCCCTATTGGCGCGATGTCGGCACGATTGACGCGTTCTGGCAGGCCAATATCGACCTGACCCGGTTCACGCCGCCACTTGATCTTTATGACAACAGCTGGCCGATCTGGACCTATGCCGAAGGCGTGCCCCCGGCCAAGTTCATTCACAACGAGGAAAAACGGCGCGGTGCGGCGGTGTCCTCGATGGTGTCGGGCGGGTGTATCATCTCGGGCTCGGAAATCAGCGAATCCCTGCTGTTCACCGGCGTGCACAGCCATTCGTTTTCCTCGCTCCATCAGGTTGTGGCGCTGCCATATGTCGATGTGGGCCGCGAGGCGCATCTGAGCAAATGCGTGATTGATCGTGGCGTGCAGATTCCCGATGGCCTTGTCGTCGGGCAGGACCCGGTCGAGGATGCCAAGTGGTTCCGTGTGACGGACAGCGGTATTGTCCTCATCACCAAAAAGATGATCGCCGCGCGCGCCGCAGCCGGAGAGTGAACACATGCGCGCTGTTTTGTCCGTCACCTCCGAATGCGTCCCCCTGATCAAGACGGGGGGGCTGGCGGACGTCGCCGGGGCCCTGCCGGCAGGGCTGGCGCAAAGGGGATGGCAGATGCGCACACTGCTGCCCGCCTATCCCGGTCTGATCGCCAGGGTCGCTGCCAAAAAACAGGTGTTCGCATTCAAGGACCTGATGGGCGGCCCGGCCCGCGTCATGGCGGGGCAGGCGGACGGCGTGGATGTGCTGCTGCTCGACGCGCCGCACCTTTTTGATCGCCCCGGCGGCCCTTATGGCAATCCGGTCGATTTCCCGGACAATCCGGTGCGCTTTGCTGCCCTGTCCTATGCCGCAGCACAGATCGCACGCGCGGGGTTGTCGGATGGCTGGGTGCCGGAGGTGCTGCATGCCCATGATTGGCAGGCGGGGCTGGCGTCCACTTACCTGAAACTTGGCGGCGCGCATGACGTCGCAACCGTGATGACCGTCCACAACATCGCCTTTCAGGGCCTCGCCCCGGCGGCGATGCTGGGGGCGATGGACCTGCCCCTGTCCGAATTCACGTCCGAGGGACTGGAATACTGGGGCCAGATCAGCACGCTCAAGGCCGGGCTGGTCGATGCCGACGCCATCACGACCGTCAGCCCGACCTATGCGGCCGAGCTGATGCGCCCGGAATTCGGCATGGGGCTGGACGGGCTGATCGCGCATCGGGCCGCAGACCTCAGCGGTATCCTCAACGGCATCGACATGAATGTGTGGAACCCCGGGACCGACCCAGAGATCACGCCCTATTCCGCCACGTCGCTCAAAGGCAAGGCGCGCAACCGCAAGGCGCTGATGGCGGAGTTCGGCCTGTCAAAGATCGACGGCCCGCTGGCCATCGTGGTCAGCCGCCTGACCTCGCAAAAGGGTATGGACCTGATTGCCGATACCGCGGACCAGTTCGTCGCCATGGGCGGTGGCCTTGCCATCCTGGGCAGTGGCGATCCGGCCATCGAGGACCAGATGCGGATTCTGGCGCGCAACCATCCCGGCAAAATCGGGTTGCGCATCGGCTATGACGAGGCGCTGTCGCATCGCATGTTCGCGGGCGGCGATGTGGTGCTGGTGCCGTCGCGCTTCGAACCCTGCGGGCTGACACAGCTTTACGGGTTGCGCTATGGCACCGTGCCGGTCGTGGCCGCCACGGGCGGGCTGGCCGACAGCGTGATCCATGCCAACCTGATGGGTCTGGCGTCGAATGCCGCGACGGGGTTCCAGTTTCACCCCATCGACGCGATGGCCTTTGGCCATTGCCTGCGCAACGTCATCGACCTGTTTCGAAAGAAATCGGACTGGACCCGGTTGCAAAAACGGGGAATGAAACAAAGATTGGGGTGGGAGGCCTCGTCCGCGGCATATGCCGCACTTTATGAAAGGCTTGCTGCGTGAATGTCTCCGCACAACACGATCTGCCAAAGGTTCTGAAACATCATTCGATGTCAGCAGGCCGCCCGTCGCCCATCGGCGCGACATTCGATGGCGAGGGCGTCAACTTTGCCGTTTTTTCGGAACATGCCGAGCGGGTGGAACTGTGCCTGTTCGACCATGACGGCTGGATCGAGATTGCGCGCATCCCGCTGATGGAGCGGGACGGCGACGTTTGGCATATCTACGTCGCGGGCCTCACCCCCGGCACGACCTATGGATATCGTGTGCATGGGCCTTATGACCCCGAAAACGGGCACCGGTTCAATCCCAACAAGCTGCTGCTGGACCCTTATGCCAAACGCATCATTGGCGATGTGGCGTGGAATGACGCGGTCATGGGCTATTCCATCGGGGCCAAGACGGCGGACCTCAGCTATGACCGGCGCGACAGTGCGGCCTATGTGCCGCGGTCTGTCGTGGTGGACCCGAGCTTTGAGTGGGGCAAGGACGCCCCGCCCGAGATCGACCCCTCCGAAACCCTGATTTACGAGGCCCATGTCAAAGGCATGACAGCCGAGTTTCCGGGCGTGCGCCGTGGCCAGCGCGGGCACTTTCTGGGCATGAGCAGCGAACCGATCCTTGAGCATCTGAACAGGCTGGGTGTCACGACGGTGCAACTGCTGCCTGTCCACGCCTTTCTGGACGACAAGTTTCTGGTCGATGCGAACCTGACGAACTACTGGGGCTACCAGTCCATCGGCTTTTTCGCACCCGAGCCGCGTTACATGGATCAGGCAGGTATCTGGGAATTCCAGGCCATGGTACGCCGTTTTCATGCGGCCGGGATCGAGGTGATCCTTGATGTGGTCTACAACCACTCGGGCGAGGGCAACCATCTGGGCCCTACCCTGTCGTTCCGGGGTCTGGACAACAAGTCCTACTATCGCCTTGAGGACGACGGGCGCTTTTACATCAACGACACCGGCACCGGGAACACGCTGAACGTGCGCCACCCGATGGTGCTGCGCATGATCATGGACTCATTGCGCTATTGGGTCGAAGTCATGCATGTGGATGGCTTCCGCTTTGATCTGGCCACTGTGCTGGGGCGGGAGGAAGACGGGTTCAACCGATACGGCGGGTTCCTTGATGCGCTGGGGCAGGACCCGGTGCTGAGCCGCGTCAAGCTGATCGCCGAGCCATGGGACCTGGGCCCCGGCGGCTATCAGCTGGGCAACTGGCCGCATCCGTTTCTGGAATATAACGACAAGTTCCGCGATGGCATCCGCAAGTTCTGGCGCGGGGATGCGGGCCTCACGGGCAAGCTGGGGCGCTGTCTGACCGGCAGTGCGGACACGTTCGACCATTCGGGGCGCGCCGCCACATCCTCGATCAACTTCATCACCTGCCATGACGGTATGACCCTGCGCGACGTGGTCAGCTTTGATCAAAAGAACAACCATGCCAATGGCGAGGGCAACCGCGATGGCAAGGACGACAACTATTCCGACAACATGGGCGTCGAAGGGCCGACGGATGATGGCGACATCAAAGCAGCCCGCGCACAGCGCCAGCGCAATCTGCTGGCCACCGGGTTCCTGTCGCAAGGCACGCCCATGCTGCTGGCGGGCGACGAGATCGGCAACACGCAGAACGGCAACAACAACACGTTCGGGCAGGACAACCCGCTGGGCTGGGTCAACTGGGCGGATGCCGATGACGCGTTGCTGGCCTTTGTGCGCAAGCTGGGTGCGCTGCGTCGCGACAACAAGGTTTTGCGCCAGACCCGGTTCCTGCATTCCCGCCCGCGCAGCAAGGATGGCAAGCCGGACGTGTTCTGGCGCCTGCCCGATGGGTCCGCGCCCACCCGTGAGCAGTGGGAAGACCCCGAGACCAAGACCATCGGGGTCGAGCTGCGCACTTCTTCGACCACGCCTTACTATGCCGCCTCGGATGACGTGATTTTCCTCGTCTTCAACAACGGCGAGGATCAGGCCGTAAAGCTGCCCCCCTGCGTTCCGCACAAGACGTGGGAACGTATTCTGAACACCGATGACCCGGACGAAGGGCCGTTCTGCATGGTTTCGGACACCGTGTTGGTCAGCGCCGCCTCTGTCTCGGTCTTTACGCTGACAGCCATTGCCTGAAGGACGATTGCCCCATGACCAAAGTGACAGTTGCCACCGCCCCGATTGACGGCCAGAAACCCGGCACATCCGGTTTGCGCAAGAAATGTCGCGTGTTCATGGAACCGCATTACCTCGAAAACTTTGTGCAGGCGATGTTTGACGGGATCGGCGGGGTGGCTGGCAAGACGCTGGTCGTGGGCGGCGACGGGCGCTTTCACAACGACGTGGCCACGCAGGCGATCCTTGCGATGGCGGCCGCCAATGGCGCGGCCCGCTGCGTCGTGGGCCAGAACGCGCTGCTGTCCACCCCCGCCGCGTCCAACCTCATTCGCGCGCTGGAAACGGATGGCGGCGTGATCCTTTCGGCCAGCCACAACCCCGGCGGTATCGACGAGGATTTCGGGATCAAGTTCAACATGCCCAACGGTGGCCCTGCCCCCGAGGCGGTGACAGATGCAATCTTCGAGCGCACAAAGACCATTTCACAATACCACATCTGGCAAGGCGCGCCTGTCGATTTGTCCGCGATTGGCGTGACAAGGCTGGGCGATATGCAGGTCAACATCGTCGATCCGGTCAAAGCCTATGTCGACCTGATGCAACGCCTGTTCGATTTCCCTGCGATTGCAGGCATGATCGAGGGCGGGCTGAAACTCCGTTTCGACGCGATGTGCGCCATCACCGGCCCCTATGCCCGCGCCATTCTTGAAGGCGCGCTGGGTGCCCCCGAGGGCACCGTGACCCACGGCACTCCCCTGCCCGACTTTGGCGGTATGCACCCCGATCCGAACCCGACATGGGCGCACGAGTTGATGGACGAAATGATGGGTGCGGACGCGCCCGGATTTGGTTGTGCGTCCGATGGCGACGGGGATCGCAACATGATCGTCGGGCCGGGTTGCTATGTCAGCCCGTCCGACAGTCTGGCGGTGATCGCGGCGAATGCGCATGTGGCACCCGGCTATGCCGAAGGGCTGAAGGGCGTGGCACGCTCCATGCCGACCTCGGCGGCGGTGGACCGGGTGGCCGGGGCACTGGGAATCGACTGTTATGAAACGCCCACGGGGTGGAAGTTTTTCGGCAACCTGATGGATGACGGGCGCGTCAGCTTGTGCGGTGAGGAAAGCTTTGGCACCGGGTCCGACCATGTGCGCGAAAAAGATGGTGTCTGGGCCGTGTTGATGTGGCTGAACATCATGGCGGCGACCGGGAAATCCGTGCCGCAGATCATGAAGGATCACTGGGCGCGATTTGGGCGCAACTATTACTCGCGCCATGATTTCGAGGCGATCGAGTCAGAAAAGGCCGACGCATTGATGACTGAATTGCGCGGCAAGCTTGGCGGTCTCAAGGGGCACACCGAAGGCACACTGACGGTTTCGCACGCGGATGACTACGAATACCTAGATCCGGTCGACGGCAGCACATCGGCGCAACAGGGCGTGCGCGTGGTGTTCGACGGCGGCGCACGGTTTGTGGTGCGGCTGTCTGGCACGGGCACCAGCGGGGCGACCTTGCGCCTTTACCTCGAAACGCTGGAGACGGAAAAGCTCGACCTCGACCCGCAGACCGCACTGTCTCCGGTGATACTAGCCGCGCATGAAATCATCGGGATCAAGCGCCACACGGGGCGCGAGGCCCCTGACGTCATCACCTGAGGTGGCCACCTGTTTGGCGGCCCCGGCAAAGAGACACGGCACCGGGGCCATGCCGGGGCCACAACAGATACCGTAGATTGACGCCACCAAATCCGAACCGAAACTGACGGATCACCAGCGCGCCCCGGCCGTCCCAATCATACCGGCACCGGTTGCCCGGTTTCCAGCGACCGCGCGGCGGCATCCGCGATCAGTTGTGCCTTTAACCCGTCCGCAATTGTCGGGCTTGGGCATGTGCCTGCGTTGATGGCCTCGATAAAATGAACCATCTCTGCATGATAAGCGGCTTCGTAGCGTTCCAGAAAGAAGTGCTGCGTTGGCGCGCGCCTGAACCCGGCTTCGTTCGCGAGTTCAACGGTGTTCTCAAGCACATTCTCGGCCCTCAGCAAGCCTTTTGCGCCATGCACCTCGATGCGCTGATCATAGCCATAACTGGCGCGGCGCGAATTCGAGATCTGGCATATCTTGCCGCTGGCGGTGGTGAGCGTGACAGCAGCGGTATCAACATCGCCCGCCTTGCCGATCTCGGGATCGACCAGGGACGCGCCCACTGCAAAGACCTGTACCGGATCCTCTCCCAGCAGAAACCGCGCCATATCAAAATCATGGATCATCATATCGCGAAATATCCCACCCGAGCTTTGTATGTAGCTGACGGGCGGAGGGCTGGGATCGCGCGACAGGATCGTGACAAGTTCGACATTGCCGATGTCACCCGCCGCGATGCGCGACTGAACCAGCGCAAAGTTCGGATCAAAGCGCCGGTTGAAAGCCGTGAGGAACGCAACGCCATTGGCCTTTACCGTCTCGATGCACGACCGGATACGGTCGGCGGACATATCCACGGGTTTCTCACAGAAGATCGCCTTGCCTGCGGCGGCACCGGCCTGAATCAGGTCGAAATGTGTGTCTGTCGGTGTGCAAATGATGATCGCATCCACATCATCCGCCCCGACGATCGCGTCCGTGTCGCGCACGTCGGCACCGGTTTGGGCGGCGAGTGTCTGTGCGGCCTGCGCGAACGCATCCGATACCGCCACGAGCCGGGCCGAAGGCAGTCGCATCAACGACCTTGCATGGACCTGGCCAATGCGGCCACATCCGAGAATACCGACTTTCAGCATATCATGCTGCGCCTCCCGCGCGGTGGCCCATGGCCGCCAAAACCGTTCTGGTCGCGGCCACCATGGGATCATGGGTTTCTTTCAGGATGCTCACCCGGTCAAAGCGTGACGGGTCTGCATCAACGGCCGCCCGCAGCGCCTGTCCGAACGCCATACGCAATTCCGTACCGATGTTGAACTTGCAGACGTTGGACCCGCTGGCGAGCGCCGTGCGCTGCGCCACGGGCACGCCAGAGCCACCGTGGATGACCAGCGGCACATCCGTCAATGCCTCGATCGCGCGAATGCGGGCTTCGTCCAGACCGCCCTCCTTGTCCTGCTGCAGATGGACGTTGCCCACCGAAATGGCCATGGCGTCGACGCCCGTCTGTCTGGCAAATTGCTTCGCTTCTTGGGGGTCGGTGCCTGCGGAGCTTTCGCCCTCTGCATAACCGACAAATCCGATTTCACCTTCGCAGGATATTCCGGCGTCATGGGCCATTTCGGCAATTGCGGCTGTTTCGTCGATGTTTTGCGCCAGCGGCTTGCGCGATCCATCGAACATCAAGGATGTGAACCCGCTGTCCAGCGCCTCGCGGCAGTCCTGGGCGGTGTAGCCGTGGTCGAGATGAGCAACGACAGGCACACTTGCCGCCTCGGCCAGATGGCGAAACATCTTTCCAAGGATCGGCAAAGGTGTGTGCGCGCGGCACGACGGACCCGCTTGCAGGATCACCGGGCAACCTTCGGCCTCGGCTGCGGCCACAAAGGCGCGCATGTCTTCCCAGCCAAGCGTGACCAGCCCCGCAACCGCATAGCGTCCGCGCAAGGCCGGTTGCAGCACGTCCCTCAGGGTGGCGAGCGTCATTTGAACTTGGCCACCATGTCCTTGATCCCCGGGATCGTCTCGACCTGATAGGCGTGGGTGGGTTGAAAGAACTGCACAAGACTGCGCTGGCTCAGCCCGCCCAGAATGGTGAAATAATACATCTCGTATCCCGGCATCACGGCGCAGGGGTGATAGCCCTTGTCGATCATGATGGTCGAGCGGTCCATCAGTTGATAGGCATCGCCGGGCTGACCTTCTTGGCGTTGCAGTATCTGCACGCCTGACCCGTGCTTGGGTCTGAAGCGGAAGTTATAGGTTTCGTCATGGCGGGTTTCATGGGGCAGGTTGTCTGTGTCGTGCTTGTGCGCCGGAAAGCCGGACCAGCCGCCCTGTCCGACCGTGAACAACTCGCTCACCAACAGACGACCCACCTTGTCATGCTGTTTCTGGCCCAGAATGTGTTTGATCTTGCGGTGCGTTTTTGTGTCGTCCGATCCGTACTGCACCTTGTCAAGCTCGGCCACGCGCACGTCAAATGGATCGAGAACCTTGTCGTATTTGGCACCTGCGACGAATGTTTCCGTATCGCGGGTCGCCACGATTGTGACTTTTGCCCCGACAGGGGCATAGACACCTTCGGGTTCGCCGTCCCAGACATCTTCGGTACGGTTGCCCAGTGCCTTGAATTCGACGCCTTCCACGGAAACGTCCACTGTGCCGGTCGCGGGCACGATGCAGGTTTCATAGCCCGGCACCCGATACTCGAACGCTTCGCCCGCTTTCAGCATGACGATGTTGAAATAATTCAGAGGCACAGTCGGATCGTCGATATCGACTAAGGGTTTGTTCTGATTGTCGTGCGGAGCGATGTGCATGGCTGGTCCTTATTGGGATGAGGAGGGGCCGGGATGTTCGGCCAGAAACTGCGAAAGGTCGTCAGGATAGGGCATCGCGGGCGCACAGCCCGGTTTGGCCACCACAATGGCAGCACAGGCCGATCCTGTGAGAATGGCCGTCTTGAGATCATCACCGGCGGCAATCGAAGACAGCAATCCCGCCATGAAACTGTCGCCCGCCCCGGTGGGTTTGAGGGCCTTCACAGGGTAGATGCCGGTGCGAATTTCATCATCCCCGGCAAAGGTGATCGCGCCATGTTCGCCCATCTTGTAGACGACAATCGCAGCCGTTGAGGCCGCCAGGGCCCGCGCCTTGTCCAGCCCCTTGGACTTGTCGCCAGCCATGAACCCGAATTCATCGTCATTGCCGACAATCACATCCGCCAGTGCGCCTGCCCGCGACAGGACCTCTTCGGCGACCGCCGCCGACGGCCAGCTGTAGGGGCGGTAATCAATATCGAAGATAACCGGCAGCCCGGCGGCGCGGGCCAGTTCGAAGGCGCGAAACGAGGCCGTGCGCGACGGTTCAGCCGCAAAGACGGTTCCCGCAGTCACCAAAGCGCCAAAACCTGCGTAATCGACGGCCTCGACATCCTGCACGGTCATTTCAAAATCGGCCGCACCATTGCGGTAAATGACCGATTGGTGTCCCTCGACGCGACTTTCATACAAGGCAAGCGAATTGCGCGCCTCGCCCCCGACCGGCGTGACATAGGTCGTATCAACGCGATAGTGCCGCAGCTTGTTGACGCAAAATCGCCCGACAGCATCATCCGACACACGCGTCACAAGGGATGCCGCACCGCCCAGTTTGACGATACCGGCAGCAGTGTTGGCAGATGATCCGCCCATATCCGCCGTAAAGATCGTCGCATCCTGCGTGGCCTCGCCGGGAGCCGGGAAAAGATCCATTCCAACGCGGCCCACAACAACAAAATTGTTCTTTCTTATGCCTGCAAGAACATCCTTCATACCCGCCCCTCGGCATTGCCTGCCTTGGCCGTCTCCAGCACTTCGGGATAGGGATAGTTCAGACCGATCAGTTGGCGGATGTCCGGGCTTGCGTTTGCCATGAATTCGGCAGGCAGCGCGGCGGGCATGTCTTCCATCGGCTTCACCCATTTTGGCAGGTACTGGATCAGGACCGCACTGCGGTCATGGTCTGACGTGTTCGGCATCGCACAATGCCACGTCACTCCGTAAAACAGGATCACATCACCGGGTTCGCCGGTCATCTGCTTGCAATGCTCAAAGAATTTGTCCTCGGGCGCAGGGTATCGCAATGCTTTCTGGCTGCCCGGCACATAGCCCGTGGCGCCGCTTTCCTCGGTGAACGGGTCCAGGATGATGGACACCTGCGCATTCATGGGGAACGAGCTGTTGAGATTGACGGGATGCGTTTCGGGCTTGTGGAAGTCCCAGTAGGGATAATCGACATGCGGTTCCTGTCCCGGCCCGCCCGGCAAGATGCGGTTTGCCGCAATCGACCCCATGATGAACTCGGTGCCCAGAAACCTGCGCAGGATTTTCATCAGCACGGGATGGGCCGCCATATCCGAGAACACAGCGCCCTTTGCCAACAGGTTCCAGACGCGGCGTTGCAGATTGATGGTGCCCGCCTCTTGCGCGGCGCCCTGAAAATGGGTGGCCTTGTCGGTGTCCCGATCGGAGTGTTCCATCACAATGGCGCGGGCCTGTGCGATCTGCGCACTGGAAAACAGCCCCGTGATCTTGACCACGCCCGCGCCATTCAGCAACGCGTCGACAATGGCATCGGGATCGGACGTGCTTGCGGAATACACCTGCATCAGACACCTTTTCTTTGCTTGGCACGCGACGCCTCGATCTCGGCATGCTTTTGCGCCACCTTGGGGTTGTTCGTGACATGCGGCGTTCCGACTTCCCACCACGTGTGTCCCTGATCTGTCCACCCCTCATAGGCATCAACCGTCATGACGATCACGCTGGTCTTGTCTGCCGCCTTGGCGCGTTTGAAGGCTTCGCCCAGTTCGGCCGGGTTCGCGACAGTTTCGGCGTTCGCCCCCATCGCGGCGGCATGTGCCTGAAAGTCGACGGCAAACGGGTGCGGTACGGTCGGACAATCCGCAATCAGGTTGTTGAAGCTTTCGTTGCCGGTGTTGTTTTGCAGCTTGTTGATGACGGCAAAGCCGCCGTTGTCCAGAACGCAGATGATCAATTTGCGCCCGGTCAGGACAGACGAATAGATATCCGAATTCATCAACAGATAGGACCCATCGCCGACAAAGACGATGGTATCCTGATCCGGCTCGCGTTCGAACTGCGCGATACGCGCACCCCACCCGCCCGAGATCTCGTAGCCCATACAGGAAAAGCCAAACTCGACATCCACGGTGCCGATGTCTCTGGTCTGCCAATGCGCCGTCACTTCGGCGGGCAAGCCACCGGCGGCGGCCACGACGCGGTCCCGCGGATCGCAAAGGTCGTTCACCACACGAATGGCCTTGGCATAAGAGTTGGGACCATTGCCCGGGGCTGTGACCTGATCGGTATAGGCCACCCATTTGGCCCTCTCACCCTTGGCGAATTCAACCCACGATGCAGGTGCGTGATGCGGTCCCATCGCATCGCCCAGCGCGATCAGCGACCGTTTGGCGTCGCCCACGACCGGGAGCGAAATATGCTTCATCGCATCATGGCGCCCGACGTTCATCCCGATGATTCTGGCATCTCTGCCAAAGGCAGTCCACGAACCGGTCGTGAAATCCTGAAGCCGGGTTCCGACGGCAAGGATAACATCCGCCCGTTCCGCGATTGTGTTGGCACTGTCCGATCCGGTCACCCCAATGGGGCCGATATTCAGCGCGTGATTCTGAACGAGGTTGGCGCGTCCGGCAATTGTCTCGACCACCGGAATGTTGTGGGTCTCCGCGAAGGCGGTCAGCTCGGCCACGGCACGGGCATATTGCACACCCCCGCCCGCGATGATCACCGGCCGCTCGGCCGATTTCAGCAGATCGGCGGCATGGGCGATCTCGACCGGGTCCGGGGCCGGACGGCGGATGCGATGCACCCGCTTGTCGAAAAAGCCGGCGGGGAAATCATAGGCCCAGCCCTGTACGTCTTGCGGCAATCCGACAAAGGCCGGTCCGCAATCGGCGGGGTCCAGCATGGTTGCCAATGCGGCGGGCAAGGATTGGATGATCTGAGCAGGATGCGTGATCCGGTCCCAATAGCGGCTGACGGATTTGAAAGCGTCGTTCACGCCGATGGTCGGGTTGTTGAAGTGCTCGAGCTGCTGCAACACCGGGTCAGGCAGCCGCGTCAGAAACGTATCGCCACACAGCATCAGCATCGGCAACCGGTTGGCATGGGCCAGCGCGGCTGAGGTCAGCAAGTTGGCCGTGCCCGGCCCCGCACTTGCCGTGCAGAACATGAAGCGCTGGCGCAGCCACTGTTTCGCATAGCCGGCCGCCGCAAAGCCCATGCTTTGTTCGTTCTGTCCCCGATAAAGCGGCAGGGCGTCGCGCGCATCATACAGCGCCTCGCCCAGACAGGTGACATTCCCATGGCCAAAGATGCCGAAACCACCGCCACAGACGCGCATTTCCTGCCCGTCTATTTCGATGTACTGATTCGACAGATACTTGATGATGGCCTGCGCTGTCGTCAGTCTGAGGGTGCTGTCTGTCATGGTCCTGGTCATTCCCAAAATGCGTCTGCACGACGATTGGTGGTTGCGCGATCTCGAATCCGAAGATACGTTTTTTGCAACCGGTTGCAAACCGAAATTCACAGAAAGCGTGGCGCAATGACTGAAATCGGCATTGGTATCGTTGGCGGCGGTTATATGGGAAAGGCCCATGCCGTCGCAATGTCTGCGGTGGGGGCTGTCTTTGACACGGCCCTGCGCCCGCGACTCGAGATGGTGTGCGCCAGTTCACCGGCCAGCGCGGAGCGTTACAGAAAGGCCTTTGGCTTTGCGCGCGCGACCCATGATTGGGAGGATCTGGTGAACGACCCCAGGGTTGAAGCGATCGTGATCGCGACACCGCAAACCTATCACCGTCGGATCGCCGAAGCTGCGTTTGCACTGAACAAACCAGTATTCTGCGAAAAACCGCTGGGTGCATCGCTGGAGGACAGCCGCGCCATGGTCACCGCGGCAAAAGGTCAGGTCAGCATGACCGGCTTCAACTATATCCGTACTCCGGCCAGCCAATTTGCGCGCAAACTGATCGCACAGGGCGCGATTGGCGAGGTGACGTGGTTTCGCGGCGAACACACAGAGGATTTTCTGGCTGATCCCGACCAGCCCGCCAACTGGCGCACGCAAGGCGAAGCGAACGGAACGATGGGCGATCTGGCACCGCATATGATCAACGGTGCGCTGGCGCTTGTCGGCCCGATCAGGTCCTTGATTGCCGAAGTCGAAACCGTGCATTCTGACCGCCCCGGCGGGACCATCACCAATGATGACCACGGGCAAGTGATGTGCCGGTTCGAAAACGGTGCAATGGGGCAGATGTATTTCAGCCGCATCAGCCATGGTCGCAAGATGGGCTATGCCTACGAGATCACCGGAACAACCGGGGCCATTCGGTTCGATCAGGAAGATCAGAACACCCTGTGGCTCTATTCCATGGATGAAGCCGAAGAAACTCGCGGGTTTCGCAAAATCCTGACCGGTCCCGCGCACCCGGATTACGAACATTTCTGTCAGGGGCCTGGTCACGGTACAGGGTATCAGGACCAGATCATTATCGAAGCGCGGGATTTCCTGCGTGCAATTGAAACCAGAACCCCCGTCTGGCCGACCTTTCAGGACGGCATGGATGTAAACCAGGTTATCGCTGCTGCGTTGGCGTCGTCCAAATCCAGGGCGTGGGTCGACATAGACAGCTTCTAAGGTCTCGAAAGGCGTGAAATGACAATAAGAATCGGCAATGCCCCATGTTCATGGGGCATCGAATTCCCCAGCGATCCCTCTTACCCGACGTGGCAATCTGTCTTGGATCAGTGCGCGGGTGCGGGGTATAAAGGGATCGAACTTGGTCCAATCGGGTACATGCCCGAAGACCCGGATGTGCTTGCCCCTGCACTGGCCGCGCGTGATCTGGAGATTATCGGCGGCGTGGTGTTCCGCGCGTTTCACGACCCCGACACGTGGGATAACGTGATGGATGCGTCCGTGCGGACGTGCAAGGCGCTGGTCTCGCATGGGGCCGAACATCTTGTGCTGATCGACAGTATTGCTGCGCGCCGCGCGCCCACCGCGGGCCGCGCGGACGAGGCTGTCCAGATGGACAAGGCGGAATGGATGGCATTTCGCGACCGCATCGCCACCATCGCCAGAATGGGCAGTGAGGAATACGGCCTGACAGTCGGGATTCACGCCCATGCCGGGGGGTTCATGGATTTTGAGCCCGAGTTGGACCGCTTGCTGAGTGAAGTCGACGAGGCCATCCTGAAGATCTGCTTTGACACGGGCCACCACTCTTATGCGGGGTTTGACCCGGTTGCCTTCATGAAGCGGAACATGGCGCGCATTTCTTACATGCACTTCAAGGATATTGACCCTGCCGTCAAAGCCGACGTGGTGGCCAATCGGACCGACTTTTACAAAGCCTGCGGCCAGGGCATTTTCTGCAACCTTGGGCAGGGGGACGTCGATTTCCCCGCTGTGCGCCAGTGCTTGCTGGACAGTGGGTTCGAGGGCTGGTGCACCGTCGAACAGGACTGTGATCCATCCATGCCGGGCACTCCGCTGGAAGATGCACGCGCCAACCGTGAATATCTGCAATCCATTGGATTCTAGGGATTAAAAATATGACAAAGCTGAAATGGGGCATGATCGGCGGCGGTGAAGGCAGTCAGATCGGGCCAGCGCACCGTCTGGGCGCACAGGCAGACGGACTGTTCGAATTCGCCGCTGGTGCCCTGGATCATCGCGCGGATGCCGGACGGGATTATGCCCGGCGCCTCGGCATCGCAGCCGACCGTGCCTATGGTGACTGGCACGAAATGCTGGAACGAGAAAGCGCACGTGAGGACCGCATTGATCTGGTGACCGTCGCCACGCCCAACGCGACCCATTTCGAGATCACCAAAGCCTTTCTCGAGGCGGGATTCAACGTGTTGTGCGAGAAACCGATGACCATGACCGTCGAACAGGGCGAAGAGATCGTCCGGGTTGTGCAGGCCACCGGGAAAATCTGTGCGGTGAACTATTGTTACTCTGCCTATCCGATGGTGCGTCAGGCCCGCGCAATGGTGCGCGCCGGCGAGATCGGCAAGGTCCGGCTTGTGGTCACCAACTTCAGCCACGGTCACCACGGTGATGCGACCGACGCGGACAATCCGCGTGTGCGCTGGCGCTACGACCCGGCCATGGCCGGCGTGTCAGGGCAGTTTGCCGATTGCGGCATCCACGCGCTGCACATGGCCAGCTTTGTCTGCGATGATCAGGTCGAAACCCTCTCGGCCGATTTCGCGTCGACCATTCCAAGTCGCGTGCTGGAAGATGACGCGATGGTCAACTTTCGCCTGCTTGGCGGGACGGTCGGACGCCTTTGGACGTCTTCCGTGGCCATCGGTCGCCAACATGGCTTTGACATACAGGTGTTTGGCGAAACCGGTGGATTGCGCTGGGCGTCCGAACAGCCCAACCAGCTTGTCTATACGCCGGTCGGGGGCCGAACCCAGATCATCGAGAAGGGCGAAGCCGGCCTGTGTGAAGAAGCACAGCGCCTCTCGCGGGTGTCCATCGCCCACCCCGAAGGCTTTCCGCTGGCCGTTGCCAACATTTACTGCGATCTGGCGGATGCAATCCGCGGCGAGACGCGCGATGGCTTGCCTTCGGCGGCTGATGGGGTGCGGTCAATGGCGGCTGTGCATACTGCTGTTGAATCTGCCAAGGTCGGCGGCGCGTGGATGGACGCCCGCCCGCCGATGTTCCGCAGCTAACGGCGCGGGCGCAGCGTACCGCGTTCGATCACAAGACAGGGAAACAGCCGGGCTTCGGGATAGCGGTCCGGCTCATCCAGCATGGCGGCCATCAGCTCGACGGACGAGTTGATGATTTGCCTGATCGGCTGATGGATGGTCGTGAGGGCAATGTTTTCCCAGCCCGACATTTCCATGTCATTGAACCCGAGGACACCGATGTCATTGGGCACATGCAGGCCCGCGTCCTTGATCGCGCTCAGCGCACCAATCGACAAAACGTCATCGCCACAGAAATACGCCTGCGCCAAAGTCGATTGCGCGAGGCGTTGCATCTCGGACCGCCCGGCCTGGAACGAATACTGTTCGGCAAATGAATGCGTGAGATTGACGTCGGGGTGCCTGGACAACTCTTCGCGAAATCCTTTCAGGCGGTCCTGCGTTGATGTTGCGGCCTCCGGCCCTCCCAGAAACGCCACGTTCGTGTAACCGTGATCCAGCAATATCTGCGCCGCCATCCGCCCCGCCTGGACGTTGTCGATGCCAACGACATGCACCTCCGGGCTGCTGGAATACCGGCCAAACGTGTTGACCACCGGGATCCCCTTGTCGCGAAACGCCTTGGAAAAGGCCGGCGGAAGGGTCGAAGACGCCACGACCACCCCGTCCACGGAATACTGATGCAGCATCTGCACCGATTGCTCCGGGTCGGTTTCATTGCTCAGGTTCACCAGCAACGGGCGCAGGCCCCGATCCTGAAGACCGCGGGTGAACAGGTCAAAGACCTCCAGAAAAATCGGGTTGTGAAAGTTGTTGCTGACCAAACCGATCAACTTGGTGCGCCGCGTTGTCAGACTGCGCGCAAGGAAATTCGGGCTGTAGCCAAGATCGGCGGCGGCTTTCTCGACCTTCCGGCGCATCTTGTCCGAAACAGAAGCGCCATCGGTGAATGTCCGTGACACAGCCGAGGTCGATACCCCCGCCTTCATCGCCACATCCTTGAGCGTTGCCGCCATCAATTGTCCTTAGTCATCCACCCTGCGTCACGACTGAATAGTCCCAAATGCAAAAACGTGCAGCAGAAATCTTCCGGATTCTTTTGCAACCGGTTGCAAAAAATCCGAATCCGTGATTTCCTTTCCTCAGAAATGGCACTGAACCAATCAGAAGCCACGTCTGAACTCTCTGGGAGGAAACAAAATGAAATCAATTTACAAAAAGCTGATGCTTACGGCCGCCATGGCGCTAACGCCGTTCATGGCCACTGCCGACGCGCACGGTGATGATCTGACCTATATTCTGGTCAGCCATGCACCCGACAGCGACAGCTGGTGGAACACGATCAAGAACGGCATCGCCCTTGCGGGTGAACAGATGGGTGTGAACGTCGAATACCGCAACCCGCCAACGGGCGATCTGGCCGATATGGCCCGCATCATCGAACAGGCGGCTGCATCGCAACCCGACGGGATCATCACGACGCTTTCGGACTATGACGTTCTCAAGGGGCCGATCATGGCTGCCGTCGATCAGGGCATCGACGTCATCATCATGAACTCGGGCACGCCCGCACAAGCCGCCGAAGTTGGCGCGTTGATGTATGTCGGGCAGCCTGAATATGACGCCGGCCTTGCCGCCGGACAACGCGCCAAGCGCGATGGCGTGGGCAGTTTCCTGTGTGTGAACCACTACATCAGCTCGCCCTCGTCGACCGAGCGGTGTCAGGGGTTCGCCGATGGTCTGGGCGTTGATCTGGGCAACCAGATGATCGATTCCGGTCAGGACCCTGCGGAAATCAAGAACCGCGTTCTGGCCTACCTGTCGGCCAATCCCGACACCGACGCCGTTCTGACGCTTGGTCCGACCTCTGCCGATCCGACGCTGCTGGCGCTGGACGAAAACGGCATGGCCGGTGACATCTACTTCGGCACCTTCGATCTGGGCGAAGAGATCGTCAAAGGCATCAAGGCGGGAACCATCCAGTGGGGCATCGACCAACAGCCCTTTCTGCAAGCCTACCTGCCTGTCGTGGTGCTGGCCAACTATGACCGCTATGGCGTCCTGCCAGGCAACAACATCAACTCCGGTCCCGGCTTTGTCACAGCTGACGGTCTGACCAAGGTTGAGGAATTCGCAGGCGAATTCCGTTAATCCCGAGCAGTAAGGGGCGGCTTTTGCGATCTGCGAAAGCCGCCCTTTTTCCATGCAGAGCCAAGGGAGGGGGCCCCATGTCACAAGCTGAACAAACCGACGAACGCGTCAGGGAAATGTCCACATTGCGCCGGGCGATGATCCGGCCAGAGCTTGGCGGAATTGTCGGGACCGTCGCGGTCTTTACATTTTTCCTCCTGTTTGCGGGCAACTCCGGCATGTTCAACGCCCAGGGCGTGCTGAACTGGTCCACCGTGTCCGCGCAATTCATGATCATTGCCGTGGGCGCGTGCCTGCTGATGATCGCGGGCGAATTCGATTTGTCCGTCGGGTCGATGATCGGCTTTGCGGGCATGATGATCGCCGTGTTCGGCGTGACGCTTGAATGGCCCATGTGGATGGCGATCCTGACCACCTTTGTCATCTGTATCGCCTTCGGCGCCCTCAACGGCTACATCGTGGTCCGCACCGGCCTGCCCAGTTTCATCGTGACACTGGCGACACTGTTCATTCTGCGCGGCTTTACCATTTTCATCCCCCAGACGCTGGAACGCAAAACCATCATCGGAGGCATCCGCGAAGCCGCCGAAGGAGACTGGATTGCGCCGATTTTTGGCGGAACGATTTTTCGCGGGTTCTTTCAGTGGCTCGGCGACATCGGCATGATCAGCGTGTTTGAACGCGGCAACAGGGCGGGCGAACCGGTCGTTGACGGTATTCCGATGCTGATCGTCTGGGCGATCGTGCTGGTCATTATCGGGCACATCATTCTGACCCGCACACGGTTCGGCAACTGGATCTACGCGGCGGGCGGCGATGCGCAGGCCGCACGATATGCCGGCGTGCCGGTCAACCGCGTCAAAATCCTGATGTTCATGTTCACAGCCTTTTGCGCCACGGTCTTTGCAGTCTGTCAGGTGATGGAATTCGGATCAGCCGGGGCGGATCGCGGACTTCTCAAGGAATTCGAAGCGATCATTGCCGTGGTTATTGGCGGCGCGCTGCTGACAGGCGGGTACGGGTCTGTCATCGGGGCGGCACTGGGGGCGCTGATCTTTGGCGTGGTCCAGCAGGGCCTGTTCTTTGCGGGCGTCGAAAGCTCTTTGTTCCGGGTGTTCCTGGGTGTGATCCTGCTGCTTGCGGTGATCCTCAACACCTATATCCGCCGCCTCATCACGGGAGAACGCTGATGCAACCGATCATCCAGATGAAGAACATCCAAAAGCACTTTGGCTCGGTCATCGCCCTGGCGGGCGTGACAGTCGATTTCTATCCGGGGGAATGCCACTGCCTGCTTGGGGATAATGGCGCGGGCAAGTCGACATTCATCAAGACGATGTCGGGCGTGCATAAACCCACTGCGGGTGAAATCCTGTTCGAGGGACAGCCGATGCATTTCGCCGATCCGCGCGATTCCATCGCCGCGGGCATTGCCACCGTCTATCAGGATCTGGCAATGATTCCGCTGATGTCGGTCAGCCGGAATTTCTTCATGGGCAATGAACCCATGACGACGAAACTGGGCATGCGGTTCTTTGACCACGAGCACGCCAATGCAACGACAATGGCCGAAATGCGCAAGATGGGCATCAACCTGCGCGGGCCGGATCAGGCCGTGGGGACGCTTTCCGGCGGCGAACGCCAGACAGTTGCAATCGCCCGTGCCGTCCACTTCGGTGCCAAAGTCCTGATCCTGGACGAGCCGACCTCGGCACTTGGCGTGCGCCAGACGGCCAACGTGCTGGCAACAGTCGACAAGGTCCGTGCGCAGGGCGTGTCCGTGGTTTTCATCACGCACAACGTCCGGCACGCGATGGCGGTGGGCGACAGATTTACCGTACTCAATCGCGGCACGACCTACGGCACTGCCAACAAGGGCGAAATCACGCCCGAAGAGTTGCAGGACATGATGGCAGGTGGCGAAGAACTGGCCGCATTGGAAGGGTCACTGGGTGGCACGGTCTAGCGCCAGCCAAGCGTAACATGCTGATCTTGTGCCCTGCAATTTCGGCATGCTTTGCCTCAGGCGCCTCTGTTTCCTTGTCATTCGCGTCAGGCCCTTTCGGTGCGCCTGGACAGGTAGCCGTCGGGTTTCCTATGCTGAATTTTTGGCTGTCCTTCGCCGACTTTCGGCGTGGGCGAGTGTTTGCCCTGCGACTCACACGTGGAGTCCGATCAAGGAACCGAGGTGCAGCAGAGCACGTATTCTGGCACCGCTGAAGCGAGCAAGGAGCCGCAAACAAGGCCGGTCTTTGCCAGGAACACAGCCCATGGCTTGCGCGACACCTGCTGCGCAGGTCTCGCAGAACGCAGCGCAACAGCCCACCAGATCATGACATGGTCCGGCCACGAATCGCTGCCCGAACTCCAGCGCTACACCAGCGACGTAGTCAGGAAGACGTTGCTGTCTACGAACAGAAATGGAACGTAATTCGTTCAGGTCAGCAATACCTGAACAAAATCGCCACGCAATCTGCTGCTTTTTTGTATGTTATTGCCGTGGATGGCGGAGAGAAAGGGACAAAGTTCAAACCGACAGGCACTCATCGTTTCTGCGAAACGACTACCGCCCAGTTCTTGGATCAGGATGCTTCGGGCGTTTCCCTTCAGGAAAAGCCAGTGGCGGACCGAGGAGGATTCGAACCCCCGACCCCCTGATTCGTAGTCAGGTACTCTATCCAGCTGAGCTATCGGTCCGCGTTTGGGCGGTTTAGTCCCGCAGGACGGGCTTTGCAAGGGGCTTCTTTGGGCAAAACGCGCCAAGGTTCAAACGCCGTCGCCCTTCGGCAAGCGGATCGAAAACACTGTGCCTGCCGGCCCCGTGCGGTCAAGTTCCAGCGCACCGCCATGCGCGCGGATCAGTTCGGATGCGATGGCCAGGCCAAGGCCCGTGCCCCCCTTGCTGACCCCGCCCTGAAACGGGGTGAACAGATGTTCCTGCGCCCGTTTGGGAAGACCTGGGCCAGTGTCGGCGACCTCGATCCACCAGTTGTCTTCATCTTCATAGGCCGACACATTGATTTCGCCGGGTTTCCCGCTGGCCACAATCGCCTGACGGGCATTGCGCACAAGGTTCGACACCACCCGGAACAGCTGCTCGGGATCAGCCCGCAGCGTGAACAGAGGCGGAATGTTTTCGCTGAGCGACAGGTCGTGTTCACCCACGGCAAGCCGTTCACTGTCCAGCACATCCGTCACGATGTCGTCCAGCGTCAGCATGGTCAGCGTCGGGCTGGGTTCTTCGGCTTTGCCAAACGCAAGCGTGCTTTCACACAGATGCACCGCGCGCGTGATGGATCCGACCAGCTTGGGGGCCATTCGGCGCACCAGCGGATCTTCGGAAGACCCGATGCGGTCGGTGAACAACTGGGCCGACGTCAGGATATTGCGCAGGTCGTGGCTGATCTTGGACACGGCTGATCCAAGCTGGGCCAGCCGGTCTTTCTGCCGCAAAGCCGCGATCAATTCGGTCTGCATGGCGCGCAGGGCCTCTTCGGCTTCGCGCAACTCGGTCACGCCGGCATTGGGTGTGATGATGCGCCGCGCATCCTCAGGAGCCGCAGCATAGCGCTGCATATGCCCGACAACCCCGCGAATGGGTTTGACGATAATCGCCTGGACCGCGATGAACAGCAGAAAGGCGGTAAAGACCGAAATCACGGCCGACAACACCAGAATGCGAATGCCATAGTCGATCATGGCCGTGCGCATCGGTGCGGTTTCAAGTGTGATTTCGATCAACAGTCCCGCCTCGCGCACCGGCGCGCCGATCACGCGGATCACCTTGTTTTCCGGCTCCCGCAACCGCATCATCGCATCGCGGATAAGCACCATCGCCGTGCCTTCGCGCAGATCATAGGTCGCGTCGATGGGTTGCGGCATCGGTGTGGCCAGCATCAACTGGCGCACTTCATCGCGCAGCAACACCACGTTGAAAACACCTGCGTTCTGCAACAGTTCCTCTTCGAGTTCGCTGTTGATCATGTCGTCAGCCAGCAGCACCAGCGATGCGATCTGCGCCCGCTCAAGCCGGTTTTGCAGGTAATCCTCGCGGAACCGCGCAATCGACGGCACGAAGATCAGAATTTCGGCCACCATCACAAAGATAATCGTCAGGATCAAAAAGCGACCGGAAAGGGAATTCAACATGGTGTAATCTGTTCAGGGAATGACGCGTTGCACAAGCCCCACAACCCGTTTCACGAGATCACTTTCGAACAGGCGGGGGCTGAAATAGGCCCCGGCCGCGCGTTTGTTGACCTCGCCGATGGTCGGATAGGGCGCGACCATCGCCGCGACCTGGCTCATTTTCATCTTGTTGGCCAGAACCAGCGCCCAGAGGTTGATCAACTCGCCCGCCTGATACCCCGCAATCGAGGCTCCCACCGGGCGCCCCCTGACCACCATGACCTTGATCAGCCCTTTGGTCTTTCGTTCTGCAATTGCGCGGTCGTTGTGTTCGTAGTGAAAGCGGACCACTTCCAGTTTTTCTGCGTGTTCCGTCCGGGCCTGCGCCTCGGTCATACCGACCTGTGCCAGCTCGGGGTCCGTATACGTGGCCCGCGGGATATGATCGGTCCTGGCCTTGCTGGGCAGGGCAAACAGCATCGAGCGGACAATGACACCCGCATGATACCCCGCCACATGGGTGAACTGCATGCCCCCGGCCACGTCGCCGATGGCATAGACGCGCCGGTTCGAGGTGCGCAGCGCCGCGTCCACTCTGATGCCTGTCCTGGTCCGTTCGATCCCCGCCGCGTCCAGCTTTAGGCTTTCGGTATTGCTCTTGCGCCCCACCGCCACCAGCAAATGAGAGCCGGTAAAGCTGCGCCCGTCTTCGCTATGAACGGTGACAGACCCTTCATTGCCTTCGATTCTGGCGGCCTGCGCGTTCTCGACAATGTCGACGCCTTCCGCGCGCAGGTTTTGCAATACCACCTCGGCCATCTCCGGATCGTCCTTGCCCAGCGCTCTGGCCCCTTCGATGACAGTCACTTTGGAGCCGAGCCGCAGATGCGCCTGCGCCATTTCCATCCCGATGGGGCCACCGCCGATGATCAGCAGGTGCGCGGGTTGTTCGCGCAACGCCCAGAGCGTTTCGTTGGTGAGATAGGGAACGGTGTCGATGCCTTCTATTGGCGGGACAAGCGGGCTGGACCCGGTCGCAATCACGATCCGGCGTGCCGTGATCACTGTCTCGCCCGCCTGCACTTCGTTTTTGGATATGAAATGCCCGAATTCGCGGATCACGGTGACCCCGAATCCCTCGAACCGTTCCTGGGAATCCACCGGTTCGATCTGGGCAATGACGCCCTGCACATGGTCCTTGGCGGCGGCATAGTCGACCCTGGGCGCGGCATTCGCGACCCCAAAGACCGCACTATGGCTTTGGCCATGGGCCGCCTTGCCGCTCGCGATCAGCGCCTTGGACGGCACACAGCCATAGTTGAGGCAATCGCCCCCCATCTTGTGCCCTTCCAGCAGGACAACACCGGCCCCCATCTGGCTTGCCCCTGCCGCAACGGACAAACCGCCGGACCCTGCCCCGATGACCAGAATATCCGTCTTGATCCGTTTCATCAGTGTTACAGACCTTTCTTGCCGCGCACGGCCCTGAGCACCATGGGCAGGGCGGCAAGTGCGCACAGGCCAAGGATAGGAAGCAGGATTGCAGGTTCAAAGATGATGCCCAGATCCGGTGTCTCGCCGCGGTCGAACACGTCACCTAGGCCTGCGCCGACCGACGTATAGACGATTGCACCCGGAATGATGCCCAGAAAGGTCGAGACGGCATACCGGCCCAGCGAAACCCCCACGAGCGCGGGCACAAGGTTGGCCACAAAGAACGGAACCGCAGGCACAAGACGGATCAGGAACAACATCGACCACTGGTTTTCGTCGATCCCGGCCTTGATCCTTTTGACCAGCCCGTCGCCGGTGTCCATCCGGGTGGCCAGCCGTTCGCCAAGACCCCAGCGCGCGGCCAGAAAGATGGCGATGGCCCCGATTGTGGCACCCGTCACGTTGATCAGAGCGCCGGGAAAGGTGGAAAACAGGAACCCGCCTGTCAACGTCATGACGGTGGCTCCGGGCAGTGAAAAACCGACGATCACCGCATAGGCCGCGACAAAGACAAATGCCGTCAGCAGGTAGTTGCCGTCACGGAACGACATAAGCGCCTCGCGATTGTCCGCAAGCGTCTGAAAGTTCAGATATTCCTTCAGCGTGAAGGCACCGATGGTGGCAACCGCGACAATAATGATCAGGGGCAGCTTGCGCATCAAACCGCTGGTATCGGGCTGGCTTGTGTCGGACATTTCTTCTTCCTTTTTCTTGTCGCGCATCGCCTGGCCCCGCATGATGGGGCTGTTGTGACGTGAAACTGTTCGCTTCACACCCCCGAAAACAGGCGCATCACGCCGCGTTGAACAAAAGTGCTCGATTCCAGTCGTATTTCCGGGCAAGTGAAACAAAGCCCGTGGGATGGCGCCGAAATGTTGCAAGCCACGCACATTTTTAACCCGCAAGGGTTTGACTTGCCCCGTGGCGCCCTTTAGAGGACGAGCTTCGAATACTGCCTGTTCCCGAATCCGCGGGGCATGGGCCAACAGATCCGGAGCCAAAGCGATGAAACGCACCTTTCAACCTTCGAACCTCGTGCGCAAACGGCGTCACGGTTTCCGTGCGCGCATGGCAACCAAAGCTGGCCGCAAAATCCTGAACGCCCGCCGCGCCCGCGGCCGGAAGTCGCTCAGCGCCTAAAGCCGCGCCACAGCAGGTTTCAAAATGACCCCGCCCGAGGCCCCATTGCCCAACGACACCGTTGGACAAGGAATGCCTTTGGCGGGTCATTTGCATCTGGAAACCCTCACCGCGCGCAGCGATTTCCTGGCGGCGGCGCGCGCCAGACGCCTCGTGACCCCCGCCTTTGTGCTGCAATACCGGGACCGGAACGACAGCGATGCGATCCGTGTCGGCTTTACCTGTTCGAAAAAGGTCGGCAACGCCGTCGCCCGCAACCGGGCCAAGCGGCGTCTGCGCGAAATTGCGCGCCGCGTGATGCCCGAACATGGTACGAAAGGCACCGATTACGTGCTGATCGGGCGCGCCGAAGTCACGGCCACGCGCCCATTCGATCTGATGCTGGATGATCTGCGTGATGCATTGGCTCGCGCGACATGAGCCCGCTGGCCTTTGTCCTGTCCCTGCCGGTGCGCGCCTATCGCCTCGTCTTTTCCCCATGGGTCGGGTTCAACTGCCGCTATCAACCGACCTGCAGTGCCTATGCGCTCGATGCCCTGCACAAGCACGGCGGGCTCAAGGGGACGTGGATGGCCATGCGTCGTGTCGGGCGGTGCCACCCCTGGGGCGGGACCGGCTATGATCCGGTGCCGGAACGGGACGATCCGTGATCACCGCTTTTCAAAGGTGATGATGACATCGCCAATGTCGATACCCGCCCGTTTCATGTAGGCACGGTTCAATACGCGGTCCTCGCTCAGCAGCCACATCCAGTCATCAAAGGTGACGCGCAACGTGCCGTCCGGCACCGGCAGATCAATCTCGTATTTCCAGTTGAAGGTATCACCGCGTTCTTCGCCCGTGGCCTCGCCAATCACGCCGGGCGCAGTGCCGCGCCACGTGTCGTCCCCGGTCTTGATCAGGGTCCACACCCGCTGTTCGGTGCTGCCGTCCTCGTACGCGAAATCCTCGACCAGGGTCAGCGTCTGCCCGTCCCATGTGCCGTTGATCTCCACTTCGAAGCGGCGGCGCACCGTGCCGAACACATCCTGAAATTGCCCATAGGCCAGCACCTGCCCGTCAAAGAACTCTTCGAGGTTCAACTGCCGCCCGGACAGCTTTTCATCCTGCAACGCAGGTTTGCCCGTGCACGCGCCCAACAGACCCAAACCCAGTACAAGAACAATCCGCAACATCATGATATTCCCCCACATCTGCAAGGGGTACGCGCAGGCGCCCCTTTTGGTTCACACAGAGCGTGGTATAGAGCAGATGATCCCGACCCCAAGAGGCGCCCCATGCTAGATGACAGCGACGACATCCATCCGCTATTCGCAGGTGCGCCATCAACGACCGAGTTCAAGAAGTTGCGAAAAAGGATCGTGCGGGGCACGCGCGAGGCGATCGAACACTATGGCATGATCAACCCGGATGGACCGCGCCAGAAATGGCTTGTCTGCCTGTCCGGGGGCAAGGACAGCTATACGTTGCTTGCCGTGCTTTACGAGTTGCAATGGCGCGGGCTGTTGCCGGTCGATATACTGGCCTGCAACCTCGATCAGGGCCAGCCGGGGTTCCCGGCCACCGTCCTGCCCGAGTTTCTGGGCCGGATGGGTGTGCCGCACCGGATCGAATATCAGGACACCTATTCCATTGTGATCGACAAGGTGCCCGAGGGGCGTACGTTCTGTGCGCTGTGCTCGCGGTTGCGGCGCGGCAACCTTTACCGGATCGCACGCGAAGAAGGCTGTTCCGCCGTCGTTCTGGGCCATCACCGCGACGACATTCTCGAGACGTTTTTCATGAACCTCTTTCATGGCGGGCGTCTGGCGACGATGCCGCCGAAACTTGTGAACGAAGAAGGTGATCTGTTCCTCTATCGCCCGTTGGCCCATGTGGCCGAGGCCGATTGCGACCGATTTGCGCGCGCCATGAACTATCCGATCATCCCGTGCGATCTGTGCGGCAGTCAGGACGGATTGCAGCGCCAGCACGTCAAACAGATCCTCGATGGATGGGAGGCCAACAGCCCGGGCCGTCGCCAGGTGATGTTCCGCGCGCTGATGAACGCCCGGCCTTCCCACCTGCTTGACCCGAAACTTTTTGATTTTCAGGCTCTTGCGCTGCGTCCGGGCACAATTGAGGAAAATTCGAAAGACATTCCCGCCTTGCGTTAAAGAGCGGCTTACCATGGTCCCGTAGCTGTATGTGGGCGTGTCGATCATCCGGCATGTCCCATGCACGAGGACCGAAAATGCGCTTGCGCCTACCGAACTCCATCCTTGAATGCCGACGCAGACTGGTTGCAGCGCTGTCTGGCCCGCAGATGTTGGCCTTTGTGCCGGCACTATGTCTTGCCGGGTTCTGGATAGGTGGCGAAGCGGGGCTGATTGCCGTCGCGTTGGCGATCCCGCTCGTCTGGATGATCCTGGGCGGGTTGGATCACCTCGTCAGACAACGCATTGCGCGGGTGCCGGTGTCGGGACTGCTGGCACCGGATGCCTTTCGCCCCAAGGTACAGGCGCTGCGCGAGGATATGGTGGATTCGGACCGCACCAGCGCCATCCTTGCGCTGGAGTTGGACGACTTTTCAACGCTCACCTCGCGATTTGAGCCGGCGGCGGTGGACCGCGTTCTAACAACTGTCGGTCAACGCATTCAGGCAGTCGCCCGCGAAACCGACGCCATCAGCAGGATCGGCGACAGCCGGTTTGCCGTGTGTTTGGCGCCGATCAAACATCTTGACCTCGAAAGCGGAATCCAGATGAGTGGCCGAATGCAGCAGGCCATCGAAGAACCGATCACGATAGACGGGGCCGTTGTCTATGTCTCGGCCAGTGTCGGTTTCTGCCTTTTGGCGCGTGCACCGGGCGCCTCGGGGCAAGACTGGATCAACGGTGCCATCGCCGCATTGAACGAGGCTCAGCAACGCGGCCCGACATCGGTGCGCGCCTATTCGACGGAACTGCATTCGCGCCTCAAGAACCGGGCAAACTTGCGCGACGAAGTGGTCGTTGCGCTGGAACAGGGTCAGATTCAGCCGTGGTTCCAACCGCAGATTTCGACCGATACGGGCCGCGTGACCGGGTTCGAGGCACTGGCCCGCTGGATTCACAGCGAGCGTGGCGCGATTTCTCCGGCAGAGTTTCTGCCCGCGATCGAAGAAGCCGGGCTTCTTGAACGTCTGGCCGAAGTGATGATGTACCACACCTTTACCGCCCTCAAGGCATGGGATGCGGCCGGGGTAAACGTGCCGCATGTGGGCGTAAATTTCAGCGGTTCGGAACTGAACAATCCTCGCCTCGTCGACAAGATCAGCTGGGAACTGGATCGGTTCGATCTGACACCGGAACGGCTTGCGGTCGAAATCCTTGAAACGGTGGTGACGGACACACTGGATGACACCATCACGCGCAATATCACCGCGCTGACCAAACTTGGGTGCCGGATTGATCTGGATGATTTCGGTACCGGGCACGCCTCAATCTCCGCGATCCGCCGCTTTGGGGTCGGTCGCATCAAGATTGACCGCTCCTTTGTGATGAAGGCGGACCGGGATCCCGAACAGCAGCGCATGATCAGCGCGGTGCTGACGATGGCCGAACGGTTGGGGATCGAAACGCTGGCAGAGGGCGTGGAAACCGTCGGAGAACATGCATTGCTGGCGCAGTTGGGTTGCGACTACGTGCAGGGATTCGGGATTGCGCGCCCGATGCCGTTCGAGAAAACGCTGGACTGGATTCGTGCCCACGATGCCAAAGTGCAGGATGCACCCGTCATTCCGTTTCACCGTTCGAGCTAGTGCCCGAACGCGTCCGGCGCAGGGGCCTTCCTTCGGCAATCATCCCGGAACCGGGGCACGCCGGGGCACGCGGCCTGTCGCAGTCATCTGGTGTTTGGTCCCTCAGGGCCGGTTGTACACACCTGTGTGGGCTCCGACCCTGCCGTAACACTGTCAAAAGCGGGCGAATCCGCTTGACCTTTGTGCCTGCACTCTGTTGAACCCGACCAACGTTTCAGACAGCAGGTGGCAGTCCCCGATGGACGATCAGAACAAGAACCTCATTCTTGCAACAGCGCTCAGTTTCCTCGTAATCCTTGTCTGGTTTGTGGTGTTCCCACCAGCGCAACCGGACGTGCCTCTGGATGCAACGCCGCCCGCGGCCTCGACGGCTGACACCGGTGACGCGACAGTTCCCGCAGCACCGATCAGCGGCGAAGCGGCCCCAGCCGCACAAACCGCGAGCGAGGCGGACCCGACCACAGACGCACCACGCGTATCCATCGAAACAGCCCGGATCAGCGGTTCGATCTCGCTTGCGGGCGGACGTCTGGACGACCTGCGCCTCAAGGATTACCGCGAAAGCCTCGAACCTGACGCCGACATCGTCACGATGCTGTCCCCGGTCGGCACCGCCGGCGCGTATTATGCGCTGCACGGCTGGGCTGCGGGAAGTGGACTTGAACCCGACGCGGTGCCCGATCCCAACACGATCTGGACACAGGTTGACGGCGACACGCTTACCCCGACAAGCCCGGTCACGCTTGAGTGGGACAATGGCGTCGGTCAGCTGTTCCGGCGCGAGATCGCCGTGGATGATGACTATATGTTCACCGTGACACAGTCCGTCACAAACACCTCGGATACGACGGTGCGCGCCGCGCCCTATGGCATGATCACGCGCCACGGCATTCCCGATGACATCCGCAACTTCTTCATCCTGCACGAAGGTGCCGTGGCAATGGCCGATGGCGAACTGGCCGAAACCAACTGGGATGACATCCCGGATGCCGAGGTCGACCCGAACTGGGGCCGCCCCGCGATTGTTACTCAGAATGTGACCGAAGGCTGGATCGGGTTCACCGACCACTTCTGGCAATCCATCCTTATTCCGACAGGCGTGCCCAGCTTTGAACAGGCGCTCACTTATGCGCCGCGCACGGATGTGTTCCGGGCAGTGACCCGCCTGCCCACCCAGGACATCGCGCCCGGCGCAACGGCCAGCGTCACAACCCAGCTTTTTGCGGGTGCCAAGGAATGGGAAACCATCCGCGAATACCAGCAGGGCGGCGTGGAAGGGTTCATCGACAGCATTGACTGGGGTTGGTTCTTTTTCCTGACCAAACCGATTTTCTGGCTGCTGCACGAAATGAACAAGATCATCGGCAACATGGGCTGGTCAATCATCGCTCTGACCCTCGTGATCAAGGCGATCCTGTTCCCGCTGGCCTACAAATCCTACGTCTCCATGGCCAAGATGAAAGAGCTTCAGCCACAAATGGAAAAGCTCAAGGAATCTGCTGGCGAAGACAAGCAAAAGCTCCAGCAGGGCATGATGGAGCTGTACAAGAAGGAAAAGGTGAATCCGGCGGCGGGCTGTCTGCCGATCCTGCTCCAGATCCCGATCTTTTTCTCGCTCTACAAGGTGATCTTTGTCACGATCGAATTGCGCCACGCGCCGTTCTTTGGCCCGTTCCAGGACCTCAGCGCGCCTGATCCGACCACGATTATGAACCTCTTTGGCCTGCTGCCGCTGGACGCGCCCGATCCCAATTCGGTCATGGCGCTGATCTTCATCGGCATCCTGCCGATCCTGCTGGGTATTTCGATGTGGTTGCAGCAAAAGCTGAACCCCGCCCCCACCGATCCGACGCAGCAGATGATTTTTGCATGGATGCCGTGGGTGTTCATGTTCATGCTGGGCAGCTTTGCCAGCGGGCTGGTCGTGTACTGGATCGCCAACAACACGATCACGTTCACGCAGCAGTATCTGATCATGCGCTCGCAGGGCTACAAGCCGGACCTACTGGGCAACATCAAGGGCAGCTTCAGGAAAGGCGCAAAAACGGACGCCGCCAACAGCACCAAGGCACCAACGAAAAAGGGCGGCAAGTGAGCATGCGTGTCGCTTCCTTGTGGCGGCACCCGATCAAAAGCCACGGGCGCGAACAACTTGAAACAGTTGCGCTTGTTGCCGGAGAGGCAATGCCGTTCGATCGTCTTTGGTCCGTCGCGCACGACGCGGCCAGGGTCGAACCGGGCGTTTGGTCGCCGTGCCAGAACTTCAGCCGGGTGTCCAAGGCGCCTGCGCTTATGGCCGTGACCATCCGGCTGGATGAGGCCACGGAAACCGTCACCCTGTCCCACCCGGACCGCCCGGACCTGACCGTCAACCCCGACAGCGACCCGGATGCGTTGATCGCCTGGACGGTACCGTTGGTGCCGCAGAACCGGGCCCTGCCCAGCCACGTGATGCGCCTTGATGGACGCGGCTATACGGACAGCGATTTCGCATCCGTCACTTTGTGCAACATGGCCTCGCACCACGCTGTCGAAACCCACTTGAAAGAGGCGTTGTCGATCCATCGCTGGCGTGGAAACATCTGGTTTGACAGTCAGGAGCCATGGGTCGAGTTTGACTGGATCGACCGCGATGTGCGCGTCGGAGACAGCATCCTGCGCCCTCTGGAACGGACCGACCGGTGCCTTGCAACCACCACGAACCCCGACACCGGCCACCGTGATATCGAAACGCTCAAGGCGCTTCAGTCTTTCGGCCATCAGGATTTTTCGGTGCGCGCCAGGGTCATCGAAGGGGGCACCATACGCCCCGGAGACAAGGTGGAACCGCTGTGACGCAACTGCCCTTCCCAATCGCCGAAACCCCCGACCCGCAGACCGCAGAACGCGGTCGTTTGCTGTTTGCGGGCGAGACGGAGTTTGTCAAAGGTGTCGTCGCGATGTCCGGCCTGCCGCCCGCAGACCGGCTTGAGGTGTGTTTTGCCGGTCGCTCCAACGTGGGCAAGTCCACGCTGATCAACGCGCTGACCGGGCGCAAGGGGCTGGCGCGGGCCTCGAACACGCCGGGACGCACGCAGGAAATCAACTATTTCACGGCAGGCGATGGCCACTATCTCGTGGATCTGCCCGGCTATGGCTATGCCAACGCACCGCTGCAGGTGGTCGAAAAGTGGCAAAAGTTGCTGAAACAGTACCTCTCGGGGCGTCAGACCCTGCGCCGTGCCTTTGTGCTGATTGACGCGCGGCACGGCGTCAAAAAAGTGGACGAGGAAATCATGTCCTTGCTGGACAGCGCGGCCGTGACCTTTCAATGCGTGCTGACCAAGGCCGACAAGGTCAAGGCAGCCGACCGCGAACAGGTGCTGGATCAGACCCGCACCGCCCTGTCCAAACACCCCGCCGCCTTCCCCGAGATCGTGCTGACCTCAAGCGAAAAGGGCGACGGCATCGCCACCTTGCGCGCCATTATCGCCACGCTTGAGTGACAAGCGCATCAGGGCGGGCGCGAAAATTGTTGGCCCGTGCGGCCAGGTCGGGCAAGACATGATGTGAACCACAACCCGTGACACAAAGATGAAAACCCAAGACATGAACCGTGACTGGATCGCCACTGCCCGCACCCTCAATCAGGCGCTGCCGTACCTTCAGCGCTATTCCGGGGCAACCGTTGTCATCAAGCTGGGCGGCCACGCCATGGGCAGCGACGCGGCAATGGAAAGCTTTGCCAGCGACGTTGTCCTGATGCGTCAGGTCGGGGTGAACCCGGTCGTTGTGCATGGCGGTGGCCCCATGATCAACGACATGCTCAGGCGCCTCGATATCCAGTCCGAGTTCGTGAACGGCAAGCGGGTGACGGATGCGGCCACCATGGACGTGGTCGAAATGGTGCTGTCCGGTGTGGTCAACAAACGCATCGTGCAGGCGATCAATCGCGCGGGCGGGCGCGCTGTCGGCCTGTCGGGCAAGGATGCAAACCTGATGATGTGCGATCAGACCGACCCTGATCTTGGCCTTGTCGGCACACCGGCGCAAATCGACCCGTCGATCCTGCGCACCCTGTTCGAGCAATCAATGATCCCCGTAATCGCCCCTCTTGGCGCGGGCCGCGAGGGCGAGACGTTCAATATCAATGGTGACACTGCCGCCGGCGCCATTGCCGGTGCGCTCAAGGCGGATCGCCTGTTGTTGCTGACGGATGTGTCAGGCGTCAAAAACGCCGCCGGAGAGGTCGTGACTGACCTGACCGCGGATCAGATCCGCGCCCTGACCCAAGAGGGTGTGATCGCAGGCGGCATGATCCCCAAGACGGAAACCGCACTTGACGCCATTGCCAGCGGTGTGCGCGCGGTTGTCATTCTGGATGGGCGCGCGTCGAATGCCTGCTTGCTCGAACTTTTTACCAATCATGGTGCCGGGTCGATCATCCGCCCACGGTAAAACAAACGTGTCTATCGGCCACATTGCGCCCACCCACAAACGTCATACATTCAGCTCATGGAAAACGAAGCAACAATACGCCTGATCATCTTTCTCGGTCTGTTCAGCGTGCTGGCCGCCGCCGAAGCGTTTGCCCCGCGCCGCGTACGCCGGCTAAAGCGCAGCCAGCGCTGGGTGACCAACTGGAGCATCACCATTGCGAACACGGTGATATTGCGCCTCATGGCCATTGTGCTGCCCCTGCTTGCGGTCGGCGCGGCCGTGGATGCGCAGGTGCAGGGCTGGGGTCTGTTCAATGCGCTGATGCTGCCCGGTTGGGTCGAAATCATCGCGGCCGTCCTGATCCTCGACTTCGTGATCTGGGCGCAGCACCTGATCACCCACAAGGTGCCGATCCTGTGGCGTCTGCACCGCGTCCATCATGCGGATGTCGATATGGACGTGACCACCGCGATCCGCTTTCACCCGGTCGAGATCGCGCTGTCGATGATCCTCAAGATTGGCGTGGTCTATGTGCTGGGTCCCGCCGCCATCGCCGTGATCCTGTTCGAAATCATGCTGAACGGAACGGCCATGTTCAATCACGCCAACATCCGCCTGCCCCTGTGGCTTGATGCGATCGTGCGCCGGGTGCTGGTGACGCCGGATATGCACCGCGTACACCACTCGGTGCACCAGGACGAGCATGACAGCAACTATGGCTTTGCCCTGTCCATCTGGGACCAGTTGTTCGGCACCTACACCGCGCAGCCGCGCGGCGGCCATGACGACATGACCGTGGGTCTGGAATGGCAGGATGACCGCCCGGCGCGTCTGGGCTGGTCCCTCAGTCTGCCGTTTGCGCGAAAATGATACTGCAACAGATTGAACGCGCAGTGACGCCCCATGGTCTGATGATCATGGGCCACGATCAGGCGCGCGTTCTGATCGGAACGGATGCGGGATGGTGGGAAGTGTTCACCGCCAGCCCGGAATACCACGATCAGGCCAGGGATCCTGTTGATCGCTGGTCAAAACGCATCCTCGGCGCGTTGGCGATCCAGATCGGCGCCGCTGCCGCCTTTCCGTCAGACGGGCCGCCCTACGCCCCGTTCATTGCATGGGCACTGGCCACCGGGCGCTTCTGGCAAAGCCCGACGGCCATGATGATCCACGACACCGCCGGGCTGATGATCTCGATCCGGGGGGCGCTGACACTGGCGGACCCTTTGCCCGTTCCACCCGCCGCTCAAAGCCCCTGCGCCGCGTGTCCTGACCGCCCGTGCGTGTCCGCCTGCCCGGTGGGCGCGCTCAGCGCCACAGCCCGTTACGACGTGCCCGCCTGCAAGGCATATCTTGATGCCGCCGACGGCCGGGACTGCATGAACGGGGGCTGCCAGGTCCGCCGTGCCTGCCCCGTCACTCAGCGCTTTGCCCGCCCAAAGGCGCAAAGCGCGTTTCATATGAAAGCGTTTGTCGGATGACCCTGACACTGATCCTCATGCGCCATGCCAAATCGGCATGGGACGATCCCAACCTTGCAGATCACGACCGCCCTTTGAACGGGCGGGGCCGTGCATCGGCCAAAGCCATGGGCGACTGGCTGCGCGCGCGCGCTCATGTGCCCGATGCGGCGATCAGTTCCAGCAGCACCCGCACGGGCCAGACCTTTGCAGGTCTCGGGCTGGATGTCCCGGTCGACTTTACCCGGACGCTATACCACGCAGGCCCCGAGGTGATGATGGATGTGTTGCGCAACCAGACAAGCCCGCGCGTTCTGATGCTCGGGCACAACCCCGGCATGGCGGATTTTGCACACCGTCTGGTCGAACGGCCCCCGCTCCACCCGCGCTTTGCGGACTACCCGACCGGGGCCACAACCGTGATCACCTTCGAGGCGAGCGGCTGGAACGACATCGGCTGGCGCGAAGGCCAGCCGATTGATTTCGCGATACCCCGCGAGGTGATGCAGTAGGGTGGGGTTTCACCCCACCATGCGTCAGTGACCCAGGATCTGGCTCAGGAACAACTGTGTCCGGGGTGACTGGGGGTTGTTGAAGAACTCTTCGGGTTCGTTCTGCTCCACAATCTGACCCTCGTCCATAAAGATCACGCGGTTCGCCACTTGCCGGGCAAAGCCCATCTCGTGCGTCACGCACAGCATGGTCATGCCCTCTTCGGCCAGTTCCACCATCGTGTCCAGAACCTCCTTGATCATCTCGGGATCAAGCGCCGAGGTCGGTTCGTCAAACAGCATGATGCGCGGACGCATGCACAAGCTGCGGGCAATCGCCACACGCTGCTGCTGACCCCCGGACAACTGGCCGGGATACTTGTCGGCCTGATCCGGGATCTTCACCTTTTCAAGGAAATGCATCGCGATCTCTTCGGCTTCCTTCTTGGGCGTCTTGCGCACCCAGATCGGGGCCAGCGTGCAGTTCTCAAGGATCGACAGATGCGGGAACAGATTGAAGTGCTGAAAGCACATGCCAACTTCCGACCGGATCTTGTCGATGTTCTTGAGGTCCGAGGACAACACCGTGCCATCCACGGTGATCTTGCCCTGCTGGTGTTCCTCCAGCGCGTTGATGCAACGGATCAGCGTGGACTTGCCGGACCCGGACGGGCCCGCGATCACGATCCGCTCGCCCTGATAGACGGTCAGGTCAATGTCGCGCAGCACGTGAAAGGTGCCGTACCACTTGTTCATGTTCTCGATCGAAACAGCGACTTCGTCCGAGACTTTCAATGCAACTTGTTCAGCCATGTCAGCCACTCCTTATCAGCGGTGATCGGTCGCAAGCTGGCGTTCCAGCCACTGCGAGTATTGTGAGATGCCGTAACACACGACAAAGAAGAGAAGCGCGGCAAAGCCCAGAAGCTCCCAGTAGACCCCGTTCCATTCGGTAGAGGCGAGGATGGGGCCACGGATCATGCCAAGGATGTCGAACATCGAAATCACCGACACCAGCGTGGTGTCCTTGAACAGACCCACGGCGATGTTGACGATGCCCGGGATCGAGATCTTGAGCGCCTGCGGCAGGATGATCAGGCGCATGGCCTGCGCATAATCCAGCCCCAGCGAATCCGCCGCCTCGTATTGCCCGCGTGGCAGGGCGGCAAGGCCACCCCGGATCACCTCGGCGATATAGGCCGCCGAGAACATCGTGATCATGATCACAACACGCAGGAACAGGTCTGTCGAGGATTCAGGCGGGAAGAAATAGGCCAGCATCACGCTTGCCACGAACAGCAGCGTGATCAGCGGCACGCCGCGGATGAATTCGATGAAGACCACGCAAATCCATTTGATCAGCGGCATATTCGACTGACGCCCCAGCGCCAGTGCGATTCCCAGCGGCAGCGACAGGGACACACAAGTGACCCCCAGCATCATGTTGAGCATGAAGCCCCCAAGGTCCCGGCTGGCCACTGGCGTGAGCCACGCGGTCTCGCTGGCACCATCGGGTATCAGCTTGCCGCCAATATACCAGACGATGATGGCGGCAACGATCCCGCCAAAGAACCCGGCGGCAAAGCTGACACTCACAAGACGCGCATAGACGACATAGCCTGCAACAAAACCCAGCAGCGCCACGATGGGAGCCAGAATGGTGCCGCCCCAGATCAGATAGAAGGCGACGAAGGGAAACAGGCCCGTCACAATCAGCAACTGACGCGGCAGCTTGTAGAACAGCACAGGTGCTGCCGCCACAAACAGCAGCACAAAGGCCAGAGAGGGCCGCCAGTAAAGTTCGCTCGGATAGGTGAAGCCAAACAACAACTGGTTCCACCGCTCTGTCAGAACGGAAAAACACCCGCCGGATACACCATTCAACACGTCGCGGCACTCGGCCAGGCTGGACGTGGTCCAGATCCCGTTAAAGATCCACGGCAATGTGTTGGACAGGATCAGGTAGATCAAATAGAGCGCCGCAACCGTCAGCAGAAAGTATGCGGGGGTCGAAAACAGGTTGTCCTTGGCCCACTTGACCGGCCCCGACGTGGTGAAGGGCGGCGGCGATGGCGGCACCGTTTCGGTGCGCACAAAGGCGACAGAGGTGGCACGATTATCTGACATCTCAGCGCTCCTTCAACTTAACGGAATTGTTGTAGACGTTCATGATCCCCGAGATGGAAAGCGAGATCGTCAGATAGAACAGCATCAGCAGCAACACACATTCGATGGCGCGCCCGGTCTGGTTCAATGTGATCCCACCAAGCGTCGCCGTGATGTCGGCATAGCCTACGGCAATCGCGAGCGACGAATTCTTGGTGATGTTGAGGTATTGCGAAATCAGCGGCGGAATGATGACCCGCAGCGCCTGTGGCAGAACTACAAGTTTCATGATCCGGCCGGACCGCAGGCCCAATGCCCCGGCGGCTTCGGTCTGACCCTTGGAAATCGCCTGAATGCCCGCACGCACGTTTTCGGCGATAAAGGCACCAGTATAGACAGACAGGGCAATCCACAGCGCGATCAGGGGCGCCCCGATCTGGATGCCTCCCTGAAGGTTGAAGCGGTTGGCCAACGGGTCGGGCATATCAAGCCCGATGGGCTGACCCAGCAGAAAGAACATGACAAGCGTGGGTACGAACAACAGAGCCAGCGATGGCCAGCCCGTTGGCAACAATTTGCCCGTATCGTACAGCATCTTGGTCGCGTAGCGACGGTAGGCGAAGATCGCGATGATCGACGCAATGAAAGTGGCAACGACGATGCCAGAGCCCGGAAGCCATGTCGGCGCAGGCGCGTAGACACCGCGATTGGTAAAGGCAAACATGCCGAACAGCAGGTCGCGGTCCGGCTCTTCGCCAAGGTAGGAGCGTGCGCCGGGCATCACTGCCGTCATGATCGTGAAGATGATGATGATCCAGATCAGCACGGGGATGTTGCGGAAAATCTCGACGTAAAAGGCCATCAGCTTGCTGACAAGCCAGTTGTTCGACAGACGCAGAACACCCGCGATCACGCCAAACACAGTGGCCGTCACACAGGCCAGAAAGGCCACCAGAAGAGTATTCAGAATGCCGACAAGGGCAGCCCGCCCGTTGGTGGACTGGCTGGTGTACTCCACCAGCGTCTGGTTGATGTCATAGCCAGCCGTGGACCCAAGGAAATCATACGAAATGTTCAGACCCGCCGCGGCGAGGTTGCTGAACAGGTTCGACCCCAGATAGGCAAAGGCTGAAATCAGCGCGATCAACGCGACAAACTGGAACGTATAGGATCGATACCGCGTGTCGTTGATCAACATCGACAGGCGGAACGCGCCCTGAGGAGGGTCAGTGATCGTCGTCATTAGGATGGTCCCCGTGTGCCGGTCTTTGTTTTTTGGCGCTTAATGCGCAGAACCGGACTGTTGCATTCTGACTATGATAGGGCGTCTGTTGCCACTGTTTTCAGCGATCTGTTGCCCTGATGCGCAAGGGGCGCAGGTTTGACCCTGCGCCCCCCGGCTTTTTGACTTAACGGAACGGAGGCGAGTACAGCAGCCCGCCTTCAGTCCACTGAGCGTTCAGGCCACGGGCCAGACCGATCGGAGTGGATTCACCGATGTTCACTTCAAAGATCTCGCCATAATTGCCCGAAGCGGAGATCGCTTTGGCAGCCCAGTCAGCGTCCAGACCCAGCATTTCGCCCAGCGAGTCAGCTGTTCCCAGCAGGCGGTTGACCTCGGGGTTGTCGCCGGGTGCGGCAGCCATGTCGGCGATGTTGGCCGATGTCACGCCCAGTTCTTCTGCCGCGATCAGCGCGTTCAGTGTCCAGCGGACGACGTCTGCCCATTCGTTGTCACCGTGACGGACCAGCGGGCCCAGCGGCTCTTTCGAGATGATCTCGGGCAACAGGATATGGTCGCCGGGGTTCTCGTATGTCGCACGGGATGCCGCCAGACCGGACGCGTCCGTGGTGTAGGTGTCGCAGGCGCCCGCAAGATACTGCTGGTTGCCTTCGGCGTTGGTTTCAATCGGCACGGGTTCGTAGCTGATGTTGTTGGCGCGGAAGAAATCCGCGAGGTTCAGCTCGGTTGTTGTGCCGGTCTGGACGCAGACGGTCGCACCGTCCAGATCCTTGGCCGAGGACACGCCCAGATCTTTCGGAACCATGAAACCCTGACCGTCATAATAGTTGATGCCGACGAATTCGAACTTGAGGTCGACATCGCGCGAGAATGTCCATGTGGTGTTACGGGCCAGCATGTCGATTTCACCCGAAGCAAGCGCTGTAAAGCGTGTCTTGCCCGTGGTGGGAACGAATTCGACGGCTGTCGAGTCACCCAGAACGGCGGCGGCGACAGCGCGGCAGACAGCGACGTCAAAACCTTTCCATTCACCGTTTGCATCCGGAGCAGCAAAGCCCACCAGACCGGTTGTCACGCCACAGTTCAGTGTGCCACGTGCTTTCACGTCATCAAGCGTACCAGCAGCCGCAACACCGGCTGTCATGCCGGCGACGGTGAGCGCGCCCAAAAATACGGATTTTTTCATTTCTTACCTCTTCCTGATTTTCTGCCATGTTTTGGCAGTTCGACCGACGTGACCTGAGTGTTCATGCACGCCGAAGGCGATACCAGAGGGGTTCATCCCCAGCCAGTGGCCCATAGTCTGCTCGGATTCATGCTGAAACGTCAAGGGTGCCATCACGAAATGCGATCCTAATTGATCAATTTTTGGGCAGTTGAACGGAGCGTCACAAACCCGGGTGCGTCACACCGCCTGCGCCGCATCGAAAAATGATTTCGCATGAAAAAAAGAGGTTCTCTTGATTTCGGCAACGCGTTGGGCTTCTTCGTCCTCGCCCCACTGCTGTTCCTGCCAGGTTTCGTCAACCCGGCTGGCTGCCCAAATGCCGGGCACCGGGTTCATGTCGTGAGCAGCAGCGAAACCCAGGATCAGGGACCCCGACAGGCTGACGAGATCATGAAATGCAGCCAATTCGAATGCGTTCAGCGCGTGCACCTGTCCAGACAGACGTTTCAGCGCCTCCGGGCACTGTGATTCGTGGATCACGCCGGTGCGTGGGCTCAAACGCGCGCCCAGCGTGGCGTCGGCCCAGTCCAGATAGGGATCCCAGGTTTCGCTTTGCCGCTGAACCAGTTCTTCGGGTGCCTCTGCACGGTAACACAACAGGTCCGCATCGCCATACGCGGCCAGCATATCGGCCACTTCGGCCTGCTGGATCGCAACCTTGTCGATGGCCGCATTGGCCGACCGGGTGAACGGCATCGACCGGGGATCAATCACGCCTTCCTGTGCCTCCCATTCAGCGGCGACAGCATCTGCCATCGCGGATGTGGGCAGAAACAGCGCGGCCTTGGCAGGTGTCTTTACCGCGCGCCCGTCCAGTTCGATGCTCCAGCCCGCGGGCGACTGCCGGGTCGCGACGGCTTTCCAGAACCGTTTTTGCTTCCACTCGCTCATGCCGGCACCTCCCAGAACGCATCCGCCGCGCCGGGCAGGTCCGCGACATCGTCGACGATACGCTGCGCCGCCGTCAGGTGCGCGCGGGGGTGATAGCCCCATGTCACGCCAAGGCCCGCAACCCCGGCGTTGGCCGCCATTTCCATATCAAAGCGGGTGTCGCCGATCATCACCGCATGGCGCGCCGCCACGCCAGTCTCTGCCAGCGCCGCCTCGATCATCGACGGATGGGGTTTGGAGGGGTGGAAATCCGCAACCTGGCGGGTGACGAACATATTCTCCAGACCGTGCGCCTTGATCAGACTGTCGAGGCCGCGCCGGGACTTGCCCGTCGCGACGCCCATCAAAACATCCGCGCGCCCGGCAAAGTGATCAAGCATATCGCGCACCCCGGGATAAAGCGGCGAGGAAGACGCCCCATTCATCACCCTCAGACGGGCATAGGCGTCCTTGTAGGTGCGCACCATCCGGTCGGTATCCTGCCCCGGCGCCAGTTCGCCCATGGCAATGTCCAGCGACAGGCCGACGATGCTCAGAATCCTTGCCCGCTCCGGTACGGCCAGTCCCGCATCCCCGAACGCCGCCGTCATGCTGGCGACAATGTCGGCCTGACTGTCCACCAGCGTGCCGTCCACATCGAATATCACCAGCCGCATCAGATATCCTCGAACGGGTCTTCCGCCGCCAGATCCTCGGTCCAGCCAAAGGTCTCCCAACTGGCGGCCATGTGGTCGGGCATCGGGGCCGTGATGGTGATCTGCTTGCGGGTGTGGGGATGTTCAAAACGCATCATGCGCGCATGCAGGTGCAGCTTTTTACTGATGATCCCGCCCAGTTGCGCGCCCCATCCATCGCCAAGGTTTTCCTGCCCCGACCCGCCATATTTGCCATCGCCAATGATCGGATGGCCGATCTCGGCCAAATGGGCGCGCAGCTGATGCGTGCGCCCGGTAATGGGTTCCATCGCAACCCACGCCGCACGCGATGCCACACGGTAAAGCGTGGCATAAAGCGTCGCCGCCCGTTTCGCGCCGGGGGTGCTTTCGACCTCGCGCGGGTGCACAGCGATCATCTTTTCGCCCTCCCCGCCCTTGCCGTGCCCGGGGGCCTTGACCAGCCCGTATTTGATCTCTCCCAGATAGGGCGTCGGCACACCGGCCACCAGCGCCCAGTAAATCTTGCGCGTCTCGCGATGACGCATGGCCGCCGTCAGCGCCTTGGCCGCCAGACGGGTGCGCGCCAGCAGCAACACGCCGGACGTGTCCTTATCAAGGCGATGCACAAGGCGCGGCTTGTCCTCAAACCCGAACATCAGCGCCTCGGCCATGCCATCCACATGGCGTGTCTGCCCCGACCCGCCCTGGGTGGGCAGGCCCGCAGGCTTGTTGATGGCGATCACATGGTCGTCGCGGTAAATGACACAGGACTGGATCAGCCGGGTATCGGCCTCGGACACGCCGGTGCGCACAACGGGCGGCGCCTTGCTGTCGGGGATGGGCGGCACGCGCACGCTTTGCCCCTCTTCCACACGACTGTTCGATTTGACCCGCCCCCCGTCCACACGGCATTCGCCTTTGCGGCACATCTTTTCCACCATGCCTTGGCTGAGCTGCGGAAACCGCCGTTTGAGGAAGCGGTCAAGGCGCTGGTCGCCCTCGTCCTCGCCCACGGTGATGGTCTGAACGCCGCTCATGCGAACACCCCCCGGGCCAGGATCAGACCCAATGCCAGCGCCCCCACGGACAGGCCGACGGACACCAGGACATAGAGGCTGGCAGAGGCGATTTGGCCGCGTTCGATCAATGTCATGGTCTCCAACGAAAATGCCGAGAAAGTGGTGAAGCCACCGAGGATGCCGGTCATCACAAAGGGGCTGAGGTGGGTCAGGCCCTTATGGGCGGCCGCCACGACGAAAACACCCATCAGGAACGAGCCAACGACGTTGACGGTGATGATGGCCAGCGGAAACTCGGACGGGCCAAGCGCGCGCAGCATCGCCACGCCCGTCAGCCAGCGCAGGGATGCGCCAATCGCCCCGCCAAGGGCCACAAGGGAAAGGGTTGTAAACATGGGCGGTCTGTCACCGCTGACGGGCCAAGAGTCAAGGTCGCGCCCTCAACCGTTCCGTTTGGCCCGCAGCTTGGCAAAGTAATCGAGCCGCTTTTTCAGATCCCGCTCGAACCCCCGCTCGACCGGCCGGTACAGATCGGGGCGATCCATGCCGTCGGGAAAGTAGTTCGCCCCGGAAAACCCGTCTTCGGCATCGTGATCATAGGCATAGTTGTCGCCATATCCCTGATCCGTCATCAGCGCAGTGGGCGCGTTCAGGATGTGCTTGGGCGGCGGGTGTGAACCGGTCTGTTTCGCCGCCTTGCGCGCCCCCTTGTAGGCCACATAGGTGGCGTTGGATTTCGGCGCCAGCGCAAGGTAGACAAGGGCCTGCGCCAACGCCAACTCGCCTTCGGGGCTGCCCAGCCGCTCATAGGTTTCCCAGGCCTGAAGACAGACCGATTGCGTCTGCGGATCGGCAAGGCCGATATCCTCGACCGCCATGCGGGTGATGCGGCGCGCCAGATAGCGCGGGTCTTCACCCCCCTCAAGCATACGTGCAAACCAGTAAAGCGCGGCATCCGGGTCAGACCCCCGCACCGATTTGTGCAATGCGGAAATCAGGTTGTAATGCGCATCGCCCGATTTGTCGTATTGGGCCGCACGGCGCATCAGGCGGGTGGCAAGGGCCGACCTGTCCAGGTGGCCGTTGATTTTCCATGCCGCGATCTGCTCGATCAGGTTCAGCAGCGCCCGCCCGTCCCCATCTGCCATCTCAAGCAAGGCCGCGCGCGCCGGGCCGTCCAGCGGCAGGGTCATGCCCAGTTCCTGCTCGGCCCGCTGCGCCATCAGTTCGAGGTCCGCAAGGTCCAGCCGTTCCAGCACCAGCACCTGCGCGCGCGACAACACGGCGGCGTTCAACTCGAAACTCGGATTTTCGGTCGTGGCCCCCACAAGCAGGATGGTGCCATCCTCCATATGCGGCAGAAATCCGTCTTGCTGGGCCTTGTTGAAACGGTGGATTTCATCGACGAACAGCAACGTGCCCTGCCCGTTTTGCCGTCGGATACGCGCCGCTTCGAACACTTTCTTGAGGTCCGGCACGCCGGTAAAAATGGCGCTGATCTGCACGAAATGCAGGTCGGTTTCATGGGCCAGCAGGCGCGCGATGGTGGTCTTGCCCACGCCCGGCGGCCCCCAGAACACCAGCGATCCCAACGCCCCCGCGTCCAGCATCACAGTCAACGGCGCATCGGGCCCCAGCACCTGAGCCTGCCCGATAACCTCGCTCAGCGCCTTGGGGCGCAACCGGTCGGCAAGCGGGCGATGGCCGGATTCGGCAACGGGATCAGTGCCAAACAGGTCCGCCATCTAAAACCGCAACATGATGCGGCCACCACGGCGCAGGGCCTGCACCCGCGTGCCACGCCGGGCACGTTCAAGCATATCGGCCGCGTCCTGTGGCGCGGCGATCTCGCGACCGTCAACCACCTGCAGGATATCGCCGACACGCAGACCGACACGCGCACCCAGGGTGCCAAGGACGGTCACAACCACACCTGCCGCATCAAGCGGCAGGCGCATTTCCGAGATGACAGCGGGGTTCACCCGCGCCACGCTCAGCCCCGGCAGGCTCGCATCTTTGGACAAGGTGATCTCTCCTCGCGGCGGGTCTTCGGGCGGGGGGATCATCCTGACCGCCAGCTCCGAAATCTCTGCGTCGCGCAGACGTGTCATCACGACGGTGTTGGCCTCGTTGGCCAGCCCCATGCGAAACAACATTTCGCCTGGGCTGTTGACCTCGACGCCATCCACGGCGACGACGACATCGCCCACTTCGAACCCTGCGGCGGCCAGCGGGCTTGCCGGATGCAGCCCGGCGATAATGATCCCGCCGGGGCGATCCAATTCAAGCATCTGCGCCAGATCGGCATCCACCACCTGCCCCGTGGCCCCGGCCCAGGGACGCACGAACTGGTCATTGCCCGCCTCGGCCTGCGCCATGAAGGCGGCAATCAGGTCCGACGGAATGGCAAAGCCGATGCCGTTGGACCCGCCAGAGCGGCTGAGAATACGCGTGTTCACGCCAATCAACTGCCCGTCCATGCCAACCAGCGCACCGCCGGAATTGCCCGGATTGATGGGCGCATCCGTCTGAATGAAATAGCCAACCCCCCCACCATTTGCCCCGCCCGAGCGGGCAAGGCCCGACACAATCCCCGACGACACGGTCTGGCCCACGCCGAACGGGTTGCCGATGGCCAGCACCAACTCGCCCACCTCGACGGTGTCGCTGTCGCGCAGGGGCAGGAATGGCAAATCCTCGCCCTCCTCGATCTGCATGATCGCGAGGTCGCTTTCGGCATCCCCCAACAGCACGCGCGCGCTGTATTCGCGCCTGTCATTGAGCACGATGCGGATGTCCGTCGCCTGCCCGACCACGTGATAGTTGGACACGACAATGCCGTCCGCCGACAGGATCACGCCCGATCCGAGCGAGTTTTGCACCCGCGGCTGCGGCGGCCCGAACCCCTCGAAAAAGCGCTCGAAAAACGGGTCGTTCATGAACGGTGTGCGCTGGCGGGTCTGGGTGATCACCTTGGCATAGATGTTGACAACAGCGGGGGCCGTTTCCCGCACCAAGGGGGCGAAGCTGAGCGTAATCTCGGCCTGAGTGTCCGGCACGCGCGTCTGCGCGCTGGCGGTGATCGGAAACAGGCAGAGCAACAGGATAAGGAGGCGTTTCATACAGATACAGATACGCAAACCTCACCCCCGATTTCAAGGCTTGCGGATCAAAAGCACGACCGGCGCAAAAAACAAAAAACCCCCGCGAATGCGAGGGTTTTTCGACGCGCAGTCCGGCTGGCGTTTTATTCTTCGGCGGCGTCTTCGGCGGCAACGCGGGCCTTGTCGGCGGCACCCTTGGCATCGCGGTCGCGGTCGATGAATTCGATGATCGCCATGGGCGCCATGTCACCATAGCGGAAACCCGCCTTGAGAACGCGCACATATCCACCCGAGCGTTCGGCATAACGCGGGCCGAGCACGTCAAACAGTTTGGCAACGTATTGCTCTTCTTTCAGCTTGGAGGCGGCCTGACGGCGGGCGTGCAGATCGCCACGCTTGGCCAGTGTGATCAGCTTTTCGATGATCGGGCGCAGCTCTTTGGCTTTGGGCAATGTTGTCTTGATCTGCTCATGTTCGATGAGCGAGCCTGCCATGTTGCTGAACAACGCCTTGCGGTGTTCATGGGTCCGGTTCAGGCGGCGGTAACCACGTGCGTGACGCATTTTCTAGTCTCCAGTTTGGTGCCCTCTACGGGCTGTTTTGCTTTGTCTGGTCGGCGATGCGGGTCACCGACTCTCCTTGGGGCTACAAGCCCGGTCGTCCGGTAAGGCGGGTTTGAACCCGCCTTACGTCTTAAAAGTTGTCTTCGAACTTCTTGGCCAGATCCTCGATATTGTCCGGCGGCCAGTCCTCGACATCCATGCCAAGGTGCAGACCCATGCCCGACAGCACTTCCTTGATCTCGTTCAGGGACTTGCGGCCAAAGTTCGGCGTGCGCAGCATTTCGGCTTCGGTCTTCTGGATCAGATCGCCAATGTAAACGATGTTGTCGTTCTTGAGGCAGTTGGCCGAGCGCACAGACAGTTCCAGCTCGTCCACTTTCTTGAGCAGAAGCGGGTTGAACTCCAGACCGTCATCATCGTCCGCACGGGAGGCCGATTCAGGCTCGTCAAAGTTGACGAAGATGCCCAACTGGTCCTGCAGAATACGCGCGGCAAAGGCCACGGCGTCATCCGGCGTGATCGAGCCATCGGTTTCGACCTTCATGGTCAGCTTGTCATAGTCCAGCACCTGGCCCTCGCGGGTGGGCTGCACGTCATAGCTGACCTTTTTGACGGGCGAATAGATCGCGTCGATCGGGATCAGGCCGATGGGCGCGTCTTCGGGCTTGTTCTTGTCCGCCGACACGTAACCCTTGCCGGTGTTGACGGTCAGTTCCATGAACACGTCGGCACCATCATCGAGGTGACAGATGACCAGATCGCGGTTCAGGATCTCGATGCCCGCGCTTTCCGAAATGTCACCGGCGGTGACAACGCCGGGGCCCTTGGCCGAGATCGACAGGCGCTTGGGCCCTTCGACTTCCATGCGCAAGGAAACCTGCTTGAGGTTCAGGATCACGTCGGTGACATCCTCGCGCACACCGGCGATGGACGAGAATTCGTGCAGCACGTTGTCGATCTGCACGGATGTGATGGCCGCGCCTTGCAGGGACGACATCAGCACGCGGCGCACCGCGTTGCCCAGTGTCAGACCAAAGCCGCGCTCCAGCGGTTCGGCGACGACAGTTGCCTGACGCGCAGGCTCATTGCCCGGCTTCACTTCCAGTTGTTGCGGCTTGATCAGTTCAGCCCAATTCTTGTGGATCATGCGTCCCTCCATTCCTGCTCGTTCTCCATGTCCTAAAAAACAAGCGCCCGAGGTTTCAAAAAAGCGGATTGGAGCCGCACAAAATCACGCGGCCCCGATAGAAATCTTGTGTCGCTCAGACGCGGCGACGTTTGGGTGGGCGGCAGCCGTTATGGGCCATCGGTGTCACATCGCGAATGGACGTCACGTTGAACCCGGCAGCGGCCAGGGCGCGCAGTGCGGATTCACGCCCCGAACCGGGGCCCTGCACTTCGACTTCGATCGTCTTGACGCCATGTTCCTGTGCCTTGCGCGCCGCATCCTCGGCAGCCATCTGTGCTGCGTAAGGTGTCGACTTCCGCGAGCCCTTGAAGCCCATGGTGCCAGCGGACGACCATGCAATGGCATTGCCCTGCACGTCCGAAATCAGGATCTTGGTGTTGTTGAACGAAGAGTTCACATGCGCCACACCTGCGGCGATGTTCTTGGAGACCTTGCGTTTGGTCTTGCGTGTATCGCGTGCCATCTGTGCGTCCCCTTATTTCTTCTTGCCGGCAATGGCCTTTGCGGGGCCTTTGCGGGTGCGAGCGTTGGTGTGGGTGCGCTGACCGCGAACGGGCAGGTTCCGGCGATGGCGCAGACCGCGATAGCAGCCAAGGTCCATCAGACGCTTGATGTTCATCTGCGTGTCACGACGCAGATCACCTTCGACGGTATAGTTTTCGTCGATATGCTCGCGGATTTTCAGAACTTCAGCATCGCTGAGTTCGTTCACGCGGCGGCTGGCGTCGATGCCAACGGCCTCGCAGATCTGGTTGGCGGAAGAGTTGCCGATGCCTGTGATATAGGTCAGTGCAATCGGAACGCGTTTGGCTGTGGGGATGTTGACCCCTGCAATACGTGCCACTTAGGCTTTCCTTTTCGTTGCGAGCCCGTAATGCCGGGCCCTTTTTTCACAACATAAGGCCCAAGGATTTTGCCCCCGGGCCTGCCGTCGATCAGGTGATCTGGTCGGACGCGTTCCGACCATTTGATTCTCGTCAGAGATGAGGTGCAATAGGCCTTGATTAATGGGGCGTCAACCCCTGCGCCAGTTCACAAAGGCTTTAGTACAACACGGCTCAACACGAACCTGATCGCCGCCGGTATGTACACGATAAATGCGAGGCCAAAGGTCACCAGAATTAGCAATAGCCAAGTCAGGGCAAATCGAACAACTTCGTTTGGATCTGTTGAGACGAGCACCTTATAGACTGCGTTACCGTCGTCATCTACGACAACGCATTTTTCAAGCGGAACCTTCGTTAGGTAATACGGCATCATGACGAACAAAATACCGAACGACAAAATCGCCGCCAGATAAAGAACGACAACCAATTTGAAGCCGTCCCACAAGGACATATCGCACCTAAGCTTGTGCCAATGCATCACGACTGCGCTTTCAGATCGTCAATTTCCACAAATCCAATTGTTTGACGGAGCCTTTTCAGCTGTCCAACACACCCGAAATCGCAGCCTTAACGCTGTCAATCTCGCCCAGCCCGTCGACTTTGGCCAGTTGCCCCTTGGCATAGTAGTAGCCAATCAGCGGAGACGTCTTCTTGTAGTATTCCATCAACCGCGTGCGCAGCGACTCTTCGTTGTCGTCGGCACGGCGTATGAACTGGTTTTCCTTGCCGCAGTTGACGCATTTTCCATCTGCGGGGATCGGTTTGGTGTTGTCGTTGTAAACTTCACCGCAACCTGCGCAGGTCGAACGGGCCGTGATGCGCCCGATCAGCGCTTCGTCATCAACTTCCATCTCGATCACGGCATCCAGGCTTTCGCCCTTTTCCACCAGCAGCGCGCCAAGCGCATCCGCCTGCGCCAGCGTGCGGGGAAAGCCATCAAAGATGAAACCAGCCGCCTTGACTGTCTCAAGCTGTTCACGGATCAACCCGATCACGATCTCATCCGTCACAAGCGCACCACGCGCCATCACGTCAGCCACGATCTTGCCCATCTCCGAACCTGAGTCCTTGGCCGCACGCAGCATGTCACCGGTCGAAAGCTGCACCATACCGCGGCTCTCGGTCAGTATGCGCGCTTGTGTTCCCTTGCCCGCACCTGGCGGGCCCAGCAGGATAATGTTCATCTTGTCCCCCTCCCTCGTGGCCTCAGCGGCGCACAGGGCTCCGTTTGCGGCGGCCCTTTGAGCCTTTTCCGCGCAGCTGTGATTTCTCGATCAGACCTTCGTACTGATGCGCAAGCAGATGGCTTTGCACCTGCTGGATCGTATCCATTGTTACCGAAACAACAATCAGCACGGACGTGCCGCCAAAGTAAAACGGAATGGCGAACTGACCGCGCAGGATTTCGGGCAGCAGCACGACAGCCGAAAGATAGGCCGAGCCAAGCACCAGAATGCGGGTGACCACATATTCCAGATACTCGGCCGTCTTTTTGCCGGGCCGGATACCGGGGACAAAGCCGTTCTGGTTCTTGAGATTGTCCGCCACATCGTCGGGTTTGAAGCTGACATTGAACGTGTAGAAATAGGTAAAGAACACCACCATCGCGACCATGAACGTCAGATACAGCGGCTGACCGGGGCCAAAGTTGGCCAAAAGCCAGGACATGATCGGGTTGGTCGAGTTGCCGGAAAACGTGCTGATCGTGATGGGCAGCAGCAGCAAAGAGCTGGCAAAGATCGCAGGGATCACGCCCGCCGGGTTCACCTTGACCGGCAGGTTGGACGACCCGCCGTCATAGACTTTCATGCCGACCTGACGGCGCGGATACTGGATGTGGATCTTGCGCAGGGCGCGCTCCATGAACACCACGAACATGATGGTGGCGATCACCATCACAAGCACGCCTATGATCACCGCAGGGCTGATCGCACCCGAGCGGCCAGAGGCAAAGAACTGGGCAAGGGCCGCAGGCACCTCGGCGATGATGCCGACAAAGATGATGAGGCTGATGCCGTTGCCGATGCCACGTGCGGTGATCTGCTCACCCAGCCACATCAGGAACATGGTGCCGCCGACCAGCGTGATCACGGTGGAAATCCGGAAATACAGGCCCGGATCGGTGACCAGATCGCCAGATTCCAGCGATACGGCAAGGCCATAGGCCTGCAACGTCGCCAGTGCCACGGTCCCGAAACGGGTGTATTGGTTGATCTTCTTGCGGCCCTGCTCGCCCTCTTTCTTGAGCTGCTCAAGCTGGGGCACCATCGATGTCAGAAGCTGCACGATGATCGAAGCCGAGATATAGGGCATGATTCCAAGGGCAAAGATGCCCATCCGCCCCAGCGCGCCACCGGTGAACATCGACACCATGCCGCCGATGCCCTGACCGGCCTGCTCCATGAACTCGCGCAGCGCCAGACCATCAATGCCGGGCACCGGGATAAAGGTGCCAAGGCGGTAAACGATCAGCAGGCCAAGGGTGAATACGATGCGGTTGCGCAGGTCAGTGGCCTTGCCCAGAGCGCTCCAGCTCGTGTTGGCGGCCATGTTCTCGACGGCAGATACCATGCGGGCGTTGTCCTTTGAACAAGACGCCGCCCGGGCTGTTCTCCAGCGGGCGGCATTGGGAAAACTCGGACACTATGTAAGCCGCGCGGACGCGGCTCACAAGGCGTCAATCGGGCTTACTCGGCAGCCACCGCGGCCACGGCAAGCTTGCCGCCCGCTTTTTCCACTGCTTCCACAGCGGATTTGGACGCACCGGTCACCTGCAGATCAACTTTGCTTGTGATCTCGCCCTTGGCCAGAACGCGGATACCGTCCAGCTTGCGACGCACCGCTCCGCACGCAATCAGCGCGTCTTCGGTGATGGCCGATTTGGCGTCCAGCTTGCCTGCGTCGATGAATTTCTGGATGATCCCGAGGTTGATGACGGCGAATGCCTTGCGGTTGGGCTTGTTAAAGCCACGCTTGGGCAGACGTTGATACAGCGGCATCTGGCCGCCCTCATAGCCGTTGATGGCCACACCCGAACGGGATTTCTGACCCTTGATACCACGGCCACCCATTTTGCCGGTGCCGGAACCGGGGCCACGGCCCACGCGTTTCTTGGGTTTGGTTGCGCCGGGATTGTCGCGCAGTTCATTCAGTTTCATGTCGCTTCTCCTAAGCCGGAAGCACCCCCGAAGCGGAATGGGTGAACGCGGCGTTTCCTGGTTTTGATTCTCAGCGGCGCAATACGCCACCGGGGGCGTATAGACCCCGGTCAGAGTTGGATCAAGAGGCAATGAAACTCAGGCCTTGCGCAGATCGGGGTGCAGCGCACTGGCCAGAATGTGATCGTTCTCGTGTACGACATGACTGGCCGCGCCAACGACATCGGGATCCGGTGGCATCGCCACAGCCGGATCCTTGCCCGGATAGTCCAGTCCGCTGAGGAAATGGCGCATGCAGTTCAGTCGCGCGCGTTTCTTGTCGACGGATTTGACCACGGTCCACGGGGCATCGGCGGTGTCGGTGTAAAAGAACATCGCTTCCTTGGCTTCGGTATAGTCCGCCCACTTGGACAGGCTGGCCTTGTCGATGGGCGACAGCTTCCACCGTTTGAGAGGATCGATTTCACGGGACTTGAAACGCCGGCCCTGTTCTTCCTGCGTGACCGAGAACCAGTATTTGTACAGCCGGATGCCCGAACGGGTCAGCATACGCTCGAATTCCGGGGTCTGGCGCATGAATTCCAGATAATCCGTCGGCTCGCAAAAGCCCATGACCCGTTCCACACCCGCACGGTTGTACCACGACCGATCATAAAGAACGAATTCGCCCTCCGTGGGCAAGTGCTTGATGTAACGCTGGAAAAACCACTGCCCGCGCTCTTCGTCGGTGGGCTTGTTCAGCGCGACCACGCGGGCAAAACGCGGGTTCATGTGCTCTGTAAAGCGCTTGATCGTACCGCCCTTGCCCGCCGCGTCGCGGCCTTCGAACAAGAGCACAAACTTCTGGCCGGTTTCCTGTCCCCACAACTGCACCTTCAACAATTCCGCCTGCAAGGCCGCCTTTTCCCGCTCATAGTCGGCCCGGGCAAGTTTGCTGGGGGTCTGGCTCAGCGCGGGCTGCGCGTCAGCCGCAGGCGTGCTGGCAACAGGCGCCTTGGCGGGCGCTGGCGCCGGCGTCTTGCCCGCTGCGGGTGTCTTGGCGGTCTGTGTAACGGTTGCGGGCATGAGGGCTCCTCTTTCTCGTGGCTGGCCGGAAGTATAAAGCCTGCGGATCGCCTCGCCATGACCCAGATCAAATGCCCGCCCGCCCCGGCTCACACCGGGTCAGAAATACCGCACACGCACAGCCCGCCGCTGCGCGCCGACCGTCCTGTCACGGAACGACACCCGCACGCCGGACGCATCCCCGAAACAGAAAACGCCCCGCGATCCCTCGCGAGGCGTTCCAGTTCATCCGTAGGGTGGGGTTTCACCCCACCGCTACCTCAGCCTTTTTCTTCGATGATCTCAACCATGTGCGAGATCGAATTGACCATGCCGCGCACGGAAGGCGTGTCTTCCAGCTCGCGGGTTTTGTGCATCTTGTTCAGGCCCAGACCCACAAGTGTCGCGCGCTGTTTGGCGGGGCGACGGATGGGGGAGCCGATCTGTTTGACGACGATTGTCTTTGCCATGGGTCTCAGGCCTCCTCGGTGGCTGCTTCGGCAGCGGGGGCTTCATCACGCTTGGGCAGGATGTCGGCGACTTTCTTGCCACGACGCTGGGCCACGCCACGGGGCGACTGCTCTTTCTTGAGGCCGTCCATGGTTGCGCGGATCATGTTGTAAGGGTTCTGGGAGCCGATCGACTTGGACACGACGTCCTTGACACCCAGCATTTCGAACACGGCGCGCATCGGACCACCGGCGATGATACCGGTCCCCTCAGGCGCTGTGCGCATCACGACCTTGCCGGCACCGTGGCGCCCTTCCATATCGTGGTGCAGGGTGCGGCCTTCGCGCAGCTGCACGCGGATCATCTGGCGCTTGGCCTGCTCGGTGGCCTTGCGAATGGCCTCGGGGACCTCTTTCGCCTTGCCTTTGCCGAACCCGACGCGGCCCTTTTGATCACCTACGACAACCAAAGCGGCAAAGCCAAAGCGCTTGCCACCCTTGACGGTCTTGGACACACGGTTGATCGCGACCAGGCGGTCGGAGAATTCTGGGTTTTCATCCCGGTCGCGACGGGGGCCGCGGCGGTTTTCACGTTCTGCCATGGTGGCATCCTTTGTCTCAGGTGGCTTTCGCCGGTTTATCAATCGCAGTGGGCCCGAAAGCCCCCCGATCATCGAGACGGCCACGTGCCGCCTTCGTTCAAGGTGGGTCGAAGCCCCACCCTACGACACCGCCGCAAGGTGGGATTTCATCCCGCCTATATCTTCAGACCACCTTCACGCGCAGCGTCGGCAACGGCCTTGACCTTGCCATGAAAGAGGAAACCGCCGCGGTCGAAATACGCCTCGGACACGCCTGCCTTCTTGGCGCGCTCCGCAATCGCGGCACCCACCTTGGCGGCTGCTTCGACGTTGTTCTTGCCCACAACGCCCAGATCCTTTTCGAGGGTCGAGGCGGCGGCCAAAGTCACACCGTTCACGTCGTCGATCAGCTGAACGCTGATGTTCTTGGACGAACGGTGCACGCTCAGGCGCGGACGCCCTGCATTGGTGCGGCGAAGTTTGTTCCGGACGCGCATACGGCGCTTGAGGAACAACTGTCGTTTTGTATTTGCCATGTTCCTGGTCCTTACTTCTTCTTGCCTTCCTTACGGAAGATGAATTCGCCCTTATAGCGGATGCCTTTGCCCTTGTAGGGCTCGGGCTTGCGCCACGCGCGGATGTTGGCAGCCACCTGGCCGACCTCTTGCTCGTCGATACCTTCGACGATGATTTCGGTCTGCTTGGGGGCCGTGACGGTCACACCGGCAGGCGGCGTATAGTCGACGTCGTGAGACAGACCAAGGTTCAGTCTCAGCGTGTTGCCCTGCATGTTGGCACGATAACCAACACCCTGGATTTCCAGCTCTTTCTTGAACCCGTCCGTGACACCTGTGACCAGGTTCGCGACCATGGTGCGGCTCATGCCCCACTGCTGGCGCGCGCGCTTGGATTTGCCACGGGGCGTGATGGTGACGGTGTTGCCTTCGACCGCCAGGGTCACATCATCCGTTGCCTTGAACGAACGCGTGCCCTTGGGGCCTTTGACTTCGATCTGCTGACCAGAGACGGATGCAGTCACACCCGAGGGCAGATCGACCGGTTTCTTACCAATACGAGACATCTGCTTCTCCTTAGAAGATCGTGCAAAGCACTTCGCCGCCAACATTCTGGCTACGAGCATTTGCATCCGACATCACACCTTTGGAGGTGGAGACAATCGACACACCCAGGCCCTGACGGACCGAAGGCAAGTCATCGACGCCCATGTAGACGCGACGACCGGGTTTGGAGACCCGTTTCAGTTCGCGAATAACAGGTTCGCCTTCGTAGTACTTGAGGCTGATCTCGATAGCCGGGTGGCCATCTTCACCTTTGGTTTCTTCGAAACCACGGATGTAACCTTCGTCCGCCAGCACTTCGAGGACACGGACACGCAGTTTCGACGCAGGGGTCGAGACCACGGATTTGCCACGCATTTGGCTGTTGCGGATGCGGGTGAGCATATCTGCGATAGGATCGGTCATACTATTCTCTCCCTTACCAGCTTGACTTGACCATGCCGGGGATCTGCCCGGCAGAGCCGAGCTCCCGCAGCGCGATCCGGCTGATTTTCAGCTTGCGGTAATACGCATGCGGACGACCGGTAAGCTGGCAACGATTGTGAAGACGGGTGGCGGAGCTGTTGCGTGGCAGTTTGGCCAGCTTCAGGGACGCGCGGAAACGGTCTTCCATCGGTTTGGTTTCGTCACTGATGATTGCCTTGAGCTCGGCACGCTTGGCGGCGTACTTCTTCACCAGCTTTTCGCGCTTCACTTCGCGCGCGATCATGGATTTTTTAGCCATATCTAGTCTCTCCTGCGCTTACGAGTTGAAGGGCATGTTGAAGTGCTTCAGCAAGGCTTTTGCTTCGGCATCGGTTTGGGCTGTGGTCGCGATCACGATGTCCATCCCCCAGGTCTCGTCGACCTTGTCGAAATCAATCTCGGGGAAAACGATGTGTTCCTTGAGGCCCATGGCATAGTTGCCACGACCGTCAAAGCTCTTGCCGGGCACGCCGCGAAAGTCGCGCACGCGGGGCATCGCGATGGTGATCAGACGGTCGAGGAATTCATACATCCGGTCGCCGCGCAGCGTCACCTTGGCACCCAGCGGCATGTCTTCGCGAACGCGGAAACCGGCGATGGATTTCTTGGCCACGGTGGTCAGGGCTTTCTGACCGGCAATCAACGTCAGGTCTTCCTGTGCCGATTTGGCTTTCTTGCTGTCACGAACGGCCTCGGCACCGCAGCCAATGTTCAGGACAATCTTGTCCAGACGCGGGATCTGCATGTCGTTCTTGTAGCCGAACTCTTCTTTCATCGCGGCCTTGATTGTGTCCTTGAACACAGCCTTGAGGCGCGGGGTGTAGGTTGCAGTGTCAAGCATCAGATCACGTCCCCTGTTGTCTTGGCAAAGCGCACTTTCTTGTCGCCGTCCATCTTGAAACCAACGCGGGTGGGTTTGCCGGCGGAGTCGATCAGCGCACAGTTGGACAAATCAACCGGCATCGCCTTGGGGATGCGGCCGCCCTGGCTCTCTTGGGTCTGGCGGGTGGCGCGGATGGCGATGTTGACGCCATCGATCACGGCCTTGTTCGACTTGGGATCAATCGAGGAAATCGTGCCCTCCTTGCCCTTGTCCTTGCCGGCCAGCATGACGACCTTGTCGCCTTTTTTCAGTTTCGCAGCCATCAGAGCACCTCCGGAGCGAGCGAGATGATTTTCATGAAGTTCTTGGCGCGCAGTTCGCGAACAACCGGGCCAAATATACGTGTTCCCACGGGCTCGTTGGCGTTGTTCAGGATGACGGCGGCGTTGCGGTCGAACCGGATGGCGGTGCCATCGTCACGACGGACTTCCTTGGCGGTGCGCACGACAACGGCCTTGCGCACGTCGCCTTTCTTCACGCGACCACGTGGGATGGCTTCCTTGACCGACACGACGATAACGTCGCCGACGGATGCGTATTTACGCTTGGAACCACCCAGCACCTTGATGCACTGAACACGGCGTGCGCCGCTGTTGTCAGCAACATCCAGGTTGGTTTGCATCTGGATCATTTGGTTTCTCCCGACCTTTGGGGGGCGATGCGGTGCCTGATCCCCAGGGTTTCGATTAATGCAGTTCGGTGTGGGGGCCTTAGGCCTCCAGCACCTCCCAGCGTTTTGTCTTCGATTTTGGCGCGCATTCGATGATGCGAACGGAATCACCAACCTTGAAGGCATTCTTTTCATCGTGCGCCCGGTACTTCTTGGACTTACGAATGGTTTTCTTCAGAACCGGGTGCGTGAAACGGCGTTCCACGGAAACGGTGACTGTCTGGGCATTGGCATCGGATGTCACGGTGCCGGTCAAAATACGCTTGGGCATCTATGCTGTCCTTATTCCGCTGCACTTTTGGCTTTTTCGTTGAGGATCGTCTTGACGCGCGCGGCATCACGACGGACCGAACGCAGACGCGACGGGTTCTCGATCGCGCCTGTGGCCTGCTGGAAACGCAGGTTGAAAGCTTCTTTTTTCAGGTTTGCGAGATCATCGCGAAGCTGGTCGGGGGTCTTGTCCCGAAGTTCTTGGGCGTTCATGCGCCATATCCTTTCAACATCACGAGAGGGCCGCTGCGTAAGCGTCACCCTGATTCCCGTGGAGTGGGTGGTGAAGTGCGCCGTATAGGGGGGTTTGCAGGATGTGGCAACACCCCCATGCGGCTTTTTCGCAAAGGATTATCGGGCTGTACCGCCCGCGCGCAGCCAGGCGGCGAAATCGGCCTCGCTCCAGGCATCGCGGGCGAGATGCTCAATCGCGGCAACCGTACCGTCCGTTGAATGCAAAACGTGACACCCATTGGCAAGCATGAAGGTCAGCGAAGACACCAGCGCGGTGCGCTTGTTGCCGTCCACAAACGCATGCGCCCTGACGATGCCGAACGCACAGGCCGCCCCCAAATCGAAGAGATCGGTCACCCCGTATTGCCATTTGTTCAAGGGGCGCGCGACGCCCGCCTCCAGCAAACCACGGTCACGCAGACCGGGCGCACCGCCATGGCGCGAAATCTGGCGGTCGTGGATCGTGATGGCTGCCC
>Ga0316204_10000648_pt1 | contig 119929 bp, 120 predicted proteins | sample 6monrhotite_MG_2_FD_205661 | JGI IMG/M metagenome (GOLD analysis project Ga0316204, IMG submission 205661) | Microbial mat bacterial communities from mineral coupon in-situ incubated in ocean water Damariscotta River, Maine, United States -... | ecosystem: Environmental > Aquatic > Marine >...
TAATCACAACCATTGCATTTTGGTTGTAGTCGTAAGGAACAAATCTTGGCATTTTCATGACTCCTTTCACGTTGAGTCATTGTAACAAATACTTTTTAGTTTTTAGGCTTTTTCGACAGCCTCAACGATATGCCTGTGCGGCCGGAGCCGCGTAGCGGCGGAGGTCCGAGGGAGCGATGCGACCGGACACAAGGCGCTTGTGTACGCCCAGCATGGGCATGAACTAATGAGGTGAAAGTCCTCTGTAGGAAGGTCACCATCTTTAGCGATTTATATCGTTATTAGATGTTAACTACTAGCGAATGGCAAGGGCCAACCCGCGAGGGGCGGTTCGAAGGAAGCCGGACGCAAAACTGCGAGCTGATGAACAAGAACATCATATGAGGCGTAGGCTGAAGGCGAGATGGCACAAGACATCGAAGCCATGTGATCTAACGGCCACCGTAAATGATGCAGCAGTGCAGCGACAGTTCATGTTCTTATCTGGGGAGATCTGCTTAACAAGCGATCGGCAACTAACCAGTGAGGCCACTGGTCGATCAAGCCTTGGCATGCAGGATTCATCGCCCTGCATGAGCAAACAAGATGAAAACCGATAGCGCCCTGCTGGGCAACTGGCAGAGTGATTAAGCAGAAGTCAGCAGACGGCATAGTAGCCAAACGCCCATCGTAATGGTTGGGACACGGTGAAGGCCTGAACATTTAGATAAAGGAGGAGCCTTGCCACACTTGAAAACACAAACGCCGACCGGCGGTGATGTGACTCAGCGTCGTGACCCGAAGCCAGCCTTTAGCGACAACCTATTCGAACGTGTATTGCAGCGAGAAAACATCCTCAAAGCATGGCAACGCGTTCGAGCCAATAAGGGGGCTGCTGGTATCGATGGCATGACTATCGATGAGTTCCCCGCTTGGTCAAAATCAGGCCACTGGAAAAGGGTGATGACTGAGCTGAGAACAGGTCAGTACAAACCTTCGCCGGTCAGGCGCGTTGAAATCGATAAACCGGATGGCGGTACTCGCCAGCTGGGGATTCCAACCGTCACCGACCGTGTGATCCAGCAGGCGATTGCCCAAGTGCTTACGCCCATCTTTGATCCCGGATTCTCAGACAACAGTTTTGGATTCCGACCAAATCGTAATGGGCAACAAGCGGTGAAACAGGTACAAGGCATCATCAAGCAAGGCCGACGCTTTGCTGTTGATGTTGATCTGTCAAAGTTCTTTGACCGGGTTAATCATGATCTACTGATGACGCACCTTGGCCGCAAGGTTAAGGATAAACGTCTTCTTAAATTGATTAAGCTTTATCTTCGAGCTGGGGTTATCGATAACCAGTTCTATAGTGAGAGCCGAGAAGGTGTTCCCCAAGGCGGGCCACTCTCGCCGTTATTGGCGAATATCATGCTCGATCCATTGGACAAAGAGCTAGAGAAACGTGGACACCGATTTGCCCGCTACGCTGACGACTTTACCATTGTGGTAAAGAGCCAGCGTGCAGGTCAACGTGTGCTGCGTAGTATCAGCAGGTACTTGGAGAACCGTTTGAAGTTGGTTGTTAACACAACCAAAAGCCACGTGGTTAAAACCAATGAATGTAAATTCCTGGGATTCACCTTCCAAGGCGGACGCATTCGCTGGCACCCGAAAACGTTGCAGAAATTTAAGCAACAAGTACGGCGATTAACCAACCGCAATTGGGGCGTGTCGATGAAATACCAGCTCTTCAAAATCAGTCAATATTTACGTGGCTGGATTAATTATTTTGGTATCGCCAGCGGCTATCAACGCTGCGTTGATCTGGATCATTGGATACGACGCAGAGTTCGTATGGCCTACTGGCGACAGTGGCGACGGCCACGCACCAAAGTAAGAAACATGATGAGATTAGGTGTTCATGTTCGCGCCGCAATTGCCTGTGGCATTACCAGCAAAGGCCCATGGCGTAGCGCGAAAACCCCAGGAATACAGCAGGCGTTATCAAACGACTACTTAAAATCTCAGGGGCTGTATGCTTTACGTGATGGATGGATTGCGCTTCACCATGCTAAATGAAACGCCCTGTGCGGACCCGCATGCAGGGTGTTGTGGGGACTGGGGGTTAGAGACCCCCGGTTACCCGATTAGAAGCAATGGATGCGTTAATAAATATTACTCTTCGCATTTTTACCATTCATGTTTATCATTAATATCCAGCCTAAAATTAAACCTGCCCATAATAAAAACATAGGCACTGCTAAAATTAGTAACAACAGACCAAGCTCCTCGCTATCAGATGCTCGTGGGCCACCTAAATTATTTACAAAAAATAAAAATATTGGTGTGCCAGATAATAAAAGCAAATGCCGCAAACGAAGATATTTATTATTTCTGAGAAAAACTGGCAATGCTACGCCAATCAATATTGAAAGCATAATTGATGATATTGAGTTAAATGCCAGGCTTTTAAAGATATAATGTGAATAAAAAATATAGATAAGCCACATTCCGATTGTAACCACAATAATCAGAGTATATTTTAATATTCCACTGTTCAATTTAGACAAAGAACTCATATTGCTTCTAACTGTTAATTATACAGCGACTATCATAACTGAATTATACAGTGACTATGTATCACGGTGATTTTTTCGTGGTTTTTTGCTATGGTGAAACTAGTCAATTTGTGCGACCAAGGAGGGTTTATCATGACTGGAAATAGCAGTGAAAAACTTCACCATGCGGTAGATCGATTTTGGCATAACTATCTATTCGTCCTTGAAAAAAATTCAACGCCTAAAAAATTAAGGCAGTGGTATCGCAAGCTTATTGAAGAATACATCGCGACCATCTAAGCGTCAAACCGCAGCGGCATACGGACCGCTTTATCGATGACTATCAAAACGCGAAAGGCGGAATCAAATTTCAGCGTGTGCGGTGCAACGACAGTTTGTTGACGCCAAGCATTTGTAATTCAGATCAGTTTTTGTTTTTAAAAATTTTAATAAAGCCCATTTTACCCCGGCGGCCATTGCATCGCTCGGCCACCCAGCAGATGCAAATGAATATGAAAAACCATTTGCCCGCCATTCTTGCCACAGTTGATCACTGCTCGATAACCGTCTTCCGTTAGCCCTTCTTGTTGGGCTATTTTCTTTGCTGCCAAATACATTTTTCCAAGCAGGACTTCATGCTGCGTTTCAAGGTCGTTGAGTGTGGAAATATGTTGCTTGGGAATTATCAACACATGAGTGGGTGCTTGTGGGTTGATATCGCGAAAGGCCAATACATCTTCATCTTCATAGACGGTATCAGGCTCGATGTCACCACTCACCATCTTACAGAACAAACAATCAGTCATAGCCGTTTTCCTCTTACAACGTTAATATAGGGTTCAAACCCAGCCACCTAAAACATAGATGACCACAGAATATTTACATCTAAACTAATTCATCCGATTCTATGCGCTATCTTATCCGAATAACTGGACATATAAAAATACTCGGCATTACCCTGCTGCTTACTGTTAGCCATTCTGCGCACGCGCAAAAATTACCCTTATGGGAAATAGGAGTGGGACTGGGCGCGCTCTACTTGCCTTTTTATCGCGGGGCAAGCCAAACAAAAACCTATGCATTGCCCTACCCTTATTTGGTTTATCGCGGCAAATATCTCGAAATTGATGCAGGCAGTGTACGCGGCCATTTATTCGAAACAAAACGTACGCTACTGGATCTAAGCCTGGCAGCCGGTATTCCTGTACCCAGCGATGAGGATGGTGCGCGAGTCGGTATGCCGCGCCTTGATCCAACGCTTGAACTAGGACCATCACTCGAAGTTCATCTCTGGCATCATAAAATGAAAAGGCGATCACTTACCTTAAATTTTCCTCTCAGGTCGTCCTTCTCTGTAAGTCTAGATCACATCGCACAACAGGGTTGGTCATTTTCTCCTTACCTGGAGTATGCCATTAAAAGCTCACGTCACGGCGATTGGAAGGCCAGCCTGGCACTCGGCCCGCTCTACGCAGACAGTGATTATCATAATTATTACTATCAGGTTGATGCCGGCTATGCTTCTGCGAGCAGGCCTGAATATAATGCATCGGGAGGATACAGCGGTAGCCGTGTAACGTTTACTGTTACAAAAAATATCGGTGATCTCTGGCTCGGTGGTTTTATTCGTTATGATGATTTGGATGGCGCTGTTTTTAAAGACAGTCCGCTGGTGACTGAAGGCAGTTATATGGCTATGGGTGTGGCGTTAACCTGGGTATTCGCAAAATCAGAAACGCTTGTGGAAGTATCAGATTAAATACTGACGCGCTCGACACCCGTTTTAAAATTACCGTCGTCATAAAGATCAAACCATCTATAACCGGCTTCGATATCATCCACGGTAAACTCGACACAATCAGGTTTGAACTGCACCATCGTTGAAGGTGTACTCAGCAATGTAACACCCTTACGTTGCGCACATGATGCTTGATGCACATGCCCCCAACTTACACAGCGAATATTTTCAAACTGATCTAGAACGTTAAATAGTTGCTGCGGATTATCCAACAACAATTCATCGTCCATCCATTTCATGCCGGTTGGTCTCGGCGGGTGATGAAGGCACACCAGAAAATAATTGTCTGGGTTATTGCTGAGCATTTGAGCTAAGCGATCAAGCTCTTGCTGTGAAAGATGACCGCCCACACGTTCTGGTACGGTTGAATCAAGCATAATGATTTGCCAGTTTTTTAATTGCACTGACATATGAAGAGCGATGTTGTTTTTTTCAAGCACCTTATTCATAACAACAGGCTCATCATGGTTTCCTGCCAAGCAATAAATCGGCACTGAAAGTTTTTTTAAATAATCAGCGAGACGTTGATAGGCAACAACTGATCCATCATGAACTAAATCACCTGTCACTAATGCAAGTTGTGCCGCCTTTGTCGATGCTAGCGCGTGAGCAAGCACTGCCTGCAAACTTTTATCGGTGCTGACGCCGTAATATTCCCGTTCAGTATCCGCGTACAAATGGGGGTCAGAGAACTGCCAAATACGCAGTGCTTTTTTATTACTCAAGCTCAATCTTTAAAACTCACGTGACAATAATCTAATACAACTAAACAGCATCAAGGGTTTATTAACAGGTATACGATTCATCACGACATACATAGTGCACATCCTTTAATCGCCAGTAAATGGCTTTAGTAAAATAGCTGCAACACAGCTGTCTACAAATAACTATTTAGTAACAACGGCGGAAGTTGGCTTTGATGCTACGTTATCACGCAAATAAATCGGCACCGCGTATTCAGCACTGACCGTTTCACCTCGCTCAAAAGCCGCCACGGCTAACAATGCAATATCACTGGCATGAGGGAAATAGCCGGGCAACCATTTTTCACAGTGCACACCGCAACGATTTAATAATACATCGCTATAAGTATCCCAACCCGAACCACCGCCCTGCCAACCTTCACCGTCTGGCACACAAACTTCACCTGCGGCACACACCGATTCATCGATGACGGGAGACATCAAGTTATTTTCTCCCAACTGACAAGCTGACCAATACACTTCTTGAAGACGGGCATCCAGTGACGGCAATACTTTTACCGCGCCTGTTTCACGCCAAATGCCCTGCGCTAAAGCCGTTAAAGTAGAAATGGGAACAACGGATAAATCAGCCGCAAACGCCAGACCTTGTGTCACGCCCGCCGCAATGCGCAAGCCGGTAAACGAACCGGGGCCACGTCCAAAGGCAACGGCATCCAACTGCCGGGTAGAAATGCCAGCCTCCGCAAGCAACTCATCCAACATCGGTAAGACTAATTCACCGTGTTTACGCGGCGCTAATTGGTGGCGAGAAATAATCTCACCGCCACAATATAACGCTGTTGAACAAGCCTCAGTAGACGTATCAATAGCCAGAATTTTCATCGTATACTGTTTCGTTAGATGTAATTTCGGCATTTTTTTCAACATGATCATTTTTTATGTTGTTAAAAAATGACTGAATGTCAGCAAGCGATCGTGTCATTTTCATTGGTGGTATGTTGCGTAAAAATGTTTTGCCATAGGATTTACTCAGCAAACGTGGATCGCATAACATCATCACCCCATAATCATCCGTGTCGCGAATTAAACGACCCGCACCTTGTTTCAGGGTAATGACCGCATTGGGAACTTGATAATCTCGAAATGGATTCGCACCGCGCCGTACCATTAGTTCAGCGCGTGCTTTAAATACAGGGTCATCCGGTGTTGCGAAAGGTAGCTTGTCGATAATCACACAGGATAGCGCAGCGCCTTTTACATCAACGCCTTCCCAAAAACTGCCCGTGCCCAACAATACTGCATTGCCTAACTTACGAAATTGCTCTAACAGCTCATTGCGCGGCGCAGTTCCCTGCACCAATAATGGAAAATCAATTAATCCCCCATCTTCAAGTAGCGAAGCGGCCTTACGTAATGCCCGGTGACTGGTAAACAGCATAAACGCTCGACCGCCACTGGCGTTAAGCACCGGCAAGGCGGCTTCAACAATTGCGGAAGTATAATGACTTGATGAAGGTTCAGGCAGATCAGTGGGCAAATATAAACGTGCCTGATGAGCGTAATCAAAAGGACTGTCCCATTGATGCGTTGTCGCCTCATGTAGACCCAATGTATTAGTGAAATGTTCGAAGCTGTTGCCAACGGATAACGTTGCGGACGAAAACACCCATGATGAGTCATAACGTTTGATACTGGCCTGAAAAATTTCAGCAATATCCAGTGGCGTTTCATGCAAAATAAAACCCTTGGCGGTTATTTCAACCCAGACAATATGACCGTCCTCATCATTGTCATCAAACACAGACAAGCGTTGACGCAGCACACTGCTGCGACGCCAACAACTTTCCAGGCCTTTGCCACGCGGGGCCAACTCTTCGAGAATATTATTTAAACCATCAAGCTCTTCTATAAGTCGCTTCAGACATTCATTTACAGTCTGCGCGTTTGCAAAATTTTGCCACGGCGTGCGCCCTTGTCGAGCACCAAAACTTCGCCTTAATGCACTCACGCGTTTGTCTAAGCGCACCGCCATGTCCGGCAAGGCCGGCATATCGCCCGCTTCTTTGTTGTATTCAACTACGCTGTCGCGAGCCAACTCTAACAACTGGCGACTGCTGATATATTTTCCAAAAAATATTGAAGCGATGTCGGGGATCTGATGCGCTTCATCAAGTATAAAACCGTTCGCACTGGGCAATAATTCACCAAAGCCTTCTTCTCTAAGCGACATATCAGAAAACAATAAATGATGATTGATAATCACCAAATCAGCTTGCTGGGCTTTTTTGCGCGCCTTCAACACATGGCACTCAGAAATATCAGGACAATCTTGCCCCAAACAATTGTCTGATGTGGATGTTACCTGCATCCAAACAGGTGCATTTTCAGGAATATCCGCAACCTCAGAAATATCGCCTGACTCCGAACGGCGCAGCCATTGATGAATTTTCTGTATCTGATGTTGATTTGAGGGCGCACCAGAATGGGCGTTATTTTCATGTAGATTGAGGCGGTGCAAACACAAATAATTGGAGCGACCTTTTAACATCGCCGTAGTAGCAGAAGATTTTACAATGCGTTTAACATTCGGCAAATCACGGTAATACAGCTGCTCCTGTAAATTCCGCGTTCCCGTTGAAATAATGATTTTTTTCCCCGACAGAACTGCGGGCACTAAATAAGCAAACGTTTTTCCTGTGCCCGTACCCGCTTCCGCCACTAATGTTTGGCTCTCTTCCAACGCCAGAGCAACCGCTTGCGCCATTTCCTGTTGCTGATAGCGTGGAACAAAATCTTTAATTGAGGCTACGAATGGCCCATCGGGACCGAGTATTTCAGATGCTGAAAAAAGGGACTGCATAGTAACTCGCTGTCAGGAATCGGTCTGGTTATCCCAGACCTCGTTTTCTGTTCCGTTTTCGCGTGACCAAGCAAGTTGCCCAATAATTTTGAATTTAGCCACGGACATCACGCCACGTTTGCGACGACTGCTTTCTGCTTTGTCAGAAATCGCATCTTCGATATCTTCGCGGCTTGCTTCAAATATTTCAAACGCTTCAAGATCGTCATCCAGCAAAACTAAAACCACGCTGTCCCATTCCTGTTCCAGCTTTAGTTGCCCGATTCGCTGACCGGTTTTATTTTCATCAAAAATTGCCCGGCCTTTTATCTGAATTTTTTGGCCATCACGATCACCACGGCCGATCGCGTCATAGCCTGCTGTCTGCTCTTGGCACAGCTCAAGATCCAGAAAACGCGCCGCATCATGCAAACACACCTCAGTCGTCACGCCAGGCAAAGGCTTGCCTGTGGCACGCTTATATTCAGCCGCCACTTTACGCGCTTCAGAGATTAGTTTGTCAACAGAATAGACGCTCATGCCAGCCAAATTAGCTAATGATTAAGGTACGGGCATTTTCTCAGGATTGCGTAAAAAATGCACGCTCTTTCAATAAATTAGGTTACTCAAGAAGAGTGGCTTACAACTAAATCAAGCACTGCCGAGCATTACGACGGAATTACAGCAGCGTTTTCATTACGATCACTTCGCTGCGGACAAACATTCACCCACGGAACCCGGCCAACAATAACGACCACTTATCCAGATCGCATTATCCAGTTTTGCACCGCTAATATCGGTGCCCATAATATTGGCACCCGATAAATCTGCGTAACTCAAATCAGCATCACGAAAATTAACAGAACTGAGGTTCGCCCCTTTTAACGTTGCCCCTTTTAATTGAGCCGAACTAAAGTCAGAGCCGCTAATATCTGCAAATGAAAAAACTGAATACGAAACATTCGCCCCACGCAACAGACTGTTTGTTAATGCTCCGCCGGTTAAATTAATATTCCTTAACTGTGCGTTATCCAAATTCACATTATTATAAACGATGCCTTGTAGCTGGCAGTTACTCCAATTCACATTCGGACCAGCAGCCGCATTACAGTCAATTCCGACATCCATCTTCGGCTCAAAATTCAAAACAACAAATACTGCAGCAGCAATTAATACACTTGCCGAAAAAAAGCTGGTAGCAACGATTTTAAATTTTTGACTGCGCTTTTTCTCAAGCACTTCCCGAAGCTGGTTACTGTGTGCTACGTAACCCCGTTCGCCGCCTTCAGCCATTGAATCACGCCGATCAATTGACTTATGAAAACCAGGGCCCTGAGGGATCTCCATCCTTTCATCAGCCCAGCGTTTTGCTGCCTGTAACCGTTGCTCAGCAAAATCATCGTCACTGCCACTGCCACTGTCAGGCCGCATGACATCAGGAACGAGAAAAGGCAACTGCGAAAGTGTTTTCCAATCTTTCTTGTCGTTACTTAACTCGTGTTCTTCTCTGATCCGCCCAATAAGGATGTAACGCCTGATAATACCTGTCGGTAGCGGGCCTTTTATACCTTTCTCATTGCGAACATACCATTGCTGAGGCTGGGGATTTTCTACTGAATTCATCGTATCCTGACTGTGCTATCAATAATTTTTTGTGTGAATAGAATTGTAATTTATCGCTGTTCATAGCAGCGAATTTTACGGACGAACATATCCTTCATATTTACCCTGAAATAATGCAATTAATACGCCATCATCCAAAATCACAACACAATAAAATAAACAAAAACCTGCTAAATATATCTATTTTCATGCCGTTATAAATATCTGTTGCCACCCTAGAGCCGTACCACTACTATATTATTGATAATACTAGGATTATCATGTAGCATATTCAATATTTATGAGCAGACAGAAACCAAGCAGGACAACAAATTTGTGACGAATCCACTTGGCTTACCAACTGAAGCGGGTTCTCAAAATTATCCCTTTGGTCAAACAGATAATTCAACCGACAAGAAGCGTCATATTCTTGTTGTTGAAGAGATGGACAATGCATCGTTCATGGAAACTATCTTGAGCCACTGTGGCGTTGAGTTGTCGACCCACTGTGCCAATGAAAAAGACGCACTCTCCACACTCAAAGACAACATTAAAAATGGTCTTTGTCATGTCGATCTGCTTATTATCGATTTCCAGACATCAAACCTTGATGGCTGGAATTTCTGCCAAACGCTTTCTCGCAATCCGGCTTTCTCCGCCATCCCCATTTTAGTTATTGCTTCAAGGGTTGAATGGCAAGATGACATGGTTAACACCTGTCTCAAAGCCGGTGCTAACGACGTTATATTCAAACCCCTACAAAAACCCGATCTTTTACCTCGCTTAAACACGCTGCTCATGCTCAAGCACGAGCGCGATAAAAACAAGGAAAATGCGGATTCACTTGAATGTGAATTAGCAGATAAAAAGATCATGGAAGCCCGTCTCAAATACATGGTCAACCACGATGACCTTACTGGACTTACTAATCGCAGACGACTGGAACAAGCCATAGAAGTTGCCCTGCTTCAATCAGAACTGAATGGTAAAAAAAGTGCACTAATTTATCTGGATCTTGATCAATTTAAAGTGATCAATGATATTGAAGGACATACTGCAGGTGACCAACTACTTATCGATGTCGCCAATCTGTTACGTAAACGCTGCGCATCACATACCACTGTCTCGCGCATTAGCTCAGATGAATTCACCGTGCTACTTGAAGGTGCTGATGAGGTTGAGGCACTAACACTTTCGGAATCCATTCGCACTGACCTAGAATGCTTAAATTTTTCCATCAACGACAGGGAATATCATATTGGTGCCAGCATCGGCATCACCCTGATTCAGCCACATGAAAAAATTACTGCAAGCGAAGCATTGGCTCGCTCCGACCAAGCTTGTTATGAAGCTAAAAAGAAAGGCCGCAACAGGATTCACATTTACAACCAAGAAGACACCAACTTCAACTCATTAAGAGATGATGCTTACTGGGTGCCGCAAATTAGAAACGCATTAAGTAATTCATTGTTTGTATTTGTATTTCAACCTGTCATGGATATCGCGACCGGCGCTATCGACCGCTATGAAGCCTTGATACGTATGAAAGGTGATGATGAACAACTCATTGCGCCAAACAACTTCATACCTGTTGCCGAACGAATGGGCTTAATACACGACATTGACCTCTGGGTTGTTACCCAGGCCTTCAATTCCTTGCAGGCACTACCCGAAAAACAAAACAATATTTCACTGAATATAAATCTCTCAAGCCATGCTTTCCAATCGACAGCACTGCTGCCATTGGTAAAAAACCGAATTGAGACGACGGGCATAGATGCTAATCGAATTACCTTTGAAATCACTGAAACTGCGGCCGTCGCCAACTACGAAAAAACACGTGCAATGGTAGAAGACCTGAAAAAACTCGGCTGCAGTATCGCGCTCGATGATTTTGGCTCAGGCTTTAACTCTTTCAACCACCTCAAGCAGCTTCCGATTGATTACATCAAAATCGATGGTGGTTTCATTACCAACTTAGTCAATGACCCGATTGATCAAACCTTCGTTCGATCAATCACTGAAATTGCCAGATCACTAAATAAGAAAACCGTAGCTGAATTCGTTGTCAGCCAGGAAATCATGGATCTTCTTGTTGAATATGGCGTAGATTATGCTCAAGGATATTATATCGGTAAACCCGATGTCGATTTTTTAGACTAAGAAGCGTCTGACTATCTTTAAACTGCGTCCGTTTCCATCATATATTTATTTTTCGCAACAGGCCTTTTTTCGACTCTTTCTGCAGATATCGCGCTCTGGTTACTGCTCATATACATAGCATACAGCAACTCAGCCTCAGCTTGACTTAAACCATTTACATTAACCAACTGTTTTACCGTTGCACCATTTTTCAGCTGCTTGATAGCATAAGAGTATTCACGACTTGGCTGATCCCTGGTATCAAGCACTTCCTGACGTTCCCCCACTCTACGAATTCTAGTATCTAACGCCACCAAACGGGAATCAATGCCATGCGCGCCAGCACATAATGCTTTTGTATCATTGCCAAGATCTGCAACAAGCGTTTCCAGCCTGGCTATTTTTTTACTGGTACGAATATTATTATAAACAAACAAAAGCAATAACATAAAAAGCCCAGCAACTATTAACAACGCGGACAGCTCTTCATAATATTGACTCATGTATTCATAACTAATCATTATCAAAACCTACACGCTTAAAGATCAGCAACCTCTTCCCATTCTTCCGACGTCAGCATTTTATTAACATCGACTAAAATAAGAAGATAATCTTCCTTGCTATGAACACCTTGAATAAACTGTGAGCTTTCTTCATTACCCACATTAGGCGCGGTATCAATTTCAGATTGTTTTAAATAAACAACTTCGGAAACACAGTCAACTAGCATTCCAACAATGTTATCGCCGGCTTCGACAATAACAATTCGAGATGCATCCTCAACAGTGCCTGTAGACAAACCAAAACGTTTGCGTGCATCAATAACTGTCACTACATTACCACGCAAATTAATGATGCCAATGACATAGTTGGGCGCACCTGGCACCGGCGTAACTTCTGTCACTCTAAGCACTTCCATCACCTGCATCACAGGTATGCCATAGGTCTCATCATCTAGTTTAAAAGTCACCCATTGAATAACTTTATCTTCTGAACTTGTTTGATTCTCAGCCATGCTACTCTCCACTCTCTTTGCCCTATAATTACCTAAGGAATATTAGATTAACACTCTCAATCTCTGTCAATATTTCGTCACTCACCGAGCAAAGTTAATCTAAAAAGCCTTTATTTGTACAATAACCACGCTATTGCAGCCAATAATGTGTCAATTTAATTGCACACAGTAACTAAAGCATTATTTGTGCCATCATGAATCATTAGCGGCAGAAAGGACTTCAGAGACATCAAGCATGATGCCCATCCTTTTCGTATCCACGCCTAAATACCAAGGCCTACTTTTGCGTGTTTTACGCCACCGAATTTTTTTTGGCTCAACGTCAACAATATCAATGACATTGTGGCAGGCAAGCGCAGTTGTTCCATCGCCTATCAATATCATATTCAAATAGTCCGCAACCTCTTCATGGCAATTATTGCCTACATCCATTTGATCAAGTAAATAACACGTATCCAGCACATTCAAATTAACGCCATTACGGCGAGCCAGCCCCAAAGAAGAAGACCTGTCACCGGTTATTTTTGTGAGCATATCGGGCCAAGGAGAAACTCCTCGCAACTCTGCCATGGGCGCCAGCATTGTCATATCACCCACTTTAAATAGCAGTGCCTTGAAAATCACACTACTAGCCAGAGCTGAGTTTTCTTCACCTCTAACATCAATTATCTCAGTTTCAGAATCAGAAAGTTCCACTTCATTGTTTATATCAGCAACTTCAGTTATTAAAGCTGGGGCAACGATAATTGATTCTTCATATTGATCTTCTACATCAGGCACTTCACTAAGCAGTGCTTCTAAATAATTATAGAGCGTATTATCAAGTTCAGTTTCTTCAACGCGATATTTTTTCATGCGCACGAAACTCTCTTTTCAAGCACCGGCTGCCTTGAACTCATGATGTATTGCAATAAATTATCATAGGCGATTGAGCCACGCGATTTCGGAGATAACATTGAAATAGGATAACCTGCCAAGCTAGCCTCTCTAAATTTAGTATCTACAGGGATGACTGAGTGCCACAATTCTCTAGCATATTCTTTATGCATTATACTTAACGTCGCTGCTGATACTTTTGTTCTACGGTCATACATGGTTGGAATAATGATGTAATCTAACCGAGACTGCCTAGAGCGATTAATCATAGTAACTGTTCTAACCATGCGCTCCAGACCTTTGAGAGCAAGGTATTCAGATTGCACCGGGATAACCAGATAGTCACAGGCAGCCAATGCATTGACCATTAAAACGCCCAGCATAGGTGGGCAATCAAAGATGACATAATCGTACTCATCTTCAATGCTTTTCAATGCGTTTTTCAATACCAGGCCTTTGCCATTATGCACACCCATTTTTCGGTCAAGTGTTGCTAGCAGCGTAGTGGAGCATACCAAGTCAATTCTGGGTATATCAGTCGATTGAATAATAGAGGAGATTTGACAATGATCATCGCTAAATAAGGAATACACATTGTCGTCCGCAGTTTCAGGATCAAACTTCAAATAACTCGTCAATGAACCATGAGGATCAATATCAATTAACAGAACACGTTGTCCTTGAGATGCTAACAAACCACCCAATGAAATAGCAGATGTAGTTTTACCCACACCTCCTTTTTGATTTGCTACGGCCCAGACATTCATTGTTGTTCACTTAAATCATTGAGTGGAATTGGACTTGGAGATAAATCTAATGGCCGGAATAATTTGATCGGCGCGGATATATCACCTGGCTCTGTTGTACTGTTGCTATTATTTTGAGGGTCATATTTAAAATGTTTCTGAACAAAAGCCTCATCAGGATCTAGAGGCAACTCAACATTTTCCTGATTTAATTCTTCCACAAATAGATCATTGTCTGAAAGCTGATTTTCATTAGGTTGTTTTGAAGCACTGTTATCAGGCATTAGGTCTTGCTTTAACACTTTTGCAACATCATTATTTGCCATAACAATAATGGCTACACGTCTATTTAAAGCACGACCCTCCTCAGTAGAGTTATCAGCAACCGGCCTATTTTGCGCATATCCCACAGCGGTCATGCGATCGGAGTTAACGTTAAACAACTCAAATAATCGCACTACACTTGATGCTCGAGAAGAGGACAGCTCCCAGTTTGAAGGATAGTAATCCGAGCCTATGTCCTGATTATCCGTATAACCTTCAACACGTATCGCATTTGGGAAACCACTCATAACGGTTGCTATTTCAGAAAGCACGGGCAGAACTTCTTTTTTTAATTTAGCTTCGCCGGCACCAAATAAAACACTGCTATTAATAACAATCTCCAGCCAGAACTTACTTCTTCTCACATGAATCAAACCTAGCGATATCAAATGAGACATGGCTAATTCAACATCATCTTCGACTCGGTCAAGAAATCTCTTTGCTCCGGGATCATCGTAAACCAGCTCTTCTGACTCGAATTTATTATCGCCATCAATCGAGCTGGCTTCATCCATTTGAGATCTTATTTTTGGTTTGGGTGTTTTCAATAATTGTGGGCTCGACCTAAACGTCAATTCAGTAATAACAGGTGACTTCGATGTTTTACCAAACTGGATGGGCTCCAATGATTTGGGTGACGATTGGAATGCAGACATCAGTGAATCAGAAAGCACTCTGTATTTACCTTCATTCACAGAAGAAACAGCATACATCACTACGAAAAAAGCAAATAACAAGGTAATGAAATCAGCATAGGAAACTAACCAGCGCTCATGGTTTTCATGTTCTTCTGCTTTCTTTTTTTTGGCCATCGTTGATCAGCTTAAATAACCTGTCAATTTGGTTTCAATGTTCCTTGGATTTTCACCCTCGGCGATTGAAATAATGCCAACAATAATCATTTCTCTGAATACAGCTTGACCATGCACAACCGACTTAATTTTATTCGCCATGGGCAGAAAAAAAAGATTCGCCAAGCCAACACCGTAAATTGTCGCGATAAATGCCACCGCAATACCACCACCCAACGCACTCGGATCCGCAAGGTTATTCATGACGTGAATCAAACCCATTACAGCACCGATAATTCCAATCGTAGGTGAGTAACCACCTAGTCCTTCATACACTTTTGCTGCTTGCGTATCGGTATATTCTTTTGCTTCGAGCTCAACATCCAAAATACTTCTAATAATATCAGGCTCGCTCCCATCTACGAGTAATTGCAAACCTTTTCTGGCAAAAAACTCAGGCTCACTTTCTGTCATCTCTTCAAGTCCAAGCAAGCCCTCTTTTCTGGCAATATTGCTCCACTCAACAATTTTATCAATCGTTTCTTTCTCATTATTTTTGGGCGGAATAAGCACCCAGGCAGAAACTTTCAGGGCCCTCATAAAAACATTCATAGGAGTTTGCACCATCACAGCACCTACTGTTCCACCCAGAACAATCAACATTGCTACAGAGGAAACCAATGCTTCGGTATGACCACCCTCAAGAAGATTACCACCTAATATAGCTACAAATGACAAGACGGTACCGGCGATAGTAAGAATGTCCATAGTTAACGACCTTTATTCAGCACTGTTGCAATATCGCTGAGCGACAACACACGATCAACAATACCTTCATTCGCAACGGCCATGGGCATACCATAAATCACACTCGAATCTCTATCTTGCGCCCATATTCTTGCACCTAATTTATGCACTCTCTTCGCACCTTCACAGCCATCTGAGCCCATTCCGGTAAGAATCATCGTCAACACGTTTGGACAATAATCACTCGCAATGGAACCCAAAGTAATATCGACACAGGGTTTATAAATATCGCCAGCTTTAGCAGGTTTAATTCGAATACTTGGATATAACCCACCTTTATCAATTATTAGTTGACTACCACCTGGTGCAACAACCGCTTGGCCTGGTTTTACAGTTTCGCCATTTTTCGCTTCTCTAACGTTTAATTTACTAACACTGTCCATTCTTTCTGAAAATTGTTGTGTGAAACTTGATGGCATATGCTGAACAACTACAATCGGCAGTGGAAAATCTGCATTCAAAAATGGTAATATTTTTTGCAATGCCGCCGGGCCACCCGTTGAAGTTCCAATCACCAGCAGCTTATAGTCGCTAATATTAAAGGGGCTTGAGCTTACAACGCTTGTAGCTTTCACCACATCGGCAGTTGGCGCTGCATTTTCTTTATAATGAATTTTTCCACGCGAACCAAGCATGCGCACTCGAGCACATAATTGCCTCTTGGCCAATTCAGTATCTGAGGAAATATCGCTTAATGTCTTAGGTAAATAATCAAGCGCTCCCGCCTCAAGGGCTTCAAATGTTGCAGCAGCACCTTTTGTCGTCAATGATGAGAGCATCAATATAGGTGTATCACTCGTTTCCATTATTCTTTTTACCGCAGTAATGCCATCCATCACGGGCATTTCAATGTCCATAGTGACAACATCAGGTGACAGTTTCTCAACTTGCTGCACCCCCTCAAGACCATTCGATGCTGTCCCGATTACTTCAAGATGTTGGTCTGCCTCGAGTATTGCAACAATACTCTTTCTGAGAAATGATGAGTCATCTACAACTAATACCTTTGTTTTCGCCACTACATTCAAATCCTGCCAGCATAAGAAGACATAAGTCCGGGCACATCGAGTATCAGTGAAATTTTTCCATTTCCTGTTATCGTTGCACCGGCCAACCCTTTTGTACCGTGTAAAAGCGCGCCAAGCGGTTTAATAACAACCTCTTCCTGGCCGAGCAATTTGTCCACAATAAAACCGATATATTTACCTGCTGCACTCACTACAACAACATGCCCCTCACCGCTCTTATTATCTACTTGCGATCCAGATTCAATAAGCCAGTCTTTCAAGTGAAATATTGGCATCGCCTTATCACGAATGATCACAACCTCCTGGCCATCAACAACTTTGGTATGAGACAAATCAAGATGAAATATTTCAACAACACTGCCAAGTGGCAATGCAAATATTTGGTTGTTTATCATCACCATCAACGTTGGCATAATCGCCAATGTTAATGGCACTTTAATTTCTATTATGCTGCCTTTACCGCGTTCAGAATCAATAACTATAGAACCGTTTAGCTGAGTTATCCTGGTTTTAACGACGTCCATACCCACGCCCCTACCAGAAATATCTGAAATTTCTTCTTTGGTAGAAAACCCTGGCATAAAAATAAGGTTATAACTTTCTCTAGGTGTCAGCCTGCTTGCGGCTTCCTTATCCAGGACACCTTTCTTAATAGCAATATTTTGTAATAATTTTGCATCCATGCCTGCACCATCATCCTCTATTCTTAGGAGAATATGATCGCCTTCTTGCGTAGCAGAAAGCGTTACTGTTCCACAACGAGGCTTACCAGACTTCTCGCGATCATCCGGCATCTCAATGCCATGATCAATAGAGTTTCTCACCAAATGCACTAGGGGATCAGACAAGGCTTCTACAAGATTTTTATCTAGATCGGTATCTTCGCCCATCATTTCAAGTGTGATTTCTTTATTTAGGCTACGCGATAAATCACGAACTACGCGAGGGAAGCGCCCAAAAACCTTTTTGATTGGCTGCATTCTTGTTTTCATCACAGCAGATTGAAGATCCGACGTCACAAGGTCGAGATTGCTTACTGCCATAGACATCGCTTCATCCGTTGTTGAAGCTTCGAGAGTTGACAATCTGTTCCTGACCAAAACCAACTCGCCAACCAAATTCATTATGTCATCAAGCCGCGATGTATCCACACGAACGGTTGTCTCTGCAGGCTGTTGAGCGGGTTGTTTGCCAGGGATTTTTTCAGGTTTCGCTGCGGAATCTGATTTAACTTTTTCTGCGACAGGGGCTGCACTGGCCGCCGGTGCAGCTGAAGCTTTGGCTGTTTCTTCTTGTTTATTTTCTTTAACCGACTTGTCTTTGCTGTCTGCATTAATATCAGTGCTACCGGGAGATGTATTACCATGTAACTGATCAAGCAGCTTTTCAAAATCTTCTTCATCAATCTCATCATCGTTAGCCTTACTAACGACTGAATCTTCTACAGACGAAGCAGGTTCAGGCTTAGCCTCATCTTTTTCTTCTGACTTACCGTGCAGCTGATCTAAAAGTGCCTCAAATTCATCGTCCGTTATATCATCGTTATCACCGTTACTGGCTGGCTTATCAGCAGACTCACTGGCTACAGTTTCACCGGGTTCGGGCTCTGCATTAGTCTCGGCAGTTGTTTCAGGGGCAGCAGTTTCTGCATCATCATCCATCAACCTTTCCAGACTCTCAAGCAAAGCCTTGTCGGCATCGTCAGGTTCAATACCTTGTCTGATTTCATCAAACATTGTATTCAAAACATCATGTACTTTTAATATGACATCCATCAGAGATGACGTTACATCTTTATCACCTTGACGTAGGGCATTAAATACGTCTTCGGCACGATGACACAGCTCAACCAACGGTGTGATGTTAATAAAACCCGCACCACCCTTTATGGTATGAAAACCACGAAAAATAGCGTTAAGCAGCTCAGAGTCTTTAGGGCTCGCTTCAAGCTGTATAAGCTGCTCGCCTAATTCTTCAAGAATTTCCCCCGCTTCAATGAGGAAATCTTGTAAAATGTCATCACTCAGATCAATCGCCATTTTTTAAAACCCCAGACTTGATAAAAGGTCATCAACATCATCTTGATTTGAGAGCGATTCTTCAGTCTTTAAAGCAGGGACCTGTGGGCCTTCTAGTTTTGTAGTACCTGGTTTGCTAGACTCTTCCGGCTTCCTCGGTGTCTTTACATTTCCGGTTAGGCTGATCACTCTAACCAAATTTGTTTCTACATCCTGCACCAAAGAAATCACTCTTTTTATTATTTGCCCAGTAAGATCCTGATAACCCTGAGCCATCAGAACATCATTAAGACGATCTTTCATTTTTTCAAATACACTGTGTTCAGTATCGAAATACTCTTTTACATCTTTCGCCAACGTTCGAAATTCGTCTGCCGAAAGTTCTTTATGAGTAAACTTTTCCCAATCATCAGAAAGTAGCTGAGATTTACCCGCGCGCGCTTCACACATCGGCACTATTTCTTCGACCGCACCGAGTGTTTTATTTGCAGCATCTTCAGTCATCTCAAGAACGTAGCTCAACCTCTCTTTTGCATCGGGTATTTCAGATTCAGCAAGTTCCGTCATATGTGTATCGACTTCAAAACCTACTAAAGCATCATGTAACTCTCGCGTAATCTTGCCGATCTCATTAAACATATTTGGATCAGCAAACTTAATCAGAGATGCAAGGATTTCATTTGCATTTTCACTGTTACCATCTTTCAAGTTCTGAACTAACTCAGTCGCTCGTTCGAGCATTTCTTTTTGAATATCATTTTCAGATGACATAATAATTCCTTTGTCTACTTAGACTTATCGATCCGTTCGAATATTTTTGTTATTTTTTCAGACAGTGTCGCTGCATTGAATGGTTTTACAATATAACCATTCACACCGGCCTCTGCTGCCATGATGATTTGTTCTTTTTTTGATTCTGCTGTTACCAACAAAACCGGCATTGTTTTTAACTCCTCATCAACACGCACTGCCTTAAGAAGATCAATACCCGTCATACCTGGCATATTCCAATCGGTTACTAAAAAGTCATAACCGCCGCCCTTCAATATCGGAAGCGCAGTGTTGCCATCATCTGCTTCATGGGTATTATTAAAACCAAGGTCTCTAAGTAGATTCTTGATTATCCGTCTCATAGTAGAAAAATCATCCACAATGAGAATTTTCATATTCTTATCCAAAACTAGCCTCCATTAACTCTGTTCTTCATTTGAGACCCAATGGCCCATTCTGGCCTGCAAGCGAATCAAAGCCTGACTGTGTATTTGACTTACTCTTGATTCACTCACCCCAATCACTGAGCCTATCTCCCTTAAATTTAAGTCTTCGTCGTAGTACAAAGTAAGCACCAAACGTTCCCTTTCCGGAAGACCGGCTATCTCTTCAGACAGATTCTCTTTAAAATTTTCTTTCTGCACACCTTCAAATGGACCTAGCTGGCTTGATGATCCAGACGTAAATGAATCTTCATTTGTGCCCATTTCTTCAAAACTCAACAATCTGCATCCGCTCGCATCCTGAAGTGTCTTGTGATATTCGGTTAGCGTCATCTCCAACTCTTTTGCCACTTCATGATCACGCGCATCTCGCCCTGAGGAATTTTCTATATTTCTGACAGCTTCGGCGACCATCCTTGATTTACGATGCACTGATCGCGGGGCCCAATCACCTTTACGAATTTCATCCAGCATCGTTCCTCGAATACGGATACCTGCATAGGTTTCAAAACTTGCCCCCTGCTCCGCATCATAATTTCTCGCCGCCTCAAGTAATCCAATCATTCCTGACTGAATAAGATCATCTACTTGAACGCTAGGTGGGAGACGACTGATAATATGATAAGCAATCCTCTTAACCAGGCCTGCGTATTTTTCTACCAGTTCTTCTTTTACGCCTTTTTCTGTACTTTTATACATTGCAAGATTATTCATACCATAGCTGCCATTTTTGAATTAACATTTCCGAACATTCGTTCTACGAAGAATTCTATATGTCCACTTGCTGCATCCGGCACCGGCCATTGATCAATTTTTTGAATAGCTTTTGTAAAAGCGAGTGCTGAACGACTGCGTGGAAAACTGTTTACAACAGGTTTCTGCTTCTGAATAGCCTTCCTTAGATATTCATCATATGGAACGGAACCCATATGATTTAATGTGACATCCAAAAACTTATCCGTCACTTTTAATAACTTCCTGTATAACTCATGCCCCTCTTGGGCACTGCCAACCATGTTCGTAATAACACGAAAACGGTTATAACTATGTTCTTTATTAAGCAATTTAATAAGCGCATAGGCATCTGTTATTGATGCGGGCTCATCACATACCACTACAACAAGATCATGTGAAGCATTTGCAAATGAAACCACGCTGTCAGATATTCCCGCTGCGGTATCCACAATCAAAACATCTGGCGTAAAACTAAGATCACTGAACGATCGAATTAACCCTGCATGCTCAGCCTTAGAAAGTTCTGCCATGTTTTGAATCCCTGATGAAGCAGGTATGATCTTCACACCTGACGGCCCTTCTATGAGAATCTCTTCTAAACTACATTTACCACTGAGAACATGTGAGAGGTTATATTTTGCCCTTAAACCTAGCACTACATCGATGTTCGCCAGACCAAGATCCGCATCTAACAACAACACTTTCTTACCAGAATTTGCCATCGTAACTGCAAGATTTGCTGAAATATTCGTTTTTCCAACGCCACCTTTGCCACTTGTCACTGTAATAACACGAACAGGTTTTGGTCGAACCGCTCTACGCAGGCCTTCTGCCTGATCGATTCTCGCGTTGTTAAAGGTATGCATGTGCTGCTACTCTCCCAAGTTTGTCATGGGAAATACTTCCCAATTCTTCTTTATATTTAGTTCCCAATGAAATACTTTTTGTAATTAGATCATGTGCATTCAACACATGAAGATCTTCCGGTACTCTCTGACCATCACTAACAAAAGTGACTGGCATGTTCTCTTCAATCATGACACTTAACATTGAACCCATAGATGTGCACTCATCAAGTTTTGTCACGACACACTCAGAAGCTTTATAACTAGAAAAACTCTTAACAATATCTCGCACACCGCTTAATTGGGTTGTACTGGATATTACTAAGGATGTTTTAATGTCGTGACCTTCTTGCTTCAACATGTTTATCTGTTCAGACTGCTTTTTATCATTCTGAGACATACCCGCCGTATCAATTACGATAAATTGTTTGTTAGATAACTCAGACAAAACATTCTTCAAATCATGTTTATCGCTTGCAACCCTCACAGGGATATCAATAATCCGTCCATAAATCTTAAGCTGTTCGAAAGCCGCAACGCGATAATTATCAATCGTAACCAAAGCAACGTTTGAACGACCATAATTAAGTGCATAACGCGCAGCCATCTTAGCCGCTGTGGTTGTTTTTCCTACGCCGGTAGGACCAACCAGTGCAAGTATCCCTGCACGTGCTAAAACATTTTCATTTACAGTAGGGATAAGGTTTTCTAAAAGAACTAGCGTATTACGCCATAGTGACTCGATGTCGTTATCTTCAGCAAGGCGATCTACGATAATTTTAAATATTTCCTCGCTGAAACCTGCATCACATAAACGTCGTAATAACTCCGCACGATTAGGTGAATTTTTATTAATTCCAAACCAGGCCATACCCGCCATATGGCTTTCCATAATATTTCGTAATGACTTAACTTCATTACGCATATCAGAGATCGCCAAGTCCTGACACCAAATAGTATCTGTATTCTGCGTTTGATTTTGTGGAGTTTTATTGTGCTGGGAATTATAAAACGCAGCGGTTGTTGTCTGAGCTGGAGCAGTATTGATTTGTTGTTGAGGTGTAACAGTGCTATTTTCTACCGCCTTTTCAGCGACAACTTCAGCATCCGAGGCACTATTAATGATCATGTTTTCGTCATAATCAATTGCAGCGACAATCTCAACCATGCCATTTACTTTCTTATTTGAAAGAATGACAGCATCAGAACCTAAGTCATCTCTAACCAGGCCAATTGCCTGTTTCATATCTTTCGCTGAGTATCGTTTTATTTTCATTTATCTTCGCCTGATACTAAGCTGTTTGTTGTTGCCCAACTGTCGCGACCACTTTAATTTTCTTATTATCAGGGATCTCGTAATATGACAACACATGTAAATCAGGAATAGAATTTTTAATAAATTTAGCAATGGTTTTTCTTAATACCCCAGGGACTAATAAAACTGGTGAGCTTCCTGTTATTTCCATTTTTTGCGCACTCTCTACTAATGAAGTATGTAATCTATCTGCTAATCCGGGCTCTAAACCTACACCCGTTTGATCTGCTAACTTCACGGAATCTTGCAATAAGCGTTCCAAGTCATGATCCAATGCAATAACAGACAACTCATCATCTAAACCACTGATTCTCTGAACGATTAATCTCTTCAGAGTAATTCTTAACATCTCGGTAAGCGTGTCGGGATCTTGACACTGCCCCCCCTCAACCGCCAACGTTTCAACAATTGAACGCATATCGACGATCGGAATATTCTCCTCAAGTAGATTTTTGATTACTTTTTGAACCACACCCAGCGGTAAAATTTCAGGCACAAACCCCTCTACCAACTTTGGAGCAGACTTTTCAAGATTATCGAGCAGCTGTTGCACCTCTTCTCTGCCTAGCAATTCATGAGAATGCGTTTGAATAATTTGGCTCAAATGTGTCGCGATCACAGTGCTCGGATCAACCACGGTATAACCCAGAGACTGAGCATTGTCTTTGCTGTTCTGATCTATCCAACAAGCATCCATCCCAAATGCGGGGTCAGTTGTTGCAATACCATCGAGTTTTCCAAATACCTGTCCGGGGTTAATCGCGAGTACTTTTTCAGTGTATATTTCTCCTTCCCCCACCGTGACGCCAAGCAATGTTATTTTGTAATTGCTTGGCGAAAGGTCTAGGTTATCTCGAATATGAACAGGCGGAATAAGAAAACCAAGTTCCTGAGTTTGTTTTTTACGTACCGCTTTAATACGCGCCATCAACTCCCCACCTTGATTCTTATCAACGAGTGGAATTAATCGATAACCTACTTCCATGCCCAAGGTATCAATAGCGTGAACATCCTCCCAACTGAGGTCACGATCACTGATATCTGCTTCACTTTCTGTGGGCTGCTCAAGAACCTCATTTTCGGCCGCACTTTCCGAAGCATTTTTAGTTGCAATATGATAGGCTGCGCCACCCGTTATCAGAGCGAGTGACAAAAACATAAGATTAGGCATGCCAGGAATAACACCCATCATTGTCATAACAACGGATGTAACAATAAGTGCTCTTGGATTCCCAAACAGCTGACCAACGATTTGCTGACCCATATTTTGTTCACTCGAAACACGTGTCACCATGATCGCTGTTGCAGTCGAAAGCAATAATGAAGGTATTTGCGCAACCAAACCATCACCAATGGTTAACAAGGTATAATTCTCAACTGCAGCAGTAAAACCCATATCGTGCTGCACCATTCCAATCGATAGACCACCAATAATATTGATAAATAGAATTAATATACCTGCAACCGCATCACCTCGAACAAATTTACTCGCACCATCCATTGACCCGTAAAAGTCAGCTTCTGACACAACATCTTCTCTACGTCTTTTGGCTTCTTCAGAATCAATAACACCGGCATTGAGATCAGCATCAATAGACATTTGCTTACCAGGCATTGAATCGAGAGTAAAACGTGCACTAACTTCAGAAATTCTTCCCGCACCTTTTGTTACGACGACAAAGTTAATAATTACTAGAATGGCAAATACCACTAAACCAACCGCGTAGTTACCGCCAATAACAAAATCACCGAAGGCTTCAATGACGTGACCCGCCGCATCTGTACCTGTATGACCTTCAAGTAAAACAATCCGTGTTGATGCAATATTAAGTGCGAGCCGCAGCAACGTTGCGAGTAACAACACAGTAGGAAAAGCTGCAAAATCCAAAGGCCTTTTTGAATACACGCCCGACAATATTACAACCAGAGACAATGCAATATTAAACGTGAAAAATATATCCAGCATTAAAGGTGGCAAAGGAACAACCAGCATTGCAAGCAATGCAACCAGAACAATGGGCACACCCAACATGCCACTTCTAGATATATCTTTAAAAGGTATTAATTGTGTAGCCGCCATATTTTTTCGCCTTATACTTTATTCGTTTTTATCAATCGTGCTGTAATTCATCTGGCACTGGCAAATCATCCATAGAATGATCCTTTTTACTGGACCATGCGCCCTTAGCTTTCAATTTATAGACATAAGCCAACACCTGAGCTACAGCAAGAAATAGACCAGATGGGATCTCTTTCTTTAAATCAGTGCTGTAATAAATGGCCCTTGAAAGCGGTGGCGCTGAAACAATCGGTATATTATTAGCATTAGCAACATTTCGAATCTGGAATGCAATAAGGTCTTTTCCTTTTGCAACCACAACTGGCGCCTGCGTTTTATCTTGGTCGTATTTAAGCGCTACAGAATAATGGGTAGGGTTAGTGATAATCACATCTGCCTTTGGTACTTCTTCCATCATGCGACGGCGTGACAATTCATGCTGTCGTTCCTGCACAGCACGCTTCATCTCAGGGCTACCTTCTGTTTGTTTCATTTCATCCTTGACTTCCTGACGTGTCATTTTTAATTGCTTGGCGTGATCCCATATTTGAAAGGGAACGTCAATCAAGGCAATAACAATCAGTGCGCTACTAATTATCAATAATGACCAAGCTAACTGAGAAGACATGCTGACCATAGATTGCTCAACATCCAACTTGCCTACTGAAAATATTTCTTCAGCATTTGTCCAAATAAGCATTGTTGCTACTGATAAAACAACCAGGAACTTACCCAAAGCTTTCACTAATTCCATTAGGCCTTTCATTGAGAAAATACGCCCAACACCTTTAATTGGATCCATTTTCTCCCATTTAAAAGCCATAGCTTTAAGGCTAAATGACCAACCACCTATAAGTAATGGCGAGAATATCGCAGCCATCAGCACCAAAACTATAAATGGTAATACGGAATAAATAGATTCTTCAAAAGAGGACAGCAACATTGTCAACATAAAGCTGGTATCAAATATTGCGTCACGTGTAAGGCTAAAATTCTTCTCCATGACAGAAGACAAACCTTTTACAGCTACATCACCTAAAAAAAGTATCGCCAATGAAGAAACCATTAAAACAATCATTGTAGATAACTCACGCGAACGCACAACTTGGCCTTTTTCGCGCGACTCACTTTTTCGTTTCGGCGTTGCCTCTTCGGTTCTTTCTTGAAAGGATTCTTCCGCCATGATTACATCCTAATAATATCGCCAATACTCAGTATCGTTGCGTCCAGCAACTGGGTAAACTGAGGAAGAAACATAGGCAATGTAATGAAAATAAAAAACAAACCCAACATAAGTGAAATCGGAAAACCAATTGAGAAAATATTAAGTTGAGGCGCGGCCCTCATCATCACACCGAATGCAACATTAACAATTAATAATGCCCCAACAGCGGGTAACGCTATCATTACAGCACCCTTAAATATCCAGCTTGACCATTCTATTAATGTCCACAGGCCATCATCAGATAAACCGTTTCCTCCAACAGGAATAGTACTAAAGCTTTCGACTAAAACACCCAGCATAAGTAAATGACCGTTGAGAAGAAGAAAAACCAGAGTTGCCAACACAGTATAGAACTGACTGACTACTGGAATAGTTACCCCATTTGCAGGGTCCATCATTTGAGCAAAACCAAGCCCCATAGTTTGACCTATCATGTAGCCGCCGGTTTCAAGGGCGCTAAATATAATACGCACTGAAAAACCTATCAAAAGGCCAATCAGTATCTGATTAGCAATTAACACCACGGTTTGAACTGAAAAAGGATCTATTGCGTAATTATTTGGCAAGCCCGGAACAATAATCGCTGTAATAAATATTGCTAGCCCCAACCTCGATGTAATGGGAATTGTTTTACTATTAAACACCGGTAATATAGAGATAAATGCTGCTATTCTAAAAAATACCAACAAATATGTAGCTATTATTTCACTTAAATATTCTCCGCTAATAGTCATCTCAATGGCTCGTCATATTTAGCCAATCAATGCGGGAATACTCGTTATTAATCTGTGCGCAAAATCTATAATTAATCTTAACAACCAGTTACCCGATACAATCAAAACTGCAAATACGACAAATAACTTTGGAATAAAACTCAAGGTTTGCTCATTAATTTGTGTTGCAGCCTGAAACATACTCACTAGCAAACCAACACCTAAAGCGGGCAATAATAATATTGCAATGATCACCAGTGTAATTTGCAGTGCATTTTGGCCAATTGTAATAACTGTCTCAGGTGTCATTATAAAACCTCAAATAAAGCTGGATGCCAGGGTGCCCATAATTAGCGCCCAGCCATCAACAAGCACAAACAACATAATTTTAAATGGCAGTGAGATAATTAGTGGGGACAACATCATCATACCCATTGCCATTAATACACTCGCAACGACAAGATCGATAACTAGAAAAGGTATGAACAATAAGAAGCCTATCTGAAATCCGGTTTTTAACTCACTTGTAACAAAAGCAGGAACCAACAATGTAAAAGGAATGTCATCGTAAGACCTTATGTCGTACTGTCCCGATATATCAGAAAATAGATTGATATCACTTTCACGCGTTTGCGAAAGCATAAATGTTCTAAATGGTATAGCCGCCTTCTGAACGGCCTCTTGCATGGTTATCTCTTCTTCCATATACGGCTGAAGTGCATCGTCATAGACACGATCAAACACCGGCGCCATAATAAAGACTGTTAAAAATAGCGCTAAACCAATCAAGGTTTGCGTTGTTGGTGTCTGCGCTGTTCCAAGCGCTTGCCTTAATATAGCCAGCACGATAATAATTCTTGTAAAAGACGTTAACATCATCAGTGCCGCAGGCAACAACGTCAAAAATGTCATTAACGCCATCACTTGAATGCTTAATGAATACGACTGAGCCCCATCTTCACCTGTCGTGACTGTTAATGCCGTTAAACCAGCCTCGGCGAATCCAACTGCAGGTAGAAGCAATGCGACAATAAAAATTAATAGTTTTAACTGCATTTTTTTGACACTTCCTTCTTAAATTTTTCGAAAAAACTATTCTCTTTTATGTCATTTTTTTGTACTTTTTCATCTTCTTGGTTATCTATAATATTAGTTTCCAGTTTGTGCAATTTACGTATTACACCTGGCGCTACGCCAATTAATATTTGCTCCCCTCCTGCTTCAAGTAAGATTATTTTTTCTTTTGGCCCAATTGACATGCCAGCAACAATCTTAATTGCACCGTTCATCTTTCCTGTATAGTTTCCAAACTTCTTAAATAATGTGTATAAAATAAATATCAGCAAAATAATGGCAAGAAGCCCTGTCAATACTTGCATCACATTACTAATTGAAACGGGCGAATATGGGATAGCACTATTTACTATTTTTTCTTCTCCTGAAAATGCTTGAAAAGGAAAGAGTAGAAATGCCAACTGAATTGTTAATAGTATTTTCATAAAAATATATTTTAATATTTACTTTAATTTTTTAACTCTTTCGGCTGGGCTGATCACATCAGTAAGTCTTATCCCAAACTTTTCATTTACAACCACAACTTCACCATGTGCCACCAATGTTCCATTCACCATCACATCCATTGGCTCACCTGCAAGTCTATCCAGCTCTATAACTGAGCCCTGATTAAGCTTAAGAAGGTTGCTAATATTTATCTTTGTTCTTCCAATTTCAACAGATGCTGTAACAGGAATATCAAGAATCATTTCCATGTTTGCACTTGCATTTTTGAAGTCTTCTGATTCATCAATTAAATTATCAAAATCTGCTACAGCAGCATCTGCCTGACCTGGCACATCATCCTCAGTATCTTTTTGCTCAGCAAGTGCATCAGCCCAGTCGTCACCAACACTTTCACCACCCGTTTCATCATTCATTGTTCTCACCTTGTGTCTGTACAAATTTATTTGTCGAATTAGCCTTCATGCGATCGGTTATCTTTATTGCACCCTGGCCATTAGATATTCCGTATTGGCCTTTGAATACTGGAATCCCTTCTGCTGACAACGTAACCGTCTCCCTCAGGTCTATAGGGAAAATATCACCCTTTTTAAGATTATTAAGCCGATCAATATCCATATGCACATCAGCCAAAATACTGCTCAACTCTAATTCTGCATGCATCAATTCCTCGCGAAGTGAGATTGCCCAACGTTCATCTACATCTGCAAGGTCACTTTGCACACCTGCATCTAAAAGATCTCGTATAGGTTCGATCATTGAATAAGGCATTGTGATATGAATATCTCCACCACCGCCTTCAAGCTCTACATGCAATGTCGTTACTACAACAACTTCACTGGGACTGACAATATTTGCAAAATGTGGATTAACTTCCATGTTCTGGAATTCAAAATCCAGATCCATCACAGGTTTCCAGGCTTTCTTTAAATCCGCAAAAGAAAGTTCTAGCATAATCTTAATAATTCTTTGCTCGGTAGGTGTAAATTCACGACCTTCTACCTTTGCATGAAACTTCCCTTCACCACCAAAAAAATTATCAACTAAACTGAACACCATTTTTGGGTCAAAAACTATTAGTGATGTTCCTCTCAATGGTGGTATTTTTACCAGATTAAGACTGGCAGGAACAAACAAACTGTGCACATACTCTACAAATTTAAGCATTTGCACCCCACCTACTGAAATCTCAGAATTTTTTCTCAACATATTAAATATGCTAATACGTAGGTATCGAGCAAATCGTTCGTTGATCATTTCAAGGGTGGGTAACCGTCCTCTAACAATCCTGTCTTGCGTTGCAAAATCATATCCACGAGCCGACCCGTCTTCGATCTCATCATCTTGCTCGGTATCAACATCACCATCTGAAACACCATGAAGCAGCGCATCAATTTCGTCTTGCGTTAAAAGATCTTGTACAGCCATAATTACTGCATCACAAAGCCGGTGAAATAAACTTCTTCAACCCCTGGCCTGCCCGTTTTCTCCTCTAGAATTCCTCTTATTTCCGCAAGCGCATCGTTAATTAACTTTTTCTTTCCGGCAATACTACTGATAACTTCTGAATCAATATTGCTAAGCATCAATATCAAGTTACTTTTAATAACAGGCGAGTGTTTTTTCACATCCTCTATAACACTTTCATCGTAGGCCATCACTTCAACCGTCACTTGCAAGTAACGTATTTTCTTTCCATCGTAATAATTAACAATAAACGAAGGATCCAAAGCATAATAAAATGTTTCCTTCATAGCTTTTTCTTCGCCTTCATCCTCTTCGTCTTCATCAACTTCTACTTCACTACCCTCATCGCTACTAGCAACTTCAACCTGACCACCACCTCCACCGGACATACCGCCAGTTAAAAATAACGTCCCACCAATACTTGCGGCGACTAAAATGATCGTTGATAAAACGATCACCAAAATTTTCATCAAATTACCTTTCTTTTTTGGTGCCTTTTTTTCTTCTTCGTCTTCGAGTATTTCTTCTTCATCCTTTGCCATGGTCTTACCTTCCAAATTGATCATTATGGTAGACATGTATAAGCAATCAGCATGCCAACACGGATGACGATTATTTTCTTAGAAAATTCATATAGTTAGTAGCAAAATATTTGCTACGACAGAATATTGACTAAGGATTTCAGGCGAAAGTGAAATACCTGTCAATTATTTGCTGGGAATTACGCATGAAATTGCTGAATAAAAAAAACAAAAAATATACCGCTATGAGCAGTTTGAGACCGCCTCATTGAATAGCAACTGAGCAGCCTAGCTCTTTGTAAATAATTTCATCTCACGGGATGCGAGTAAAAAATTTGTTACGCCTTATTTACACGTAATAATCAATCGTTGATTCTGCTCGGATATTCACTTGAGTTGTTATAACACTCTCAGCATCAACATCTTCATCTAACACATAACTATTGTGAAGATCAGAATTTAATTTTTCTTGATTATTTTGATCATTGTCAAACGAATGATCGGAGACACCCGCGTCACCTAACTCAACACCCGACTCTCCCATCATATCTCTTAGCCTAGGCAGTGCCTGCTCTAAAGCCTCACGAACTTGTGGGAATTGGGAAAGAAACTGCACGTTCGGTTGCTCATTGACCATCGATATTTTAATTTCGATGGGACCGAGGTTTTGTGGGTTAATCCTTATTTCGGCATTCTGAATATTCTTGCTGACTAGATAACGTACCGTACCTGATAGCTCATCACCCCATACATTGCTGGTATACGGTGAAGCCACTGTCACCACAGGCAAGCCTTTTGCAGCAGATACCGCATCCGTTTTCAGTGCTGAAGTAAGACTAACATTAGACAGTGCCTCCTCAGCTATAGCTATCGATTTAACATCTGATTTCGAACTAACAAAATTTTCAGCAATTTTGACCATAGGAGACACTACGGGTACGGCAATGCTCGCATTATTTTTCAACAATGCAACAGCAGGCAATTCACGAACAGCCTCTTGATTGGTGGCAACCTCACTTCTTAATTGGAATTGTTTTGCTAGGTCTGATTTTTGACTCAAATCACCGTCGACATTTGTTTTAACAAGTCCTGCGGTTGAATCATGCTTTGCAATGTTTTCTTTTAAATTAATGGGACTTTTTATTGCAGATTCAAAACCTGACAATCTTTTTTCTGCCTTATTAAGGCTTGCATTTTCTAAATGTGTTTCTTTATTTAAAACCTTGTCGCTAAGGTACAACTTTCCATCACCATCAACCTCTGTCTTTGTGGCTGCTGCAAATCCAGGTAGAACGGTTGCTTCTTCAGACTCTATGCTCTCTACTGACTCAAGCGGTAAATTCTTGCCATCAAGCGGCAATAATTCACCTTCATCAGAAGACAGCAATACACCCTCTGCAAGAGCATCTTTTGAATCATTTGATTCAAGCGCTTGCTCCATTGTCTCAGCAAAACCTCCTTTATCAACGGTGCCATCTGCCAAACCCTCTTTTGCCAAGGGCTTAGCGACATTTGAGCTTGCGGCATCAGACTTAGATGCCGCATATGTTGCCTGTGGCTGGAATATGGTTGCTGTCATAGTAAAACCTTACGTTTATGAATGTGTACCAAAACATGGCAAAATATGTGCCATTACTAATACATTACCTTTTTCGCTGGTAAAGTGTTTGAGAAATATCGTCACTCTCTTTTTGGTCTTTCTTATTGCGAGTAGTCTTTTCACTGTCCAAAGCTTTATTAAATATGTCATCCATTTTCTTATAATAGACATGTTTTTCAATCCATACTTTTTCAATCGCATCTAACGATGCCAAACAAGATTCAACGTTTTTATTTTGCTGCGCGATGACATTATCCAGCTTCGCCATAAAATTTTTAAAATTTATAAGGCTGCTTACATCTGTACCCGATGCGGACTCTAGATTATGTTTATCAAAGTATTGCCGACGATATTCATCCAACTCATCATATCGAGTTTTATTGTCTGCCAATATTTTTTTTATTTTCACCAATTCAACAACCGCTACATCCTCCTCATGTTTTGCCAGTTTAACGATAGACTTTAATCTTTCAGAACGATTACGCTGCACCGACTACACCCTCGCTAGGTTGATTAGTCGTATTTGCTACACTTGCTATTAAGTGACTCAGATCCTGTATGCTTTTATCTAAAGCAACGGGCTCGTTGATTCCCTGTTTAAGGTAAGCCTCAATGTTATGATGATGATCAATCGCTTGATCCAACATAGCGTTACTACCCCTTGAATAAGCACCCACATTAATCAAATCCTTATTCTTGTTATACAGCGAATACAGACCCTTAAGTCGGTTAGCATCGTTTTGATGAGCTTCAGAAACAATATTATTCATTGAACGACTAATGGACGATTCAATATCAATAGCAGGATAATGACCTGCTTCGGCCAGTTCTCTCGACAGCACTATGTGGCCATCTAAAATAGCCCTGGCAGCATCGGCAATTGGATCCTGTTGATCATCGCCTTCTGCAAGGACAGTATATAAAGCTGTGATTGACCCACTTCCAGTCGTTGAGTTGCCGGCTCGCTCTACCAATTGTGGCAACTTGGAAAAGACAGAGGGAGGATAACCTTTGGTTGTTGGCGGCTCTCCAATCGCCAAACCAATCTCTCTTTGTGCCTGTGCAAAACGGGTTAATGAATCCATTAACAAAAGCACATTCAAACCTTTTTCCCTATAATATTCAGCGATGCTCGTCGCCAACATCGCACCGTGCATACGCAACATAGGTGGCGTATCAGCAGGTGACGCAACTACCACCGCATTGCTCATGCCGCCCTGACCCAAAATATTTTCTGTAAACTCCTTTACTTCACGTCCACGCTCTCCGATCATTGCGACAACAGTAATATCAGCATCGGTATTTCGTGTCATCATTCCCAGCAAGACACTTTTTCCGACACCACTGCCTGCAAATAATCCCAAACGTTGACCACGTGCAATGGTTAACAAACCGTTAATTGCTCGAACGCCGACATTGAGCGGTTCCGTTATCGGATGGCGAAGAATGGGGTTTAACGGCCGCGGCATTAAAGATATTGATTCACGATTATTTAATGGACCCTTACCATCTAAAGGCGTACCCGAGCCATCAATAACTCGCCCGAGCAGACCTTCACCAACTGAAGCGACAAACGATTTACCGGTTGTTGTAACCTTAGCCCCCGGCTGCAAACCACGAATATCATTGCTTGGCATTAAATATGTTTTGTCATCCGAAAACCCGACGACCTCTGCTTCTATGCTTCTGGCATCAGCACGAATAAGACATCGATCACCAATGGCAGCCTGACACCCGACACTTTCCAGCGTTAAACCAATCATTCGTGTTATACGACCCTCAACAGCCAATCGTGGTTTAAGCGGAATGCTGTTTTTCATTTCACTCAAACGATTACACCATTTTTTATGATGGTTATTCGGGTTCATCTGACACCCTTGTTCCACCCAGCATTTCAGCGCTAATCGCCGCAACCTGAGATTCTATAGTGGCATCAATTACTGACACATCTGTTTCAAGTTTACAGCCGCCTCGAGTAATGGATGGGTTTTCTATGTACTTAAATCCTGCCATTTCATCCTTGTGGTAAATCTCTTCAATTAATGAAATATCTTGAGGGTTTAAGTGGATACGAATGTTTTGACTGTTTAATGGCAATGCATCCAACGCAGCTCTTACAACAGCAATAACCTGCCCTGGGTCAGCCGACAGCTCCCGTCTTAATAATTGCTTAGCAATAATAATTGCAAGTTGGGATAATTCATCAACAACTTTATCATCCAACTCAGCCAAAGGTTCAGAAATGAAATCTGCAACTTTATTAATCGAGTCGACGGATGCTTTTATTTCATCGATACCCTGCTTCTTTCCTGCGGCCAAACCTTTTTCAAGACCTTCTTTATATGCTTGCTTATAAATAGCTTCAACATCATCAGCAGTTGGCCTTTTTGATTTAAACTCAGGAAAAGCATGATTAGTTAAAGTTTCTTCTACATCCGTATCTGGAAAGCTAGACATAGTCATCACCACCGCCTGCGCTCAAAGACAGTTCGCCTGATTCTTCTAAGCGTCTTGCGATAGACAATATTTCTTTCTGAGAGGCCTCCACATCACTAAGCTTAACGGGACCTCGCGCTTCAAGATCATCACGCAACATTTCAGAGGCGCGTTTTGACATATTGGTAAATATTTTCTCACGCATGTCTTCATCAGAACCTTTAAGTGCAATAACCAATGTCTCAGATGAAATTTCTCTGAGCAGCATTTGAATACCTTTATTATCAACATTAGAAAGATCATCAAAGACAAACATAAGATCTTGAATACTTTCTGCCATTTCATTATCAATTTCGCTGATTTCATCTACTATTGTAGATTCAATACTGGTATCCATAAGATTTAGAATATTGGCTGCCGTCTTAATACCACCAACCGATGAAGATTTAAGATGTTCACTGCCTGAAAATTGTTCTTCAATGACGTTATTCAATTCAAGTAATGCTGCAGGTTGAAGTCGATCAAGCGTAGAAATTCTCATAATAAGGTCAGAACGCGTATTTTCAGGCAGCATGCTTAACACTTCTGATGATAGATCACTATCAAGATAAGACAACACGACAGCAATAATTTGCGGGTGCTCAAGCCTTATTATTTCTGTTATGGCACGTGGATCCATCCACTTAAGTTGTTCCAGCCCAGAAACATTTTCACCCATTAAAACACGATCAATAATACTGCCCGCTCTATCTTCACCGAGCGCTTTAACCAGCACCGTTTTAAGGTAGTCACTAGAGCCAACACCTATTCCTGTTTCATCATTAACAATACTATTAAACTCATCGGCAACCTCAACGACCTGCTCTTTTTTGACATGTTTTAGCGCCGCCATAGCGGTACTTATTTTGTGAACTTCTTTGGGGCCAATATGTTGTAAAACGGCTGATGCAGCTTCTTCGCCAAGGCTCATAAGAAAAATAGCTGCCATCTCTATACCACTGGCACCACTAGCAGGAGGATTATTTTCAGCCATCTGCAGACACCCAGTTATTTACCACCTGAGCGGCTAGTTTTGGATCTTCATTTGCCATCTTTTTTGCATTAGCTAACGACTCCTCGGCATTTTTATTAGCCTCTGCTTCTGAAGCTTGTGAAATCGAAACTTGATCTGGCGATATCGGGGTGCCAGCAGCATTGGGAGTCGCGGCAACAGCAACACCTTTTGCGGCCAGCTCTTTCAAAACAGGCTTAAGGACTCCGAATATCAGCAGCAGAATAACTATTCCTGCCCCCACCTGCTTAGCTAACTCAATCATACCCGGCTGTTCTAACAAAGAAGGCTCCGGCAAAGGTTCAGGCGTAGGGGGGATTGAAAATGATTCATTAATTACATTCAAGGTATCACCTCTAGCCGCATCAAACCCTACGCTATCTTTCACCAGCCTGATAATTTTAGAGATTTTATCTTCTGAAACAGGTGCTCGTGTTTCAGATCCATCTTCGTTTAACGTTACTTCGTTATCAATAACAACCGCGATTGAAAGACGTTTAATTTGATTAGCACCGGCTTTCACATGGCTTATTGTTCTATCAAGCTCGTAGTTTCTTATCGTACGTTTTGTACTATTGGATGGCCCACCTGCGGCAGCATTCGCAGCCAAAGCAATATCAGGGTTTTGGTTCGATACACTTCCAGGGACACCACCGCTTGATTTTCCTTTTGAGTTTTCTTCTACCAATTGTTCACTACGAATCGCCGGCAAATCCGGATTAAAACTTTCTCGTGTCTGCTCAGTAACAGTAAAATCTATATCAGCAGACACCTCGGCCCGAATCGCACCCACACCTAAAATGGGTGACAAAAGATTTTCAATTCTATCTGAATAGTAGGCCTCAACCTTTTTTCTATATTCAAAATGCGTTGCCGTTAACTGCATGTTACTCGATGCACCTGGCGTCCTAAGCAAGTGCCCTTTGAAGTCAATTACAGTTACATCATTAAAATCCAGCTCGGGGATACTTGCTGCCACCATATGACTAATTGCAGAAACCTGCTCATTTATCAATGTTCTTCCAGGGAAAAGATCTACTGTAACTGAGGCCGAAGGTTTTTTTTGCTTACGTATAAAGGCTGTTTTTTTAGGTATCGCCAAATGCACTCGTGCGTTACGAACGGAATTTATAGACATAATCGTGCGTGACAACTCACCTTCTAATGCCCTCTGATAACGTATATTTTCCATGAAATGGCTGACACCAAACATGCTACCTTCATCAAGCATTTCGTAACCAGTTCCGACGCCACTGGGCAAACCTTGTGAAGCAAGGAATATTCTAGCTTCATAAATATCATCAGAACCGACCATAATAGCACCTGTCGTTTCCGATACTTTATAGGGAACACCTGAGCTCTGTAGCGCTGTAGCAACTTGAGATGCATCTTTAGCATCAAGATTGTTGTAGAGCATTCGGTAATCAGGTTCTTGAGACCAATCTACAACGCTAACACCAATTGCCACACTGGCAGCAAGTCCGACCATCATGCCAACTTGCCGCAGCACAGTGAGACCATTAAAGCCCCTCGCCTGCGATGCAATTGCGCCCATATCAACAACAGCCATTTATTATTTCCTCTCTAAAACAAAACATCAGACATTTATTAAATTCTATTAACACAATAATTATATTTGCATTCGGATTACATCCTGATAAGCAGAAACCATTTTATTTCGGACTTGTATCATGGCCTGAAATGAAATACTTGCCTTTTGAGATGCCACCATAACCTGAGTAAGATCAACCGTTGGGTCGCCTAATTCAAAGGCCGTTTTCAGTTTTCCCGCTTCCTGCTGAGTCTCATTAACTGTGTTAATGGCATCATTAAACATTTTTGAAAAACCATCTTTCTCTGCACCATCAACTTTATTTTCAACCCCTTGCGCTTGAGCACTGAGCTCACGCATCTGAGATAAAATATTACTGCTATCAATAGTATTCATGTTATTGCTCCGTAATTTTATAACTCAACTCGGTATACTCATACCCATGTCACGCATGCGTGCAATTTTGTAGCGCAACGTTCGTTGACTAATACCTAGCTTTGTCGAGGCATCCTTTCTACTACCACCCGTGTCTTTAAGCACATCGAGAATCAAACTGTATTCGTTATTTTTCAATATTGAACCGGATTCTAAGGCCGTATTTGACTCAAGAACGTTATCTTTTACATCAATATCAAGCGTGTTTTTTTCAAAATCGATACGTATATCTTCAGCATTAATAGTCCCTGAAGTGCAAAGTATTAATGCGCGCTGCAAAACATTATCAAGCTCTCTTACATTTCCAGGCCATGAATATTTATTAAGAATATCAGCCGCCCTTTGAGAAATACTTGGAGAAGATAAACCGCAATCACCTGCTCTTTTAGCTAAAATATTCAAAACTAAATTTTCAATGTCTTCGGGTCGTTCGCGTAAAGGTGGAATACGTAGAGGAAAAACATTTAATCTGTAATAAAGATCTTCGCGAAAGCGGCCACTCTCAACCTCTTGCTTCATGTTTCTATTTGATGTTGCAATCACTCTTACATTCAAAGGGATCGTTTTCTTGCCGCCAATTCGCTCAACCTCTCGTTCCTGTAAAACGCGCAGCAATTTTGCCTGCAAAGATAAATCCATTTCCGACACTTCATCTAACAATAATGTTCCATCCTGTGCTAATTCAAACTTGCCTGGGCTAGACTGATGTGCCCCCGTAAAAGCACCTTTTTCATAACCAAACAATGTTGATTCCAGCATATTGTCAGGAATGGCTGCGCAATTAATTGCTACAAAGGGACTATTGTTTCGCGCTGATGAATCATGAATAAACCGTGATACAACCTCTTTACCTGTACCACTTTCACCGACCAACATAACGGTAGCTTCAGTACTCGCCACTCGTTTAGCCATCGATAAAACATCTTTCATTTGCGCATTTTCAGACGTCAGTACGGCAACATTATCTTCTTCGTACCTAATATGCTGTTTCACAAGACCAATTAATGTTTCATTCTCAAAAGGCTTGGCAAGATAATCTGAAGCACCATTTAAAATTGAACCAACCGCATTTTTAATAGAGCCGTACGCTGTCATCATCAACACAGGTAGATTCGAATCAATGCTTTTAATTTTCTTAAGCAGTTCATTGCCATCCATAGGATCCATTTGAACATCACTAATAACAATGCCCAGTGATTTTTTCGAAGCAATATCCAGTGCTTTTACGCCATTTTCTGCAGTGATCACCTCAAAGTTTGACGATAGCAGTATGTCTTTTATCGCTTCACATAAAGCCCTGTCATCCTCTACTACAAGAACAGTACCGAAACTCATAAACACCTCATTTAACTGCAGCTATTAATTTTGAAAACATAGAAATCATGCTTATATCGTGCCGTTTTAACTTAAATTATTATTTTTTTACGGGGAGAACCATGTGAACTTGTGTGCCACTGCTTTCCAATGACTCCGCCCACACCTCTCCGTCATGTGCGTTTACAACTGCTTTCACGACTGCCAAACCAAGGCCAGTACCCTGTTTCTTAGTGGTAAAAAAGGGTTCGAATAACATTCCCAGCGCATCTTTTGGTACACCTATTCCATTATCAGACACAGTGATTTTCACTGAGCACTGCTCACTGGATGTTTTGACATCTAGCAAAGAAATACTGACATTACTTTTTATCTCGGTTGCCTCTATTTCTAAAGAATTATCTTGCACAGCATTATGCTCAAGATCTTGCTCTCTTTTTCGAGATGAATCGCAAGCCTGAATGGCATTTATAACAAGATTCGTAAACACACCTTTTAAAGCATCTTTATTACCCATCAAACTTTTAATACTAGAAGTGTTGTTTATATCTAGCTGACAATGTTGCTCATTTAAAAATGGCTCAATATCATTTTTAACTTCATCCAGCATCTCTTTTATATTGCATTCATCCGTCCCCCGTTGCCCACCACTCGCATAAATCAACATGTCATTAATGAGTCTTTTCAAATGTCCAAGACTGGACACCACATTCGAGGAAATACGCTTGCGATGAGTATCTTCTAAGTTTTCTTGATCTCGAATATGCGTTGCATATAAAAGCGCGGTAGATAAAGGAGTTCTAAGCTGATGTGCAAGCGATGCAACCATCTGCCCCATCGATGTCAATCGCTCACATCGATGGCGCATTTCAATAAATTCGTGGAGACCCGTAATTTCGTTTAAGACGACAAGTTGACCAGGTTTGTATCCCAGTGGTTTAGTGGACACATTTAAAAGTCGGCCGTCATTCAAAGCAACAAGACCGCCTACAGAGATAGGGCTAAATTCACGCGCAATGATGTCGCGCCAAAGGTCACCCGCTTGAATTCCAGCCAATAAATCATTGGCCGATAGATTGCAGCGGATTACTCGCCCGCATTCATCAAGAATAACCACAGCGTCTGACAGCAATTCAAATATCTGCTGAAACTCATCTATAGAATTGTTTTGTGTGGGAGTTTTTTGCGGTGCTACTTCCTGCTGGCGTGACCAGACAGGGTAACCGCTACGATCGGCTATAATTGCAGCAGTCTTGGAAGCGATAGAGAGTTGCTCTCCATCATCACCGAAAGGGCGTACTTTCCTGTGTAGATCCTCTGCGGATATTTCAAGCTGACTCATTCGCTAACCTCTTCCTAATAAACCGAGTGTTTAATACATACTCTCGGAATAGAGCAAGAAGCGTGCCTAAATCAGCTTTCCTTAAATATCAATGAGTTAAAAATGCCAAGTATTGGCAATGTCAATCTTACGACACTTCATTTGTCCGTTGCAGACCGTATTTACGTAATTTTTCGACTAATGTTGTACGTCTCAACTTGAGACGATTAGCAGCATGTGCCACAACTCCGCCGGCATCTTCCATTGCCTGCTTAATAAGATTGCACTCAAGATCAGTCAAATGCTGTTTAAGATCAATCCCTTCTCGTGGTAACCGAGGCATTTCAAACGGATCAAATGCCATTATTTCAGGCATCGATGATGCGCTGCTTTCAGACATTTCCACTGGATCTGTTTGAAATTTGTCAGGCAAATCGTGCACATCAACAACACCAAATGGATACATGATAACGAGCCGTTCTATCAAGTTTGCCAGTTCTCTGACATTACCAGGCCAATGATATTGACATAATGCGGAAATAGCAGCTTGCGTCAATCGTACCGAGCCCCTGTTGGCGCACTCTAAACGCGTCAGCAATTCATTAACTAACAAAGAAATGTCTTCAACTCGATCGCGCAGCGGTGGCATTTCTATAGGAAAAACATTCAATCGATAAAATAAATCTTCACGAAATTTCCCATCTTCGATGGCTTTTTCCAGATTACGATGCGTCGCTGCAATAATACGAACATCTGTAGAAATAATCTTATTACTGCCTACGCGTGAAAAATTCCGCTCCTGAAGAACACGCAGCAATTTGACCTGCATGTGCATCGTCATATCGCCTATCTCATCCAGGAATAAAGTTCCACCTTCAGCCATTTCAAAACGACCGTGCCGTGTAGAAATAGCACCAGTAAACGCACCCTTTTCGTGGCCGAATAATTCGCTTTCTAACAGGTCTGCTGGAATCGCACCGCAATTAATAGGCACAAAGGCCTTCTCACGACGCTCAGAATTATAATGAATATTACGCGCTACAACTTCTTTTCCCGTTCCTGATTCACCTAGAATCAAGGCTGTCGCATTCGACGTAGAAACTTGCTCAATCAACTTGCGGACTGTTTTAATGCCGCGACTGTTGCCCACCAGACTGCGAAATAGCTCAGGCGAGTATGCACCCTTAGGACGATTATGGCTCTGTCGAAAAACCAGTGCCTGTTGTAATGCGTCATTGAGCTTTTGATATTTGAGAGGGAACGTTAATACTTTAAGAATATGTCCCATAACTTCAGGTGAAGCTGAGTACATGTTTTTTTCACGTGAAAGTAAAATTAAAGGTAAACCTTCATCATGCGCTTTTAACTCGCGTGCCAGTGTTACCAGTTTTTCACCTAGAGAGTCGGCAATCAGTACTGCGGCAAACTCCTCGGATTTTGCCAAATGTGTTTTCCAGTTATTCTCTTCTGAAAATATCACTGTTTCACACTCAATAAATTCAAGTAAGGTTTTTAACTCACTGAATTCATCTTGTTCCGAATTGATTACCAGCACTGAATTCATTCAAACTCCCTCATAATTATTCGCTCTATTTTAAACCCCAAATAACTGCTTGGCCTTCTATACACTTTATATATAAGCCCGCAAACATAGTTACTTTTTTGAGATTTAAAGCACCTAGGCATAGAAACGTCAATTTCATGACACCATTATCGTGAATGACAAGGTGCCTTGTCAATGGTAGCCTTTTTTAAAAACCCTTAAAATTCCCAACCCACTAATTTCTTTATCAAAAACAGCAGGATGACATGAAAATACTAGGCGAGGCATGATCATATCACCAAGTATCATGCCTTTTAGACTGAGCCACCTTACGCCGATGTTGACGAAAAATCATCTTTTCTAACAAATCTCGGTTGGGCACGCTAGACAGCTCAAATTTAATCATCACTTTAGTTTTATCTTGAGTCTTCTCGTGCTCTACCACTTGACCATATATAAGCAGCGGCTTAGGCAAACGGTGATGAAGAAAAACTTCAAGAATAATCATTTGGTTAATTTCCGGCAAGGTCTGCTTGCACAGCCATTGAACACTATCTGAAGTAATGTTTACCGGAACAGATTCCGGTAACTTTCGCTGCTCTCGCAAAAGTTCTGAAACCAAATCTAGCAGCATGTTTAATTTCAAATCCAGCTGAGTAAGTTCAGATGAATAGTTTTCAGCATCATCATCAGGCGATTCAAAATGAAGCTTTTCTAACGTTGCAACCGATTGCAAAACTTCTTCATTACCGTGAATTAAATGTTCTAACCTAGCATCATCAATAGGGTCTTCCACGCAGCGCCAAGCCACTGGAATATAATCCTCAAAAGACAGGTTCTTTCCTAAATGCTCTGGGCTTTCAATTTCCATAGCTTGGAAAGATACATAAAAGCCTCCACAGACACAAGGTCAACTAACTATATAAACCAGAGAGAATACAAGACATGAAAATTTGGCAGTTAACTATTGCCACCCTCAGCATGCTAAAAATAACGCTGACAATAGGTACTAAAGTGAGATTATAGCGAGACTTTAAAACGTGACTAACGGAGTGTGTAAAGTTTTAGGCTAGCGAACTGTATGCGTTGGTGGCCGTTTTGCCTTTACTTAGACGTGAAATTTTTTCCTGACACACTTTCTTTTCATTCTCACATGAACACTGAACTTTATTTTCAATCACCAGCAATTCATGAAGAAAGCCAATTCCAATACTCTTAAGGCCTTCTTGTGACGTGCAAATAAGAGTAAGCTCTACAAACAAAGGGCGTCGTTTAAGCTCAATATCAACAAGGTCATCCCAGCGTTCATTATTACAACAATCTAACATTTCATGACTCAAAGACATGATTTTATCCAGTAATGGCTGCATGTCAGTAAGTGAGTTGTTTTTAAGACCTATTTGCATTCAATTACACAGCCTGCTTTGTTTCCGCCTCAGGTGAGATAGCATCCCAAGCACTCTTAATCTCAAAAATAAGGCTAGCAACTTCATCAAGCATCGTCAGGTCAGATTTAAGATTAGCCTCAAGAAGTCGTCGTTCCATGTAATCGTAAAGATCGTTCAAGTTTTTTGAAATCTCACCACCCTTTTCATGATCAAGGCTGGCACGCAGTCCATTGATGATTGAAATAGCCATACTTACATTTTCACCTTTTCCCGCGACATGATTATTTGCCATGCAGGTTTTTGCCGTAGCAATTTTTGTCAAACAGCCCTCCATCAACATTTGAATCAGGCGATGTGAACTAGCGCTTTCAATCTCACCTTTCAAACTTAATTTTTTGTTTTGTTGATACTGCAAAGCGCCCGAACCGGACTTCGTATATGTCATTTAAAAATACCTCCCGCCATCCTTAACATGAATAACATCTAAATTTATAAGCATTATTTAGTCCCCGCACCCGCTGCAAGTGTATTTAAATTAGCCAACTGAGTGGTCAAAAAATTACTGGTTGCCTCGGACTGGCTAATCAATATATCAAGCGCTGCAAACTGGTTTCTTAACCGGTCCTCTACGCTAATAAGCCTTCTAGCAAGGATTTCCCTGTCATCTTGAATACCATCGATAACTTTTTGAACACTATCGATTCGGTCAGTAAGAATATCTCCATCAAGAAGAGAATTAACATAGCTATTAAGCTGATCCGCAACCCCTCGTGAAAAACTAACCGAACCGCGTGCACCTGTCACACCGCCTTCTATCTCAATCTCAAGTCCTTTAGCATTACCGGAACCCGTCAATACTCGCCCATCACCTGTGGCTGCCTGCCCACCGATGGAGCCCTGAACATCGGTTCCATCGACGCTATTTAACAATATGCTGAAACCTAACTCAGCCGCCATATTGGTATCAGCAAAATCAAAAGACACCTTAGAAGGAGAACCGTACCGTTTTGAAGTTATCGTAAATCGATCATTAGTTGAATCAAACGAAACATCGACTGAAACACCTGCTCCTACCAAAGCACTGTCTGCATTAATACGTGTTTTAATTTCAGCCGCTAATCCACTGGCCGTTGTATAACTATTTTGAGATAAGTTAATTAGGCCTGAAGCAACACCATCGACAGATATACGCAAAGCATCATTATTCGCATCAACAACAAAAGCACTGGTGAATATACCTGACCCATCATCGGCTAATGATGCGGTGGTAGATCCTACCAATGAACCTTGTGTAGCCAAGGCCGTAATATTTACGTCATACGACCCTTCAACAGTATCGAGTGTCGACGCTGTATATTTAATTAGAGAATCAGTGGGGCGACCTACAACCGCAAATAAATCTGCGATATCATCAAAATTATTATCCAGAGCAGTCTGGAACTTTGCGCTATCTAATTTAAGCGTGCCATCACTCTGAGTCGTAATACCTAGCCCGGCTAAAGTAGAAAAAGGTCCACTCAGGTTTGGCACAACCGTGTTAATATTACGTCGAATTTGAGTGGCAATATTTCGTGCGCCACTGTCACCATTAAGAATACCCGCTGTATTTGTATCTGGATCGTAGCTCGTTAAATCATTAATTGTTTTTACAAGAGCATTATAACTACTGATAAAATCATTCACTTCAGTAGTAACACCATCATCATTATTTGCCACATCAAGTGTTCCAGATTGAACACCAACCAAGCCCAAAGTAACACCTTCCACCGCACCGGAAATAGTATTTGTTGACCCAGTAATTGTGACACCATCTATAATAACAGTAGAATCCTGAGCGGCTACACTCTCAGACATTTGTGTTGCAGAAGCATTATAAGCAAGCCTTGATAAACCTAAGTTGTCTATATTATCTCCATCACCGGTATCCGTGACGGTAACTTCCAAACTGTTCTTTGCCCCGGTATCCTCTGATGTCAGAGACAATAAATAACCAGCACCGTTATTAATAAGACTCGCTCTAACTCCAATACTTGCGCTATTAATAGCATCGCGCACACCTTCAAGGCTGTTATTGCTTGAATCAATGGTTATTGAATAGGTTCCTTTATCTGTATTCTGAACAAATGATCCAATCGGACCTGTACCAAAACGAATAGACAGAGAACCCGTGCCAATCGTATCAGTAGTATTTGCAAAAGGAGTAGCAATATCAGTGACCAATGTTTGAGTCTTGGCCAGCGCCGTCACATTTATATTATACAGGCCGGCTGCCGCGCCACTTGTGGTAGTGGTTGTATATGCATCCGTATTACTTGATGTTGCAGTGCGTCCCTGAAAAGTATCAACATTCGATAACTTATCCATTTTGGCCTGCAAATTGGACAAAGCGCCTTTCAATGATCCCAAACCAGAAATTTTGGCGAGAAGTCGTGCTTCGTTACGATTCAAGCGATTAACTACAGGCTCTTCCTCGGCAGCAACAAGCTGAGAAACAAGACTGTTTACATCAAGTCCAGAACCAACTCCAGGTGACGATATTGCTGCCATAATTACACCTAATCAATTACATACAAATAAAGATTATGGTCGAAACCTAATCCAGATCATAAAAAGATAGTCGTTACGCCTTAACCTTCAGTAGTACGCCATCATTATTCTTAATCGAACGAGCAAGACCCAATGCTTCTTCAGAAGGAATCTTTCGAATAACCTTCTCTGTCTCAGAGTCATATACCGTAATAATGGTTTTATTTAAATCTTTATCGATCGAAAACTCTAGATCACGACTGATAGTTTGTGCCTGTTGAACATACTCAGAAACAATGCGCTCTTTTTCTGCATCATTAACTTCGCCACTACCCTTGTCTTCTTTTTCGATACGAGAAGTTTTTTCGGTTTCACTTACCGCAGGATAGCGCTCTTTTAATGATATTGTGCCTGATGATACTGACTGTGAGACCGAATTAATTGGGCTTGAGGCACTTACCACATCTGTTGTAGCTCTAATTGGTAGATCATTAGACATGATGATTACTCCATTTAAATCTTATTAAGATGGGTCGGAGAGAGAATAGCCTTTCTCCGACCCATTTTTTACTTTTACTGAAGCAAGCTCAATGCCAACTGTGGCAACGAATTCGCCTGAGACAGGATAGATACGCCAGCCTGTTGCAGAATCTGATTACGTGTTAACGCAGCAGTTTCTGCCGCGAAATCAGCATCCTGAATACGACCACGTGCAGCGCTGAGATTCTCAGAAGTAGACGTCAAACTTGCAATGGTTGATTCAAATCGATTTTGAATCGCACCCAAAGTTGCCCTTTGACTACTAATTACGTCAAGCGCCGTATCAAGCGTTTGCAATGCAGAAGTAGAATTGGCAACAGAAGCCAAAGTTACATTTGACAATGCTGTAGACGATGCTACTGCAGTAGAACCCGCTGCAAAACCAATTTCTGATACCGCACCTGAAGCACCGTCTGCGAGAGTAATAGAACTAGAGCTGGTAATCGCTACCTGGCCACGAATAGTAAAAGAGGATGCTTCGTTATCTGTAGCATCAAATACAATATCAACCGTACCAGTTACATCCGCAGTCGTTGCATTTGAAGCTGCCGTGAATATATTCTGAGCAGTAACAGATGCGGCACCACCAGCAGCCTGTGCAAGCTGAATATTACGACCATCTGCAGCAGTCAAAATAAACTGGTTACTTGAATTCAATGACGCCGTTACGCCTGTCTGATTTTGAACATTGTTAATGGCAGTTTGTAATGCAGCATCAGTATCACCTGACAAGACACTTACCGCACCAATATCGACACCATTAATACTTAAGCCAGTTGAAATCAACGACCCAGCCGTCACTGCACCCAGATTGACCGTATTTGCCTGCGCCGCTGCAGTTACACCTGTCACAGATGTGTTTATAGCATTAGCGATAGCAATAGCACTTTGACTTGATAAATCGCTGGATACACCATCAGCGGTTGGCGCGGCAACAGCCGTACCATTAACTGTCATTTCACCCACTTCTAACTGAGCACTATCACCTGCTGCACCACCTGTTGCAAAAGTGACATTGCTTATACCACGACCAGTTGCATCATCCGCACCACTTGTAACCGTTGCAAAAGCACCCAGTGATGCAGTTCTAGCTGTGCTCAATGAAACAGAAATAGTTTCATTCGCATTTGCACCTACTTGAAATGCCTGTGATGTAAATGACCCATCAAATAAGGCTCTACCATTAAATGTAGTTTGCGTAGAGACACGATCAATCTCAGAAATAAGCTGCTGTGCTTCGTTATTCAGAGCCGCTCGGTCAGTAGCACTGTTAGTGGCATTAGCCGACTGGATCGCCAGTTCACGAATACGTTGCAAGTTATTAGTTACTTCACCCAGTGCACCTTCAGCTGTCTGGGCTAGCGAGATACCATCATTTGCGTTTCGTGCAGCCTGGTTTAGACCACGGATTTGAGTAGTAAAACGTTCTGAAATAGCAAGTCCGGCAGCATCATCCTTGGCACTGTTAATGCGCAAACCTGATGAGAGACGTTGCAGTGAAACGCTCAAGTCACTCTGAGAGCTGGTAAGGTTACGCTGTGCATTCAATGATGCAACATTGGTATTAATTGATAAACCCATTTTAATTCTCCTTCTACACAGGCGTGTGCCTGGCGAGGTTTTTCTTTAGTGGATATGCTTTAAATTTCAGCATTCACCACTTCCGACCAGTTTAACGGCCAAGATGAAGGGAAACTTTAACTATTTGATGATTATTTTATAGCTAGGACATGAGGGGTTTTGTTATATCAAAAAACATTTAAACCGCTGATATAACAGAAACAATGACAATATTATAGATAGTTAAACAAAGATAAACCCTGAATTCTTAAATATGATTGCTGCGCTGCTTCCAAACCTACTTTTTGAAGATTTAACTGCGTTATCGCCTCAGCATAATCAAGATCATTCAACTCAGAAAGATCTTTTTTCAATTGAATATCCTGACTTTCATTAAGCTGCCTTTGCGAATCAATAGTGCTCAAACGCGCCCCCGCCTTTGAGCGAACATTTATCAGACTTTCCATTGCTTGATCAATGTCACTAAGAAAACGATTCACGCTATTATTTAATTTTGCGGTTGAAACAGCATTGGAACTGCTATTTTCAAATGCTGTGGCCAGATCATTCACTGTGGTAAAAACATCTTTGCTTGTACTGGGTGCAAGCGTAAAAACATCACCAGACAACGGTTGACCTTTAATGGTGGTTTGAATACCGTTCACAGCGATTTGCTGTCCTTCAACATACGTTCCACTGACTTCTAAATTATTTGAACTATCCCTAATTTCATAGCTAGTATCCGATACAAAAGTAAGCGTATAAGTATCACCATCATAAGCAGTGGCATTAAAAACACTACCCGGATCTATGACTCCCGCCCCTGTATTGGCTGCATTATCTGTAACAGTAAATGTTCCATTACCATTTTTTATTGCCATAAAAACATCATTACCCGAATCGGCAACCGCTATTTGCCTTGACGCGCCAATTTGTAAAAAACGCTGCCCTGAATCACCTGCATAGTTATAACTTCCACTTGAATTTTGTGAAAATGGTTGGGTCTGCGCTTGATAACCCGCATAAATATATTCGCCACTGGAGTCGCGCGTATTGGCAAGTGACAACAATTCGTCCTGACGTTCTTTTATCTCATTGGCTAACAACGACCTGTCTTCAGGTGTTAATGAAGAGTTGTTTCCAACCAAAGCAATTTCTCTAATTCTATTTAACACTACCGTCATATCAGATAATGTCGAATCCTCAAGCTGAAGACGTGACTCCGCCATATCCATATTTCTTTGGTACTGCTGTAATTTACTTACGGACTGGTCTAAGCCAATACTTTTAGATGCGGCAACAGGATCATCCGCGGGCGTAAGATTTTTCTTTCCCGCTGCTAATTGCAGCTGCGTTTGACTGAGCCTTGCCTGCTGATCCAGGATGGCTGTCAACGCCATAGTATTAACTTGACCTGTAGAGATTCTCATCCGCTATCTCCTCAACACACCCAACAATGACTGAAACAGACTGTCTGCCGTAGAGATGATTTGCGTTGCAGCCTGATATTGTTGTTGAAATCGCAACAAATCTGACGCTTCTTCATCAAGATTTACTGCTGACTTTGAATCTCTAGCCGCCACCGTTTGCTGCAATAAGCTTTCCTGCGTATCACGATTGACTTCTGTTCGCATTGTTTTCGATCCTACATCAACAATAAGCTGGCTATAAACATCACTGTACTTGGCCGTATTTGATAATAAAGTATTGTTATTCTGTAAAGATGAAAGATTTAATGCATTTCGATTATCACCAATACCACCTGAATTAGGTACAACTGTAAAATTATCGCCCGACGCAGGCACCCCCGACACAGCAATAGTGATGCCATTAAAGCTAATTGGATTTCCGGACGTATAAGTACCGCTTGTTTCTAAATTATTTAAGCTGTCACGCACTTCATAAGTAGTCGTCGAGGTAAAATTGACCGCATAACTATCACCATCAAATTGTGCAATATTATTAATTGCACCTGGGTCAATCGTTGCATTTCCAGTATTAGCAAGATTAGCCTGAGTACGAACCGGACTCGCAGCAGCTATTGCCGCAGGATCTGTTATGGCTAATCCGATATCCGACGCGGCGGTACGCAGAGGCCTAATTAGAAAACTGTCTCCAACCGCCAACGCTCCTGAGCTAAGTGATAGAGTGAGATTATCGACCGTTTCACTACCACCAGGAAAAGTACTAAGACTAAATACAGTATTATCAGACAAACGTGTCAAGCTATAGCCCGATGCCGTTCGATCCAAAGCATAATCGCTTTGTGTATAAGCATTAATATTAGCGATATCAACATCAATTTGGGCAGCTGGAGAGCCCGTATTAGATGTACTCGACAGCACAGATGGCGTAGTAGTATCAATAGGCTTAAAAAAATCTCCGCCTAAAACACCTTTAAGATCCATACCATCGCGGTGTTGCTGATTAAAAGAATTGCTCAGACCTACCGCCAAATAACCCAGAGAATCCTTAGCCTCATCAAGTACTTCATTGCGAAACTGCAACAAGCCACCCAACTCACCCCCAGAAACCTGACCAGTAATGTTTACACTGCTTGTTCCAAGTGAATAACCGACCTCAAGCCGTGAAATATCAAACTCATTATTCAATATGCTCAAATCACGAGATTCAACACCCGCAACCACTGCTTGCCCATTACCAATGAAGACATTTACCGTGCCGTCGCTCTGATCTAACACTGTGATTGAAGTTTTTTCAGATAACTGTTTTAACAATAAATCACGCTGATCAAGGATATCGTTTGGCTCACCACTGCTTAGCGTCCTAGCATCAGCAATTTTACGATTTACGTCAGCAATAGATTGGCTCAAGCTATTGATATCACCGACCACGCCGCGAATATCCCTATTCATCACATCGCCAATATCTGTCAAGCGTTGATCAATATACTGGAAACGATTGACCAAAGATTCACCTTCGGAAAGCAAAACTTGTCGAGCAGGTATAGAAGCAGGATCATCCGCAACATCTTGCGTCGCATTAAAAAAAGATTGCACACCTACCATCAGGTTTATATTCGGGTCACCTAATAGATTATCGACTTGAGTAGAAAGTGTCAGATAGCTATCTAACTGTGTAAAACCAGAAGTACTGGAACGAATTTGATCTGTCAGAAAAGAATCATAAATACGGCTAACATCGCCAACATTAACTCCCGCACCAATAAACCCACCACCAAAAGCCTGCGGTGTACGAGGCTGGAATTCAACACGCTGCCGTGAATAGCCTTCTGTATTAACATTGGAAATATTTTGCGAAGTCGTCGCAAGCGCCCGCTGGGTGCTCAACAATGCTGATATTCCAGTTCCTAACAATGATGCCATGTTTTTCTCTTACCTAATTAGCCTTAACAATCCGGCTCCAACCACATTGGACATATAATTAACTAATGGCTTCCAGCCAAGCATAGTTACATTTGCACTTATGCTATCTATCGGCGGCTACACATCCACCTTGAGGCGCTCCATTTCGTTTCTAACAACCTGCTCACCCATCACCCTGATAATTTTGTTTGCATACTCAGGGTCAGTTGCATAACCTGCCTGTTGGAGTTCCTGTATATAGGCACTAGGGTCATTTTCTTTTGTTAAAGCAGCTTGATATCGTGGTCCTGACTTAATAAAGTTCATGTAGTCTTTTACGCTTTCTTCATAACTACCATACGAACGAAAAACCTGCTGTTTTTTAACCGCAATGCCATCCTCATACTCAAGTGTATTCGTCGCAACCGTCTCACCTTGCCAACGGCTATCTGCCTTAATACCAAAAAGATTGTAACTACTGCTACCATCTTTATGTTGAATGATAGATTTACCCCAGCCTGTTTCCAATGCCGCTTGAGCAAGCACCGCTTTCGCAGGCAAACCTTTTTCATTTACGGCACTGTTTACAATAGGACCTAAAATTGCAATGAACTGATTTTTATTTTCAAAACCTGACTGTGGGACTGAGGCTGGCTGCAATGTATTTTTCATCGCTGGCTGAAGATTTTCAATATCCATCTTTTTATCGGTCGGAGGTGAAAGCTGCCGGACAAGTAAATCAGCCAAACCCATACTGCGCTTTCCCGAGAGGGTTGTGGCTAATTGCTGGTCATACATTTCCTGATAGAATTTAACCTGCTCGCCACCAAATAAATCATCACCAAACGATGCCGCTCGCATACCTTTTAATAACGTTTGGGTGAATATAGCTTCAAACTGTTCCGCAACTTTTCTTAAAGCTTGATCAGAATCATCCCGAGCAAGCCTTTTTAATTTTTCCAGACCAAGGTTATCTGTATAAACAGATGCATCCGGAGTTGTAGAAGTAATCATTGATTTATCAATTTTCTATATTCTGACTAAATCACTATCAGCTCAGCCCTGAGCGCACCCACCTCTTTAAGCGCTTCAAGTATTGCCACCAAGTCGCCGGGAGCGGCACCCACTTGATTAACCGCTTGAACAATTTCATCCAATGAAACACCTGGGTCAAAATTGAACATACGGTTATTCTCCTCTTCAACTGTAATATCTGAAGTGGGCACAACAACGGTCTCACCACCAGATAACGGACCTCTCGGCTGATTCACGGTAGAATTCTCTGCAATGCTAACGGTCAAATTACCGTGGGAAACGGCAGCAGCTGTTACACGTACATACTGACCGATAACAACGGTGCCCGTTCTGGAATTAATAATTATTCGTGCCGGCGCACTGCCTGGCATCAACGTAAGATTTTCTACATAAGAAACAAATGAAACACGCTGCCCCAATAATTCAGGTGCGCGCACTCTGATAGATGTTGAATCAACTGGAAAAGCTGTGCCCGCACCAACCGAAGTATTAATCGCCTCAGCAACACGTTTAGCAGTTGTAAAGTCTGCTGTATTTAGATTAAATACCACCACGTTTTCAGATCCAAACGGTGTTGGCGCTGCCACTTCAATAATCGCCCCACCCGGAATTCGACCAACGCTGGGGACATTAACCGTGATCTTTGAACCATCTTTTCCACCCGCACCAAAACCACCAACAATCAAATTCCCCTGTGCAACAGCGTAAACCGTTCCATCAGCACCCTTAAGTGGCGTCATTAACAATGTGCCACCACGTAAACTTTTTGCATTACCCAACGATGACACTGTCACATCCAATTTTTGCCCCGGCTTAGCAAAGGCTGGCAATTCAGCATGCAAGGTCACTGCGGCAACATTTTTTACTTGTGGACGCACGTTATCTGGTAAAGAAACACCAAATTGCGACAACATATTTTTCAAACTTTGAATAGTAAAAGGTGTTTGGCTGGTTTGATCGCCCGTTCCATCCAAACCCACAACCAAACCATAACCCACCAATTGATTGCTGCGCACACCTTCAATAGATATTAAATCTTTTATGCGTTCTGCCATTGCAACATTAGCTGTTAGCAACAAGATAAAAATAAGAAGAAAATAATATAGTTTTTTCATATTAGTCATCGAATACCTATTAATGATTCCGCTAACAATTCCGAACACATAAAACAATTAAAATGGCCACCACTTGCTATTAAAAACGCGTGATAACCAACCCATTTCACCTGCATCTGCCAATACACCACTACCATTGTAAATAATTTCTGAATTTGCCACCTTGGTTGATAGCACTGTATTATTAGGTAAAACATCGATAGGCCGCACAATCCCGCTGATGACAACATGCTCATCACCTTGACTTAATGTAATACGTTTTTTCCCACGCAAAACTAGGTTCCCATTTGGCAGTATCTTTGTCACCATCACAGAAATACTGCCTGTCAGCTGATTGCTCTGCGCACTATCACCTTCCCCACTGAAACTTTTACTTGATTCTAAAGAAGAGCCTAAATTTAAAATTTTACTGCCAATAGGCAACGCAGATGAACCAAGAATAGTCGGGTTAGTGACAGAGATGTCATTGGATTTTGTTGTGCTGGTACTGGTAGATTTTGTCGCAGTCGTTTGTTCTTCAAGAACAATCGTAATGATATCTCCAACCCTTCTGGCTTTTATGTCCCCATAAAGTGACAACGCATGCCGACTTGAATAAATAGAACCCATCGTGGTCGTGTCTTCCATGACCGGCGCGACAATATCGCTCTCTTGCACATCAAGACTGTGCGATGACATCATCGCGCAACCCGACATCGTAAGCAGCAACATCAATAAAATTAAAACCTTAAACTTCAACATTCTATTTACCCTTTTCAAATAATCGTTAAAGGTTATTACTTGCGTATTGCAACATTCTGTCCGTTGCTGAAATCGCCTTGGAATTCATTTCATAAGCTCTCTGTGCTTCAATCATATTCACCAATTCTTCAACCACATTAACGTTTGAACTTTCCAAAGACCCTTGAGCTAACTCACCGAGCCCAGTAATGCCGGGCGTGCCAACGGTAGCCGCCCCACTCGCAGCAGATTCTAGATAAATGTTTTTTCCTATCGGTTGCAAACCTGCTGGGTTTACAAAACTTGCGGTTTGAATAGAGCCTACTTGCGTAGACGTGGCGCTACCTGGCTGTGTCACAGAAACTGTACCATCAGTACCAATCGTTAAACTCAATGCATCACTAGGAATTGTAATAGCGGGCTGGATAACATCGCCATTTGAGGTGACCAATTGTCCCTGCGCATCTTTTTGAAAGGAACCATCTCTTGTATAAGCAAGGGTTCCATCTTGCAATAAAACCTGGAAAAAACCTTTACCTTGAATCGCTGCATTCAATGGATTGCCCGTATCAAGATTATTCCCTTGCACAAACAGTTTTTCAGTGGCAACCGTTTTAACACCTGTACCATAGCTTAACCCGGTCGGCACACGCGTATTTTGTGTTGACTGCGCACCCACCTGCGTTACATTTTGATATAACAAATCTTCAAACACTGCTCGTCCGCGCTTAAAACCTGTCGTATTAACATTGGCCAGGTTATTGGAAATAACAGCCATTCTGTTTTGCTGGGCTTCGAGCCCAGTTTTTGCAATCCAAAGTGCTTGTGACATTTTCTATTCCTCGCTTAAGTCTTTAGCTATGCCATATCCAATAACTTGGATGAAGCCTTATCATTTTCTTCAGCTTTACTCATCATTTTCACGTCAGCCTCATACAGTCGTGATAACGAAATCATATTCACCATCGCTTCGACTGCATTAACATTGCTGGTTTCAAGCGTTCCCGAAACTAACTTTACTTTTGCATCAAGTGCCGCAGTATTCGTGTTTTTGGTATAAAACAGACCGTCAGCACCTTTTTCAATGTTCTTTGCATCAGGATTAACCAACTTAATTCTGTCGACAACAGCTAATGATGTAGCAGGCTGACCCAACGGTATGACAGAAACTGTTCCATCACTGCCAATTTCAACTTTCTGTGAAGGTGGAATCGCGATAGGCCCGCCATCATTACCCAGCACAGGTGTTCCGCCTTTTGTAACAAGCAAACCACTACCCGTAATGTTGAAATTTCCGGCACGTGTATACGCTTCTTCGCCCGTAGGTGATTGAACTGCAATCATTCCATCACCATCAACCGACACATCCAAAGACCTGCCTGTGGTCATTAATGCTCCACTAGCTTGATTAACCGAATTCTCGACAACAATAGAATGAACACGTGTATTAAAGCCTTTTCCCGGAACTTCTTTAGCAACAAAGTTCATTAAATCTTCTTTAAAACCGGTGGTATTAGCATTGGCCAAATTATTTGTATTGATGGTTTGCGCCTGCATCATGCTCTTAGCGCCTGTCATCGCAACATATAACATTCTATCCATAACTAAAGTCTCTTCTCAGCCAGTCTCGATTAATTAACGAATATTAATAATGGCCTGAGTAACGGTATCAGCCGTTGAAATCACCTGTGCATTCGCCTGGAAATTACGCTGTGCAGTAATCATATTTACCAGCTGCTCGGTAAGGTCAACATTAGAGCCCTCAAGTGCACCCGATTGAACCAAACCCAAGCTGGATGAACCCGGTACACCGACAATTGCCTGACCAGATTCAAATGTTTCAGTCCAGCTGACATCACCCTGTTGCTGCAAGCCCTGTGTATTACTAAAATTAGCCAGTGCAATCTGCGCCAGAGTGCGCGACTGACCATTTGTAAAACGCGCCAGAATCACACCAGTATCATCGATATCAATACCGCTAAGACGCCCAGTAGAAAACCCATTCTGAGAAAGATCATTAACATTGAAGCCGCCGCCGTATTGGCTGACATTTGCATAGTCCAGTGCCAGAGTCATGTTTGCTGCGCTGCCACCCGGCGCAAAAGTACTAGTATTTAATGTTGATGGTGGCACTGATGCTCCGTTTATTGTTGTCAATGCACCTGCGCTAGTAAATTGCAAAAGATCTGATCCATTGCTCTGAGCGCCATTGACCTGATTGCCATCAACTAACATATAGCTTTCCCATTGATTAGGGATTCCTGTTTTACGATAGTAATAGGTAGCTAAATGTGATGCGCCTAGCGAATCATAAACAGTTAAGGACGTTGAGTTGTTATAGGTGGAGGCATCGGTTGCATCAAAGGCCGCCTGAACAGCACCATTAGCCGACGATGTAACTGTCGAAGCACCACCGCCACCAACCTGTGTAACCGCAGAAACATCAATGGTAATCGGTGTGGCAGTTTGCACACCTGCACCATCAGGATCCCAGGTCAGCGTTGCTGTTCCAGTCGTTCCTACTGTAATAGCTGCGGTGGTTGAAGTCCCTGATATACCTGTCATGGTGACATTCCAGTTATTACCACCCGTACTGGTAAATTGTAAATTGGCCCCTGCAACTGTTTGCCCATAAGTGTCAACCATATTGCCAAGAGCAACTGCAATAGGTGAATCACCAGTATCAATGACTGGATTTGCACCCGCGCTTTGTCCCAATGTAAATACAGAGGAGGTTACGGCTGCAGCTGGAATTGCAGCTGAGGCATTCAGATTAATACCAAGATCAACTGTCGATGTTGCCTGCGGGGCAATAGCTGCGGTGTTTAGCTGAATGTCACCTATCGCGCCCGTCACATTTCCAGAAGTATCGGCAATATAACCATTCAAACGTTGATTCTGTGAATTGGTGATAAAGCCGTTACGATCAATACCAAAGGTGCCATTACGCGAGTAGGCTGTCACGCCATTATCATTAAGTTGAAAAAATCCTTGCCCACTAATCGCGATGTCCAGATTATTATCCGTAAACGAAACGTTACCCTGTGAAAACTGCTGAGTGATACCGCCAATCTTGACACCACTACCTATAGTATTTGAAGCTGCGCCCAAACTGGCTGTAGCATAAATATCCTGAAACTCTGTTCGTGATTTTTTAAACCCTGTGGTACTGGCATTGGCAACGTTATTGCCAATTACCCTGAGCTCTGCTGATGCTGCGTTTAATCCACTGAGTGCGGTACGAAATGGCATGGTGATTCTCCTTTACAAAATTACATTATTTGTTTGATACTGCCCAGTGACACTGGACCTTGGCCGGCTAAATTGAGTGTCACACCGGCTCCATTGTTTCCGATAGAAACACTCTCGACTTTTTCAGCAATGTAGCTTTCCAGTGCGAGAGTTTCGTCATCATATTTAGCTTGCGCTTTTAAAATATACTGCCCCTGAGGAAGTTGACTACCATCATTGGCACGACCATCCCAGCTGTAAGTAGCGCTACCCGCGTTACTCGCACCAAGATTCGCCGTCCGCACTAGCTGCCCACTGATATCATATATATTGACTTGCAAATCATTTGTTGCGGCGGGCACATCAAATGCGGCCGTAACACTACCTGCATCACCCAAAGCACCACGATCCGACGGTACCATTACAGTGCGCCCAACCATGCCAGATGCCTGTAATGCCTGACTTGAAAACATCGCATTCGCCACCTTATCAAAAGAAGATTGCAGCTCCTGAATACCACTGACGGTGCTAAACTGGGCAATTTGATTGAAAAATTCACCGCCCTCCATTGGTTTCATTGGATCCTGATTATTTAACTGTGCCGTCATCAGCTTCATAAAATCACCCTGACCCAATTTGTCAGACGGTTCAGCCTCTTGTTTTTGAATGCCAAGCTGCTCAATGAGCCCTTGATCAATAGGATTAATATCCATTTATCACTCCAAAATATTATTGTTAACCTTACTGCCCCAACTTCAACGTACTCATCATTAACTGCTTAGCTGTATTCATTACATCCACATTGTCCTGATACGAACGAGAGGCTGAAATCATATTTGCCATTTCTTCAATTACACTGATGTCAGGCTTATATACATAACCATCTTTATCAGCTATCGGATTTTTAGGATCAAACAACTTCAGTGGTGCTACTTCACTCTCAGAAATACTATCAACCTTGACGCCTGTTGCTTCTGATTGCTCATTAAGAACAGTAGAAAACTCTGTATATTTAGCCCTATAAACACTTTCAGGATTACCCGAAACATTTTGCGCATTGGCAATGTTACTTGCCGTTGTATTGAGTCTCAGTGATTGCGCGGTCATCGCAGACCCTGCAACATCAAATATTTTAAAAAACGACATCTATCAATCTCCCCGAATGGCGCTCATAAGGCCTTTTATTCTTCCATTCAAAAATGTAAAACTGGCCTGATATTGAACAGCATTCTCAGCAAAACGTGCTTTTTCCATATCAATATCCACTGTGTTCCCATCAATAGAAGGCTGGGTGGGTACACGAAATTTCATTAGTGCATTGTCGTTACTAGAAGCCGTCACACTGATGTGTTTGCCATTCGTCTTTGCCATCTTTTCAGCGCCGTTCATTTCTTTATTCAGCATCGACATAAAATCAATGTCTTTGGCTTTGAAATTAGGCGTATCAGCATTAGCAATGTTATTGGCAATGACGGCACTACGCTTTGCTCTTAATAACAGCGCCTGCTCATGAATCCCAAAAATGTTGTCAAGACCTGCCATAACTATTTTTCTTTAAAATTTTCCACTATTAAGTCCACTTACAATATGCATGCCCAAATTATTCATACACAACTCATTCATACACGAACAAGTGCAAAACACATGCCATGTCTAAATACCTGTCAGATACAGGTGAAAACGGGTCATAAACGGATTAACAGAGCGTTAAATACAAGAAACAAGACAGCTGAATGCTGTCTTGCGGCAAACACTGCCATCAAAGTGGCAAATATTGCAGGCAGACTGAGCTTCGCAGAAGCTCTATATAGTGTGGAGGAAAGTGAAGCCTAGTGCATTCACCTAGAATGCACAATCAGGGACGGTTTTTGTAATACAAACCTTTTGGCGTCAGTATCTGTTCAAAGCGGTCGGTATAAGACGTAACAGACTCAGACCCGCCCAGAAACAAGAAGCCATTGGGTTTAAGTGCGGTAGACATGCGCTTCAGAATATCTGTTTTCATTGGGCCAGAAAAATAAATCAACACGTTGCGGCAAAAAATCACATCAAATTTTCCAAGTGAAGCAAAGCTGTTCATGAGATTGATTTCTCTAAACTGAATACTGCTCTTCACCTGTTGCTGTACCTGCCAAGCATCACCTTTAGCAGTAAAATAACGTTTTTTAAGGTCATCAGGCATGCCACGTCCTAGCGCCATATTATCAAACACTCCCTGTTTTGCTTCATCAAGCATTGAAGGTGAAATGTCTGTCGCAATGATTTCTATTTTTGTCTTTGAAGCTGGGTGAGTGCGACGGTATTCCTGGTCGACTATACTTATTGAATAGGGTTCCTGGCCTGATGAACAGGCAGCGGACCAAACACGAATTTTTCCGAACATATTTTCTTCACAGGAAGGAAGCATTTCATTCTTTAATAAATCATAAGGATACCGGTCGCGAAACCACGAGGTTTCATTCGTTGTCATCGCATCGACCGTATCATCATGCAGTGCGCGATCGAGGCCTTTATTCAACTTGGCGAGCAAAGCCCCCAGCGACTCAATCGAATGTTTTCTCATCAGGCGATTAAGCCGACTGGTCACTAGATAATGTTTGTTATCGCCCAGTACAATACCGCAGGAATCTTCAAGAAACTTGCAGAACCCTAAATATTCATCTGAATCGATAGTATTATTTGACACTGAATCAGGCATCATACAAAGTCACTCTCTTCCTCTTTATCACTGCATTGCCAGAAATTTTCATAAAGACATTCAACTACGGTAACTAATTCCATTTTATTACCTATAGTAACGTTAATGAAAGAATCATAACTAGGGAGCAATATTTTTAAGTCGCGCCAACACGGCTTCGCTCAACATGTTTGGATCATATTTCGCGACAAACTCATCAGCACCGACCTTCTTAACCATTGCCTTATTAAAGTTACCACTCAGAGAACTGTGCAAAATTATAACTTTGTTGGCCAAGCGCTGATCATCGCGAATTTCAGTGACCAACGTATAGCCATCCATTTTAGGCATCTCAACATCTGAGATAATCAAAGCCAATTTTTTCAGCTTTACAGGGTCGTTATCAGCCCAATCTTTCAGCATGTCCAGTGCTTCTTTTCCGTCACGCGCCGTTTCATACTTAATATCCAGATCATCCAGTGGTTTTTTAATTTGATTTCTCGCCACCATCGAATCATCAACCACCATAACAAAACGATCCTCCATATGAATTTCATGACCGGCATCAGTCACTTCATCATTTAGGTGCGTATCTATAAAAATAATTTCAGAAAATACTTTTTCCACATCGATGATTTCTACAAAATTATCTTCCACTTCTGTCACTGCCGTGAGATAACAGCCCCGCCCCATGCCTTTTGGCGGCGCTTTAATTTCTTCCCACGTCATATTGACAATTCGATCCACCGAGCTCACCAAAAACCCTTGAATAGTACGATTATATTCACTGATAATCAGATATTTATTTTTATAATCCGTGTTTCCAGACATGCCAACTGAGCTGGCCAAATCAATAACCGGCAGTGTTTTTCCACGGATATCAGCAATGCCCAAAACATTTGGGTGAGAATTCGGTATTTTAGTTAACTGTGGACACTGGATAACCTCTTGCACCTTAAAAACATTGATGCCAAAGACTTGTTTCTTGTCTTCATCAAGGTGAAACATTAAAATTTCGAGACGATTGTGGCCGGCCAGTTTCGTACGTCTGTCTACACCATCAATTACACTTCCCATAATACGCCCCCAGTAAAACCTATTTCAGATAAAGTCTCTATCGTCCATACGGGAAAAAATTTTAGCAATTGATACTATATTTCTAGATGAAATATAAGTTCACTAGTCGCACAGTGAAAACTTTCGTCTGTCGAGTTTAATCGCGCTAAAGCCGCTCATCAACCCAGGCTGACCAACTGTTTGTGACACTAATTCAGCACCGTCATTGAAGCAAAACATCATACAAAACAAAGCATGGCATTAAATTTGCAGATACCTTTGCATCAAAACACATAAAAATAGGACGACACATTCACTACCATGCGATATCTATTGCTATTCCTCGCCGCCACAGTCTTTTTAAGTGATGCAAATGCTAATACTTTTCAGTCACATGACTCGATAAGGGATTTAGCACGGACATTTCTTTCCGACCAACTCAGCACAAGCGGCAAAAATGTCCACATAAGCATTTCAGTTTTAGATGACAGATTAAAATTACATCAATGCTCAGTCCCCCTCAGCGCGTTCCAAACTCCAGGCGCAAGTCTAAAAGGCAATACCAGCGTAGGCATCCGCTGCCGTGATAACAAACCCTGGAAACTGTATGTGCCCGCTCAGGTCAAGCTATACAGCGATGTCGTCATCGCACGCCGATACCTGCCTCGCGGTAAAAGTCTAAGCACGGACAACCTCATTATTGCCAGTAAAGATGTCACAACATTAAGTCGCGGATACTTTACAGACTTAAGCGCTGCCATTGGTCATATTGTTAAATTTCCGCTGCAAAAAAACAGCGTCGTCACACCCAGCTCTATAGAAAAACCAAAATTGGTCTCACGCGGACAGACGGTCACGATTTTGCTAGAAACCCGTAAAGGGCTAAAAGTAAAAATGCACGGAAGGGCATTAACTGAAGGTGGACGTGGCGATATAATCCGTGTCAGAAACCAAAAATCAAAAAAAATCGTCGAAGGAGTCATCAGTTCTTCTGGCACAATTAGCGTCACTTTATAACATTCGTCAACATGTTGACGCGAAAACACAGTGTCACGTAGGTGATTGATCTAATTAAAGTTCAAAATTTTGACGGTAAAAAAAAATAGCAATATTTTGTAAAGGATAAAAATCCATAGCCGATAGGTTTTGGTAACAAAATGGAGAAAATTGTAATGTCTATAGAAATTTCAGGTCGCCCCGCTGCACAGCAAGCAAATGTAAGTGAATTATCTACGGGAGCGAGCAAGCAAAAACAACTCACCACGGCACAACAGGAAACAGGCACACCATCTCAGCAAGATACTGTCAGCCTCACCGATACGGCTGACATGCTGCAACGTCTTGAAGAAAAGATTCGCGCCATGCCTGTTGTGGACATACAGAGGGTCAATACTGTCAAATCTGCCATTGATAACGGTAATTATCAAATTGATACCGCGCAGGTCGCAGGACAGCTCATCGAAAATGAAATCGGACTGTACAAATAAATAGGAAGCACCATGACACAATCAAAAATTACGCGCGCACTCAACACAGTATTTGATGGGCAATCACAGCACATCAACACACTATTGTCATTGCTTGAAAAAGAAAATGAAGATTTAAAGGCCGCCATCTCAGCGAATCTGGAACACTACCGAAATGAAAAACAACACTGCATCATAGAGCTAGAGAAATCTGGCCAGGCACTTAAACGCTTATTTAAAGAAGCCGGCATTCACAACACCCCCAATGCCATTGAGCAATTGATGCACATCTCAGGTGATCAACAAGAATTAAATAAAAAATGGAGTACCATCGAAGCAAAACTCGTTAAAAGCCGCGAACTAAACCTTTTGAACGGCTCGCTAATCAATCTACACACAAATGCTGCCCAACGCGCATTCTCATCCTTAAGCGGACGCACAATGCAAAACAGCGCATACGGCCCCGATGGAAGCCGACCACAAGACACATCAAAACGCGCAATCGCCAAAGCATAACAATCCCTAACACCTCACCCTGAACATCACTCCTAACATCCCATCAAAATTAAAAAGACAAAACTCACTAAAACTTCTTCTTCACACTTTGATAATGAACTTATAGAAATATAAATTACGAACAGGGATGTAATAATGGTCAAAAGCACACGCCAAGAATCAGAGGAAACCGTACGTGCTGTTTTCAACTGGGCTCTTGAAAAACTTCGTGAAAACCGAATCGGGAAATCAATTTTAATCGTAAGCATTTAGAATAAAATTGAAATTATCAGGTGAAACTGCTCTAATTGGCGCTGCTCTGTGTTCCGCCATGCCCCGATAGCTCAGCTGGATAGAGCGTCCCCCTCCTAAGGGGAAGGTCGGTGGTTCGAATCCTCCTCGGGGCACCATAATTATCAACCTATTCAATATATTACAAAACTTCACTTCACGCACCACATACAATACCGTTACCATATAACTTTATTGCAACCTTTTTTTAACCACCTCCGGTTAAAATTTCGCCAAAGCATACAATGACTCATCCAATAAATTAGGCCATTTTATCATTAACATGCCGGTAGGCAGCAAAACAACCCGCCAATAAAATCACTGCCCCCCCCAGCCATTCATTTAGCAACACCGTTTCATCCGTCAACATTTGCGCGGACACCGCCGCCACCACTAACTCAAACAACAAAATAACCGCAGCTCTGTGCGCAGGCATATGAGTCAGACCGTACAAAACCAGCAGTGTCATAGCCATCATCGACAATCCGCCAAAAATAAAAGCTGTTGTTAGCACCATGTTAGAGGCCGTTGGCCAACTATATTCCCCTAAAACAAGCCATGCGATAGCAAGTAAAACAACACCAACCCAGGCAAACACGGTTTTAACCCAAAGCGTCTCATCTTGAATTTTGCGTATCAGAACATTTGAAAGTGCAAAGCTAAACCCCGATGTAATCGCCAACCAATCCGCACGATCCTGCGGCAATGGCATGCCAGCTTGATCATCCCAAAGCATGATGACCGCGCCAATCATCGCCAACAATATGGTGAACTGCGCCGAACGCGTCAACACTTCGCCAAGAATCATTCGCGCCAAAATCACCGTCCACAACGGTGAGAGGTAAAATAACAGCATAATACGAATGACATTGCCCTCGATGATTGCGAGGATAAATGCCACATTTGTCCAACCACTGGCGCATGCCAACACTAGCAAAACAGACCATGAGCCACGTACGCCCTGACGCTGCCAAAGCACCACAAACAGCCCCACCAACAACGCTGCGCCATAGAACAGCAAGGTCGTCCAAAGCCCCGGAACACCATACGACTCTAAAACCCGCAGGGGATACCAGAGAATCCCCCAGAGCGTAACGCTGAGTAAGAGACTTATTATGGGAATAATTGCGATCGGCGCTTTAGTCGGCATGGCCAGTTCATCTATAATACGTGGTTTATTTTTCCAGCTTACGTGTAAGCTTAGGTCGAAGTCATATAAAACATAACAAACTATATACTATATCGCCGCGAATGAATTCAGACCTTAACAAATTACAGCCCTATCCTTTTGAAAGATTAGCCGCGCTCAAAGCGGGGATTTCTGCACCTGATAACATCAGCGCCATTAATCTCGCCATCGGTGAACCCAAGCACGCGCCGCCTCATTTTATAGCCGAGGAGTTATTGGCTCATTTACACGGCCTGGTGAACTACCCGACCACCAAAGGTTCGCTGGCGCTGCGCTGCGCAGTTCGTGACTGGCTGTTAATGCGCTTCAAACTACCTGCTGAAAGTCTTGATCCTGAACAACACATCCTGCCAGTGAATGGGACGCGCGAAGCACTGTTTGCTTTTGCGCAATGCGTTATCAATCGTGACCAACCCGCATTGGTGCTGATGCCGAATCCTTTTTATCAAATTTACGAAGGGGCTGCGTTGCTGGCAGGGGCCGAACCCTATTTTCTCAATACCACCGATGCCACACAGGGGCTACCTGATTTCGATACCGTGCCAGAAGCGGTCTGGCAACAATGCCAATTACTTTATCTGTGCTCACCCGGCAATCCGACCGGCGCGGTGATTGACGCCGATACGCTGCAAAAACTGATTCGATACGCCGAGCAATACGATTTTATTATCGCGTCTGATGAATGTTATTCAGAAATCTATTTTGATGAAAGCAATCCACCGACGGGGCTGTTAGAAGCAGCAGCTGCCATCGGTAATACAGACTTCAAACGCTGCATCGTTTTTCACAGCCTGTCAAAACGCTCCAACCTGCCGGGCATGCGCTCAGGTTTTGTTGCCGGCGATGCTGAGATTATTAGCGCCTTCCTGCAATACCGCACTTATCAAGGCTGCTCCATGGCACCCTACACCCAGGCTGCCAGCATCAAAGCCTGGGGTGACGAATTGCATGTTCAAGAAAATCGTCGTTTATATCAGCAAAAATTTACTGCGGTACTTGATATACTCTCTGCCACAATGGACGTCCGGTTACCCGATGCAAGTTTTTACCTGTGGCCTAAAACACCAGTCGATGATGCGATATTCACCCGCGAGCTGTTTGCGCAATACAATGTCAACGTATTGCCTGGCAGCTATTTATCGCGCGATGCTCACGGCATTAACCCCGGACATCAGCATATACGCATCGCCCTCGTTGCACCCATTGAAGAATGCATCGAAGCGGCACATCGTATTTGCAAATTAAATGAACAATTTAAAAAATAAATTTCAATCAAACATTAACATTATAAGCACGGAGAATAACCATGAGTAATTTACAAACCATTATCGACGAAGCCTTTGAACACCGCAGCGACATCACGCCGCGAACTGTCGATACCCATATTAAAGAAGCCGTTAGTGAAGCCATGCTGCTTTTAGATAAGGGCGAACTGCGTGTCGCAGAAAAAAAGGGCGACGAATGGGTTGTCAACCAATGGCTGAAAAAAGCCGTTCTGCTGTCTTTTCGCATTGAAGATAATAGCTTCTTAAAAGGCGGCTTCACCAACTACTACGACAAAGTGCCGTCTAAATACGCCGACATGAATTCAAAAGAATTCCGCGAGTGCGGTGTGCGTGTTGTACCACCTGCTTCTGCACGTCGAGGTTCTTACATTGCTTCAGGCGTGGTTCTAATGCCTTCCTACGTGAACATCGGCGCTTACGTTGACAGCGGCACGATGGTTGATACCTGGGCCACCGTTGGCTCCTGCGCGCAGATCGGCAAAAACGTTCACCTTTCTGGTGGTGTCGGCATCGGCGGCGTACTGGAACCGTTACAAGCCAACCCAACTATCATTGAAGACGGCTGTTTTATTGGTGCCCGCTCAGAAGTTGTAGAAGGTGTGATCGTTAAAGAAGGCGCGGTGATTTCAATGGGTGTTTACATCGGTCAAAGCACCAAGATTTTTAATCGCATGACCGGCGAAACTACTTTTGGGACTATACCTGCTGGCGCGGTGGTTGTACCCGGCAGCTTGCCATCAAAAGACGGCACGCACAGTCTTTATTGCGCTGTCATCATTAAGCAGGTGGACGAAAAAACCCGTAGCAAAGTGGGCATCAACGAATTATTGCGGGACATTTAATGACAATCACGCTGTACGGCATTAACAACTGCGATACGATTCGTAAAGCAAAACGCTGGTTGGAAGATCGTGACATTGATTATCAGTTTCACGACTACCGTAAAGATGGAATCAGCACATCTCAAATCAGTTCTTGGGCTGATGAGCTGGGCTGGGAAACGCTGCTTAACAAACGCAGCACCAGTTGGCGAAATCTTGATAATGCACAGCGTGACGCTATCAATATAAGCACTGCGATTACATTGATGAGCGAACAACCGACACTGATCAAACGACCATTACTGGATATCGATGGCGCTAAGCTGATAGGCTTCGATGAATCCCAATACTCAGAGACTTTTTCTAAATAATGAACGATAGCGCGACCATCCAGCTTGCCAAGCAACTGATCGCACGCCCTTCGGTGACACCTGATGATGAAGGTTGTCAGGAAATCATGATTAAGCGTTTAGCTGCGATGGGATTTAACATCGAGCGACTGCGTTTTGCTGAGGTGGATAATTTCTGGGCACGACGCGGTAACACTTCGCCTCTGTTTGTTTTTGCCGGACATACAGATGTGGTACCAACCGGCCCGTTGGATGAATGGGACACGGCCCCGTTCACACCGACAATTAAAGAGGGCCAACTCTACGGCCGTGGCGCCGCAGACATGAAATCCAGCCTTGCAGCTATGATCATCGCCTGTGAAGCTTTCATCGCAGAAAACCCTGACCACAAAGGTTCAATAGGATTTTTAATTACCAGCGACGAAGAAGGGCCTGCCAAAAATGGCACGGTGCGTGTCATCGAACATTTGCAGCAACGTGATGAAAAAATCGATGCTTGTCTAGTCGGCGAACCTTCCAGTACAGATCGACTCGGTGACATTATCAAAAATGGCCGCCGCGGATCACTCGGCGGCACACTCACCGTTCACGGTGAACAGGGCCACATCGCTTACCCACATTTAGCGAAAAACCCGATTCATCTGTTTGCCCCTGCCCTGCAAGCACTTTGTACGACTGAATGGGATCAGGGCAATGAATTTTTCCCGCCGACCTCTTTTCAGGTTTCCAATATTAATGCCGGAACAGGCGTCACCAATGTCATTCCCGGCACATTAATTGTTGAGTTTAATTTTCGTTTCTCCACCGAGCTGACCGACACGGTCATTAGAGAAAAAGTTGAAGCACTGTTAGACGAGCATCAATTGAAATACACGCTCGACTGGAACCTGTCTGGCCAACCTTTTTTAACCGAGCCAAATACATTAATTGAATCTGTACAGGAGGCCATTCGTAACGTCTGCAATTATGAAACAGAATTATCCACCAGTGGTGGCACCTCCGACGGTCGTTTCATCGCGCCCACCGGTGCACAGGTGATTGAGCTTGGCCCCTGCAATGCCAGCATCCACAAAATCAACGAAAATGTTTCTGTGGCCGATATAAATGTATTATCAAAGGTCTATCAGAAAACGCTTGAAAGTTTTCTTGAAAGGTAACAAGCTATAAAAATCTGGTTAGGGATAAGCCCTAATTATTTATAACAATAAGATATCACCAGCAAAGAGGATACAGCAATGAACCAGGAAACTGACAACAAACGCCGTTTCAGCCGTATTCCATATGATTGCAATGCCGTCATCATCGCCGATGGCAAACCCTGGCTAACACAGCTTATCGATATCTCTTTAAATGGCGCACTCGTCGAACGTCCCGAAGATTTCAACGTGACAGTAGGCGAAAAATGTTCGCTTGAACTCACGTTAAATAACAGTAGCGTGATTATTAAGATGGACGTGGCGATTGTTGCTCATTCAGCGCAGAACTGCATTGGCTTCACTTGCAAATTCATCGATGTCGATAGCATCAGCCACCTGAGGCGACTTGTTGAGTTAAACCTCGGTGATGAAGAACTGTTACACCGCGAACTGGACGCTTTAGGTCACCACTAATAGCCTTTAACTTCCAGCGCTACATTGCCTCAATTGCTTCTGACAACCGGTTTACCGCAATTACTTCGATGCCATCTATCGCCTGCTTGGGTGCATTTGCTTTTGGAATAATGGCACGAGTAAACCCATGCTGCGCTGCTTCGCGCAAACGTTCCTGACCATTTTGCACCGGTCGAATTTCACCGGCCAAACCAATTTCACCAAACACCACCAAATTAGCTGGCATCGCATGATCCCGCAAACTCGATAAAGCCGATAACACCACGGGTAAATCAGCAGCCGTTTCTGTAATACGCACACCACCAACCACATTCACAAACACATCCTGATCATACATTGCTATGCCGCCATGTCTTTGCAGCACCGCCAATAACATCGCCAAACGATTTTGATCAAGACCCACGGTAACACGACGCGCGCTTGCAGCATGACTTTCAGCCACCAGCGCCTGCACTTCAACCAGCATCGGACGACTGCCTTCGCGCGTTACCATCACTATACTACCTGGGACGGCTTGATCATGGCGCGAGACAAAGATCGCTGAAGGATTGCTAACTTCTCGCAAGCCTTTTTCAGTCATGGCAAAAACACCCACTTCATTCACCGCACCAAAACGATTTTTAACGGCACGAATAACACGATAACGGCTGTCGGTCTCGCCTTCAAAATACAACACCGTATCCACCATATGTTCAAGCACTCGCGGGCCAGCAAGCGCACCTTCTTTAGTAACATGGCCGACTAAAAACATCGCCGTGCCACTGTTCTTGGCGAACTGCACCAACTGCGCTGCGCTCTCTCTCAATTGACTAACCGAACCCGGTGCAGATTGCACCAGCTCGGTAAATATAGTCTGAATCGAATCGATCACCATCACTCGTGGTTTTTCTTTTTCAGCCAGCGCGATAATTCTTTCAACCTGCGTCTCCGCTAACAAACGCATTGAAGCTGCTTCAATGCCCAAACGCTGTGTGCGCATACCCACCTGTTGCAATGATTCTTCACCCGTCACATAAAGTGTCGGCAGCTGCTGCGACAACACCGCGGCCGCCTGCTGCAATAAAGTAGACTTGCCAATACCCGGATCACCACCAATCAATACCACCGAGCCATGCACCATTCCGCCGCCCAAGACACGATCCAACTCACTGTAACCCGTGGCTATTCGCACCAAATCAACAGATTCAATGTCATTCACACTGCATACTTCAGACATCACACCGGCATAACCACCGCCCACCATTTCTGAAAAGCCGGAACGCTTGTTACGTGCGGGCACGACATTTTCAACCAGTGAATTCCAGGCGCCGCAATCACCGCATTGCCCTGCCCACTTTGTTGCTTGCCCACCACATTCATTACAAACAAAAGCGGTTCGGGACGTTTTGGCTTTGATTCGTGTTGTCATATCAAGTGTATTTATTGAAATAATGTTTGAGTACTAAACTAACATTCAATCATTGGTACGCGCGCGGTAATACCACACAGCAATTCATAAGGAATGGTTCCCGCGGCTCGCGCAACCTCTTCCACCGGCAGGCCATCACCCCACAATACTACTTCGCTGCCAATTTCAGCATTGTCGCAGCCGCGCAAATCCACACAAATCATATCCATTGATACACGTCCGACTAACGGCGCACACTGACCGTTCACCAGCATCGGCGTTCCAGAAGGCGCATGATAAGGATAACCGTCTCCGTAACCCACCGCCACCACACCAACAGGCATATCTATAGGACAACGCCAGCTAGCACCGTAGCCTAATGTTTCACCTGCTTTGCGATGAGAAACCGCGATCAAGCGTGAACGCAGTGTCATCACCGCTTGAAGCTTATGCTCTTCGCCCAGCGAATCCACAAAAGGTGAAACTCCGTAAAGCATTATTCCTGGGCGCACCCAACTGGAATGTTCATTAAAATGCGTTTGTGGCCAGGCAAGTATGCCTGCCGAATTAGCAATACTGTGTTCTGCGTTCAGACCTTCAACTGCATCGTGAAAACATTCCACCTGACGCGGCGTTAAATCATCCTGACGATCATCAGCATTGGCGAGATGAGTGAGCAAGCAAATTGGAGTAGCAACAGATTTACACTGTTCTAATCTTTGATAACACGATTGTACTTGCTCAGGGGCAAAACCCAGTCGGTGCATGCCAGTATCAATTTTCAGCCAAACGTCCAGCGGTGAGACAAGTTGATATGTTTCCAGCATCTGTAACTGCATGGCATGATGCACGACAATAGTCAGTCCCTGCTGACTCGCCAGCAGCAACTCATCGCAATCAAAAACACCTTCGAGCAAAACGATTCGATGTTTCACTCCCGCTTCTCTTAAAACTAAAGCTTCATCAAGTGAGGCCACAGCAAAGGCATCCGCATCACGCAAGGCATGTGCGACACGCAATAGCCCATGACCATAAGCGTTGGCTTTTATAACAGCAAGAAGTTGGGAATCCGGTGCGTTTTCACGCACGCATTGAAGATTGTGTGACAGTGCTCGAAGATTAATCAGCGCCTCAACAGCGCGGGTCATGAATAGTCCCTGTCAGAAGAACCATAAGCATCGCTGGCAAAATTTTCAAAGCGCGTAAACTTACCCATAAAGGTTAACGGAACGACACCAATCGGGCCATTACGTTGTTTGCCGATAATAATTTCTGCTTTGCCTTTATCGGGAGAATCATCATTATAAACTTCATCTCGGTAGATAAAAATAATCACATCCGCATCCTGCTCGATCGCACCCGACTCACGCAGATCGGACATCACCGGGCGTTTATTCGGTCTTTGCTCAAGACTACGGTTAAGCTGCGACAGCGCAACAATCGGTACATTCAATTCTTTAGCGAGGGATTTTAAAGAACGTGAAATTTCAGATATTTCGTTAGTACGATTTTCTTTGCTACCGGGCACCTGCATCAACTGCAAGTAATCGATGACAATCATACCCAGCCCACCCTTTTCACGTTTCAAGCGTCTGGCACGCGAACGTAATTCAGAAGGCGACAACGCCGGCGTATCATCAATAAACAATGATGCTTCGTTTAATAGGTTCATCGTCGACGTCAGACGTGGCCAATCATCTTCGTCTAATTGTCCTGAACGCACCTTGCTTTGGTCAACCCGCCCCAGCGAAGAAAGTATTCTTAACACCAATTGCTCTGCAGGCATTTCCATACTAAAAATAGCCACCGGTACCTTACTACCGATCGCGACATTCTCTGCCACATTCATCGCAAAACTGGTTTTACCCATCGAAGGGCGTCCTGCGACAATCACCAGATCAGCTTCCTGTAAACCGGAGGTCATGTAATCTAAATCATTAAAACCGGTAGACAGTCCGGTGATGCTGCCACCTGATTCGTGCAACTTGTCTATACGTTCGACCACTTTAGGCAACAAACTCGGCATGCTTTGAAAACCGCGCTGGCCACGCGCGCCTTTTTCAGAAATAGCAAAAACCTTCCTTTCTGCTTCATCAAGTAATTCAGAACTGCTACGCCCCTCGGGTGTAAAGGCCGTATCACCAATTTCAGAACTGGCTCGAATAAGTTGGCGCAGCACCGCACGCTCATGAACGATTTCCGCGTAAGCACGAATATTGGCGGCACTCGGAACATTTTTAGCCAACGCCCCCAAATAGGCTAACCCCCCGGCATGCTCAAGCTCGTCAACCTGCTCCAGCCATTCGGACACAGTAATAACATCCAGCGGATTACTTTGTGCAGAGAGCGCAGCTAAACTTTGGAAAATCAGACGGTGATCGTGGCGGTAAAAATCTTCTTCGAGCAGAACTTCCGAAACGGTGTCCCAGGCATTATTGTCAAGCAGCAAACCACCGAGGACTGATTGCTCCGCCTCAATTGAATGAGGCGGAACTTTCAGTCGCTCGGTGTAATTGTCTATCTCATCGCTGATTGAACTGACTTCCTGCATGGGTAGTATAATAAAGGAGAATACTACCTACTTCCAATTCAGCTTCAATCAAACTGAATCAACTTAGTCTTCAGCAACAACCGTGATGGTCAGGGTCGCATTCACTTCAGGATGTAAATGAACTTCAAGCTCATAGTCACCTGTCTGGCGTAAAGCACCATGAGGCAAACGTACTTCCTGTTTTTTCACTTCAACACCGGCTTCAGTCAAAGCCGCTGCGATATCGACAGTACCAACAGAACCGTATAACTTGCCCTCTTCACCCGCACGATGGGCAATCGAAACACCCTCCAGCGCTTGCAGCGCTTCACAACGTGCTTGTGCTGCAGAGAGTACATCTGCTGCGGCTTTTTCAAGCTCAGCACGACGCGCTTCGAACGCTTCACGACTTTCTTTCGTCGCAGCCACTGCACGCCCGCCTGGGATAAGAAAATTCCTTCCATATCCAGGCTTTACGTTAACAACATCACCTAGATTACCCAGGTTTTCAACCTTATCGAGAAGAATGACTTCCATTATTCCTGCCCCTTTACTAAATTAATTTATTACTCAAGAATCTGATCCGGACGAAGGTCCCTCTGAAGATCCATCAAAACCAAAACGCTTACGAAAATCCATCCAACTATCCGTCAAGCCCATCGCAGCCAATACCATCACCACCGGCAATGTCATGATCATCAACAACACATACAACATAATGATCCATAACGTATTCGCATTCTTCGCTGTGGCAATCGCGTGCGCCAATGCCAATCCTTGTAGCGAGAACATTGCCATAATCAAAAACATAATGTCTCGCTCCAGGCCATTTAACGAACCCGATACAACACTTCCCAGCACCAATACAAACAAAGCCACTAAAGCCAGACGACGATCCAGACGCAGCTGGGTAAATTCCTGACGAAAGCCACCCGGGTTGTATATCGCTGCTTGCCACCAGCGAGCTAAACACAGGTTGATCATAATGCTGATGACCATACCCATCGCCAATAGACCGCCCATCATTTCAGCAAGACTATCTACTGCTCTGGTTACATCTGCTGCATTCATGGCAGAAGGCGAATTTGCCAACGTCATTTGAAACGCAGTAGACAAAACTTCACGCCACCAACCCGTTACATCGCCGAGCGCAAGATACATCATCAGCAACATAGCAAATGAGTATGCCCCTGCTGCCATCAACGCTGTACCAAGGTCTCTTCGGTTGCGCAATACTGCGGCACACAACACTGCAGGCAACCATACGCCAACAAACACAACCGCAATAAATAACTGCATCGGTACTGCCTGCAGCGATGACAACAAGCCCAGCGCCCATATTACCAGCACTGCACCCAAGCTAATTTTTAAGCCATTTAGGACACCATCACGCAGCGTCACCAAACCTACGCTAGCTCCGCTAATGTGAATCAGCGGCATCACAGCCATTGAAAACACCGCAGCAATAACAGCAACACTGGTAGCTCGCAGTCCACCCCGCAAAATATATGCTGCAATGGCCCGCATCATGTTTCTATTCCTAAACTTAACCTAACTTAAGTAAGCATGAGCTTACTTAAGCTGAAGCAGCGATTGATTAATAATGAATAATCTGTCGCTGCTTCCACGTAGGCTCTTAAGCAAGCAAATTAATGCGCGTCGCAATATGGCAGCAATGCCAGATAGCGCGCACGCTTTATAGCCGTGGCCAACTGACGCTGGTATTTGGCTTTAGTGCCGGTGATGCGACTAGGTACAATCTTGCCGGTCTCAGACACGTAATTTTTCAACAACGCAATATCTTTGTAATCGATTTGTTCAATACCATCTGCAGTAAAACGGCAGAATTTTTTACGGCGAAAATAGCGTGACATTTCGTTCTCCTATCAAATTGAGATTCATGCTGAGCTCATACTAAGTGGGCTCGCGACAAAAACCTCAATATCAAAATATATTTAATTAGTTACAGTTAATTTTCTAAACGATAGCTTAGGCGTTTAACTTGCTTCAGCAGGGCTGTCGCTGTCGGCAGATGCCTCTTCTGTAGCAACTGGCTTAGCGTCTTCTGTAGCAACCGGTGCAGCTTCTGTTTCAACTGGAGCAGGTCTTCTAGCAGGCGCATCTTCACTTTCAGTTCTGACCAGCGGTGACGCTTCAGTCACAGCGGCATCAAGCTTAAGTACCATGTTGCGAATCACAGCATCATTGAAGCGGAACGCGCTTTCAAGTTCAGCCAGCGTTTCTTTGTTCACTTCAATGTTCATCAGCACGTAATGTGCTTTGTGAATTTTATTGATTGGAAATTCGAGTTGACGACGTCCCCAGTCTTCAAGCCGATGTATAGCCCCGCCATTAGATTCAATCGTCGCACGATAGCGTTCGATCATAGCAGTAACTTGCATGCTCTGGTCCGGATGAACCAAGAACACGATTTCGTAATGTCTCATCATGATCCCCTTTTGGATTATGAGTCTCCCAGCGCACGCAGGCGATGGTAAGACAAGGAGTTAAAATTGCGTAAAAGCGAGCGATTATAGGATAAATACGCTTTAATAACAATAACAGCGACTAATTAGCTTGTTTAGCTGTATTTACCGTTTAATTGGGCGCCTATTATTTAGACGCTAAGCTCCGCTGGCGCTGCATTTCATAAAGGCAGACACCTGTTGCCACTGACACATTCAGGCTCGATACCTGCCCATGCATCGGAATCGAGACCACAAAATCACAGTGCTCGCGCGTTAGACGCCGTAACCCACGCCCCTCAGCACCCATCACTAACGCCATGGAACCGGTCATATCTGCTTCGTAGAGCGGCTTATCGCCGCGTTCATCCGCGCCAACTAGCCACACGCCCTGCTCTTTCAGCATACGCAGTGTGCGCGCCAAATTGGTCACCTGTATAAAAGGTATCGATTCCGCCGCCCCGCTGGCCACTTTACACACCACTGGTGTCAACCCAACCGCACGATCTTTCGGCGCAACCACCAACTGCACACCCGCAGCATCAGCGGTACGCAAGCAAGCACCCAGGTTATGCGGGTCCTGCACTCCGTCGAGCACCAGAATAAAAATGGGCTGCTCAGCCGACGATAACAGTTCTTCAATGTCTTTTTCATGCCATTGCTTAACTTTACTGCGAATCAGTACCACGCCTTGATGCTGTAAACCCGCTGATTGCTGATCGAGCTCCTGACGTGATTTTTCGATAATCGTCACACCACGTTCATTCGCTTGTTCGCTGATGCCCGCCAACCGTTTACCATTTGCTGCACCCGCTAACATCCACAACGCATCAACCGGTAGATTTTTTTTCTGTAATGCCGCAGCCACCGCATGAAGACCAAAAATTGCCTCTGTATTTTCAGACATAAATGTAGTGCTTATCAATACAAACCATCAACTTTTCTTCTCTCAGCTCTTCTTCTCTGGTGATTTGGATTTTCTGCGTTTTTTAGTTTTCTTTTTACTCGTCTTCTTTTCTGCTTTAGCCGAATCAGAAGATTTGTTTTTCGTATTTGGCTTACCTGATTTAGAGGACTTGCTTGATTTTCCAGCTTTACCCGTCTCATCTTTTTTTTTCATGACAAAATCAATCTTGCGCTCATCCAGATTAACCTGCGCCACGATGACACTAATACCGTCACCTATTCTGTAGGTTTTACCGCTGCGCTCACCCAACATGCGATGTTTGACCGGATCAAAATGATAATAATCATTCTCTAACTCGGTGACATGTAACAAGCCTTCGACATACACCTTGTTAAGTTCTATAAACAAACCAAAGCCCGTCACCGTGGTAATCACGCCATCAAAGCGCTCGCCAACTTTATCGAGCATGTATTCACATTTAAGCCAGTCAACCGCATCGCGTGTCGCTTCATCGGCGCGTCGATCCGTCATTGAAATATGCTCACCCATGCCTTGCATGTCTGCATGCGTATAGAAAAACTCTCCAGGTTTACCACCACGTAGCACATGGCGAATAGCACGATGAACCAACAAATCCGCATAGCGGCGAATGGGCGATGTGAAATGTGCATACTGCGGTAACGCCAAACCAAAGTGCCCACAATTCTCAGGGCTGTATTGCGCCTGACTTAAACTGCGCAATAAAACCGTTTCAATCAAATGGCGATCAGGGCGTTCACTGACTGAAGAAATTAATTGACGATAGTCACCCGCTTGCGGACTGTCTCCACCGGCCAGATGTAAACCCAGCTCGGCCATAAAAGAATGCACGTCTGCCAACTTATCTTTCATCGGTTCTTGATGAACACGAAATACTAACGGCATTTTTTTCTTTTCAAGAAATTCAGCAGCCGCAATATTCGCTGAAATCATAAACTCTTCAATCATCTTGTGCGCATCATTACGCACCACGGGCACAATCTCACTGATCTTGCGTTCTTCGCCAAAAACTATACGTGTTTCGGTGCGATCAAAATCAATCGCGCCACGCTTTTTCCGCGCTACTTTTAAAACCTCATACAGCGCATGCAAATCCTGCAAATGCGGCAGTAAACCTGGATACTCATTTTGAAAATCAGCACTGTCACCGTCAAGCACTGCAGCGACTCGGTCATAGGTTAAACGCGCATGCGAATGCATCACTGCTTCAAAAAATTTCGAATTTTCTATCTCGCCTGCGGCTGAAAAATGCAGTTCACAAACCATGCACAAACGATCCACTTTTGGTTTGAGCGAACACAAACCATTGGACAACACTTCTGGCAACATCGGAATAACATTTTGCGGAAAGTAGACCGAATTGCCGCGCAGCTCGGCTTCGCCATCAAGCGGAGAACCTGGCTGTACATAAGCTGAAACATCCGCTATCGCAACCAGCAATTTCCATCCATCGCCATCGCGCTGACAAAACACAGCATCATCAAAATCGCGTGCATCTTCACCATCAATCGTCACTAACGGTGTATTGCGTAAATCTTCACGACCCTGTTTTGCAACTTCAGGGACTTCTTCGGTGTAAGCTGCAGTTTCTTTTACAACGGCATCCGGCCACTGATGCGGTAGCTCATAATTACGAATCGCAATTTCCATTTCCATGCCCGGCGCCATGTGCTCACCAAGAATTTCCACGATACGACCAACCGCCTGCTTGCGTTGCGTTGGCGGTTCAATGATAGCAGCAACCACAATCTCACCGTCTTTGGCATCATTCGATTCCGCTTCGGGGATAAGAATATCTTGATTGATGCGTTTGTTATCAGACACAACTACACCAATGCCATTTTCAAAAAAATATTTGCCAACGATTTGGTGCGTATTGCGTTCCAATACATCCACTAATGCCCCTTCGCGTCTACCGCGTCGGTCGACACCCATGACCTGCGCAGTGATGCGATCGCCATGAAATAGCGTGCGCATCTGACGGCCGGACAAAAACAAATCATCCCCACCTTCATCCGGCACTAAAAAACCAAAGCCATCGGGATGACCAATAACACGGCCACAAACCAAATCCATTTTGGATGTCAATCCGTAGCCATTACGTCGATTGCGCAACAATTGTCCATCGCGCTCCATAGCGCGTAAGCGTCGGCGCAGCGCCTCGGTATCTTCCTCGCTTTCAATATTAAGATCTGCGCCAATTTGCTTAGCGGTACGCGGACTGCCGCAGTCTTCCAGCAGCTTCATAATAAATTCGCGACTGGCGATAGGGTTTTCATACTTCCCCGCTTCACGCTTGAAATGAGGATCCTGAGATTTTTTTCTTCTAACCATTATCTTTTAAAATTTTACTTCCATAATATAAATGTGAATTGACAAAAACTAACTGTCATTGTAGAGTTCGGCCTTTGCGAAATCGCCTGATTTCGCAGGAAATGATCGCCTTTTACGCTGAGCTTTTCAGCGAGCCAATGACCAATTTGTGGCTATTAAAGTATTCCACGATCAAATGCCGAGGTGGTGAAATTGGTAGACACGCTAGCTTCAGGTGCTAGTGGGGGTAACCCCGTGGAGGTTCAAGTCCTCTCCTCGGCACCACATAACTATTCAACATTTGTTTTTAACACAATGGTACCGCCAACCCTGCAACTGCATTAAACACCAGGGCATTGTAACGCTATAAGGCCCTAGCGACCAGCCAATTACCTATATTCTTAGATTTCATAAAAACTAATACGGAAACCTACGCATCTAGCCTTACCATTCGCGCATAAAAAAACGGTCGCTTTGGCGGCCGTTTTTTATCGGGGGATAAATCACTTGTTAATGAGAGCCACCAGCAGCGGCATACCACCACAACTCATTCGTCAATCTCAACAGACTGCCATTCAATTCCCGACTCCAGGCCACCCTCTATCTCAAGCGCATCCCCTTCTTGAAGCAGGTTGAAAAATGTTGTGCGACCGACAATCTGATTATCAATTTTGAAGTCACTATCAATAAATAAAGACGTATCAATATTCACGCCGAGCACGGTGACTATATCACCAATTCTGGCTTCCAGAGGACCTTGTAATTTCAGATCATTACTCATGTCTTCGAAACTGAGCTTGGTCACAAAAACCACGTTCTGGCCACCAGTGATCACGCGGCCACGTATACTGACATTGTCATTGACTTGAAGATCATCAAATACCGCTCCTTCAAACTCAGTCAGAACATCATTTGTCTGGACAAGCAGTCCATCCATGCCTGACAGTTCCAGCGTGCGCTTCACTGGATCAACAGAACTGATCTGGGATTGCAGTTCGATTTGATCCTTAAACGCCACTTCCTCGGCAATCACCACACCGCCCACTAACTCACCTTCGACTTCGAGGCGAATACCGTTCTGAATCTCAACAACCTGCCCACCATCAAACTCAGTGTTGGCGGTTACCTGTACCGACTGACCATTCAGCGAGAACAAACATGGCGCCATATTACAATTACCGACCACTACACCTTCGATTTCAGCATCATCCGCATCGCTAATACCAAAACCGCCCGCATACCTTTCGACACTGCTGGCTGCCAACTGACCTAGTTGATAGCCGCCTTTGACTTCAACAAAATCATTGATAGCCAGAGCAGATAAATCGGACCAACTAACCGCTAAAGTGCCTATTGTGAAACCGGTACCGGTGAGGTTACTGATATAACCTTTGATTTCAGCGATGCCATCGTCAGGACTAATGATTTCGATATATCTGGCATGCACATCGCCACTGGCATCAATAAAACCACTCGCCTCAACAATGTCCTGCGCAACCAAATTAGCCAACATTCCTAGCTTGCGCCCGAAACGGGTCAGACTATCAACGAATATAGTCTGACCGAGCACGCTCAAGGTGTTGGCATTAACCATTTCAACCGGTCCTTTAATCAGCCGACCATAATGAATCTTATCTGCTCTGCCACTGACGCCATCTACATTAATCTCACCTTCGACAGTAACCACCATGCCCTCGTTCAACACGAAGGGCAACTCGGCATCATCAAACATACCTTCGCTGTTACCATTAATAATGATTTCAGCACTCACTGACTCGAACTTAACGCCATTGACATAGACACTGCCAAACCCAGTGATAGTGCCATTGGAGATGCCACTGCCGCCAATACCGCCACCGGCAATTGTCTGATCACCACCTCCACCACAGGCGACCAGACCAGACAGCGCAATCATTAAACCTGATAGATAAATAATTTTGCGCAAATTCATCTCAATTCTCCTCAGACACATCGTCTTCAAAATAATAAATTGCCAAACCAGCACGCTTACGGCCTATACCCTGCACATCCGGATTGACATCACGATCTTGTTCGGCAAGAACGTCGTTCATCTCTTCCAACAGCAGCTGTGCTTTTTCCCGACTCAACTTACGCAGGGCAGGCAACACCTCAGCAGGCAGGTTGTCATAGGAAACTTTTCTCTGAAACAAAGCGTCGTCTTCGGCGTGATACAAATTGTGATCAATGGTCGCCACCAAATCAGCCACATCCGTGCCGAGAATATGGAGTTTTTCTGCCTCGCTACCAGATGGAATATAAGCACGGGCCACCAACTGCAACATGCCATCATCATGCTGTTCTACCGTCTTGACCCGTACTAGCTCATCCAGCACAGCACGAACCGGCATGTCACCACTATATTTTCTCACCAGATGACTAAAACTGGGTTCATCACCATCAAATGACAGTCGTAGTGGTTGATCATCCTTGCCCTGATAATTCATGTCACGCAGCCAGCCACTGAGAACACGCGCAGCGCGGTTGTATTTGCGTACAGCACTTACATCATCGGGGGCCACCATTTTCTGCACTCTGGACACCTCCTTACGAGACAGACCAGTTAACACAGACACGCGTGACACTGTTTGCTTACGTCCAGGTACATTGAACTCCTTATCCGCAACATCGATATAAACCCATTTGACCAAATCGGAGAAAACACCATAAGAAACTCCGTGACGCAGTAAAAGCCTGACTAACGGACGTAACAAGCGCAAAACTGCTGCTGACAGTGCCTTGTTATTGTATTCACCCATTACAGTTGCCTCATACTGGCATTAGCAGCTTAAATGAAACTGAAAATTCGGGCAGTCGCCGGTGACTGCCCGAATTTGCTCTGCGAGATTCTTGATTGACCGACATATACAATTGATACTTGCTTCATCAGAAGGCACATTGACTACCTGATATCCTAACTGCTTCAGGAATCGTCTCGCTCCAGCCTGGTCGCCTCAAAGCTGCCATCGGCATTGGCATAGCCATGAACCTCGACATAATCACCTGCCAGCAAATGAGTTAGGTTAAACATTAGCTCCGGCATAACACCTTCATCCCGTTCGTCTTTCATCATGGTTTTGTTAGAGACATGAATGGTCATACCATTTGTCAGGGTAATCATACCGGCATTAACGCCGCTAGCGGAAATTTGCTGGATAGTGCCTTCAATTTCCTGATCTGCTGCATCTTCCTGCTTAATTTCAACAGCCAGCAGAGCACCATTAATATCAAAGTACCCTTCAACCTCGACCATAACACCTTTGATGAGACTATTACGGTCCAGACCATCCTCAAACTCGGTGCTACCAGTCACTCTTACCGATTGGCCATTCACACTAAAAGTGTTATCAGCGTAGGCTGTCGTCACAACGCCCTCAACCTCATACTCTTCGTCTCTATCACCCTGGTAGCCTTTAACACCGTCATTTTCCAGTTCAACCTTGCTGGCGATGAGCTGGCCATCCGGGTTCAGACCTTCAATACTCTTCACTTCTACAAAAAATCCCTCACCAAGACCACCAGGAAGATCATCGAGTATGGCGCCGGCAAAATTAACCGTCATGTCGCCCAACATGAATGTATTGCTGGATTCATCCAGATTACTGACTGCTCCCTTGACTTCCATGCCTTCACTGTAACTGATCAGGTATGTTGCCAGATCAGCAGCTTTCACTTCCAACCGGGTCGCATAGATTGTTCCGTTACCTGATGAATGCCCGCTAACTTCCAGAATCTGCCCAGCTGTAACATCGTCCACAGTATTTACACCCGTCACGCGGCTTTCAAATACAGTTTCCGCTTTAACATGTACCGTTTGACCCATGACATTCATGACACCTGTCATTGTTGCCAAATCAACATTGTTACTAAGCACCAGACCCTCGAGATCATCAGTGAATCGAATAGACAGCGCATTACCCGTCTGGGCATTTACATCAACTGAACCTTTGATAGTAACCAGCATGCCAACTTTCAGGTCATTTTCGTTAACCGCCTGACCGTCAACTGTAATACCGGCACTATCCGTTTCAAACTCGACTCCATTCACAAAGACACTGCCAAAACTGCTGATAACGCCGACAGTGGTGCCATTATTTGTCGAAGACAGGCTTGCCCCCCCTCCGCCACAGGCCGTAACAGCCAGCATAACTGCTGCTGGAATAGATAACCTTATGTATTTCATGATAATTCCTCCATCAATTGAGATACCCACAAAAAATATTTTTCAACTAAATAAAAACAAAATCCCTATATTTGGGAATTATTTCCCAAATATAGGGAAATGTCAAGCATTAACCCTACAAAGGGAAAGGCCCCATAATCTATTATGAATATCTGCGTACTGCCTTCTGTTGTGGCGACGACAAGAACATGTCAGGTTTAGTGGATTTTTGGATAATTGGGCACAAAACGCATATGTTTCGATCAAAACACACATACGTCCAATTGATGAATTGAATATTAGAGAACTCGCATCAAAGAGGGTCTAAGAACGTGTACAAGAAGGCGTTTAGTGAAAGTGGAAACGATTATTTATTGCCAGTCGACGGGACGACCAGCTACGTGCAAATAATCAGGCGCCAGATCTTTGATCCAGTATTTTATTGTATTGTTTAAGTAATTAGACAAGTCATCATCGATGATATCAAACATTTCAGAGACAAATTGTTCATCATCACCCATGATTTTATACCGCTATTTGTCCTGAAAACGACACTGTGATGGTGTTATATATCGTTGAAAACGGCTCCTCGGCACCATACATTAAAATCACCGAAAGCCGGATTATACATTGTTTTAAAAAGAATTATTCCCATTAGATTCTTTTACCCGCTAATTTTTCATGAGCCACCCAGGTTACACAACACCTGGCACACCCGCTCACTCATAGTAACAAAATAAAATGTAACCCGGCCACCAAGGACCAACCAGTGCGATATTAAAATACTTAAGATACGGGGGAGCGCCCTGAAAAAACTAGGGTGCCGAAATAACAAGCAAATGTATTAGGGAATATCACGAAGAGTGAAACAAGATTACACCTAACAAAAAGGCCAGCAACTATATTTTCACAGATGATTGACCAGCCAGTCAGGCGTGAATTTAATAAAAAAAGTATTTAAGGTCGTAAACTGATCAAACAGCAGCAACAAACCCACGATTATCAGAAAGCCACCGCTGATTTTCTGCACGATATGAGCATGCTTGTTCCACGAACGTAATTTTCCAGTCGCTCGGGTCAATAACAAAGCTGTCAACAAAAAGGGCACCGCTAATCCGCCTGCATACGCCAGTGTGTACAACACGCCCTGTGCTGGATCGGAAAATGCCATCGTCATGACCGCGCCAAGCAACGGGCCAATGCAGGGTGTCCAACCGGCACCGAATGCCATACCGATCAAGCCTGAACGGGTATAACCCGGTGTCATGCTTTCACCGAGTTGTATTTGCTTAGTCATGTTTAAAAATGGAATATTGACCACACCGAGAGAGTGAAATCCAAACAGCAATACCAGCACCCCACCGACGCGGCTAATGGTGGTACTGTGGCTGATAAAAGCATCGCCCAACAGTGTTGCAGGCAAGCCGAACAGCAATACGAAAACTAATGAAAAGCCGCCAACAAAAAACAGCGAGTGACTGAAAACATGCCAACGATTAACTTCTTCATCTTCGAGCATGCTACCGGAAAGATAACTCAGATAAACCGGCACCAGCGGCATTACACAGGGGGAGAGAAACGATAACATGCCAGCAAAAACCGCCAGCGGCATAGTGACGCTTGAAGCATCCATCAGTTGTTAAGCATCTTCAAATGGATTACGCAAAACAATTGTTTCAGAACGATCAGGGCCCGTAGAGACAATATCGATCGGCGTCTCAACCACCTCTTCAATGCGCTTCAAATAATTACGCGCATTTTCTGGCAGCTCATGGTAATTTTGAACACCAAAAGTGGACTCTTTCCAGCCAGGAAAATCTTCATAGATAGGTTTGCAGTTGGCAAATGCTTCTGCGCCGTTTGGTGGTGTCGCGCGCGTTTCACCATCACATTCATAACCCACACACATGCGAATAGTATCCAACCCATCGAGCACGTCCAGCTTGGTCAGACACAAACCTGAAATACTATTGAGCTGATTGGCACGCCTTAATGCAATGGCATCAAACCAGCCACAACGTCTCGGCCGACCCGTTGTTGACCCAAACTCGTGACCACGCTTGGCGATGAGCTCACCCATGTCATCGTGCAGCTCGGTTGGAAACGGCCCAGATCCAACGCGGGTGGTATACGCCTTGGTGATACCCAACACATAATCAAAGGTCAACAGACCCATGCCGCTGCCTGCGGACGCGCCACCCGCGATTGTATTCGATGATGTAACGAAGGGATAGGTACCGTGATCAATGTCCAGCAACGTACCCTGCGCACCTTCAAACAACATGCTCTTGCCACTGCGATGGTTCTGGTAAACCACCTCAGGAATGTCTGCAACCAGTGGTCGCAAAACATCCTGCATGGTCATTACGTCATCCAGCATCTGTTGAAAATCTAGCGTATCGGTCTTGTAATAATGCTGTAATACGAAATTATGATAGTCCAGCATTTCACCCAATTTAGCGGCAAAACGCTCGCGGTGAAACAGATCATCAAGCCGTACACCCCGACGCGCAACTTTATCTTCATAGGCGGGCCCAATACCACGCCCGGTAGTACCAATAGCAGCATTGCCTCTGGCGCGTTCACGAGCCTGATCAAGCGCAACATGGCAAGGCAAAATCAAAGGGCAAGCACCGCTGATGCGCAAGCGTTCGCGCACAGGTACATCGCGCTGCTCAAGCATTTCCATTTCTTCCAGCAACGCACTCGGTGACAGCACCACGCCATTACCAATCAAACATTGAACGTTGTCTCGTAAAATTCCTGAGGGAATCAAGTGAAGAACAGTTTTTTCACCGTCGATGACCAGTGTGTGCCCTGCATTATGTCCACCCTGAAAACGCACTACCGCAGAGGCGCGCTCAGTCAGCAAATCAACAATCTTACCTTTACCTTCATCGCCCCATTGCGTGCCGATGACAATTACCTGTTTACCCATATATTTATTACCGCTTACTTGTGACTACCAAAAACGCTTAACAACTCGAGTAGCGCTCATTTCATAATTAAATATCAACAACAACCCAGCTGCCATCCTGTTTCTCAATTTGACGATTGCAACCCAGGGCTACCATACCACCCTGCTGTCCGGGTAGCTCATTAATAACACGCTCACCCTGCTCGCGTAACTTCTGGATAAAACCCTGCAACCTTTCACACTCTGAACTCGGTGCATGAATCGCTCTCGGGTTAGCACCTGCCACTTCCGCACTTAATGTCATGAGCGTTTTTAAATCAGCACTGAATCCCGTTGCTGGACGCGCCCGCCCGAACAAACGACCAACCTCATCGTAGCGTCCTCCGCGCGCAATTTCCTGTCCGAACCCAGGTACAAACGCAGCGAAGACCAAGCCTGACTGGTAACGATAACCCCGTAGCTCGGCCAGATCAAAATGCAAAGGCACACCGTTCATACGTGAAGTTGCCATTCGAGCAATTTTTCGCAGACTCTCCAGAGCCGCTTGCACTTCCGCGCCTGACTTGGCCAAACAACTTTCTGCCTCATCGAGCATCTCGATACCACCGCTTAACTCGACCAGACTCACCAACATGGCGCGTGCGCTAGAATCAATATTCAGCGTCGATAAATAGCTTTCAATTTCAGGTTTTGCTTTACGTTGCAGCGCATCGAACAAAACAGCTTCCTGCTCTTCACTAAGCTGGGCTAACTTTGACAGGCTACGAAAAATGCCGACATGACCAAGGTCTATATGAAAATTATCAATGTTCGTGATGCGCAATGCCGCCACCATCAACTGCAACATTTCACTGTCACTTTCCAGTCCGGCATGACCATACAACTCCGCCCCCAACTGCAAAGGCGTGCGCGAACTGGCAAAACCTTCCTGACGGGTATGTAACACTGTATCGAGATAACAAAGACGAACCGGACTATCCAGCTTGAGTCGGTGAGCATCAATACGTGCTACCTGCGGCGTCATATCGGCACGCACACCCATCAAACGTCCGGTGGACTGATCAATCAGTTTAAAAGTTTCAAGCTCTAGATCATTTCCAACACCAACTAATAGCGACTCAAGATATTCCATCAAAGGTGGAATGACGAGGTCATAACCCCAGCTGCTGAACAGATCCAACAGATCGCGGCGCAGACGCTCCAGCTGGATCGCTTGAGGTGGCAGAAATTCATCTACCCCTTCTGGCAATAACCAGCGATTGCTCACATTAAGGCGGGAATCGGTCATGGTATTTATTTGATTTTTCGAACTACAGTTCAGCTTGACTCGATAAAACAGACAGGCGGCTATTTTATCAGATAAATCAGAACAACGCCCACACACATGCTAGCAAAACCGCCCAGGCGCAGACTACTGTCTTCCATCTGCGCCATTTTATGCATCGTTGCGCGCATCATTGCAGGGCTGAGAAATGGAATTATGCCTTCGATGACCAGCACCAAAGCCACTGCCACCATTATCTCCTGCCACATTTTTCAGCAAACGCCCCGCAGATCTAAAACATTCAACTATTTTTTACGGATACCGTTTTTATCGGAAAAGTACCTGAAAAAATCAGCATCCGGCTGCACAAGCATAATATCGCTCTTCTGACGAAAAGCATTGCTATAGGCATTAATACTACGGTAGAACGAATAGAATTCAGCATCCTTACTATAGGCTTTAGCATAGATTTCTGCTGCTTTACCATCGCCTTCACCACGAGTCTGCTCAGCTTCACTGTATGCTTCAGCAAGAAGAATAGTCCTTTGTCGATCAGCATCAGCAGTTATGCGCTCTGCCTCTTCAGCACCTTTAGCGCGTTTGTCTTTAGCTTCTCTGGCACGCTCTGCTTCCATTCGCAAATAGACATTTTCACTAATATCTTCAGGCAAATCTATGCGTTTAATGCGGACATCAATAACAGCAATACCAAGTTCATCGGCAACCTTGTTTGCATTCACATTAATGATATCCATGACCTCTTTACGCTCTCCAGAGACCACCTCTTGAATACTGCGCTTACCAAACTCTCCTCGCAAACTGTCCTTAACAACCTGAGCTAAACGCTGATTGGCACGCCTTTCATCTCCACCCATGGCGGTATAGTAGCTAGAAATACTCTTGATACGCCATTTAACGAATGAGTCAACAATGACGTTTTTCTTCTCTGCAGTCAGATAGAGTTCAGGCGCAGAATCCAGCGTCATGATACGGCCATCATATTTACGCACGTTATTGATAAATGGAACTTTAAAATGCAACCCTGGCGTAAAATCAGTCTGGATAATTTCACCCAAACGAAACTTAATGACACGCTCCCATTCTTTGACTACAAACAATGAGTTAAATAATAGAATCAACCCGACGATCAGAACGATCAACGCGGTTGCTTTTTTCCCTTGATCCATCATCGTATCTCCCTGTTACGAACAGCTTCACGGAGACGCTGCCCCGATGAGCTACTCGGCGATGAGCTCGATCGTCGCGTATTACTTTGCGTTATACCCGATTGAGGCAAAAGCGATGTCGATGGCGCTACACCAGAACCTGATTGCTGCATTAATTTATCCAGAGGCAGATATAACAGATTGCCGCTGCCATCAACGTCCATAAAGACCTTGGTGCTGTTAGACATTACGTTCTCAATAGAATCGATATATAGACGCTCCCTGGTAACCTCAGGAGCCTTTTTATACTCTGCAAGCACATTTAAAAAGCGACTGACCTCACCTTCTGCTCGAGCAACCACTTGCGCTTTATAAGCACTGGCCTCTTCAAGCAAACGTGCCGACGCACCGCGTGCCTTAGGCAAAATATCATTGGCATAAGCCTCACCTTCATTTTTCAAGCGATCCTGATCCTGACCGGCCTTAATCGCATCATTAAATGCGCCCTGCACCTGCTCAGGAGGCTGAGCATTCTGCATATTGACGCTGGTAATCTGTAAACCCGACTTGTAACGATCTATAATCCCCTGAACCAAGCCCTCAACGCTCTGTGAAACTTCAGTTCGACCTTCCTTTAAAGCAAAATCCATCGTACTTTTTCCTATCACTTCACGAACAGCACTTTCAGTCGCTTGTCTGACAAGAATATCCGCTTGCTTGAATTCCGTATCTGCATTTTGTATCTGAAAAAGATAATCCTTGGCATCTTTAATTTTATACTGAACAGCAAAATTTATATCGATGATATTTTCATCCTGCGTCAACATGAGTGATTCACGTGGTACTGGCTGATTGCGCTGTCCCGTCGCATCGCTACGATAGCCAATTTGAACATTTTGAATCTGCTCAACGTTAAACACTTTTACCTGTTCAATCGGCACGGGAATATGCCAACGCAAACCTGCCTCAGTTGTCGTCAGGTATTGTCCCAAACGCAATACTACACCGCGATTTCCCTGCTCAATAATATAGAAACCGGAAAGCCCCCAAACAATGAGCGCAATAATCACGATCAAACCTATTCCGCGGCCTGTGTTAACCGGCAGGCTTGCCCCAGACCCACTGCCACCGCCCTTGCCACCACCAAATATTCCTGATAATTTTTCCTGTAACTTGCGCACAACCTCGTCAAGATCTGGCGGACCCTGGCCATCACCCTTCGTACCCCAGGGATCTTTACCATTTGATCCACCTGGTTCATTCCAGGCCATTTCCACTTTATTTTTGTTCATTTCTTTTTCCATTTTCATTACATTTTTCAGAAAAATTGGCGCTTTTAATCACCGCTCTGCTTTCTATTTTCAGACACTGGAACTACGTAACACCAGATCTTGTATAATTCTATATTACGGCCTTTTTATTTAGTAAGCCAAACCGTGGGATTTTAGGGCGCAACGTTTAATATCACAAGCTGAATCGATGATTTTCACTAACATTTTGCAAAAAATCATCCCATTTACAACTCAACATGCAACTATCACAAAAAACAGCCATCCTGTTTTTTCAAATAACCCAACAAACCCGGCCTCACAGTCACATCAACTAACCACTCACCTTCATCATTAACAGCTTCATGGGTAATGACATTCCATTCAAAAAGTCTGGCGCGCAAGCGTGCCGCACTTGGCAACAAACGAATCGTTTTTGTTTGTCCAACAGCCACATCATCGTTCGCCGCAGCCATTGATAAACCTGAATGTGCGTCATGGTCTGCAACATCACCCTCCAACAAGCGTTCTGTTATCACTTGCTCAAGCAGCGCCAAACCATCACCCTCTTGCGCAGACAACCAAACCCGTATCGCCTGACCTGTTTCTGCATCGCGATCAATGCGTGCCTCAGCACCCTCTAGCAGATCAATTTTATTATAGACATGAAGCTGCGGAATATTTTCCGCGCCAATCTCATTTAATACCTCATTCACCTGCTCGATGCACTCAAGGCGATTTTCATCGTGCGCATCAATCACATGAATTAGCAAGTCCGCCTCAACCGTTTCTTCCAACGTGGCGCGAAACGCCGCCACTAAACTATGTGGCAAGTGACTAACAAAACCAACCGTATCAGCGAGAATAACCGGCCTTAATACCGGCAACTCAATGCGCCGCAGCGTCAAATCCAATGTCGCAAACAATTGATCAGCCGCGAAAACGTCTGCGCCCGTCAGGCGGTTAAACAGCGTCGACTTACCAGTATTGGTATACCCCACCAACGAAATAGTATGAACACTGGATTTACGCCGCGATTTTCTACGCAAATCACGCTGCTTACAAACTTTATCTAACTGGCGATTAAGCCGCTTTATGCGCGCACTCACCAAGCGTCGATCCGTTTCCAGCTGTGTTTCACCCGGACCACGCAAACCAATGCCGCCTTTCTGTCGCTCTAGATGCGTCCAACCGCGTACTAACCGCGTCGATAAATGCCGCAACTGAGCCAACTCAACCTGCAACTTTCCCTCATAGGACTGTGCGCGCTGAGCAAAAATATCGAGAATCAATCCACTGCGATCCAATACTCGACATTGTACTAACTGCTCAAGATTTCGTTCTTGCGAGGGAGACAGAGAAAAGTTAACAATTACCAAATCGGCGCACTCAGACTCGACCGTACAACGCAATTCTTCAGCTTTGCCCTTGCCTATAAAATATTTTGGATCTGGCCGATCGCGCTTGGACTCAAGAATATTGACCGTGGTTACGCCGGCGGATCTTGAAAGCTCACAAAATTCTGCCAGATTCTCGTCTTTTCCCTGCTCATAAAAGTGGATATGAACAAGAACTGCTTTTGTTCCTACATTGTGGCGGTCAAACAATCGCTACATACCCGAATAATGATTCCCGCTTACTCATTTCCCGGCGAAGGAAGATCCTCAGTCGTCGGCATTTTAATATTCCGAGCAGGAACAATGGTTGAAATTGCATGTTTATAAACCATCTGACTTATGGAATTCTTAAGTAAAACAACAAATTGGTCAAATGACTCGACTTGTCCTTGTAACTTGATACCGTTGACCAAATAGATTGAAACCGGAACACGCTCCTTGCGTAACGCGTTCAAAAAAGGGTCTTGTAACGTTTGCCCCTTAGCCATCATTATTCTCCTGGGTTAGCCCTTATGATATTTATTTTTATAATTATCAATTGGTTACCTATATTTAGTTATTATTTGCAACCTAATTGCTACTGCAAAGACCGTCTCTCTATACTATTTGGACACTTTTAAGGCTTTTCAAGACCCTTTCTAACACTTTTTCATCTGTCGCATCAAACCATTCCGCCTGTTTTTCGACGCGCAACCACGTCAGCTGGCGCTTGGCAAGCTGACGTGTAGCAGTTACACCTTTTTCTACCGCTGCTTCGTAGCTCTGCTCACCCGCTAAAAATTCCCAAATTTGGCGATAGCCCACCGCTCGCATAGATGGCAGGCTTAAATTAAGCTCCGGCTGTGAAAAAAAATTTTCCACCTCCGCTACAAATCCCTGTTCCAGCATTTGCTGAAACCGCGTGTTTATCCTTTTATGAAGTACAGCGCGATCATCCGGCGCAAGAATCAATTTAATAATGGAATACGGTAACTGAGCATTTTTTTGTTCTTTATAGTGCTCAGACATCGCTATGCCGGTAATCTGAAAAACCTCCAGAGCACGTTGAATACGTTGCGTATCATTAGGATGAACCCGACTCGCCGTTTCTGCATCAACTTTCTGCAGACACTCATGCATAGCCTGCCAACCCAAGCGCTGAGCCTGCGCGTCAATCTCATCTCTGATTTCAGGATTTGCTGAAGGCAACTGCGACAATCCCTTTTGTAGCGCGTTGAAATACAACATCGTACCGCCAGTCAACAGCGGCGTATGGCCCGATTCGATAATCTGTTCTATTTCTTTCAGCGCATCAGCACGAAATTGTGCCGCTGAGTAAGCATCAAGTGGATCGCAAATATCAATTAAGCGGTGAGGTGCTTGAGTCAGGACGTCTAGACTGGGTTTTGCTGTGCCGATATCCATACCACGATAAACCATCGCAGAATCAACGCTAATAATTTGGCAAGCAAAACGCTTTACAAGCTCTACAGCAACATCGGTTTTACCCGACGCGGTAGGCCCCATTAAAAAAATGAGCGTAGGTTTTCGGGTCGTCATCACAGTTTGCCAACAACATGAGGGAATTTAAGCTGCGTAAAAATTCAAAGGATTTCAACGCAAAGTAGACAGCAATTTTATTTTAGTTATTTTCACCCTCATTATGGCCGTCAGCATCTTCTCTAGCCCCTTGAATTCTAACAAAGCTTTCTAGCAACGTAGTTGCTTCTTCCTGGGTTTTAAAAGGCCCCTGCGTTTTACCAACATTCAGTTCGACATACCAACCTGTTTTATCTGGCGAGAGAACGTTGGATGCAAAAAATACCCGTTCTTTTTTGTGCTGCTCAGTCATTATATTTAACTTCTCACTAAACACTCATTTAGATTCAATTCTATTACGCCATTAGAACAGAGATAATTTCAAATTAACAGCGCCTACCAATTACGCCGGTACGAATTTTTACGCGAAAATTTAATCGCATAAACAGTAACAACTGCCCATACCCAATTAAAAAATACCACAAAAATAGGCGTATACACTCCCAAATCTAGCCCAGCCATTCCCTTCCCAGCTTTCAATGGGAAAACAACAAACAACTGAACAGCTGAGGGTAATAAACTCAAAAGAGACGCTTTCAATATCAACCGCTTTTTTAAAAGAGGCACAAGAAAAACCAACCCCCAAATACCACCCCAAACAATTCTTGGGTAAAGCCAAGCAGCAGACAACGAAGGTGCAATAGAAACATTCAACAAAGCCATTATTCCATTATCACCAAACCACCACACTGCCAAACTATTTGCTAAGCCACCTAAACAGCCTGCGGAAAATACGACCAATAGTTTATTCATAACAACCCCAAACAAGCACATCCATTCATCTATATCAGACTAAACTAAAAACCATTATTATTTTAAAAATTTTACACAGATTTTTTATTAAATTGAGTAAGCATTCTATCAAGATTGTCCGCAAACGTTTTACGATCATTTTGATTTAGCGCAGGCGGACCACCTGTATTAACCCCGCTCGAACGCAGTGAATCCATAAAGTCACGCATGTTCAAGCGAATCTTAATATTCTCTGTAGTGTATAATTCACCACGCGGATTTAATGCCCGAGCACCTTTTTCAATCACTTCAGCAGCCAATGGAATATCAGCAGTAATAACCAAGTCGTCTGCAGACACCCTTTTAACAATTTCATTATCTGCTACATCAAAGCCAGGTGGAACTTGAAGCATTTTAATATAACGTGAGGCAGGAATACGTAACGCTTGATTGGCAACCAAAGTCGTATGCACATGAACACGGTCAGCCGCTTTAAATAAAATTTCCTTAATCACGACAGGACAAGCATCCGCGTCTACCCATATTTTCATTTCACACCGCTTTATTTAGAATTTTTAGCATCTAAGCATGTATAACACTAAACTGCAGCTTTTTTTGATGGGAATTTAAAATAAATTAATATGAATTAATTTTATCTGAAATCAGTACATCAAACTAGGCGCCAGCTAAAAACCCACTAGAAAAATCACCCTCGCACCAAACATTATCTACGCATCAACAGCAAAAGGCGTCAAACCAACAGTGGGGCGAGACTCAGCTTTCCTTCAAGAAACATTCAAAGCCTTGTTAAGAATTAACTGGGCGTTATACTCTACCAACATTAGTTTTTTTAGGGCTGTTACATTGCTAGACTTTGAGTTTCGCCTGATCGACTCGATCACAGAAATAGATCCTGAAGATTATTCCCGATTAATAAACACTGACAACCCATTTGTTCAATTCGATTTCTTTAAAACACTTGAAGACTCTGCTGCGATAGGCCATCACAGCGGGTGGATTACACAACATCTTATTGTGCTGCATAACAACAAGCTAATCGCTTTCTTACCACTCTTTATTAGAACCAACAGCTATGGCGAATATGTTTTTGACTTTGAATGGGCAAAAGCCTATCACTCCTACGGCCTGAATTATTACCCTAAACTGACCACAGCAATACCGTTCACACCCAGCGCTGGACAACGAATATTTTACGACCCTGCTTATAAAAATAATGAATTATTTAACGCCATATACTTACAGATAAAACATATCACACAGAAAAACCAATATTCCTCGTGGCATTTATTGTTTCCAAGAAAATCAGAACATGAAGAACTTAATGATAAAACACTTCTAAAGAGATTAGGCGTTCAGTTTCATTGGTTCAATCACGACTATAAAAACTTTGATGATTTTTTATGCCGCTTAACGCACAAAAGAAGAAAAAACATCAAGCGCGAACGTAAACAAGTTTATTCACAAGGGCTCACTTTATCGAATATTGAAGGAAAGGATGTTAGCCCAGCCCTCTGGAAAGAGTTTTATCTCTTCTATCAATTAACCTACGCAAAGAAAAGCGGCCACTCAGGCTATTTACCTGCTGATTTTTTCACATTAATCGGGCAAAGAATGCCAGAAAAAATTGTCATGATTACCGTTAAATCCAACCAAAAAGTCGTCGCAGCCGCTTTGTGCTTCAAAGATAACAACACACTCTATGGTCGTTATTGGGGCTGCCGTCAAGAATTCGAATATTTGCATTTTGAAACCTGTTACTACCAAGGCATTGAATATTGCATTCAACATAAATTGAAAAAATTCGATGCTGGCGCGCAAGGGGGACATAAAGTACAACGTGGATTCGAACCTGTTTACACTTATTCAAATCACTGGATAAAGGACAAACCCTTTAGAGAAGCCATCAATAACTTCTTAGTAGAAGAACAACAATACACAAAAAGCTATTTCCAGCATATCACTGAAAAAACACCTTTCAAGGCCATATAACCGGCGCGATCACTTCATGCCCGCTATTCAGTCATTTTTGACAAAATCAAACATCTGCATATACCCAGCGCGACCAATGGTTTTAGTGCTAATCATTGAGCATCCTTTAGAGAAATAGCCTTCATAGTCATGCAATATATCACCTGATGCTTGGGAGAAAAAAAACACCAGTGGGGTGAAAATATTTTTTTCGACCGGGATTGCATGATCAATAATTCTTAGATGCCCGCCTGTTTTGAGAACACGCATTATTTCAACCACTGCCTCGTCTATATTTGGTACATGCACAAGCGAACCCGATGCAATGATCAAGTCGAATTCACCGTCGTCAAAAGGCATTTCATTTGCGGTGCTTAGCACCAGTTGCTGCGAATGAAAATGGTATTTCTCCTGGGCTTTTTTTAACATGCCTTGAGAAGGGTCAATTCCTGTGATATTAAATCCCTTCCGATTAGCAATGTTCATTAAATAACCTGTACCGCAACCGACATCTAAGGTTTTACACGGCTCTAGACTATCTAATGCGTGCTTAGAAAGTTTTGCTTTCCAACCCGATAATCGCGTTACCATCTCATATGAAAAGGCGGCGTATTTAGAATACACAGCACCATCCCAGTGAGGTAGCAGCGATTTTTTTGATTGATGTTTATTCATAACCGATCATTATAAGTAGTTATTTAATGCCATAAGGCCTAAAGCAATTATTGATGCAGCAATCGATAACCTTAGATAATAAATAATTTTATTTGGTATTTTAGTCAAACCCATTTTGACTGTTTTTGTGAAACCTGAGTACCAAAGAGCATCACCGGCAACAATACCGATAAGAACATATATTGCATTATTGCTATCAAGGTTTGTAATACCAAACTCATTAATATTGTTGGCCACCATTAACCAAAACATTATAAAGACCGGGTTTGAACCACAAATAAAAGCACCCACCGCAAAGTCCTTAATACACGACCCGCGGCTACCAGGTGTACTTGGAGTATCATTGGCGTTATTGTCATTACGGGAATAGAGGTTTTTACACTCTAGCGCACCAATAACGATGAGCCCTAAACCACCGATAACACCAAGCCAGCGCTCAGATTCCGTGCCCTGAAAATAGCTGGAATATCCTTTAAATGCTAGCTGGGCATAAACGAGGTCAACAATAATAATGCCTAATACATAGGCTATTATGTTTCTTGTCTTTTTTGAGGGGGGCGCCAGCGCAGACACTATCCAGAGATTTGCTGGACCTACAGGTGCTGACGAAAGAATTCCGCTGACGCCCCCAGCAAACAACAAAAATAATAATGACTCAACGAAGCTGATTGTTATCGGCATTGTTATTTAAGTTTGCGCCCATATCGACCATGTTTCCCACTTGATGTGTTGGCTTAATAGGCGAAATCATGCAGCAGGTAGAGCCCAGCTCAAATGAGGCTATCTTTTCTCCCACAGCAACATGTGAAGATGAAATCATACCCTGCGCCAACTTTATCGAAGCAACAAGCGGGCCACCAACAATGGATAACATCCAGGTACGGCCAGCACTGTCACAAATGTCAACATTTACACGTTCATTCGTAAGCGCAGGCAACGAAGGCCAATGTTTATAAGCCCAAGGCCTGAGCAATAATAACTTACCCGGAATGTGTTCAATGCGTGAAACCGTCCCTGAAACGGGGGCATGAATATGATGGTAATTATTATTGTGTAAAAATATGTTTGTGAAATAATACTCGCCTTCTATTTGAGCTTTATCTCGGCCAAAAATAGTTGAGATATGACGAACCTCGCCTTTCACCTTGACTAATGGTGTATCCTCTACTTCACACGCTTCACAAAGATAACCTTCAGCCGGCCACACATAGTCTGATGCTAGATCAGGTTGGTTTAAAAGATTGCGTGTAAAATAATCCTGGAAGGTTTTAAACTTTTCGCCATTACTACCAGGCTTATACTTTTTATAATGGTGTCTGTCCCCATACTGCCAAAGGCAATAAACGGGAATCAAAAAACGGGAAATTCGCCAGTTATAGCAGTAGGAAACGATCGCTGAAAGCGTAAGCTGAATGGGGCCAGAAAAGAATCGACTCCAAATATTCAGTGAAATGAATCCAGCAATAATCGAAATCAATGTCCCAGGAGTATGCTCTCTAGCCTGATACTCATTCATTATTTTTTCTTCCGTGATTTTCTATGACCTGTAAACCACCTAATCGACAACTGCGATTATTTCTAAATACTTTTTCATATAATTTTTCGTATAAGCTTGGTATTTTTATCATTTTTTCCAAGAAGTTTCGACGATTCACACACAAACCTTAGCTTGCCACTTGTTGTACAACCATTAGCGAGCGATGGCAGCTATATATGCCCTCCCAAATAGATAATTTAGAGTGCACACCCTAGAAATAACTTTAAAACATAGAACCCATCTATTCTGAACTAAACAAAGGAACGTAACTCATTGATATTTATGGCGGAGAGGCAGGGATTCGAACCCTGGGAACCTTTCGGTTCAACGGTTTTCAAGACCGCCGCTTTCGACCACTCAGCCACCTCTCCTAGTGAGGGCACGATTCTACATGAAAAATTGAATTTATCCAGCCCATGCCGATAAATCATTAGAATTCATCAATTAATTGTATTTTTAACAACTATTGAAAGAGAACTTGAATTATTAGGAAGCTACCCCTATATTCCTTCTATCATTAGAACAATACGAGGTTATTTAGATCTATGAACCACTACTCACCACAAATTGCACGCAGCTCGGCTTCAACACTTGAAACCAACAAGGTACTTAGAAATACCTATGCACTGCTGTCTGTCACCATGGTATTCAGCGCCGTTATGGCCGGGGTCTCCATGGTCGCGCAAATGGGCACTATGGCGCATCTGATATCATTTGTCGGGTCAATTGTTTTGATATGGTTTGTTCTACCACGCACCGCTAACTCAGTTGCAGGCATCGGTGTTGTTTTCGGCATCACCGGTTTACTCGGTTTTGGTCTTGGCCCCATTCTCAATTCATATCTGGCAATGTCCAATGGTGGCCAAATCGTCATGACGGCATTAGGCGGCACCGGCATTATCTTTTTAGGCCTGTCTGCTTACGCATTAACCACCAAAAAAGATTTTAGCTTTCTCGGCGGCATGTTATTCGCTGGCTTTTTGGTTATTTTGCTTGGCGCTATCGTTAACATTTTCTTGGCTATACCTGCTGTTTCACTTGCCATTTCAGCAGCAGTAATCATGATAATGAGTGGTTTTATCCTTTATGATACAAGCCGCATTATTCACGGCGGTGAAACCAACTATATTCTAGCCACAGTTTCAATGTATTTGAGCATCTACAATATTTTTGTCAGCCTGCTACATATCCTTCGCGCTTTCGGTGGCGACGATTAAAAACAGCGACAAATAAACTTTAAAACCCCGGTTTTCCGGGGTTTTTTATTGGAGAGTATGTATGGAAACCTGGATGAAAATCTCTTACGCATTGTTATTAGGAATGATGCTGGTATTCCTATGGCCGCGCGCTAAAGCGATGATGAAAAATAGCCCCAAGGCATCCAGCGGTGACTGGCGAAGTGTTATCATTGCATTACTCGGTGTATTTCTGTTTATCCTGCTGCTCATACAGATGGTTCGGTAAACGTCACACCTTATTCAAGCGACCAATAAAATATGAACCAACACCCCTTTGCCCAATACGTGCGCATCCTTGGTCGCGGTAAAAAAGGTGCTCGCTCGCTCACACAGGAAGAAGCCTATGCAGCGATGCGTATGATTTTGAACGACGAGGTTGACCGCGTTCAGCTCGGTGCCTTTCTGATGTTATTACGCGTCAAAGAAGAATCTCCAGATGAGCTGGCCGGTTTTGTCGCCGCTGCACGTGGTTTGCTGACATTACCTGAAGAAAATTTTGATACGCTGGTGGACTGGCCAAGCTATGCAGGCAAACGTCGCCAACTTCCCTGGTACATCCTCGCTGCACTACTGCTAGCGCAAAACGATATCCCGATCATGATGCACGGAACACAGGGTAACAAAGATGATCGTATCTATGCCGTCGATGCCTTAAACGCGCTAGGCATTCCGGTAAGTCATTCCCTCAAACAGGCCGCCTACCATATTTGTACACACAATTTTGCTTACGCATCGCTAGATGACTTCTGCCCGAAACTAAAAGAGATACTCAATCTACGTCAGCTATTTGGTCTGCGCTCCCCCATCAACACCCTGTTACGGCTACTGAATCCCCAGCATGCGCCTTATATGATGCAAAGCACTTTCCATCCCGGTTATCGCCAGGTTCACCAACGTGCAGCGCTAATGCTGGGACAACCCAACATGGCTGTAATTAAAGGTGAAGGCGGTGAAGCTGAACGTGACCCCAATACTGACTGCCAGATTTTTTACGTACACGAAGCCAATACTTCCACCGAAGAATGGCCCGCAATATTTGGCGGAAAACGACATTTGAAAGATAAAACCATGGACGTTCATCGCCTCAAAGCCATGTGGAACGACGAGATACAAGACAAATATGGTTTCGCTGCCATCACCGGGACCGTTGCCATCGTATTAAAAATGACAGGTAACGCGAAGAACCGAAATCAAGCAGAAAAAATGGCTGAGGACATGTGGAAAAACCGCCCCGGTTCGTACTACCCCTAACCAAGACTATTTATATTTACACTTAACTACTGCGATGATGCGTCAGGATGAAACCAAGCCAAACGTTGCTGTAATTTAACTACATCGCCAACAATAATCAGTGTTTGTTTCTTCTCTCCGGATGCCTGCGCTACCGCCGCAATAGTCTCCAGGTTACCCGTCATTACACGCTGATGCTGCGTTGTTCCTTGCTGAACCAGCGCAACTGGCGTGCTCGCATCAAGTCCATGAGATATCAGCTCTCGAGACAACACTTCAACACCGTACAAACCCATATAGATAACCAATGTCTGGCGTGGTTGCACTAGATGTTCCCAGTCAAGGTTTACCGTTCCATCCTGAAGATGACCCGTTACAAAAACAACTGACTGCGCATAGTCGCGATGCGTTAGTGGTATACCCGCATAACTCGCACAACCCGATGCAGCTGTTATGCCCGGCACAACCTGAAATGCAATGCCGTGCTGCGCAAGCACTTCAATTTCTTCTCCACCACGACCAAAAATAAAAGGATCCCCGCCTTTTAACCGAACAACTTTCTTACCTTCTTTAGCCAGCGTAACCATCATTTTACTGATTTCTTCCTGTCGCAACGCATGAAAGTCACGTTTCTTTCCGACGTAAATTCGTTCCGCATCACGACGAGTCAGATCAACAATCTCCTCAGGGACTAATCTGTCAAACAACACAACATCTGCTTTTTGCATCAAACGCAACGCTCTGAAGGTCAGAAGATCCGGATCGCCCGGACCCGCGCCAACCAAATAAACCTCGCCCATTGTTGCTTCAGATGTCTGCGGCGCATCAATGCTAGATTGAATCGTATGCTCAGCTTCAGCTTCCTTGCCAGAAAATACCATCTCCACCACTGGGCCTTGCAGAATTTTTTCCCAAAAATGTCGGCGTTCCGGCATCGAAGAAAACCGCTTTCGTACCTGTTCACGGAAACCTGCCAGCAATGTCGCAAGGCGCCCATAACTTGCAGGAATTAATGTCTCCAAGCGCGCACGCAATAACCTCGCTAATACTGGCGATGCGCCGCAAGTTGATACCGCAACAATAACCGGCGATCGATCAACAATAGAAGGGAAAATAAATGTACAAAGGTCTGGCTGATCGACAACGTTAACAGGAATATTTTTCTGGCTGGCCAAATCATGAACGCATTTGTTCACACGCTGATCGTTGCTTGCAGCAACCACTAAAGAAATATTTTCTAAATGCTCATCTGAAAATTCGACTTGCTGTGTCGATATATCACCCGCCTCACTGAGACGTTGCAACGCAGAACTCATCTCTGGAGCAACTACCGTTACTTTTCCCGATGCTCGTAATAATAAATTAACCTTGCGTGAAGCAACATCGCCGCCACCCACTACAAGACAGTTTCGTCCAGCTATTTTTAAAAATACCGGTAAAAATTCCATGAGCTATTTAAGCGCCCACTTAAGAAGACGCAGGCTTAGCAATAACATCCAGCCCAGCCATATAAGGCTTTAAAACATCAGGAACACGAATACTGCCGTCCGCATTTTGATAATTTTCCATCACAGCAACAAGAGTACGACCGATGGCGAGACCCGAACCGTTGATGGTGTGCAGCAACTCAGGCTTACCCGTCTCAGGATTTCGCCAGCGTGCTTGCATGCGACGTGCTTGAAAATCTCCAAACAAGCTACAAGATGAAATTTCTCGGTATTTTTGTTGGCCCGGCAACCACACTTCCAGATCAATGGTCTTTGTTGCCGAAAAACCAACATCACCTGCACATAAATCAACAACACGATACGGTAAGTTTAATTTTTGTAAAACAGCTTCCGCATGTGCGGTCAATTCTTCCAACGCTTGATAGGAATTTTCAGGATTGACTATTTGCACCATCTCAACTTTCTCAAACTGATGCTGACGAATCATGCCACGTGTATCCTTACCATAAGAACCGGCTTCACTACGAAAACACGGTGTGTGTGCAACATACTTTTGGGGTAATGAAGCAGCATCAAGAATGACATCGCGAACAATGTTCGTAACCGGCACTTCAGCAGTCGGAATTAAATAATAATCTGCATCACCCGACTCACTATTAATAGCAAAAAGATCCTCTGAGAATTTTGGCAGCTGACCTGTGCCACGAAGACTGTCGGCATTCACCAAATAAGGCACATATACCTCTTCGTAACCATGCTCCTTCGCATGCAAATCCAGCATGAACTGAATCAAAGCACGGTGCAAACGCGCCAGTGGACCGCGCATAACTGCAAACCGCGAGCCGCTAATTTTAGCCGCTGTTTCGAAATCAAGCTGTTCTATCTGCTCACCTAAATCAACATGATCCTTTGCCTCAAATTTCGGCATCGCGGGCTCACCCCAAACACGGATCTCTTGATTGTCATTTTCACTTTTCCCATCAGGCACACTTTCATGCAACAGATTAGGAATACCCATCAGTACGGTATTTAACTCAGAACGAATATCAGATAACTTTTCCTCAGCCTGTTTTAAATCGTCACCCAATTTTGAAACAGCCGCTTTCAATGGTTCGATATCTTCACCGGCAGCTTTGGCTTGACCAATTAATTTTGAACGAGAATTTCTTTCCTGCTGCAACGCTTCAGTTTGCACCTGCACGGTTTTGCGTTCGGCTTCAAGACGTTCAAGCAAATCAACGTCAAGCTTAAAACCGCGTCTCAATAATAATGATGCTGTTTTCGTCAGCTCCTGACGAATCAATCTAGGGTCAATCATAACTGTCTATTTCTCGATTTCTAATACACTTAATTGTATCGATTAGCCGATTAATATATCTTTACAAATACATTAGAGCGCATAAAATTTGCGACTAAGTATACTATTAGTGGCAATAGGTTTCGATGGTGAGAACAAAGGATTTTCGGTCTTGAGGCTCAAAAAACTCATTTATCGATGCTTAAGAAATCTCAGGAAGCTCTTTCAGCAGAACCACACGGCCACTTCGGGTTTCTATATACCCATTATCTGCCAATTCTTTCATCACCCGACTGACCATTTCTCTGGATGAGCCCACCATACTAGCAATATCATGATGTGGCATTTTTCGATCCGTCTGCAAAATACCCTCATGCAAGCGAGCTGCATGATTCAACGCATTTACAACTCTCCCATAAACACCCATGAGCGCAAGATTTTTCACCTTGTCTGTCAATACGCGCACTCTTTTTGTCAATGTGGACATCATTTTTAACGCCATGGCTGGGTTACTTAAAAGACATTGATCAAACGATTGTTTACTAATAACGATGAATTCACAGGGTTCTAACGTTTTCACGGAAGCAGAGCGAGGCTGATTGTCCAGCAGAGCTAGCTCACCTAAAAATTCACCCTCAGACTGGACATTAAGGATAACCTCTTTTCCATTATCATCCGTAAGGAAGATTTTTACCGAGCCAGAAACAATTATATAAAGGGAATCCGTAATGTCGCCATCATTGATAATAACCGAATTCTTAGGAAATTTTTTAGCGTGTGAGCTCTCCAGCAGTACAGTAATTTCAGAAATACCTAGCTCATCAAATAACGGAACTGCTTTAAGATATTGTTTTAAATGCACTATAGTCCCTTAGCAATATACCCACAGAATTGTATACAATGCTATATAATATCTCATATTGAAGTTTTATCTGGCACAATTATTATCAATAAATATTTTCACTGCAATACAGTAAAAGCGATTAAAACGAAGCAGCAGGAATCGCAATAGGTATTCTTAAAAAACCCAGCATGCTATCTTCGCACAATTGTCATAACTTAATATGGATATTAATGCTTGTTTGGCATGGTTGTTCCAAAACTCAACATAAAAAAACCGACTTCTAAGCTTGTCATCATATTCAGCAGTGTAGTTTTTTCTAGCTTGCTCGCTATCACACCTTTAATACAAAACATCGAAGAAGATTTTGGGCTAAGCCTGTTATTCCATATGCGTGGTGAGATCAGCGCCCCTAAAAACACCATCATCATTGCAATGGACCGAGCCTCCGCAAAAGATCTTCAGATTCCTGATCAAAGAGATATCTGGCCACGCCAATACCACACCCGCCTTACTCAACAACTTACTGAAGCCGGTGCAAAAGTAATTGTTTTCGATATACTTTTCAAAAAAAATCATTCCAAAATTATCGATTATGATTTTGCACAAGCCATTAAAACTGCAGATAACGTAGTCTTATTTGAATACCTTGACAGAGAGATAGCTGACAGCCAAGCAAGCAATATAATTATCAACAAACAAATTCGACCCATCAAAATTTTAGACCAGTCCGCTGCAGCGACTGCAGCCTTTCCTTTGCCCAAAGTACCCTTTAAGGTAAGCCAATATTGGAAATTCACCCCAAGCACAGGAGGCTCTCCATCTTTACCCTCAGCTGCTTTGCTAATTTACTTGATCGATTATTTACCTACCTTCATCGAGCAACAAAGTCATCTATCGATTGCCACTAACGACAAAATTAGCTTTTCTACTAAAGATATACAAAAAGAATTAACAGGAAAACCAACTAACCCTTTTGCTATTAAAAACAACTCACAAGAAATATCAGCGCTGAACAGCTTATATAATAGTAAAAATAGTGAATATTTAAATTTCTACGGCAAAGCACAAACAATAAAAACAATCTCTTATAGTAAAGTTTTACGTATGTCGCCAGAACAACGCCACAGAATTTTCCATAACAAAGCTGTTTTCATTGGCGCATCCAACAACCAACAATGGAACCAACACGACAGCTTTCATACTATTTTTACTGACGAAGATGGGCTGGACATTAGCGGTGTCGAAATAGCTGCCACCGCCTTTTCAAATCTGCTTGAGTCTAAGCCTATAACCCCATTAACTCTAACAAACACCCTTTCAGTGATTGCCCTCTGGGGAGCGGTTATTTCTCTTTTATGCATCTCTCTTCCAGCCTTATTCAGCCTATTATCCATCATATTTTTATCAACAATTTACCTGAGCTTATCCATCACAATTTTCACATCTTACAACCTGTGGCCTCCGATTATAATGCCACTGTTAATTCAGACAATTTTGATATTCCTAACAAGTATCACCTACAGGAACGTTCTTGCTGGGAAAGAAAGAAAAAAAATCATTAAAACTTTTACTCGATTTATACCCGAACAAGAAATCGAACAATTACTTAAAACAACCACATCCCAACACAACAAAGGAAAGATTGTCTCAGGCATCGCTCTATTTACTGATATTGAGCAATACACATCATTATCCGAGACTCTTTCCCCAAATGAGTTATCACAGTTAATCAATCAATATCATCAGAAGGTCTTTGCAATCATTCAACAATACGATGGCTTTATATCTGATGCAAAAGGCGATTCAGTGCTCGCAATTTGGTCTGCCGACAAAAACAATATAAAAGCCTATTCCTCAGCATGCCATGCGGCACTAGATATTTCTAGCGCCATCAATAAATTTAATACTCACAACTTCAAATCACCATTACCAACACGCATTGGTTTACATTGTGGAGAATTTCATCTTGGCATCTCAGGAACAAATGAACATTATGAATACCGAACAACAGGCGACTGCATAAATACCTGCGCAAGGGTAACGGGAATGAACAAACACCTCGGGACTAAGATTTTAATCACCGAAGAATTACTTGCACACGTCGATGATGTAACAACTCGACCACTAGGAAGATTCAAGTTAGCAGGAAAAGAAAAAAACATTAATTTAGCCGAATTGATTAGTAAAAAAACGCACCATCAATCTAAAAATATTCTCACGCTGGAATCATTCTCAAAAGGACTCGATTTTTTTACGAACCAACAATGGAATGAAGCTAAAAAACAGTTCTCAAGCTCCGCCAATCATGATCTTGCTGCTAATTTTTACATTCAACATTGTGAACAACTTCAACAAACAAACCTTCCAGAAGACTGGGATGGCAGCATCACCATGAACGAAAAATAACTATGCGCCACCTCTATAACACCCATTCTCGAATAAAACCTGCATATATAAAGCCCTTCTTTCAAAAACTTTATAGATACAGATCTTTTACATCTCACCCGCTAATATTATTTTTATTTTTTCTTATCACAAGTACGCCCTCTTTCTCATCAACAGATGACTGCCAACCATGGTCAGCTCGTGCAGTTTCTATTCATGGTAGTGCTGTCGTCAAACATAACGTCACACACAAAACTTCAAAACCAACATGGCAGGAAATAAATAAAGGTGATATTTTTTGCCTTGGCGACATCATTCATACGAATAAAGATAGCAGATTAGCGCTTGAGTTAAGCAACGAAACGGTAATTAGACTCAGCCAACTCAGCACACTGACTATCAACTTTCCAAAACCCGAGCAAAATGAAAATTGGCTAGAACTACTGAATGGCGTCATTCACTTCTTAACACGCACCCCACGCTCACTAAAAATAAAAACACCCTTTGTCAATGCGTCAGTCGAAGGAACTGAATTTGTCATCATGGTCGACAATATTTCAACTCAAGTCAACGTAATAGAAGGTATTGTTAGCGTCGAAAATAATATTGATAATTTAAGACTTTTTTCCGGCCAAGCATCACGCGCGATAAAAAATCAAGCTCCTACACGAGTTTTCAATACAAAATTACTGGACAGCGTTACCTGGTCACTTTACTACCCACCTCTTATCTACAAAAATAAAATATTTGCAAACAACTTAACTAAAGAGCAAGAAAAAAGTTTATTCCAGGCTGATACTTTTATCGCTGCCGGCAGCATTCAAGAAGCCAAACAGACCCTTAATAAGACCATTAAAAACAATGAAAATAACGCAAGCGCTTACGCCATGCTATCGGTCATTGAATTAGCACAAAATAACATCAAAAAGGCTAGGCAGTACTCTGAAAAAGCACTTTCATTAGATAGCTCATCTGCTGCTGCATGGATTGCCCAATCTTATATTCAACAAGCAGACTCTAAACTGAATATGGCACTGCAATCCGTCCTTAATGCGCTCACAAGCAACACAGACAATCACATTGCTTTATCTCGTCAGGCAGAACTGCAACTCTCTTTAGGAGATACTGGCGCTGCTTTTATTTCAGCTCAATCCGCAATTAAAAAAAATAAAAATTTTTCACGCGCTTACAGTATTTTAGGCTTTTCTTATCTCAATCTTTTTAACATTGAACAAGCAAAAATAAATTTTGATGCGGCAATTACTCTAGATCAAAGTGACCCTCTACCTCACCTTGGCTTAGGGTTAAGTTTGATAAGAAATGGAAAACTAAAACAAGGTCGCCGAGAAATTGAAATTGCTGTCTCTCTGAATCCAGGTGATGCTTTACTACGCAGCTATCTTGGCAAAGCCTATGCCGATGAGAACCGTGAAAATCTTGCGCATGATCAATACTCTCTGTCTCAATCCATAGACCCGAACGACCCTACTGCCTGGATGTATAGCGCCACATTAAAACAAAGTGAAAACAAACCCGTCGAGGCACTAATAAGTCTAGGAAAATCCATTAATAAAAATGATTATCGCGCCATATATCGCTCTCGGCTATTGCTAGATCAGGATCTAGCCTCACGCAGCACGAGTATGGGGCGTATCTATAACGACTTAGGCTTTCAACAACTGGCTATAGCTGAAGGGTGGAAATCATTAAACGCTGACCCAGCAAACCACTCTGCCCACCGCTTCATCTCTGATAACTATCTTTCACGACCTCGCTATGAAATTGCCCGTGTCAGTGAATTACTACAATCCCAAATGCTTCAACCAGCCAACCTCAACCCAATCCAACCTCAGTTATCAGAAAGCAACTTAGGAATGCTAGATGGCGCAGGCCCTGTTTCACTGGCTACCAATGAATTTTCTCCTATGTTTACAAAAAATGGGCAGACCCTGCAATTGAATAGCATAGCAAGCAATAAAGGGGCTTTTGGCTCAGATTTTGTGATATCTGGCTTGCAAGACAATATCTCGTACAGCTTGGGTGAGTTTAATTATGACAATCCAGGTGTGCGCTCAAACAATGATGTAGACAATAGAATACGAAATTTTTATATACAAAATGCTCTCAATTATAAGCACAATATTCAATTTGAATACCGAAATAATATAAGCAACAAAGGTAACCGCAAGCAAGCACTGGATCCAGCAACATATTCAGAAAGTATACGTGAAATCAATGATTCGGAAACAGTTCGATTAGGCTATCGCTACCATGCAACGCCCTCCACTATTTTTCTCGCTTCACTTATTCATAACAGCATAAAAATACAACAAAATGAAGATCGCTCACTTTTCTTAATTGATTTTCAATCCAAATCTAGTGGCACCATTAGTGAATTACAGCTTATTACAAAAAAAAATGGACTGCATCTCATTGGCGGTGCAGGGCATTATCAAAGAAAACGAAATGACAAAATTTATTTCGACTTTACACCTCTACCCTGCATATTAACCTCTTGTGAACTACTGCCAGACAGCAACCTAATACAAAACAATCTTTACATCTATTCATATAGCAAATATAACAACAAAATAAATTTAACATTTGGACTGAGTGCAAATCAAATCAGCAATGACACGCCACTGCTACCAACAAAAGAAAAAGAATTTAAAATACACCCCAAAGCTGGTCTTAGCTGGCAAGCTGACATTAACACGACTTTCAGAGCTGCTATTTTCAGCAACCATAAACGAGACTTGGTCGCTAATCAGACCTTAGAACCTACTCAAATTGCGGGTTTTAACCAATTTTTCGATGACTTAACTTTCACCGATGCAGTCAGATACGGACTTGCAGTGGATAAAAAAATAAACAAATCTCACTTCGCGGGCATCGAGCTTACCTTAAGAAAATTATCCGTACCCTCAACAAGGGTGAATGCAAGCACAGCCAGTTACACAACATGGCGCGAAAAAGCAGGGCGCCTCTATTATTATCGGCTCGTCAGCAATAAGATTTCTTTTAACACAGGTTTACACTATGAGGCATTCGAACACTCAGAGGAGCTACCTCAAAACTACCTTGACCTATCTACTCAGCGCATTCCACTTGGTATAAATTATTATCATACGAATAATATTTTCAGCAACTTCAGCATCACAAACGTTCGTCAAAACGGGGGGTATTATGATGCTTTTGCACTATCGAATAGATACTCATCACGGAGCGAGCAATTTACAGTCACTGATTTTGAAATAGGATTACGTCTAAAACATCGTAGTGGAAAAATCAGCCTTAGCATAAAAAATATTTTTGCTAAAAAATTCACCTTCCAGGATCAGGAAACGGCATTACCTGAATTTTTACCTGAACGACAAGTCTACGCAAGCTTGTCTCTGATCATTCAATAAAACATCACATTTAAAATAGTGAATATGTCACACTTTTTCAGTGAAAAATTTCACTGAAATATATTTTCAGCCCCTTAATATTCATCGGGTCATCTGAACCACATATTCAGATACAACCTACAATTAAATGGGGGATATCAAAATGAACAAGCTCTACAGCATAGCTTTACTTTTAATCGTATCTACCTTCACATTCAGCCAATCAGTAATGGCCGCAAACACTTCCAATAATTTTTCTGATACTTATAGTAGCTCCAACACTTTAACAAACAACCCTTCAACACCATCTGGGCAAGCACAGCATTACAAGCAGCTAAAACCGATAATCTACACTCCAAACATGAATAACATCGTTATAGTCTGTAGTGGCGGAGTATGTTATCCCGTCATTGTGCCGCACTAAACCAACCAGTTATTTATGAGGAAAGGACGCCTCTAAAGACAGCACATGGACGTGCGACTTATTTTAAACCACAGAAAAACTACTACTCCCTCGAAAATAGCCTTAACTCAACATTCAATAAATTTTTTCAAAAACACCAAAATGTTAACCTGCTGATACTACAATAAATAATATCTCGCTAAACTTGACTTTAGGAATACTTGAAAGTCTTGATTGCCCGCTATTTTTTATTTGTATATACTGCGCGTTTTTCGAATAGCAGTATGCAGGACGATTAAGATCATGTTGATTCTAACAAGGCGTGTTGATGAAACACTAATGATTGGCGACGATGTTGCCATCACAATTCTCGAAATTCGCGGCAATCAGGTCAGGATTGGCGTTAAGGCCCCTCGTGATGTCCCCGTACATCGCGAAGAAGTCTATAAAAAAATACACGGCACAGCGAACACCTGAGTACATTCACTGGTATTGTTTTTGATGCCAGCTCAAACTCAATCCGGTCTGCCCTGCCTTGACTGAAAATTCATCGCAGACAAGCAAGCCAGCAATAGCTGCAAGCTCATTATTGATATAGATAAGCGGTATCCTGTTACGCCACCATGGCGGGACGGCTCTCTGCTGAAAAATTTTTTTCAGTTCGGTGTGGTGAACTTGCCCCGCAACTCGACATCGCTCGCCACCGCGACGAAATTTCACCGTCACTTCACCCTCACTACACAAAGCATAGTCTAAACCCTGCCCCTCTGCTTTTTCAGCACATAACATACCGCCGGCAATCTCAAGATCCACATGCAAGTCAACATCCCATTGCTTTTCTGTTTTGCTGTCAAATGGCTGCAACTTTTTCATTGCATACATTCGACCTCGATATCGACGCACCTCAACACCACTCCAAGAAACAAGCGGATTTCTATCTTCGCTGGCAGTCAAAATGTTTTTCATTATTTGCTGGATATGCTTCATGTTAGGTTGATTCAAACCGAGAACAACAAACCAATAACGCAAAATGTTACGTTGCCTATGTTCCGAGTAAACAACAAATTTTTCCAGGCTAATAACGTTTTTATCAGCTGTTTTAACCGCGGATAAATCATCTGCAGCCACTTCATCGATCAAACGTGACGCATCTGAACATAACAATGCACTACGCGAAATTGTCTGTGAACTGCCCGGCCATTGTTTGCGTAATTGCGGCATCACTTCATGGCGCAAATAATTACGCATAAAATCTATTTCGACATTGCTTGGATCTTCGATCCAGCTGAGATTCTGATCCTTGGCATACTGTAATAAATCTGCCCGCTTAAAACCCAATAACGGCCTAATATGAACGCCTTTTTTTAGCGTTCTCTGCTCAGGCATTGCGGACAAACCATGAACACCGCCGCCGCGCATTAATTGCAACATCAGCGTTTCAGCCTGATCATCCTGATGATGAGCCGTCATCAAACAATCACCCTCTTGCAGCAAGGATTCAAACGCACTGTAACGGGATTTTCTTGCGGCTGATTCCGGACTCTCCCCCGACTTATGCTGCGCATCAATTGTTACCGAAACAAAAGGAATGCCAAGCCCTGAACACTGAAGTTTACAATGCTCTGACCATTTTTTAGAGTCTGAATTTAAAGCGTGGTTAATATGAACAGCGTGAAGTTCACCGTTTAACTTTTCACACAAAGCCACCATGGCGTGCAAAAGAACATGCGAATCAAGACCGCCACTGTACGCCACGATAAAGCGTCCAATGGCAACATTATGGGGGGGGGTCGCTTTTAAATTTGAGCCAGTTTCCAAATTCAAATCGGGCGATACTAAAGAACTACTGTCGTTTGCGATGAAGTCGCAAGAAATTTGTTTAAGCGCCTCAAGTAAATACCGAGGTGTAAATACAGACATTACGCGCTTTTGTAATTACCAAAACTCATGAATTTATTATAACGTTGCGCGAGCAATTCATCCTGTGGAATAGCATCTAAACGCGTCAAAGACTCAAGCAATGTTTGTTTTAAACTATTCGCAATGCTATCAACATCACGGTGAGCGCCGCCCAGTGGTTCATCAATTACCACGTCCACCAAATTTTGCGCCTTTAAACGATCCGAGGTAATCCCCATTGCTTCAGCCGCATCTTTCGCCTTGTCTGCGCTCTTCCATAAAATCGAAGCACAACCCTCAGGCGAAATGACCGAATAAGTGCTGTATTCCAGCATAAGGATTTGATCGCCTACACCAATCGCTAACGCACCCCCTGAGCCACCTTCACCGATAACCGTGCAAATCACCGGCACCGTTAACGTCGACATCACACGCAAATTTCTCGCGATCGCTTCGCTTTGACCACGCTCTTCAGCGCCCACACCAGGGTACGCTCCGGGTGTATCGATAAATGTTAAAATAGGCATCGAAAAACGTTCTGCCATTTCCATCAATCTCAGCGCTTTGCGATACCCCTCAGGACGTGGCATTCCAAAATTTCGTTTCACTTTCTCTTTGGTATCTCTACCCTTCTGATGCCCGATCACCATAACTGGCCGACCTTCGAGCCGCGCAAGACCACCCACAATCGCCGAATCATCCGCGTAAAACCTGTCACCATGCAGTTCTTCGAAATCTGTAAAGACCCGCTCCACATAATCCAGCGTATAGGGCCGCAGCGGATGACGTGCCATCTGAGAAATCTGCCACGGCGTTAAAGATGAATAAATCGATTCAGACATCGATTTGCATTTTTCTTCAAGACGCGCGATTTCATCATTGATGTTGATCTCATTATCACTGCCGACATAACGCAATTCTTCAATCTTCGCTTCAAGTTCAGCAATGGGTTGTTCAAATTCAAGATAATTCGGGTTCATAGCAGGTTCTTCTTTTTCTATATGTAATTTAATATGCTGTAAATCTTATCTGGTTACGGACAAAGATGTCACCTAAATTTATCTGCTTACTAATATATGATTTCAACTTCGTCTGAACCGGACATTTCACGCAGGCGACGCAACAATTCATCGGTCGGATGAACCCGCCACTGATTCCCCAGCACCATACGTGCTTTTGCGCCCTGCCCCTGGTATTTCAACCACACAGGACAGCTGCCGTCACAAAAGGGCTGCAACACTTCTGCCAGTGAAGCGCTAAAACCATTCCCCGCTTGATCTGACAAAACAGCGATTTCCAGTGCTCTGGAAAAATATTCACGCGCCTGATCAAAACCGTGAATCTCATCCGCGCTCATTCTGACCCCACCAGAGTAATCATCAATACTAATGGTGCCTTCAACCACCACCAAACTGTCTTTTACAAGAAGATCGCGAAAACGCACAAAGGCTTCAGAGAAAACTGCCACTTCAATACGACCGCTGCGATCATCCAGCGTAATAAACGCAATACGGTCTCCGCGACGGCTATTCATGGTACGAATCGCCGTAATCAGGCCGGCCACAGTCACCGATTGATCCTTCACCGGACGCAGATCAACAATGCGTGATGAAGTGATCGCACGAATTTCATGCTCATATTGTTCAATCGGATGACCGGTCAAATACAGACCCAGCGTTTCTTTTTCCCCTGTTAAACGTTGCTCGTCACTCCATACCGGCACATCAGCAAGCGTGATCTCAGCATGCCCTGTATTATCCGGCTGCATGCCACCGAACATATCATTTTGTCCTGCTGCATGATCGCGACTGTGGCGTTCCGCCATCAGTAACGCTGTCGGTAATGAAGCCATTGAACGAGCACGGTGTTTATCAAACACATCCAGTGCCCCCGAACGAATCAAAGCTTCAAGCACACGTTTATTGGCCTTGCGTAAATCAATGCGACGACACAAATCAAACAAACCGGAAAATTCACCGTCAGCCGTTCTTTCTTCAATAATGCCTTCAAGTGCAGCGGAACCAATCCCTTTAATCGCACCGAGACCATAAAGAATCGTGCTGTCGTCACGCACAGCAAAACTGTAATCACAGGCGTTCACATCTGGCGACACCACCGACAATTTCATGGCATCACATTCATCAATTAACATAACCACTTTATCAGTATTATCCATATCCGAAGATAACACCGCAGCCATAAAAGCCGCCGGATAATGCGTTTTCAACCAAGCCGTTTGATAGGAGACCAAAGCATAAGCCGCCGAATGCGATTTATTAAAACCGTAGCCAGCAAATTTTTCCATCAAGTCAAAAATATTCGTCGCCAACTTAGCATCGATGCCACGTTCACTCGCGCCGCTCTGAAAAAATTCACGCTGCTTAGCCATTTCTTCGGGTTTCTTTTTGCCCATGGCACGACGCAACATATCCGCCTGACCCAGACTGTAACCGGCCAGTACCTGAGCGATTTTCATCACCTGCTCCTGATAAAGAATTACGCCATACGTCGGCTTGAGAACAGGCTCAAGATCAGGATGCAAATAATTGACGGGGGCACGCCCATGCTTTCGCTCAATAAAATCATCGACCATGCCTGATTGCAGCGGGCCGGGACGAAACAGCGCTACCAATGCGGTGATATCTTCAAAACTGTCTGGTTGCAGGCGTTTGATTAAATCCTTCATGCCACGTGATTCAAGCTGAAAAATAGCGGTCGTCATTGCAGCTTTTAAAAGACTGAAGGTGGCTTCATCATCCAGCGGTATCTCATCAATATCGAGTGCTGGCTCATCGGCTTTTTTGTACTGCCGATTTATCGTCTTAACCGCATGAGCGATAATCGTCAGTGTGCGCAAACCCAGGAAATCGAATTTAACCAGGCCTACCGCTTCAACATCGTCCTTATCAAACTGAGTAACGGTGCTGATCGAACCTTGCTCACAATACAGCGGCGTGAAATCTGTCAACGCCGAAGGCGCGATCACCACGCCGCCAGCATGTTTACCCGCGTTTCGCACCAAGCCTTCCAGAGAGCGTGCCATATCCATTAGGGAACGCACTTCATCATCATTTTGATAGCGTTCCAGCAACTGCTCTTCTTGCTCCAGCGCCTTATCCAGCGTCATGCCAATTTCAAATGGAATCAGCTTGGCTATTTGATCGACAAAACCATAGGGATGCGCCATCACGCGCCCCACATCGCGTACCACAGCCTTTGCCGCCATCGTGCCGTAAGTGATGATTTGTGAAACCTGATCACGCCCATAATGCTGCGCCACATAATCGATCACACGGTCACGGCCTTCCATACAGAAATCGACATCAAAATCAGGCAGCGAAACACGCTCAGGGTTCAGAAAACGCTCAAACAGTAAATCGTATTCAATCGGATCAAGATCAGTAATTTTCAAAACATAGGCCACCAACGAACCGGCACCCGAACCACGCCCTGGACCTACGGGCACATCATTCTCTTTTGCCCAGCGAATAAAATCAGCAACGATCAAGAAATAACCCGGGAAACCCATTTTGATGATGACATCCAACTCATGGGCTAAACGATCCTCATAGGCTTTGCGCCAACCCGGATCCACAGCTCGGCCAATTTTTGCGCGAGCCAAACGCGCTTTAAGCCCTGCTTCGGCCAGCTCAGAAAAATAAGCCGCCATCGTCATGCCTTCCGGAACAGGAAAGTCCGGCAGAAAATTCTCGCCTAAGGTTAATTCCAAATTACAACGACGAGCAATCTCAACAGTATTTTCTATCGCTTCAGGTAAATCCGAAAACAGCTCAATCATTTCATCTGCGCTACGCAGATATTGTTGAGGGGTGTAATTCTTCGGTCTACGCACATCATCCAATGTACGTCCATCGTGAATGCAAACACGCACTTCATGTGCCTCAAAATCATCTTCACTCAGAAAGCGGACATCGTTCGTCGCCACCACCGGCAGCTTCATTTGCAACGCCAAATCAACCGCTTCTGCCAAGTAAAATTCTTCTTGCGGGCGACCCGTGCGATGCAGCTCAAGATAGAAACGATCAGGAAAAAGGCATTCCCAATCTTCAAGTAATGCTACGGCAACATCCTTTTTATTCGCCAGCAGTGCACGCCCTACATCGCCTCGACAGCCACCAGATAATGCAATCAGCCCATCCGAACTGCCTTCCAACCATTGTTTTTGAATCACGGGCACACCGCCGTGCTGCCCTTCGGTATAACTGCGAGAAACAAGACGAGTGAGATTGAGATAGCCCTGCTGATTCTGGCATATCAATACTAAACGACTGGGTTGATTAACATCATCTTCGTTATGCAACCACAGGTCGACACCGATCAATGGCTTAACGCCAGCTTTTAATGCAACACGATAAAACTTAACCATGGAAAATAGATTTGACTGATCTGTCACCGCAACCGCAGGCATACCACAAGCCGCCACGGCCTGCACCAGCGGCTTAACTTGAATGCTGCTATCAACCAACGAATAATCGCTATGAAGACTTAAATGAACAAATGCGGAAGACATACGGCTATTTTATCGGAGACTTAAAAACATCGCGAGAAGATACACAAGCTAAACAATTGAAATTTCTTCAGCCTGAGCCTGATGCAAATCAAGATCCAGCACGGCTCGCACTGGGCCAAAGCTACGCCGATGATGAGGCGTGACACCCAACTCTCTCAGCACCTGAACATGCTGCTTCGTCGGATAGCCTTTGTGCTTGGCAAAACCATAGCCTGGGCAAAGACTGTCCATCTCACGCATCTCTCTGTCCCGTGCCACCTTAGCGAGAATTGACGCCGCGCCTATCACGGCAACGCGCTGATCCCCTTTCACGATGGCCTCAACACTGAAAGCGATATCAGGGCAACGATTACCGTCAACCTGAACATGGTCAGGCACAATAGACAGCCCTTCAACCGCCCTCTTCATCGCCAACATGCTCGCCCAGAGAATATTAAGCTGATCAATTTCGTCTACATCTGCGCGAGCCACTGCCCAGCACAATGCTTTTGCTTTGATTTCAATTTCCAATTGCTCACGACGCTTTTCAGATAGCGTCTTGGAGTCTGCCAAACCTAGAATTTCCTGCTGCGGATCCAGAATCACCGCCGCCGCAACCACCGCACCCGCTAACGGCCCACGCCCTGCTTCATCAACACCCGCAACTAACACATCCACCTCCGAAGTAGACTATAAGCCATTGTTTTACGAAAAATTTTAATTTTTTATATTTAACTATCCTGCAAATTGTACACTGTTTTTTTTATCCCGACGAGAGCTCGATACACACAATCTCAAGGCAAAAAAATACCCCCTGATGCAAAAGCATTCAGAGGGTATCTCCCGCAACTAAGGTTTCAAGCTAAGATTTATAACTGCAACTAATGGCCGGCTCCAGTTACATGAGACGAACCCATTAAACTGTGGTCATAATCTTTGCGTGCATGAGGATCATTTCCAAGCGCTGCATCCACCTGATAAGGCAGCGTACCGCACTGATTTCGACCTGTCAGACGGCAGCTCCTGGTCTTTGCGATCGAGTAGAGAGGATCCCAACCCAGCATCGCCGTCATGAGCGGATAAATTGATAACAAAGCAACCAGTGCTTGCCAACTCATCGACTCGCCCGTTATTTGTAGATGAATCATTGAACCTGCTAATAAAAAGATACTCACAAAGAATCGAAAAACTCTATCGATCAACCCTAAGTTTTGTATCACACCCAGTTTATTGGCTAATTTTTTCATAACACACCTCCTGTTCAGAAGTCGTTAGTAAGACAGCTAATAGTTGACACCTACAGTATGGTACTGTCAAGCATAAATAGAATTAAAATGCTCACATAACTAATTGTTATGTCAAGAACATGATTAACTGAAACTTTTATTTTTTAAAACTTTATTGGCACAGATTTCGCAGCAATATCGCTATACAACACGACAATAGAAAAAGCTAAATATCTGGGACTTTTTACTTTGCGAAAGAAAAACTTTGCTACCGCCTTTACGCCAAAGCATCAGCGATATTAACTCGGGCATTGTTGTAGCTCGCTAAAAATGAAGCCAGCATTACAGTTACTATCAACAGCAAACTGGTTAGCAAATAATGTGGCCAGGAAACGTAAATAAATATTTGATACCCTTCTGTTCGACCCGGCGGTGCTGGCATCATGACATGCGACAGATTTATTGCATTGGCCGCAAGATAGGCAAACAACATTCCGAGACCTGTCGCAAACACACCAATCAAACAAGCCTCTAAAATAAAATTCGCATGAATCGCCATCGGCCGAGTACCCAGCGCAGCAAGCGTGGCAATCTCGTTACGCCGCTGGTAAATCGATAACGCGATAGTGTTTGAAATCGCAAGAAAAACGACGACCAATATAATGATGCCCATCACAGCAAAAATACGATCGTACTGCGCCGTTACCTTATCGAAAAGTTCTGCACGCTGATCCCAGGTTTGCACGATGACGCCATTAAACTTACTTTGCAGCAAGGATTTAAATTCAGCTGAATTTTTATTCTGAAGCAAATAAATCGACAATTGACTAATATTTTCCGAACCCATCAAACTTGCAACCGTGCTGAGATTTACCATCAGAGTGTGGTCATCAATCTCAGCGATACCGGTTTGATACAATCCAGCAAGGCGGACATCAATGCTCTTTTCTTCCCCTTCTCTATCTTGTACTTTCAGCGTTAACACATCACCTTTTTCAGCTTTCAAAGTATCCGCAAGCTGCGAGCCCAACATTAAATCCGGCATCTCATTTTCAGCCAGCCATGGGTCAAGTTCATTCGTCGTTCGCAAAAAAGGGCCATGCACTCGAAACTCTTCTCTTGGATCAACACCCGTTCCAAAAAAAGCTGCGCTATTCATACCATGGCTGATTAAACCTTCAAAGCGTGCGCGAGGTAAAACCCGCAACACCCTCTCATCATCAAGCACTTGATCCCGCATATCTTGCCAATTCGCCAACACCAATTGCTGATGTGCGCCACCGCGAGCAGGCTCAGACTCTTCAGCCAATACGATTACGTGACCTTCTGAGCGCATGGCAATTTCTTGCAATGCATCGTAGGTAGAAAGCATAAAACCAATGCCAATTAGCAACGCCATCAACCCCACCGCGATAATTAATACTGTACTCAATACCCGTGTGCGGTCTCGCACAATATTACGCACGGCAATTAACAAACGATTCACGATGAAGGCACTCTGCAGCCATCCAACATATTGACTGTGCTATCACAATGCTCGATCACAAAAACATCATGACTAGCGATGATAAAACTGGCGCCGTGCTGCTCATTCAGCTCACGCATTAGCATTAAACTGGAGTGTGCGTGTTTATGATCAAGATTAGCACTCGGCTCATCGGCAATCACCAGCTGTGGGCGTTTAATCAGCGCGCGCACAATACCCACCCGTTGTCGCTCCCCACCGGAAAGCTGTGATGGTAAATGATGACAGCGATGACTCAGGCCAATTTTTTCCAGCAACTGTGTAACTTCTAGCTTGATTTTTTTCGGTGCCACTTTGTTCAGGTAGAGTGGATAGGCGACATTTTCGTACACTGTCATGGCGGGAAGAAGCTGATGATGCTGAAAAATAAAGCCAATATCACGACGACGGTATTCACAACGTTGCGCTGTATTAAGCCGCCCTACTTCGTTCCCATTCAAATAATACTGACCTTGACTAGGCGCATCGATCAAACCACAGATATTAAGCAAACTACTTTTACCACTGCCTGACGGCCCTTGAATGGCCAAGAATTCACCTTCAGCAAGACTAAATGAAACATCCTGCACTGCGGTTACAGCGTTTTTTCCTGCAACATAATGTTTAGTAATGCCATCTAAAACTAACCTTGTCGACATTTAGTCTTGCATGCCCTGCAACAGAGATTTCGCTTCAAGACCATTCTTTCCATCTGGATCAGCACTCACCGTTAACTCTAAATAACGTTTAAACTCAGCCGGCTTAATATATTTTTCCGCACTGGTCGCCGCAGCAAAATAAATAGCTGACTGCAAGCCCGCAGGCATCTCAGAGAATCGTTGGTGCGCCAACAGTTTTTCAACCAAACGATTGCCTTCCTGAAGACGATGAAACATAGAATTTGGGATATTAATAAAAACAAATGCAGCCACTAATTGCGCTTCAACAGTTTCCAGATAATGCCCCTGATGCTTTGGTAACTTGCGTAATGCGCGGTCTATAACAATCAAACCCTCTTCAGTCTCACGCATTCTATCAAGGCCGTTATTACTGGCACTGATGCCTCGCAAGGAAAGCGCCCCACCTCTATATGCAAGAATTACCGGATGATTTTTATACTTCTTCTCTAACTTACGAATTCCACTGATCGCCTTGCGAACTGCACGCGGCTTACCACCCGCAGCCTTCAAATACACCTCACGATAAGCCGCCATATCTTTTTCAAACATATCATCCGCAAGCAAAGATGACATATAGAAAACAGATGAAATTAATAAAATAATGCCGAAAAAAGACCGCATAGAAAGCAACAAAAGTAAGTTAAAAAATTGAGGCGACACTACCTCTGCCAGAAGAGTACGGCCCAGTAAAGCAGGCCTACACAGATCTACTGGCAATATATTTTCCCCTTGTTTCGATGTCAACAGTTATTGAACAGAATC
>Ga0316204_10000649_pt1 | contig 119832 bp, 103 predicted proteins | sample 6monrhotite_MG_2_FD_205661 | JGI IMG/M metagenome (GOLD analysis project Ga0316204, IMG submission 205661) | Microbial mat bacterial communities from mineral coupon in-situ incubated in ocean water Damariscotta River, Maine, United States -... | ecosystem: Environmental > Aquatic > Marine >...
CGAAATCAAAACGCCCTAATTATCCTAGGGCGGTAAAAATGAGGATAGGAAAATTTCCAGTGAAACGATCGCAAAAGCGTAAAGAAAACGCTTAAACGAACAGCATTGGAAACAAGTTCAGTATGACGGACGTAGATACTGAAACAAGTTCAGTATGACGGACGTAGATGCTGAAACAAGTTCAGCATGACGGACGTAGTTACAAGTATGACGAGCAAAATTACTGAAACATAGCCGATAAGTACCGTCATCCTGACGAAGGTCAGGATCTCAACGACTAACTCATAAAACAAGCTCATAAATTAGCTATAAAAATAAGAATTAACTATGAAAAAACAACATAATTCCAATAGTGTTACTGCCGAACAAGCGCCAAAACCTGTCGGTTTATACCCACACGCTAAACGAGTTGGCAATTTACTTTTTTTATCTGGCGTTGGCCCTCGTAAAGCAGGCACAGATAAAATTCCGGGTGTAGAGCTAGACGAACAAGGCAATATTCTTAGTTATGACATTGAAGCGCAATGCCATAGCGTTTTTCAAAATATTAAAACCATACTTGAAGCGGCTGATGCCTCTTGGTTAGATTTGGTTGATGTCACTGTTTTTCTCACTAACATGAATGACGATTTCGCTATTTATAATCGTGTTTATGCAGAATATTTCAGTGATAACCAACCCTGTCGTACCACCGTTGAAATCAACAAATTGCCCACGCCAATCGCGATAGAATTAAAGTGTATTGCCGCGTTATCCGATAATAATAAATGCGATTAATCATAAATAATGGAGTAACCCATGAGCTTTTCTTACGTAACGCCATTTAATTTACAGGCTTGGATTGACGAACATCGCGATTTATTAAAACCACCGGTCTGTAATAAGCAAGTATTTGAACAAGACGATTTTATTGTCATGGTAGTTGGTGGCCCCAATAATCGCAGCGATTATCATTACAACGAAACGCCCGAGCTTTTTTATCAGCTTGAAGGTGAAATGATCTTAAAAGTCGTTGATGAACAAGCAGGTGAACGGGTATTTAAAAATATACCGATAAAAGCGGGTGAGCTATTTTTACTGCCGCCAAAAATGCTGCATTCACCACAACGTTTTGCCAAAAGTGTTGGTTTAGTGGTTGAGCAGAAACGCGCTGAGACTCAAAAAGATGCGTTGTATTGGTTTTGTGAAAATTGCCAACATGAACTCTACCATGAGCATTTTTTACTCGCAAATATAGAAAAAGATTTACCAATAGTGTTTAAAAACTTTTTTGATGAACCAACACATTGTACTTGCCAAAAATGTGGAACAGTTGCCTGTAAAAAATAAGCTAGATACTGAAATAAATTAAGCATGATGAAAGTCGTGTTTGCCGTCATCCTGAAGCAGGTCAGGATCTCTAACCAACAAATTTATCTTTAGGTAAATAAATGAAAATCACCGTTGAATTATTAAATCAGCATTACCAAATAAATCATGATTTTAGTTGGAATTTAGCGATCCCGTTAAACTTTAATCATCAACAACCGAATCATTTTGATGCTGACTTTGCTAGCGCTAAACCAATGCAAACTGGTGGATTTATTGGTGATACTACGCAAGGCGGTAGCTGTAATGTAAACGAGTTACAGCTTAACCCTCATTGTAACGGCACACATACAGAAACTATCGCCCATATTTGTGATTTTGATGCGCCATTAAGTTTAATGTTGAGCGAAGTTAACATCCCAAGTTTTTTGCCTTGCGCCTTAATTTCTATTACGCCTGAATTAGCAAGTACAACCAATGAAAGTTACAGCCCTGAATTTAACGTTGACGATGATATTATTACTCGCGCCGCGCTTGAGCAAGCACTGAATGGCTTTACTAACGAACAGTTAAGCGCAGTGGTTATTCGCACAATCCCTAATGATTTGAATAAACAAGACGCGCATTATCATAGCGATAATCAACCTGCCTTTTTTAGTCGTGATGCTATTTTGTATTTAAATGAACGCGGTGTTGAACATTTAGTTGTTGATTTACCATCGATTGATCGCCTTCATGATGATGGTTTAATGACCTGCCATCACCTTTTTTGGCAAGTCATTGAAGGCGCACATCAGCCTAGCCCAAACAGTTTAATTAATAAAACGATTACTGAAATGGCGTATATCGATAATCAGGTAAGTGATGGTTTTTACTTTTTAAATTTACAAACGCCTGCTTTTATTAATGATGCCGCGCCGAGTCGACCTGTTTTGTATCCAGTGGAAAAACTAGATACTGAAACAAGTTCAGTATGACGATAAAGATACTGAAACAAATTCAGTATGACGGGAAGTGCATACATCATAACTAGATAAAATTCCGTATAACGAGACATACCGTCATCCTGACGAAGGTCAGGATCTCATAATAAGAACAGCAAACAGATAAATTACAACATCAATAATTTGAACAATAAAACTATAAGTACAAATATAAATACAATCTATAAATATAAAAAATAAAGAAGAAAAACTATGAATATTTACAGCTTAGAACATGCGCAACAACTTGATAGCCAAGATCCGCTCGCCAACATGCGCGAACAATTTTCAATCCCAAAACAAGAAAATGGCAGCGATGAATATTACTTCACCGGCAATTCGCTAGGTTTACAACCCAAACTTGCCCGTGAACATGTAATCGAGTTTTTAGATTCATGGCAGCAGCGCGGTGTTAAGGGCCATTTTGAAGGGGAATTTCCGTGGATGCCTTATCATGAATTTTTAACTGAACAATCAGCATTATTGGTTGGCGCTAAAAATGATGAAGTCGTGATGATGAATTCACTCACCGCAAACTTACATTTGATGATGGTGAGTTTTTATCAACCTCAAAAAAAGCGAACTAAAATACTCATTGAAGATCACGCTTTTCCTTCAGATCATTATGCGGTGGAATCTCAGCTTAAACATCATCAACAAAATGTTGCTGACAATATGTTGTTATGGCAACCAAGAGCGGGTGAAGAATTACTAAATCACGATGATTTATATCAGCTTATTGAACAGCATGGCGATGAAATTTCGCTAATTTTACTACCAGGCGTTCAGTATTACACTGGGCAAGTACTCGATATGAAAACTATTACCGAAAAAGCTCATGCTAAAGGGATAAAAGTAGGTTTTGACCTTGCTCATGCGGTTGGCAATATAGAATTGTCGTTACACGATTGGCAAGTCGATTTTGCGTGTTGGTGTACTTATAAGTATTTAAATGCAGGTGCAGGTTCGGTTGCTGGCTGTTTTGTTCATCATCAACATGCCACTAATACCGAGCTTAATCGTTTTGCTGGCTGGTGGGGACATGATAAAACTACGCGTTTTAAAATGGCTAACGATTTTCAGGCGATCCCTACGGCTGAAGGTTGGCAATTATCTAATCCGCCAGTGTTATCACTGGCGGCAATTCGCGGTTCACTTGATGTAATTAAAATGGCGGGTGGTATTAAAACCCTGAGGGAAAAATCATTAAAGCTTAGCCAATATATGCTCGATTTACTGGCACAAGAATTAAGCGGAAAAATGCGCGTGATCACACCAAGTGCCAAAAATGAAAGAGGTTGCCAGTTATCGCTAATGATTGATGAAAGCGTAATTGGTGAACTTGGAATTGACGGTAAAGCCTTATTTAACCGTATTGAAGCCAAAGGCGTAACCACCGATTGGCGAGAACCTAACGTGATCCGTGTCGCCCCAGTACCTTTATATAACTCGTTTAGCGACGTTTATCATTTTGTTCGCATTTTAAAGGAGAGTTTACGATGAGCGCGGCTTTTAAAACAATTACGCTGGCTGGTGGCGGTTTAGTAGGGTCATTGCTCGCCTTAGTTTTAGCGCGCAAAGGTTATAAAGTTGAAGTGTTTGAATCGCGTCCTGATTTGCGAAAAGAAGATATCAGTGCAGGAAAATCGATTAACTTAGCGCTAGCCAATCGTGGTATTAAGCCTTTGCGAGATTTAGGTTTAATGGCTGATATTGAAAAAATTCTGATCACTATGAGTGGTCGTATGGTGCATATTGACGGTGAGCAAGCAAACTTGCAAGCCTATGGACAAAACGAAAACGAGGTTATTTATTCTATTTCACGTGGTCAATTAAATGGTTATTTAATGACTCAAGCTGAAAATACAGGCTTAGTTACCTTTCATTTTAATCATCGCATTAAATCCGTTAATATTAATGAAAAAACACTATTGTTAAGTACCATCAATGACAATGTTGCTAAAAATAGTACACATCACTTTGATCTAATTTTTGGTACTGACGGTGCAAATTCGCCAATACGAAAAGCCATTTTAGGACAAAGTACCCACTTAGAAAATTATCAAAACGATGAACAATTACTTGATCATAGTTATAAAGAATTAACCATTAAAGCAAGTGCTGAAGGTAAACACAAAATAGAAAAAAACGCCCTCCATATTTGGCCGCGCGGTAATTTTATGATCATCGCCCTGCCTAACCTTGATGGCAGTTTTACGGTGACTCTATTCTTGCCGATAAAAAGTTTACCAATAAAGAGTTTGACTATAAAAAATTCACCTATTAGTAGCTTGCCTTTAAAAAATTCGTCTATCAGTAGTACTGAAAATAATTCAGTTAATATTGAAATGCCAAGCTTTAGTTCCATCAATAATAGTGATGAACTCAATCAATTTTTTGATCAACATTTTAGTGACTTAAAACCGCTTTTAGACAACCTAGAACACAACTTTTTAAATAACCCCGTAGGACGTTTAGCCACAGTAAAATGTGCACCTTGGTCGTTTGAAAATAAAGCGCTGATTTTAGGTGATGCTGCACATGCCATTGTGCCGTTTCACGGGCAAGGAATGAATTGCGGATTCGAAGATTGCGACTTAGTGAATCAATTATTACCTAATGCTACTGAAATAAACGATAACTTTGACTGGCAAGAATTTTTTCAAAGTATTGAACAACAGCGAAAAACCAATAGCGACGCCATTGCCGATATGGCAATAGAAAATTATATTGAAATGCGCAGTAGTGTTGCACAAGCTGATTATTTATTGAAAAAACAATGTGCCTTTAAAATTCAGCAATGGTTTCCAAAGCGTTTTAGTCCGCGTTATGCGATGGTAATGTTTGAACATCGCACCTATCGTGAAGCTTTTGATTTAGGCGAAAAGCATAAAATAATGCTAAACGAATTGCTTGAAACTGTTAATAATATTGATCAGTTAACCATAGAAATGGCGGAGGGTTTATTGGATAAATATCGGCTTTGAAGTAGCTACTTTTAAGAAAAACTTAAATATACCCATATAACCAAAGATGCCCGGAAGTGCAATTTACGGGCATTAGATTAATCTATTTTAAAACATCCAAATAGCTTATTTTAAAAATTAACTATTCTTCCAAATATCTTCAGGTTTTAGCTTTAACACTTTACGTTTAGGTACTGCTTTTTCAGTGGTTGTAGCCTTAGGATTTACATAAATTGATTTTGAGGCTTTGGTTTTATTTGATCTTGCTGAAGGTTTATTATCTTTACTCTTTGCTGAAGAACTTGCTTTTACATCACTCGTTTTATCGGAACGCCAGCTTTGAATTTTATTACCATAAACTGAATCTGAAGTATTTTCTTCTTCACTATTTTTAACAGTTTTCTCAGCGTTAAAATCTATTTTTTTGCTACGTTCGACATAATACTTTTCTTGCATGCCTTGCAAAAAATTACGTAATATTTGATCTTTACATTGACGATAATGTTTGTGGTCAGGCTTTCTAAAAAAAGCACTTAATTCAGGCTTGCTGATCCGTAAATCTGAATTTTTTAATAGCCCAATAACCTCTTCAGCTTTTAATGCAAAGGCAATTTTTAATTTAGTTAATATTATATTATTGGTTATTTTTTTCTCGGCAGCAGGTTGTTCACCTTCTCGTTTACCACGCTTTTCATAAATAAAGCCATTTAAAAAAGTAGCGAGTTGCACATCTGAGCAATTAACATATTCGCTATCATCTTCTTTTTTCAACAAATTACACACTTGTTCTCGCGTTACCTGACAGTCGGCTAAAGCAAAAATAGCGACCATTTTTTTATCATTAAAATTAAAGGTATAGCGAATGCGGCGTAAAATATCATTATTGGTCAAAGTAAAGTCCTAAACGGGTAAACAATTTCAAAACGCTATTTTAGCAGATCCTTAAATCAATTTCCTGACAATTACAGCATTGCTTTAAAAACCGCCAGAACGCAACATATGGTAGTGACATAAATCACAAACACTATATATGGTGGTTTTATTTAAACTTTACTTGTTGAAATTTGATCTAAATCAAAATACTAAACCCTAAAATCACTCTATATTGTGTCTACCAACAAAAACTACAACTACATATGGTATTAAGATGAAATTTAACTGCATAACACCTTCAGTTGTTTTTCAAGAAGTTCCTAACGAAATTAGCTTATGCTTTAGTATTACTGGCTGCAAAGTTGGTTGCAAAGGTTGTCATAGCACTGAATTATGGGATGACAATAATGGATTTGAATTAACGAATTTAAAGTTTATTCAATGGCTAAATAAATATAAAAACCTGATCAGCTGTGTCGTGTTTTTTGGCGGCGAATGGCAAGCAAATTCTCTTATCGAAAAATTAATGATTGCTAATAATTTCGGTTTAAAAACATGTCTATATTCTGGGCGTGATCACCTCGACATTAACATTAGCCAACATTTAACTTATTTAAAAACAGGGGATTGGCAAGCTCAATTAGGTGGCTTAGAAAGTACAAAAACCAATCAAGTATTTAGAAATATGATCAGCGGTGAAAAATTAAATCACCTATTTCATACAACAAACAATTCAATTAATCAAAAAAGGGAAGAAATCCATGCTGCGGCTTAGTGAACAACAAATTAATAATAAAAAAACGTTTATTGAACAGTATTTTTCAGCTAAAAATGCGGCAGATGGCTCTAAAATGGATGCCAACGCCAATGTTACTCATAAAAATATTGCGACCCTTGAAGCTGAATTACTCAAAGATTGCTTTGTACAAATAAATCGCGCTTTGGTGCAGGGGAAAATCAAAGATGAATTTGGTGAAGAATTAAGCCAAGAATATATTCGTCAAATTGAAGATCACGAAATTTATGTGCACGACGAAACTAGCTTAAAGCCATATTGCACGTCGATTAGCATGTACCCTTTTTTGCTTGATGGCTTAACAAACTTGGGTGGTGAATCCAAAGCACCTAAGCATTTAGACTCTTTTTGTGGTTCATTTGTTAATTTAATTTTTGCCATTTCATCGCAATTTGCTGGTGCGGTCGCAACGGTTGAATTTTTAACTTATTTTGATTATTTCGCCCGCAAAGAGTTTGGTGATGCTTATTTAATTACCCATAAAAAATCAATAGAAAACCATTTACAACATGTCGTTTATGCCTTGAATCAACCTGCAGCGGCGCGCGGTTATCAAAGTGTCTTTTGGAATATTTCAGTATTTGATCAATATTATTTTAAATCTATGTTTGAAAATTTTGTGTTTCCTGATTTCTCTGCGCCTAGCTGGCAAAGTGTCGACGGTTTACAAAAGTTCTTTTTAAATTGGATTAACCAAGAGCGTGAAAAAGCAATCCTTACTTTTCCAGTCATCACCGCCGCGATGCTTACTGAAAATGGTCAATGTAAAGATCAACAATTTGCTTATGATCTGGCGAAAGAAAAATCACAAGGCAATTCATTCTTTGTTTATTTATCAGACAGTGCCGATTCACTTGCTTCATGTTGTCGTCTACGAAATGAAATATCGGATAACACCTTTTCTTATACCTTAGGCGCCGGAGGTGTAGCAACAGGTTCAATAAATGTTATCACAATAAATATGAATCGTTTGATCCAAAATGGTCGAGATTTAAAAACCGAAATTGAAAAAATTCAAAAATACCAAGTTGCCTATCGAAAATTAATGGAAGATTATCTTGCTCAAGGTGCATTGGCTGTTTACGACGCTGGCTTTATCAATTTAGATAAGCAATTTTTAACCATTGGTATTAATGGGATGGCTGAAGCCGCAGAGTTCAATGGTATAACAGTGGGTAACAATAACGAGTATAAGCAATTTGTTGGTGAGCAGCTAAAGGTCATTTATACCGCTAATCAACAAGCTAAGAAAGATTATGGTTATATGTATAACACTGAGTTTGTTCCGGCAGAAAATTTAGGGGTTAAAAATGCAAAATGGGATAGAAATGATGGTTATCAAGTTAATCGTGATTGCTACAACTCTTATTTTTATTTGGTCGAAGACGATAAACAAACTAATCATTTAGACAAGTTTGTTATGCACGGCAAAGAAATGACGCAATATTTAGATGGTGGTTCAGCCTTACATTTAAATTTAGATGAAAGCTTATCAGCCGACGCTTACGTGAAATTATTTAATGTTGCTGCGGCAACAGGCTGTAATTATTTTTGCGTTAACGTAAAAATAACCATTTGTAATGATTGCGAAAAAATAGACAAACGTACCTTAGCTCAATGCAGCGCTTGCGGCAGTGAAAATATCGACCATGGCACACGAGTAATTGGCTATTTAAAAAGGGTGACTGCCTTTAGCCAAAGTCGACAAAAAGAACATGCATTAAGACATTACCATCGTAAAAATTGGGAGAAAATAGCGTAGGATTTATCTGCTAACTTTTATTTTTAAATAGCCACAAGCCAATATTTTTGTTATTACTCTATTTTTAAACCTTATCTATACCCAAGCTACTTCAAGATGCGGGTTTCAGGATGACTGAGCAAATCATGATCAAGGCGCATCTTTTTATTAATGGTTGTTCCCTTAAAATAGATGCAACGATGAGCATGTTTTGCTCTGTCATCCCCGCAGGGCTGGTTTAGAAACGTTTTAGCGGCGTTATTGATTTTGACAAGGGAATAACCATTCTATTCAATCAATGCCTTGCCTAAAGACGTTTCTAATTCCAGCTGAATCCTGCATCTTGAAGTGGTTTGGGAATATAAAAATAGAGTAATAATGGAAAGTATTTGGCAAAAACCTGCGGATATACAAGCAGTATTAACGACCATTTATGAAGAGACTTTACAGCAACCCAATATTGGTAACGTGGCGGATTACATTCCCGCTTTAGCGGAAGTTAATCCTGAACAAGCCGCGCTTACTGTTGCGACAATTGATGGTAAAATTTATTCGGTTGGTGATGATAATACCGCTTTTTCTATGCAAAGCGTGTCTAAAGTTTTTGGCTTAGTGATGGCAATGTCACGCCTTGGCGATGATTTATGGTCGCGCGTAAATATGGAACCCTCAGGGCTACCTTTTAACTCTATTGTTCAACTTGAATGGGAAAAAGGTATTCCGCGAAATCCAGTAATTAATGCTGGCGCCATTTTGGTTGCTGATGTATTGGTCAGCCATTATTCTTCTAGTCGATCTGCTATCGTTAATTTTATCCGCCAACTTGCTGATGATGACAATATTTTTGTTGATCAAAATGTTTATCAGTCTGAAATTGAACACGGTAATTTAAATGCAGCTTTAGCGTATTTAATGAAAAGCTTTGGTAATATTCAAGCAAATGTTCAAGAAGTGTTAGAGCATTATTTTTATCAATGCTCTATTGCTATCACGGCTAAACAACTGGCAAAAAGTGTCGTGTTTCTAGCAAATAAAGGCATAAATCCCATCACAGGAAAAATGGTTTGCGGCCGACGTGATACGCATAAAATTAATGCGATTTTATCCACCAGTGGCATGTATGATCAATCAGGTGAATTTGCTTTTAGCGTTGGTTTACCCGCCAAAAGTGGTGTTGGTGGCGCTATTGTAGCTGTTGTGCCAAATTTTGGCGTGATCATCAGTTGGAGTCCGAAGCTTAATAAATTTGGTAATTCCAGCCGCGCCATAACCATGATCAAAGCCGTTGCTGAGCAATTGGGCTTGTCTGTTTATTAAATACGCTATTTTTTACTAGCATTTAGTCTCAAAAAAACTATACTGACTTTGGCTCCCATGCCAATTTTAGGAAGTATAGTTATGCTAAAAACACACACTATTGCGCTGTTATTGTTGTTACTAACTGGCTGTGGTGGGGGAAGTGATGCTTCATCGCCTAACCAACCAGCTCCCGAACCGCCACCAACGACTCCACCACCCGTAAACATAATACAAGCTGATGCGGCTCGATTCCTTAATCACGGGACTTTTGGCGCTAAGATGTCTGAAATTGAGGCGCTTGCTGATACAGGTAATATAGAAACGGGTTATACCAATTGGATCAAAGCTCAAATAGCTTTACCAGCAAGTTCACATGTTGAATATTTAACCATATTAGAGCCAACTTTAAATTTGGCTGAAGACGAACAGCTTTGGCATAAACATAGAGTTGAAGCTTGGTTTACTCATGCTTTAACGGCTCCTGATCAATTACGACAACGTGTTGCTTTTGCTTTAAGTGAAATATTTGTTGTGTCAGACGACAGTGCTTTTGGCGATGATACTTATGGTATTGCGAATTATAATGATTTGCTGGTAAATAATGCGTTTTCCAATTACCGAAATTTGCTGGAAAACGTAACCTTATCACCGATTATGGGCATGTATTTAAGCATGCTTGGTAATCAAAAACCGAATGATGAAGAGAACATTCGCCCTGATGAAAATTTTGCCCGCGAAGTTATGCAATTATTTAGTATTGGTTTAGTTGAACTCAACCTTGATGGTTCAACTAAACTTGAAAATGGCAAAAGTATTCCAACCTATGATCAATCTATTATTAAAGCGTTTGCCCATGTTTATACTGGCTGGAATTTTAATGGCACTACGGCGCAAACTTGGTGGAGATTCAGACGGAACTATAATTCTACGTTGCCGATGACTCCTGTTGAAGAGTTTCATGATAATGGTGAAAAAGTTTTATTTAATAATATAATAATTCCAGCAAATCAAACAGCGAACCAAGATTTAAAAATGGCTTTAGATGCTATTTTTAATCATCCAAACGTGGGCCCTTTTATCAGCAAACAACTGATCCAACGGTTAATAACCAGTAACCCAACACCTGCATATATTGAACGTATCGCAACTATATTTAATGATAACGGTCAAGGGGTTCGCGGTGATTTAGCAGCGGTGATCACCGCAATACTTATTGATGATGAAGCCTTGAATGGTTATAAAAACTCACCAGATACTTTTGGCAAGATACGAGAGCCACTATTAAGAGCTACCCATTTATGGCGAGCATTTGATGCTAGCTCTCCAAGCGAACGCTTTCAAATGGGGTATCCTGAATACTTTTTCAAACAAGCACCACTGAGCGCGCCACATGTTTTTAACTTTTTCTCACCAAGTTATGCACCACCGGGAATAGTTAGCGATAACAATTTAGTTGCGCCTGAATTAGAAATTGCGACTGAAAATTATTTAACACGCACCAGTAATTTTTTCGCCTATTCAACACTTTGGGGAAATACCGATATGGACCCCAACGATGTTGAAGACGATCGCATTTTAATTGATTTAAGCCAGTTAAAACCCTTGGCTAATGATACTGACAAATTATTAGATTATTTAGATATATTATTATTTTCGGGCGCAATGAGTGCAGAAGTAAAAACCATATTAAAAACCGCTTATGAGCAAACAAGTAGTGAAGATGTACCGCAAAGATTATCAAATTTACTTTTTTTGATCATGGTTTCACCACAATATATTGTTCAACAGTAGGAGCGAGCACATGACTAACTTTCATAAAAGCTTTAATCGTCGTAACTTTATTAAAAGCATACTCGCTGGCTCTGTTGGACTTTCAACAGCAAGCTCTGCCTTTGGCAATATGGCGTTACTAAATAGTACGGTAGCACAATCAACAACTCGCTTTGATGATTACAAAGCGCTGGTGTGCATATTTTTACATGGCGGCAACGATTCATTTAATATGCTAGTGCCAACCGCTGATAGCGAATACCAAACATATCAATCTATTCGTCAAGCATTGGCATATCAACAAAATGCGTTATCGACAATTTCTCCGATCTCAGCACAACCTTATGAATTGGGTTTACCTAATGCAATGTCGCCATTACAGCAATTATTTCAACAAGGCGATTTAGCTTTTTTAGCCAATGCAGGTCCATTATTACAACCGGTTACTAAAGCCCAAGCTCAACAAGATTGGAGTTTATTACCACCGCAGTTATTTTCTCATAACGACCAACAAAAACATTGGCAAACCGCTTGGCCAGAACAGACGGTGCCAACAGGTTGGGCTGGGCGCATGGCTGATTTGATCATGGATACTAGCAATCCGCTTTCAATGAATTTATCAATAGACGGCACTAATTTATTACAAACAGGTGTTAACTCTTTACCCTATTCTATAGACGCTTCTGGCGTGCAAACATTTGAAGCACTAAATCCAGAGCAAGGGTGGAATACTCAACGTATTGCTGCACTTAATCAACTAAATAGTGCCAATCAACATAAACTTGGCCGTGCGCACAGTAATATATTTAACCGCGCACAAAGTAATATTAATATTCTCAGTAACGCGATTGATAATGCTCCGAATAGCAGTGTAAATTATCCTAAAAATCACTTAGGAAAAGAATTAAAAATGGTAGCAAAACTTGCCAGTAGCCAGCAAACATTGGGGCAGCCAAGACAAGTGTTTTTTGTCGGTTTAGGTGGTTTTGACACACATGATAACCAAGCAACCAAGCACCCTACTTTATTAGCACGAATTAGTGATTCTTTGCTCGCTTTCAATGCAGATTTAAAAGCGCTGGGATTATTTGAAAAAGTAACAACATTTACTTTTTCAGATTTTGGAAGAACCCTATCGAGCAATGGCGATGGCACTGATCATGGTTGGGGTGGACACCACATTATTATGGGCGGCGCAGTAAAAGGTGGCGATATTTATGGCACTTTACCCGCCGATATTAATTTAGACTCTGCTGATGATTTTGGTGATGGTAGGATGATCCCAACAACATCGGTGGATCAATATGCGGCAACCCTCGCAAAATGGTTTGGCTTAAGCACTAATGAAATTAATGCAGTGTTTCCAAATTTACAGCGCTTTGATCAAAGTGATTTAGGGTTTATGAGTTACTCATAAATAAATCTGCATATCTATGATTCACAAACTAAAAAAGCCCTAAAAAACAACAGATTTCAGGGCTTTTATCGTTTTACTTAGAGTGAGTTAATATTGATTGATTTATTTATTCAAAATACCATCAACAGTACCTTGCGCTAAACCGTGATAACCAGGGCGTGCTTTTAAATACACTTTTTTCGCCCATGCTTTACCTTTTTCAGTTTCAGCTAATTGCTTATATAAAGGTACAATTAATTTACGACGGCCAATCGAAATTAAATATTTTTCCATCGCAGGAAAAACAGCATCATAACCAACTTTAAGTGACAACAAATACCAAGCATGTGCGATTTCAGCATTTTTACTTAAAGTTAAGTTAAAGGCTTTATCTAATGCGGCCATTTTTTCAGTACTTACTGTTAGCGGTAAGTTATTTAAAAAATGCAACCACTCATGTAATGTCCATTTTGCGGTGGGCAATTGCGCTACGGTAATTTCATTCGCAGTAAACGCTAATATTTCATTATCAATCAAAGTAAAAGCATTTGATGTTGGCTTAGGTACATAACTTGGTAAGCCTTGTTCATAAATCCATTCATGAATTTCTTGATCATTGACAATATTAGGAAATTTATGAGTTAGATTCTTTTTAAGGTAAGTTACAAAGTTTTTGGTCCCTAAACTTTCAAATGAATGGTTATTAAAATAAGTCAGCATAAATTCATCGAAACGTTTACGGCCAAATTTTTGCTCTAAATATATTAAGAATAGTTGCCCTTTTGTATAAGGAACACCAGAGAAAGCATCATCTGGATCTCGTCCTTTTAAATCAATATAAAGTTGGGTATCGCCTGGCGCCAATTCTGCAATTTCATAATTAAGCCCTTGAGCATCTAACGCTTGTTCCATCATGGCACGGTCTTTACCAAATACCTCTTCCATAATGCGATTTTCAACATAACTGGTAAAACCTTCGTTTAACCATAAATCACGCCAGCTTTCATTAGTCACTAAATTACCAGACCAAGAGTGTGCTAATTCATGCGCAATTAAGTTTACAAGACTTTTGTCACCGGCAATAACGGTTGGTGTAATAAACGATAAACGTGGATTTTCCATGCCGCCAAATGGAAAACTTGGTGGTAAAATTAATAAGTCGTAACGCCCCCAACGATAAGGTCCGAATAATTTTTCTGACTCATTAATCATCGCTTGAGTATCATCAAATTCGGCAACAGCTGCATCTAAAATATTATTTTCAGCATAAATTCCTGTTTGTTTACTCATCGCTTTAAAGTGTAAATCACCCACACCTAAGGCAATTAAATAAGAAGGAATAGCTTGGGGCATTTTGAAAAAGTAATCACCGTCACGCTCAGTGTCAGGATCATTATTTGCACTCATCACAGCAAGTAATTTAGGATCAGTATGAATACGAGCCGTATAAGTAACTCTTACACTAGGAGTGTCTTGAAGTGGGATCCAAGAACGTGCATGAATCGCTTGATTTTGGCTGAATAAAAATGGATATTCTTTTCCCGCTGTTTGTTGTGGCGATAACCATTGTAAACCTGAAGCTTTTGGCGTTGAGGCATAATAAATACGCAATGCAGACGCTCTAAATTTAGGTGAAATAGTTAGTTTTGAGCCAAGCACATCATCGCGTTTTGCTAGTTTAAAGCTTACTTTTGACCAATTCCCACCACTAGATTTAGCCAGCACTCTATCGATAATTAAATCACGCGTGTCTAAATAAATAGGAGTAACATCATCAACTAGCCAAGTTAACGATAATTCAGCAAAACCAGATAACGATTTTTTATCAAAATCGACGGTTAAATCTAAATTAATGTGCGTGGTTTTTACTTGATCGTAATTTGCATAAGTATAGGTATCAGCCAATTGTTTTGCGCTGACCGTCCAGACGGACTGAATAGCAAAAAACGCAGCTAAAACTGCAAAGCGTAATATTTGTTTCATTATTATTATTTCCTAAAAAAGCAGTTCAAAAAAAATAGGCTTGTAGATTACAATGTATCTACAAGCCTATTCAACTTATTATGGTATTTTGTATAAAAAACTTAGTAGTTATTTGGTTACAGCAAACAACAAATTAAAAAAATTAATCAAGGCTTATCTAAATGTACCACTACACGTCTATTTTGTGCTCGACCTAGAGCAGTTCTATTAGATGCCACATGACGTTTTTCGCCATAACCTTTCGATTCTATGCGATTTTCATCAACACCACTTTTAACTAAAAAATCTTTAATTTGGCGAGCTCTTTTTTCAGACACTTTGCGGTTAGTGTCTCTGCCACCATAGCTATCGGTATAAGCGTCAATTAACACTAATTCAAGATCAGGATCTAAACTTAAATATTCAGTTATTTGTGCTATACGTTTCTGTGATGCTTTAGTTAATTTGTCACTACCAAATTGATATCTTAAGATAGTGTCTGAAATATCTTCAAAGCTATAGTCTAATAGATTACCTAAACAAGAAACGAATTCTTGATATGCATTTTTAAATTTTGCATTAGATAAAGATACTTCTATTTTATCATTGGCGTTATACCAATCGTTATAATAAAACGTTGGATTCATTCCTTGCTCAAGTTCATTAAGCATAGACCAAGCAATTTTTTTCGGTAAATTAGGAGAATATTGCTTATTTAATTTCATTTTTGCTAAAACATGATCATTAATTCCTGGGCGCCATTTGGGAGCAACAGATCTCAATTCAGCAAAATTATAACTATCAGGCAGGCGCAACATATCTAAATTAAAGGCCATATTCATGGTACGACTAGCTGAACTCGAAAAACGAGCCTCACCATAGTTGGGGATATTATGAGATAAGGTACACTGAAGCCGCGTTTTTTTATCAAACGTCCAATTTGCTTGTTCTAAACTCGCGGCATACTGACGAATACCCGAATGAGCAAAAGTAGAAATAAATGTTAAAAAGGCAATTACAATTAGTTTTTTCATAAACGTAAAATAATTAGTCAAAATAAGTGGCTTTAATATTTATCGACACAAGTAAAAAAAACTTTACTTGTTTTGAGTATAAAACAAAAAACTGCGATAATCTGTTAAATAACCTCTGTTACTTCATAATTTTTTATGAAAATAGTCTTTGGACTCTAAGAATTTTAATAATGACCGAAATCAGCACAAGCAAATCCCCAAACAAAACTAAAACATCTCTTTTTTCTCAACGTTTTCGTGGCTACTTTCCTGTAGTAATTGATGTAGAAACAGCTGGATTTAATGCCAATACTGACGCTTTACTCGAAATTGCAGCTTCCGTATTAAAGATGGATGAAGACAGCGGCATTATATCGTTAGATGAAACTATTCAGTTTAATGTAGAACCTTTTGAAGGGGCTAACTTAGAAAAAAAAGCCCTTGAATTTACTGGTATTGATCCCACAAATCCCTTACGAGGCGCGGTTGAAGAAGACATTGCCCTAAAAGAAATGTTTAAATTAGTGCGTAAAAAAATGAAAGACTCTGGTTGCCAACGTGCTGTGATGGTTGCTCACAATGCCGCATTTGATTTAGGCTTTTTAAATGCTGCTGTTGAACGTTGTGCGATAAAGCGTAGTCCATTCCATCCATTTGTTAGTTTTGATACCACCACTTTATCAGGATTAGCTTTAGGGCAAACAGTGTTAGCTAAAGCTTGCGCCACAGCTAAAATTGAATTTAATAATAGTGAGGCGCATTCAGCTTTATATGATACTGAAAAAACCGCAGAGCTATTTTGTTTTATCGTAAATAAATGGCAAGCATTAGGTGGTTGGCCGTTAATGATTAACGAAGAAGAAGAAGAAGAATAAAGGGTAAAGTACGATAAAATGAATACAAAAAAGCCGCTATTACAGCGGCTTTCTTATACTTTTCTTTTAATTAAACGACAAGATTAATTAAAGAGTATCTGCATTATCTGCTAAATAAGACGCCACACCTTCAGGAGAAGCGGTCATACCTTTGTCACCTTTGTTCCAACCAGCAGGACAAACTTCACCATGATCTTGGTTGAATTGTAAAGCATCAACCATACGTAACATTTCATCAACATTACGGCCTAAAGGTAAATCATTCACTACTTGATGACGAACATTACCTTCTTCATCAATTAAGAATGAACCACGAAATGCAACACCAGCATCTGGATGTTCAACATCGTATGCTTTACAAATTTCATGTTTAGTATCAGCAACTAATGTATATTGAACTGGGCCAATACCACCTTCGTTTACTGGTGTGTTACGCCAAGCGTTGTGAGAAAATTGAGAATCGATAGATACACCAATTACTTCAACACCACGGTTTTTAAATTCATCCATACGGTGATCAAATGCTAATAACTCAGAAGGACAAACAAAAGTAAAATCTAATGGGTAAAAGAAAATTACCGCTTTTTTACCTTTAATTGTTTCGTTTAAGTTAAAGCTATCAACAATTTCACCACTGCCTAATACAGCTGCGGCAGTAAAATCTGGGGCTGGACGACCAACTAATACACTCATTTTATTCTCCATTTATTATTTATAATATTTACATTTAAAAGCTTGATTAAGCCAATTTACTCAGTTATTTACTCTTAACTAACTAAATGATTGCGGCAAATTTTTTAATTTCAATTAAATTCTAAATTTTATTCGTCAACTGAAGCGTGTTTTGCTGCAGCTTCTTTAACTAAAGTTTGTAATTCACCCTGTTGAAACATTTCCATAATGATATCGCATCCACCGACTAATTCACCTTCAATCCATAACTGCGGGAATGTTGGCCAATCTGCAAACTTTGGTAGTTCGGCTCTAATATCAGGGTTTTGTAAAATATCTACATAGGCAAATTTTTCATCACACGAGATTAAAGCTTGTGATGCTTGTGAAGAAAAACCACAACTAGGTAACTTAGGTGAACCTTTCATATAAAGTAGAATAGCATTTTCTGAAATTTGTTGTTTAATACGTTCAATAGTATCCATGATGACCTCTTAAAGGAGTAAAAATGATAAATTTATTTTATCAATAAATTAACAGTACAAAGCATAATGCATTCATAAAATAAATTTAAATAAACTTTAACACTAACTTAGCTTGATAAATTATCGTGTAAACCTTATATATTAGCTTATATATTGAGTTAAAATAGACTAATATTATATACCTGAGTATTTTACTAGGTTTTTAGTAAAAACAAACCTCTTTTTTACGCTAATTCAGTAAAAAAGTTTATACACTTTCACGGAGTTAACTAATAATGGCAATTGAATTACCAGCTTTACCTTATGAAAAAAATGCTTTAGCGCCACACATTTCTGAAGAAACATTAGAATTTCATTATGGTAAACATCACAACACTTACGTCGTAAAATTAAACGGGTTAATTGAAGGGACTGAATTTGCTGATAAATCTTTAGAAGAAATCATCAAATCATCATCTGCAGGCATTTTCAATAATGCGGCTCAAATTTGGAATCACACTTTTTATTGGAATAGCTTAAGCCCTAATGGCGGCGGCGAACCTACCGGTGCTTTAGCCGATGCTATTAACGCAAGCTTTGGTTCATTCGATGAATTTAAAGCTAAATTTACTGACAGCGCAGTAAACAACTTTGGTTCAAGTTGGACTTGGTTAGTTAAGAACAGTGACGGTTCATTAGCGATTGTAAATACATCGAATGCAGCTAATCCTTTAACAGATGAAGGTGTTACGCCATTGATCACGGTTGATTTATGGGAACACGCTTATTACATTGATTATCGTAACGCTCGCCCTAGCTATATGAATGCTTTTTGGGCATTAGCTAACTGGGATTTTGCTAACGAAAACTTTGCAGCTTAATATTTATATTAATTTGTTTGAATATATTTTGAATTCACATTAAATCAAAAGCGATTATTGATTTATCAATAATCGCTTTTTTATACTTATTAAAACTTTTTAAGCACTTTAACACTACCATCAACACTTGCGGCATCAACATAACCTATCGCCGTTTTATCACTAGCAACTTTACTTAAAATATCTTTGTCCGACGCTTCTTCCTTCGGAGGTCTCCCCTTACCGGAAAAAACTTGTTTTGACCAATACGCTTTTACTTGACTTGAACTCTTCTTTAATACTTTCTGTTCAAACTCATTTCGAATATCGGTACCAAATTTTTGGTTAATTGGCACAGCTTTATCGCCAGCTGAATATTTTTTTAATTTACCTAAAAATAATCGAGATAAATCTGTATCAGAAATAGCTGATGTATTAGCGGAATTCACTACAACTGCAACCTCAGCATCCGCCGTTGATAGGCCACCTAAACTCGATAAGGTAACTCCTAAAAACACTAAACTATATTTATTAATCATAAATTACTCCTAAAATACAGTTACAAGAGCTACACGAAGTAAGCTTGCATCATTATTGTTGTTTAAACTATCACTAAAATCTGTGTATTCAAATTTTAACGCAGCTGAATCATGAAAATCCCAACGAACACCAACAGTAACATATTTTTCATCTGCTTTTTGAGAGGCAAAAACACCTTGCGTTGATGCTTTCAAAAAATCTAACGATGGTGCAATACCAAATGGAACGGCTTGAGTATAATCCGTTTTTGAATCATCATCTTTACCATAAGTGACATGGAAAAGTAAATTATCGACCCGTTTACCTACCATGACATAATAAGATTTTTGATCACCAAAAGGCATGTTATCTAGGGTTAACTTCGTATATTCAGCATTAACCAAATAATTGTTATAATCAATTTGTAGACCAAACTCAACGAAGGTACCTTTGTCATTTTCCATAACGACATCATCGCTAATATCATTAAAACCAGCTTGTAACCATCCGTCGCTTAAGGGTTGTAAAAATTGAAATGGCATAGACATATCTGCTTGAAAATACGCAGCACGTAAAGTCAACCATTCTCGATTAGCACTAACTGACAAACCAACTAAATCTTTAAAATCAGGCGTTATAGTTTCTCCTAATGCAGAGACTTCAGTATTATTTCTACCATATATAAAGTGCGTTGTGGTATCAAATTCACCAAGTTGTTTAGTATAAATAACACCTAATCCATCAAAACTATCAAATAACAAATTATAAACACCGTTTGGTGGTGTTATCCATGGGTAGGCGTAAGACACATCAAGAAAATCTGAATACATATAAAAAGGCGCACGTTGGCGCCCAACTAAAAAGCGCAATTCATCATTAGCATCATAACTTAAATACGCCCATTCAAATTTAGGATCCCAATCATTAGCACCACGTGCAATAATTTGTGCAGTGACACCTAAACCATTTTCAAGATCGCTAGATGCTTGTAGTGCAAATAGAGAATCATTTTTAAAATCTATATCGCTATTATAGTTATATAAGCTATCTTTACTCGATGTAGTTTGACCTGCAACAATCGATGCAAAACCATTAAAATTTATATCTGCATAAGCATTGATCATTGCAGCACTCAATAATATAGATGAGCTTATTTTAAGAAACCTTGATTTACTTTTCATATCATGAAACCCCTTGCCCTAGATTGTATTAACAAAAAAGTTTTAAACTTTAAACTGCCTCGCAACTTTTTCTAATTCAGATGCCAATTGTGTTAAATCTTTAGTTACCTTGGCTATCTCACTTGAAGCTTCGGATGCCTCTTCAGCACAAGATTGAATTTCTTCCACATGCCCTACCATTAAACCCGATACTTGATTTTGTTGTTCTGTTGCAACCGCAATAGCACCATTCATATCAGCGATTACATTAACAGTTTCATTTATTGATTTTAAACTATCACCCGCATCATTAGCGCTTTGAACGCTACCTTCAACACTGGCTCGTGAACTTTCCATCATAGTAACCGCTTTACTCGCGGCTCCTTGCAATTGACCTAACATTTGATTTATCTCTTCAGTGGATTCTTGCGTGCGAGAGGCTAAATTACGTACCTCATCAGCTACAACAGCAAAGCCTCGTCCTTGTTCTCCCGCTCGTGCTGCTTCAATGGCAGCATTTAACGCAAGTAGATTAGTTTGTTCAGCAATTCCTCGAATAACCTCTAAAACAACATTAACGCGATTGGTGTCTTCTTGAAGTTGATTAATTGTTTCAGCCGATTCGGTAACGTTTTTGGCCAAATCCCTAATACCCACAACCGTTCGTTCTACAACTTTATTGCCATTTACTGCTTCGTTATTTGCATTGCGAGCAGCCTCTGCAGCATCAGCTGCATTGGTGGTTATTTCCGCAACACTATGGCTCATTTCTTCTACCGATTGCCGAGACTGTAAAACACTATCAGCTTGCCTTTTAAAAGACTCGATAGTACGTTCAGAAAGTTGTTGAATTGTATTTGCGGTATCGGCAAGAGGAAGCGCAGTATCAACTACATTTTTAATAACCCCTTGTAATTTTTCTATAAAACTATTAAACCAAAAAACCAAATCCCCTATCTCATCTTTACTATCTGTTTTTAGTCTAACGGTTAAATCACCATTTTCTTGAGCTATACCTTGCATCGAATCAATAATATCTTTTAAGCTTCGACGAATAGCTCTGGCAATTGGGACAGCAACAGCGAATAATAAAATTATGGTTATTCCACCAACAATTAAACCAACGGTAGATGTAGATTCAGCCTTATCTGAAACAGAGACAAATGCATCATTAAATGCTTTATAACGTTCATCATGAAATTTATTTAATTTGTTTTGCAAGGCAATAAGCTTGTTTGACATTGCTTGGCTGCGCACACCGATAGTGGCAAAATCAGCAGTGCCATCAACCATTTCTTTCGATAAACCATAAGCTGAATTAAAATAAGTATCAAAATCAGAGAGTAACGAACGTAAAAAAACAGAATTGTCTTTATCGGATTGTAAATTTTTATTAATTTTGTCACGTATTTCTGATGCATATTTTTCTGCATCTTTAAGTAAATCGGCCTCCCCCATTGTGGCAGCGTTACCTAATGTTTCTTTTATTTTATCTAACCGTACCAAACTATATTCAGATGTTTGCAATAATTGATATTCGATTTTGTAGGCATTATCTAATTTATCAACCATTTGCGACATAGACACCATACTAATCGCTAAATAAATGCAAAAACCAATAGCACCTACAAAAGGTATTAACAATATTTTGTGTTGTATAGAAAGTGATTTGAATGAATCCATAATTTTATCTTCTTAATGGCTTTTTTTCGTATGCATTTTTAATATAAAATTAAGTCTAGGCAAGTAATTAATTTCTAGCAAGTTATTAAATTATAATATTATTTAATAACTTTTATTTTCTGATGACTATAAAAATAATCATTTATAAAATCGTTTCTCCCTAAAAAGCACCTAAATCAAGCAATAATGTAAAAGATAAAGGTATTGTTCATAAATGAACAATACCTTTAAAAGTTTTAAAATATAAAATCTACCCCTAGGGTAAGTGTGTCTGAATCACCATGATAGGCCCAGCCAGTAGCTTTATCACCTTGATCTGTAAATTTATCAAATTGAACTTTAAAAGATGCTTTAGGTAAAAAGTTATATCTAACACCTATACCAATTATATTATGCTCTTCCAAATCATTGGTAGCGCCAGAGCCTTTAGTTCGTTTATGATCAGCTTTAGAATAAACAATATAAGGCTGATAATTATCAATATTATAAACAGCTGATATTAAATAGGTTGGGAATCTAGTACCTCGAGCATCGTCATAACTAACATAATTATAATCAAACAAGATGGTAAATGGTGTTAAATCTATACTGCCTCCAACCCCCATAAATGTTTGCGAAAATGGCGTGTAATCATCAATACTACCATCTTGTTGAATCGTATTCCTATCTCTATCGTTTTGGAAATAAACAAAACGAACATCAAAATTATCACCTGAAATATTCCAATTAGCCCCAGTAATATCAGTCCAAAACTCATCCACCGAGACCGCTGTGCCACCATAAAGCTTATCGTAGTAATTCATTTCCTTATTATCGTAAGATTTTTCATTTCCGTAAAAAAAAGTGATCGTGTTGGAATAATCTCCTAATTCAAAATCATACATTGCTTGAATACTATTAAATTGAGTAATTTGCCACCAATACAAATTTGAAGGTGGACGCATCCAAGGATACGCATATCCTACTTCTGAATATTCTGAATAATAATACATCGGAATATTTCGTCGACCTGCCATTAATGTTAAATTGCTTGATGCTTGATAAGTTAAATAGTACCAATCAAATTCAGGAGAAAAATCATCTACCCCTTTAGCTACTAATTGTGCTGTAGCTTTTAATTTAGGTCCTATACTAACGTCAGCTTGGAGTGCAAAAATAGACTCTGGTGAAAGTGAAAAATCATTATCGTATTGGCCTACGTCATAAAAATCAGCAGTTAAAATTTGATCTCTTTTTTGTCCAGGATTTAAAGGATCGTCAACAGTACCAAAAGTTTTACCGCCGATAATAGAACCAAAACCACTAAACTTTACCTCTGCAATACTCACTGAAGAAAAAACAGTTGAGCATAACGTTATTACTATTATTAAAATTTTCATGTTTTAACCCCTATTTGAATTTTGCAACAACTTTAACCGCATCAGTAACCGACGCGGCATCGATATAGCCAATAGTATCCTTGTTAGCAGCAATAGACTCAATCAACTCACTATCAGATTTCATTTCTTGAGGCGGAATGCCTTTCCCTGTAAAAATCATTTTGGACCAATATGCATTAATTTGATTACTCGTTTTACCAAGTACTAGTTTATTAAATTGCTCCCTTGTAGCCGAATCAGGTTTTGGACTAAGCAAAATAGCAGCTCGTCCATTTTCAAACGATTTAGTTTTACCTAAAAATATTTTTTTAATTTTAGATTTATCAAACGTTGATGTGTTAGAAGTGTTAACAACTACAGCAACTTCAGCATTTGCCGTTTTATAAAATATTGTTGAGCCTAATAACGAAATACCTAAAAATAAAGTAATAGGCATTTTAAACTTTTTATATTTGAGCATAAGAAAATCCTCGTGTGTTTCATTATTTATTAGAAATACAACTGTTTAATAATTCAAAAATAAACAAATTCACACATAAAATAGTTGAAAAATAAAAATAAATCCAATCTCTAAATATTATTTGATAATTCACAGATACCTCGTTACTAATTATCATTTTCCAAACCCTTTTACTTAATTGATTAACAAAAAGTAAGTTTTTTTAAGCAACTATTCAAAAAACTACTAATCTTAAAGTAAGAAGATTCATTTTTCCGGTCTTTATATCTAAAGACCACAGTACTAATTCATCTTTATATATTTGGGAGAGGTTTATGAGCATTTTTCAACATTATCAGAATCACTACGATCAAGCTCAAGAAGAAGAGTTTAGCTTACAAGACTTTTTAAACCTTTGTCGGGAAGACAAAATGGCCTATGCCAATGCCTCTGAACGATTATTAACGGCCATCGGAACTCCCGAAATGGTTGACACCTCGCAAGAACCAACGCTAAGTCGAATATTCTCCAACCGAGTTATTGCAAGATATCCAGCATTTAAAGACTTCTTTGGTATGGAAGACGCGATAGAGCAAATAGTCGCCTATCTCACTCATGCATCCCAAGGATTAGAAGAAAAGAAACAAATTCTTTATTTATTAGGCCCTGTAGGCGGTGGTAAATCATCATTGGCCGAAAAATTAAAAGCTTTAATGCAACAAGAGCCAATCTATGTATTAAGTGCAAATGGAGTTCGTAGCCCTGTTAATGATCACCCTTTTTGCCTATTTGATGTAAATACCGATGGTAAAATTCTTCAACAAGATTATAAAATTCCCGCACGCTATTTAAATACTATTATGTCTCCTTGGGTTGCAAAACGTTTACACGAATTTGAAGGTGATATTGCAAAATTCAAAGTAGTAAAGATTTATCCCTCAATTCTAGATCAAATTGCAATTGCTAAAACAGAGCCCGGAGATGACAATAACCAAGATATTTCTTCGTTAGTGGGTAAAGTTGATATTCGTCAACTCGAACATTTTGCCCAAAATGATCCTGATGCTTATAGCTATTCAGGCGCATTATGTCGAGCTAATCAGGGAATGATGGAATTTGTTGAGATGTTTAAAGCGCCAATTAAAGTTTTACATCCTTTGTTAACCGCTACTCAAGAAGGGAATTTCAATCCAACAGAAGGTTTATCTGCCCTACCTTTCGATGGAATTTTACTAGCGCACTCCAATGAAAGTGAATGGACAACTTTCAGAAATAACAAAAATAATGAAGCATTTTTAGATCGCGTTTATATTGTAAAAGTGCCTTATTGTATGAGAGTTTCTGAAGAAGTTAAGATATATGATAAATTACTAGAGCACAGCGAACTAAACGATGCTCAATGTGCTCCAGATACCTTAGAAATACTGGCACAATTTTCTGTACTTTCACGGTTAAAAGATCCTGAAAACTCTAGTATTTATTCTAAAATGCGGGTGTATGACGGTGAGAGTTTAAAAGACACCGATCCCAAAGCTAAATCCTATCAAGAGTATCGTGATTTTGCGGGTATTGATGAAGGCATGTCGGGGCTTTCAACTCGCTTTGCTTTCAAAATATTATCACGAGTCTTTAACTTTGATAACACCGAAGTTGCGGCAAATCCCGTACATTTATTTTATGTGCTCGAACAACAAATTGAGCGAGAACAACTTCCTCAAGAAACCACTGAACGCTATTTAGAATTTATTAAAGGTTATTTAACCCCTAAATATGTCGAGTTTATTGGTAAAGAAATTCAAACCGCTTATCTGCAATCATATTCAGAATATGGTCAAAACATTTTCGACCGATACGTGACTTATGCTGATTTTTGGATACAAGATCAAGAATATCGAGATGCAGAAACCGGACAACTATTTGATCGTGAAGCATTAAATAATGAGTTAGAAAAAACGGAAAAACCTGCTGGCATTAGTAATCCTAAAGATTTTCGCAACGAAATTGTTAATTTTGTTTTACGCGCGAAAGCCAATAACAATGGTAAAAATCCAGCGTGGACAAGTTACGAAAAATTGCGCACGGTTATTGAAAAGAAAATGTTCTCAAATACCGAAGATTTACTGCCTGTTATTTCGTTTAATGCCAAAACCTCTACCGATGATCAACAAAAACATGATGATTTTGTCGATCGCATGATGGACAAAGGCTATACGAGAAAACAGGTCAGGTTACTTTCTGAATGGTATTTGCGCGTTAGAAAATCCTCTTAGTCGTAGCACCTAATAACTTATTTTCTAATTAATAAGCTCTATTAGGATAGAAATAAAGGAGAGGTAAATGGCAAATTTTATTGATAGGCGCTTAAATGGCAAAAATAAAAGCATGGTTAACCGCCAGCGTTTTTTACGTCGCTATAAAGGTCAAATAAAAAAGTCTTTAGCTGAGGCAATAAATAAACGTGGCGTAACCGACGTGAATAGTGGTGAAAATATTACTATTCCCAAAAAAGATTTAAGTGAACCATTTTTTCATCAAGGTGAAGGTGGCAATAAAAATAGAATTCATCCCGGTAACGATCAATTTACTACCGGTGATAGGATCCCTCGCCCTAAAAATCAACAAGGTCAAGGAGCTGGCGAAGGCGAAGCAAGTGATTCAGGTGAAGGGGATGATGATTTTGTTTTTTCTATTTCAAAAGACGAATACTTAAATTTACTTTTTGAAGATCTTGAATTACCTAATCTTGAACAAAACCAACTTGATAAATTAATTGAATACAAAACAGTTAGAACCGGATTTTGTGCTGATGGTAATCCTGCCAATATAGATATTGTAAAATCACTTCAAGGCTCTATCGCAAGACGTATTGCGATGACTTCATGCAAACGCAAAGAATTAAAAGCACTTCAAGAAAAATTAACCCTTTTACTACAAGACAAAGTAGAACGTTTTAGTGAAATAACTGCTCTTGAAAAAAAAATAGCTGAGCTAAAAGATAAAATTGCTAAAGTACCTTTTATAGATACCTTTGATTTACGCTTTAGAAATTATGCTAAACAAGCTATTCCAACATCTAAAGCCGTTATGTTTTGTTTAATGGATGTTTCAGGTTCGATGGATCAAGCAACAAAAGATATTGCTAAACGTTTTTATATTTTGTTGTATTTATTTTTAACTCGCACTTACAAAAAAATTGATGTGGTTTATATTCGCCATCACACACAAGCTAAAGAAGTTGATGAACAAGAATTTTTTTATTCTCAAGAAACAGGCGGAACCATTGCCTCTAGTGCGTTAGAGTTAATGGATAAGATTATAAAAGAAAGATATCACGCTTCAGATTGGAATATTTATGGTGCTCAAGCTTCTGATGGGGATAATTGGGCTGACGACTCGCCAAAATGTGGCGAGATATTATCTAATAAAATTCTCCCTGTATCTCGCTATTTTAGCTATATAGAAATAACACAACGTGCACATCAAACTTTATGGCACAAATATACTCAAGTAGCTGAATCAAATTCCCACTTTGCAATGCGACATATTAAAACAGTCGATGATATTTATCCGGTATTTAGAGATTTATTCAAGAAAAACACCACTAAGGCAGCCTGAAAAAAAATGGCCAATTTTACCTTCATCATTGAGATAACAAGTGTGGTAACTAAAGGAGTTGTTCATGGCTAAACAAAAAAAAAGAAAACCATTAGATGATTCAGCCGATTGGAACTTTGATTTGCTTGAACAATATCAAGCTGAAATCGAACGTGTTGCAAAACACTATCGCTTAGATACTTATATAAATCAAATTGAAGTTATTACCACAGAACAAATGATGGACGCGTATGCTAGTGTAGGAATGCCCATTGGTTATAATCATTGGACTTTTGGCAAAAAATTTATTCAAACAGAGCAAACATATAAACGCGGTCGAATGGGACTTGCCTATGAAATAGTAATTAATTCAAACCCATGTATTGCCTATTTAATGGAAGAAAACACCATGCCAATGCAAGCTTTGGTTATGGCACATGCTTGTTATGGACATAACTCATTTTTTAAAAATAATTACTTATTCAAATCATGGACAGATGCAGATTCTATTATTGATTATTTATTATTTGCTAAAAATTATATTGCAAATTGCGAAGCTAAATATGGAATAGATGAAGTAGAAGCAACACTTGACGCATGTCATGCATTAATGAATCACGGCGTAGATCGCTATAAACGTCCACAAAAACTTTCTCTCGATGAAGAATTAAAACGTCAAGAAGACAGAGAAAAATATTTAGAATCTCAAGTGAATACCTTATGGCGAACTTTACCGAAAAATCCTGATGATAATGATAAAAAAACACCAACATTTCCGGCTGAGCCACAAGAAAACATTCTTTATTTTATCGAGAAAAATGCTCCGCTATTAAAACCTTGGCAGCGGGAAATTGTACGGATAGTACGAAAGGTATCTCAATATTTTTACCCACAAAAGCAAACACAGGTAATGAACGAAGGCTGGGCTTGCTTTTGGCATTACACCATATTAAATCATATGTATGATGAAGGCTTAGTTACCGACAAATTCATGTTAGAGTTTTTGCATAATCATACTAACGTTGTTGCTCAACCTGAATATAACAGCCCTTATTATTCAGGCATAAACCCTTATGCTTTAGGCTTTAATATGTTTACTGATATTCGCAGAATTTGTGAAGCACCAACTGATGAAGATAAGGAATGGTTTCCAGAAATTGCTGGGAGTAATTGGTTAGACACCGTGCATTTTGCAATGGAAACATTTAAAGATGAAAGCTTTATTAGCCAATATTTATCGCCTAAATTAATTCGAGATTTTAAATTGTTTCATATTAATGATAATGAAGATAATAGCTATGTTGAAATTGCTGCGATACATAACGAACAAGGTTATCAACAAATTCGCTCCATTTTATCGAGCCAATACAATTTAAGTAATTTAGAAGTTAATATACAAGTGATCAATGCAGATATTAATGGTGATAGGTCGCTCACCTTACGTTATATTCCACAAAATAATGTGCCTTTAGGTAAATCTAAAGATGAGGTTTTGAAACATTTACATTATTTATGGCAATTTGATGTAAAACTGGTACAAACGGATGAACAAGGAAAAGACATGGTGATTGCCTCTTGTCTTAACTCAAAAGAGAGTAAAGAGTAAAAACGTAAATATTCTTAACTCGGTATCTCCAAAATTGCCAGAAACTAAAAAGCGACTTAATCGTCGCTTTTTAGTTGGTTTTATTTCATTTTAAATGAATAATTTTAAACGATTCATTTAAGATGAATCATCAATCCTTAGTCAACTCTTTAAGAACATCATCTTTAAGATCAATCCATAATTTACCAGAATCAGCACCATATTTACGAACTGCAAAAATAGCCTCGTCGCATTTGCCTTCTTTTGCAAGTTCGATAAGCTTTTGATAGTAACTTTTTGAAATTTCACGGCCTTGTGGCTCTGAAAAGTATAAGGCACCTATTCGAGAATATAATCCTTTAAAGCCATTTAAAATAAGTAAATAAATAGAGTTGCCTGATGCAATAACTAATTCTCTATTTAGCTTAAAATCAAATTCTGCAAATGCTTCGCCATTATCATCTACATCTTTGTATTCACTTAGCAATTCGATCGTTTTTTCTGGATTGTTTTTTATTGCCGCGCGTATATATATAGCGCTGATATTAGTACGTGCAGACATGAGATTATCAACTAAATCTGGTATACCATCTTGATCAAGATGGGCTAAAGTTTCTAATATGTTCAGGCTTGATGTATCCCAAAAGTCATTAACTTTAGTCGGCTTACCATGCTTAATTGTTAACCAACCATCACGCGCTAAACGCTGCAAAACTTCGCGAAGAGTTGTACGTGTTACGCCAATTAGCTCTGATAATTCTCTTTCTGCAGGTAATATAGAACCAGGAGGAAATCCACCATTCCAAATTGATTCAACAATGTATTGTTCAGCAAATCCAGCAGGACTATGTGCTTTGATGACCATGAATAGATTACTCACAAAAATTTAATAATAAAACTGATTGTACCAGAAGAATTACTTGAGACAAACTACATACATTAATACAAAGGTATTTTACTTTCTCACATCCATAAACATGTACATTAATAACAATATTCTTAAGTTAAAAACATATTAAAAAATAATATGGCTAAATACATCATTTCAAAGCCTTTGTTGTATCATTTTGTTTAGGTTTTGCTAGAATGAAAAAAGTATAAAAACATTATTATTACTTATATATAGTCAAATCAACTAAAAATACAGGTTCTAATTGGTTTGGGTATAATACAACAACAAAATACAACGAGAGATCAATGAAAATACTATTGTTCATTTTAATAGCAACACTAATGCCGGGTTTTGCTTTTGCATCTGAATCTGCTCACCAAACGATAGATTTAACTAGCAATTGGGTAGGTTATGCTGCTTTGATTATTTTTGTCTTAGCTTATACCTTAGTTATTTTAGAGGAAAAACTCCATCTTAGAAAATCTAAGCCTGTTTTATTAGCTGCGGGATTAATTTGGATTTTAATTGCAGTTTATTATAATTCTCATGGTATGCCTCATGCTGCAGAAGAAGCAATTAAGCACAATTTTACCGAATATGCTGAATTATTTTTCTTTTTATTAGTTGCGATGACATATATCAACGCCATGCTTGAACGCAATGTTTTTGAAGCATTACGTGATTGGTTGGTGGCGAGAGGCTTCAGTTATAAATCTCTTTTTTGGATAACAGGTACTTTAGCCTTTTTCATATCCCCCGTCGCTGATAACTTAACGACGGCATTAATAATGTGTGCAGTTGTTTTAGCGGTAGGTAAAGACAAGCCTAAGTTTGTTGCAATGAGCTGTATTAATATAGTTGTAGGAGCAAATGCTGGCGGAGCTTTCAGCCCATTTGGCGATATAACTACGTTAATGGTATGGCAAAAAGGTTTAGTGGCTTTCAGTGAGTTTTTCCATTTGTTTATCCCTGCTGTTGTCAATTTTGCAGTGCCTGCCTTTATAATGCAATTTGCCATACCTTCAGGAAAACCAGATGCGAGCTCAAATATTAAAACCCCAATCAAAAAAGGTGGTTTAGTCATCGTTGGTTTATTTATTTTAACCATAATAACTGCAGTTTCATTCCATAACTTTATTAATTTAGCACCGGTGTTTGGCATGATGTTAGGTTTGGCTTACTTGAAATTTTTTGGTTATTATTTACGTAATTCAGGCCAAGGTGAAATTGACAAATCTGACTCGCCTACGACTAATGCAATAGGTCATGAAGGTAACTCTGCAACTGAGCCAACAAAACATGGATTTGATATATTTAATAAAATAGCCAAAGCAGAATGGGACACATTATTCTTCTTTTACGGCGTAATTATGGCTGTTGGCGGTTTAGGATTTATTGGTTATTTAGGTATAACATCAGAATATATTTATGGTGAATTAGGGGCCACAACCGCTAATGTGTTAGTTGGTGTTTTATCAGCTATTGTAGATAATATCCCGGTGATGTTTGCAGTATTAACAATGAACCCTGAAATGCCACATTATCAATGGCTCTTAGTAACGTTAACCGCTGGTGTTGGTGGTAGCTTACTTTCTATTGGTTCTGCCGCTGGTGTTGCTCTTATGGGGCAAGCTCGAGGTTACTATACCTTTTTCAATCATTTAAAATGGACACCTGTAATTGCTTTAGGCTATGCGGCAAGTATTTATGTTCACTTATTACTGAATAGTCACATGATCACCGCACCATAATTTCTAAATGTATTTTACTTATAAAGCCTCTAAGTTTAGAGGCTTTTTCTTTTATTTAATTGAGGAAAATCAGTGAACTTCTTAAGTAACCTAACTCAACAGTCAAGACCATGGCTATTACTGGCATTATCTGCATTAGTTTTAGAACTTACTGCTTTATACTTTCAATACGCTATGGATTTAGCGCCATGTATAATGTGCATATATCAACGAGTTGCTATTTTTGCTATTTTTTTTGCTGGGGTTATCGGTAGTATTGGCTTTAACTTTGTGTTAGCAAGAATGATAGCTTATGGCCTTTGGGCAACGGGGAGTATTTGGGGCTTACTCATTGCTATTGAACATGTTGACATGCAATCAGCTAAATTTTCCTTATTTTTTAGTTGTGAATTTATTCCTAATTTCCCGAGTTGGGCACCCTTACATCAATGGTTACCGGCTCTTTTTGAAGCAACAGGTGATTGTGGGAAAATTAGTTGGGAATTTTTAGGTTATAGCATGCCCCAATGGATGATAGTCGTTTACGGCACTTACGCGGCTGTATTTGCTTTAATTTTGTCTGCTCGACTAATACAGACTAAAATGTTTTAAACTAACATTTACCCACAATAAAAACAGCCATATACTTTTTACTTATGGCTGTTTGCAATTTTTATACTGGTGCCCCTACCCCCGCAGCGAGGTATGGGATAACTTGCTTTATTACCCCTTCAATCGTTACATTATTATCAAAATCACTTTTTGCAATGTCCATTAACGCATCACTAGATGACATTGTAAAAACAATCGTTCCCATAGTGAAATGCAAACGCCAAAACATATCTTCAGCTGATAACTCGGGATAAGCCTTATGAACAGTAGCAACAAAACTATCAATCATTTTAGGATAGCGGGTTGTTAAAAACCAACGTAAAAATCCTTGTGAATCTGTATAGCCTCTTCCTAACAATTGTAAAAAAGTGCTCGTCCCATTATGTTGAAAAGTATTTAACGCTAAAAGCGGTTCTACAAAAGCAGAAAAAACATCGACTAAATCAGGTTGCTCGCTAGCATCATGAACTTTCATTAATGCTAATTCTAAATTTGGGGCTAATTCATTCATATAGCGAGACATTACGGCCTTAATTAATTCTTTTTTTGAACCAAAATGGTAATTAACTGCCGCTAAATTAACCTCCGCTTGGCTGGTAATTTCACGTAACGATGTACCGTTAAAACCTTTGTCTGCAAAAAGTTTTTCAGCTGAATCTAATATTTTATTTTTTGTACTCATTTAATAAACTTATTTAAGGTTAAAAGAAATCAAACAATCAGTTTAAACATGTGTTTAAAATAACGTAAATACTAACTCATGGTCAAGATCTCTCTAATTTAATTATCATTGTTATTAAATTAGAATCTTCCTATAAATATCAAACAAACTAGTTTTAGACTCAAACAAAATTGTTAGCAACAAAATACACATTTAAGTTAAATTTATCATCAATAATTTGTATAACGTTTGAAATTGTATTAAATTTTAACTTTCAATGTGTATTGCTTTAATCACATAGTGAATATCATCGGAGGATAAACACATGGAAACATATCAATTGAGCTTTGCTCAAATAACAATATTGCGCCCAGATATTGCTGAAGTTGTTGTTAATGACGGAATAGAAATGAATATGGCAATGGTAAACGAATACCACAAATTTTTAATCGCCCATTTAACAGCGCCTTTTTCATTATTAATTAATAAAATAAATTCTTATTCATATGATTTTGAAGCACAAATTCATTTAGCCAATATAAACGAAATTAACGCAATGGCGATAGTCGCTTATACTAAAGCAACACAGTATTCTACCCATTCATTAGCTACAGGCGCCTTTCGAAAAAAATCTTGGAATATAGAAATTTTTCACGAGCGTCAAACTGCTCTTTCGTGGCTCGAAAATCAACAATTGCAAACCTTATCTTAAATATATTTGTTTCTACCCACTTATTCTGATCATTCTTGCCTATCTCATATAAACATTTTTACTTTTTTGAATAGACTTTAGCCTCTACCGTGTCTATTCTTGATATATTCAATAAAAAATGAGTAAAGTCTTTGATACGTTTAAGTTTATTTTTGTTATTAGCTTTAGTTTTAGTTACTCAATGCTGCAATGCGAGCAACGTTAACATAACGGTTCTCACTCCAAATTCTACTGTTGTTAACAATATAGTTGTTTATTTAACTCCAAAAATCCCATTGAAAAATAAAAACATACTAACTAAATCATTAATTATCACCCAAAAAAATAAACAATTTATTCCATATATTGAAGTTACTCAAAAGGGGTATAAACTTAATTTCCATAACGATGATGACATTACCCATCACATATACTCTGTTTCTGGGAAAAATCGTTTTTCATTTAAAATAAAAGGAAATAATGAAAAGGAATCTCCTGTACTTGACCACATTGGAGAAATTGCAATGGGATGCAATATTCATGATTGGATGAGCGGATATGTATTAGTGGTAGATACCCCCTATTTTACGAAAACAAATAGGATTGGTGTTGCAAACTTTAACAATATTACTCCAGGAGAATATAAATTAACTATTTGGCATCCTCAATTAGATATAACCAACAATAAAATAGAACAAACTGTTACTGTAGGTAAGCAAACAAAGTGGTCAATAAATTTGCCTAAGAATTTATTACCAATCCCAAAACAAGCAAGCCAAGATGAATTCGACTTTTTGGAGGACTATTAATTATGAAATTAACACCGACCAAAAGTCTACAAACAAAAATTTTCATACTCTTTATATTTTTATTATTGACTGTTCAAATTGTCTCTTTTTTTACGACTTATCAAGCAAATAGAAAACTCGAAGCCACGCAGTTAAGCAATAGTATTGGTAAAGCAAAAGCTTTATTTGTAAGTCAATTTACTAACCGTAATTACTATCTTTCAGCTTTCGTAGAAACTGTAGCAAAAGACTATGCGTTAAAGTCAGTCTTTCAAGAAGATACAAAAAGTTTCCTATATGCATTAAATAATCATCGAAAAAGAATTAATGCCAACATTGCGATTGCTATATCTCCAGATGGAAAAATAATCGGTGAGTTATTAACTTATCGAAATAATCAAAATTTACTTAAAGTAAAAAAAGGTGAAGAACAAGGACAGATTTTTAAACAGCAACATTGGTTAATACAAGATAAATCAGATAATTTATATCAATTAAATGAACAAGTTTACCAATTAAGTTTAGCGCCACTGAAAAGTGGTGGTCGCCCTATAGGTTGGATAGGTTTTGGCTATATGCTTAACAATGAATTGGCTGATGATTTTGCAAAATTAACGAATGTTGACATAAGTTTTGTTGTCAATAAATCTATTATAAAAGAATCCCCTTTTTCGAATAAAAGTAATCAGTTTCATTTGTTAGCCAGTTCTGCTCAGCAAACACGAAACATTATGAATGATAACTTTATTTATAATTTATTAAACAATAAAGAAAATAATTTTATTTTTGATCAACTCCCTCTTGGCCGTTTAAATGACAACAATTTAGTCGCTATTTTGTATAAAACCAAAGTCGACGTGTTGAAAAATATTCAAATTGGATGGTGGCAACTGTTAATATTTTTTGCATTAACTTTATCTCTTTCGTTAGTGGGTGCATATCATATTTCGGCGGGCATCACTCGCCCAATAAAACTATTAATTGCACAAGCAAAATCAATCGCTCAAGGTAATTATAATGAATCAGTAAAAATTTCAGATAGTTATGAACTAATGCAGTTAGCGGATGAATTTAATCATATGAAAGAATCGGTAGTAGTCCGAGAACAAACGATTAATCACCGTGCTGATCATGATCCTCTTACCGATTTACCCAATAGGAACTACTTACTTAAAGTTATCGCTCAAAAAGCGGAACAACGCAGTCAATTTTTATTAGTTAGAATAAATATTAGGCGGATTAAGGAATTTAATAACACCTTGGGTCACAAAGTTGGTGATAAGGTTATTTTAGAAGTCGCTAAGCGTTTACAAAACAGCAATACTTTTGAAGGATTATTTCATTTGGGTAGAGATGAATTTATTTTAATAACCCCTAAAGAGAGTCCTGAAACATTACTATTAAATTTATTGCCATTACTTGAGCCACAATATCAATATGAAAATATAAATTTACATTTACAATACCACATGGGGATCGCTTTATGCCCAGAGCATATGGGAGAAGATGCGGAAGACATATTACAAAAAACTAATGTTGCATTGCAATACGCAAAAAACAACAAATCGTTATACCAGCTTTATGATCCTCAGTTTGATTTTAATACGATTGAACGACTTAACCTGACTAACAGTCTAAAAACAGCAATTGAAGAAAATCAGCTTGTTTTATTTTATCAGCCGAAAATATCCTTAAACACATTACAAGTAAGCCATGTTGAAGCACTTGTTCGTTGGCAGCACCCTATAAATGGTTTAGTTCCTCCTGATTCATTTATCAGTATTGCTGAGCAAACTGGTCAAATGGATTCATTAACACGTTGGGTAACGGTTAAAGCAATAGAGCAATATTTGAATTGGCAAAAAAATAATATCAACATTAATATTGCCATAAATATTTCAGCAGAAAACTTAAAAGATAAGTCTTATAGTGATTTTATTATTGCATTAAAAGAGAGAAATAATATAAAAGATAAAGCTATTACTCTTGAAGTAACCGAAGACGCTGTTGTCGCTGATCCTAAACAAGCGACAGATATACTATGTTATTTAAGAGATCATGGTTTTAAACTCTCTATAGATGATTACGGCACGGGGTATTCATCTTTAGCACAACTTAAACAATTACCCGTACATGAGTTAAAAATTGATAAATCGTTTGTATTACAATTACTGTCAAGCAAAGATGATAAAATAATTGTTAAATCAACGATAGAACTTGCTCATAATATGGGTTTGTCTGTGGTCGCAGAGGGCATTGAAGATGAACAAACTTTATTGTGGTTAAAGGCTAATCACTGCGAACTTGCTCAAGGTTTCTATATGAGTAAACCTCTACCTGTAAACGTTTTTGATCAATGGTTACAAGATTGTCCTTATTTTGATATAAAAAACACCTAATATTCTAAAGAGTAAATTCAATTGATTTTTAAAATTATAAAGCAATCAGTTAAAACTTCACTTTTGTGCTCGGCTTTTCTTTCATTATCAAGCTATGGCGTTGAGCAATCATTTTCAGGAATTGTTGATGCACGTTTATTTAAAGTGAATAATTCAAGCGAGTTTAATAGCACTGACAAGAGCTATTTACTTGGAGGATATGGTAAATTTGATAATAAAAAAATCTCTGGATTTAGGCTTGCACAATTAGGTATTCAATATCGCGCTAGTTGGGAAAATAACCTAAGCTTGCATCTCATCGCCAACGCTTTTAGCAATAAAGAAGAAAATAATATCGGTTTAACTGAAGCGTTTATTCGCTACAAAGGTTTGCCTAGTAAATCAGGTTGGCGGATTCAGAGCAAAGCAGGTTTTTTTTATCCCAATATCTCAATGGAAAACAATGCCACCGCGTGGTCTAATCCATACACCTTAAATAATTCAACGTTAAATACTTGGGTGGGTGAGGAATTACGTCATTCAGGTTTTCAAATTAGCCTAGATAAACTCGGTAAATTTACCAATAACAAACATGATTTGTCTCTTGATTTAACCTTGTTTAAAAATAACGATACTGCTGGAGCAATGCTTTCATGGCACGGTTGGACAAGTGCCAGTCGACAATCATTATTTCAAGAAAAACTTAAATTACAAAATTTCCCTGCAAGAAAACCCGGTAGAGACTTAGCATCTCAAGCCGCTTTCTCAGATCCTTTTTTGGAGTTAGATAATCGCTGGGGAGCCCATATTGTTGGCCACTGGCGTTACCAAAACAAGGTAAAAATCAATCTTGGTTATTACGATAATAATACTGATCTCAACATAGTAAAAAATGGACAATATACGTGGGCAACTCGGTTTACCCATGCAGGAATAAAAATAAAACTCGCTGAAAAGGTTGAGTTAATCAGTCAATATATGCGTGGACGCACTGCCATGCAGGGTAAAAATGGTAGGTTAGTTGTAAATAATAATTACAATAATGCCTTTATTATGTTGAGAAAATATTGGGGATTACAACATTTAGCAATTAGGCTTGAGGAGTTTTCAGTAGATGATTTAGACTCTACTTGGGGAGATCATAATCAAGAATATGGTAAGGGATTAACACTGAGTTATCGCTATCGTATGAATAAGCATAGCTTTGTTCAAACAGAATATAATTGGTTACAGTCTAATCGATTGGCGCGTCACTATGTTAATCAAGACAGAGATTTAATAGAGCGCCAAGTACAATTGGCGCTCAGGTATTACTTTTAACCATTCATTAATTATTTAAGCTAGTGTGGGCTTCCATCCAAGCAAACACTTGCTGATACCAAAACACTAAATTATCTGGTTTGCGTATATGATGATCTTCGTACTTAAACATAATTAATTTGCTGTCAATACCTTTACGTTGTAGAGCAGTGAAGGCACCTAAGCTTTGCGCATAGGGCACTCGGTAATCTAATTCACCTTGGATCACTAACATCGGTGTTTTCCAATTATTTACAAAGGCAGATGGATTAAATTTACTGTAATCATTACTAACATTGCCCTTTTCGTCTTGCCAAGGAAATCCACCTAAATCATGCTCAGGAAACCACAATTCTTCAGTGGCTTGGTAAAAGCTTGGCATATCAAATAAACCGGCATGGTTAACGATACACTTAAAACGATCAGACCAATTTCCTTGTATCCAATTCATCATATAACCACCATACGACGCACCTAGGGCACAAGCATTATCGCCGTCTAACCATGGTTGATTTTTCACAATAAAATCAAAACCTTTTTGCAAATCTTCAAGTGGCTTACCGCCCCAATCACGTGCGATGTCATTAGTGAATTTTTGTCCATACCCTGTTGAACCATGAAAATCGATCATCACCACGCCATAACCTTGCGCAGCCCATAACTGAGCATTCCAACGATAATGAAACATATTACCAAAGCTACCTTGAGGGCCTCCATGAACAAGAAAAGCCATTGGATATTTCTTGCCTTGCTCAAAATTGATTGGTTTTAACCAATAACCATGTACGGTTTCATTGTTCCAACCTTTAAAACTAAATTGTTCAAAATTTGAAAATTTTACATTCTCTAATTTTACTTGATTAACATTGGTTACTTGTTTTGCGCCATAACCATCTTTTTTAATTGTAAAAATATCACTCGGCTGAGATAAAGTATGATGAACAAAATAAATGCTTTCCCCTGCCGTTGATAAAGAACTGTTACTACCGTCATTATAAATAGAACGGACATCACCAAATTCAGAATTAACGGTAAAAATGCTTTTTTGTCCTAAGTCTTGTGCAGTTACAAATAAAGTACGGTTATCGTCAGCAAAAACCATTTCGCTTACTGAGCGATCCCAACGTTGTGCAATTGAACGCATTTTACCGGTAACATTATCGCGTAAGCGCAAAGTAAACTTATCTGATTCATAACCAGGTGTTGCCATTGCTTTATATGCTAAAAAACGTCCATCATGCGAAAACACAGGTTGTGCATCCCATGCTTTATTGTCTTGCGTAATATTGGTAAGTTGATAATTAGTTAAATCAACTTCAAACAAATCAAAATTTGTTGTCCATGCATGATTTTTTACTGCTTGGTTATCTGCCGAATTTTTCGCTGAAAAAACAATTGAGCTAGCCTTCGGATGTATAGCAACTTCACTAATACCAGCAATATCACTCTGCCAATGAGGAATTAAATCATGAGCACGGGTAATTAACGCATCACCTTGTTTTTTAGCGATAAATAAGTGCTCTTTAAAATCTGTTGCCCATGTGTCCCAATGGCGCACCATCAAATTATTATAAACACGAGTATTATGTTTTTGATTTTTTGCTTTATTCATAGCGGCAGTTGTACAAGCAAAACCATCATTTTCTTCAATGCAATCAGGCTTTACAGTAATCGCCAACGCAAATAACTTGCCGTTATCAGCGACCTTAAAGCCATTAATTCCAACCGATAAATCAGTAATTTGTTTAGCTTCACCACCATTAAGTGCTAGCTGCCAAATTTGTGAGCTACCATTACGGGTTGATAAAAAAAACAGTGATTTACTATCAGTCGCCCAAATCACGTTCCCTTCTGATTTTATATTACTGGTTACTTGTTGAACTTTCCCTGAAGAAATATTTTTTAAATACAAATGATTATCTTTAGATGCGCTGCCCTTTTTTAAGCCATAAACTAGATAATTACCATCAGGAGAAATCACAACATCATGTAATTGATTTAAACTGTTGAGTTTCTCTACGGTAAATATTTGATCGTGTGATATAGATGCTAACGGAGTTTCCGCAAAAGAAAAAACTGAAAAACAACTAAGTAACCACAAAGAGATAAGTTTTTTATTCATTATATTTTTATCCTTTTTAACTCTAATTTAAAATAATAACGCCTTACTTAATAAACTAAATAAGGCATTGTTCCTATTGTGCGTCTTTTAATTTTTGGTCAAGCTCTTCTATCTTCGCCTGCCATATAGCAGGGCCCGTTACGTGAGCAGATTCACCATTACTGTCTACGGCAACTGTTACAGGCATGTCTTCTACTTCAAATTCATAAATAGCTTCCATTCCTAAATCTTCAAAAGCAACTACGCGTGCTTTTTTAATTGCTTTAGAGACTAAATATGCCGCGCCACCAACAGCCATTAAATACACTGATTTATGCTTTTTAATGATTGCTACCGTTTCAGCACCACGTTCAGCCTTACCAATAGAGCCTAACAAACCGGTTTTAGACAACATAAGTTCACTAAATTTATCCATACGTGTAGCCGTTGTTGGGCCAGCAGGACCAACAGCTTCATCACCAATAGCATCAACAGGGCCAACGTAATAAATGAATTTATCGGTGAAATCTACGGGTAAAGGTTCTCCTGCATTTAACATATCTTGAATTCGTTTATGTGCCGCATCTCTCCCAGTTAAAATAGTGCCCGATAGTAAAACTGTTTCACCAGTTTTCCATGAACTAACATCGGTTTTAACTAAATCGTCAACATTTACTCTGCGAACATTTTCGCCCACTTCCCAAGTGATTTCAGGCCACTCTTCTAATTTGGGTGGTGTTAAATCAGCAGGCCCAGTGCCATCAAGATGAAAATGTGCATGACGCGTAGCCGCGCAGTTAGGGATCATCATTACAGGTAATGAGGCTGCATGGGTTGGCACTGATTTAATTTTTATATCAACCACAGTAGTTAATCCACCTAAGCCTTGAGCGCCAATGCCTAGTTTATTTACACGGTCGAAAATTTCTAAGCGAAGTTTTTCTTCCGCGGTTTCTGCACCACGTTCAATAAGATCTTGAATATTTACTGGATCCATTAAACTTTCTTTGGCTAACACCCCTGCTTTTTCAGCAGTACCACCAATACCTATACCAAGCATTCCCGGTGGGCACCAACCAGCTCCCATCGTTGGTAAGGTTTTAACAACCCAATCGGCAATTGAATCGTTAGGATTCAACATCACCATTTTCGCTTTATTTTCACTACCGCCGCCTTTGGCTGCAATCATCACTTCAATCTGATCGCCAGCGACCAAATCAATATGTACTACCGATGGTGTGTTATCTTTGGTATTTTTACGCGCGCCAGCTGGATCTGAAACAATAGAAGCACGAAGAGGATTATCAGGGTTTAAATACGCACGACGCGTACCTTCGTCAACCATTTGTTGAACGGTTAAGTCAGTTTTGTCCCATTTTACGTCCATGCCTATTTTTACAAAACAAGTAACAATGCCGGTATCTTGGCAAATCGGTCGTTTACCCGTTGCCGACATCCGCGAATTAATTAAAATTTGTGCAATTGCATCTTTAGCCGCTGTACTTTGTTCTTTATGATAGGCTTTTTCTAACGCTTTAATAAAATCTAACGGATGGTAATAAGAAATGTATTGCAAAGCATCTTCAATACTGTCGATAAAATCTTGTTGTTTAATAATAGTCATTACGGTCTCTTCACTCTGTATTTAAAGGCGAATATTATGATATTTCAGCCTTGTTTAAGAAAATAGTCGTCTAAAAGTGCATTCTAATAAAATTATTCTGTTATTCTAGCTTGAAAGTATAAAATATGCCGATATGATACCCTGCTTAATAAAGCGCTGCCATAGGCTAATGAATATTTCCGTTAACTTTTTTTGAAGAAAAAACCTTGCTAAAACCTGTTATTTCAACCACTTTACTTAACTTCAAGTCACCAGTAGAAGCTGAGCAAATATTTGCACATTTCGCCAACACACCTTGGGCTTTTTGGTTAGACTCTTGTGACAGTTGTCATGATGATTGTCAATACGACATTATGGTATGGCAACCAAGTATTACGTTAACAACTCATGCAGATAATACAATAATCAATTGGTTAAACGACGACGGCATAATAACTAAAAGTCAGCAAAGCAATGCTGATCCTCTGTCCTTGGTTAACCAATTTCAAGCAAGCATTTTTCCCTCCCCATATTTATCGCAAAACTCATTACCTTTTATTGGTGGAGCTTTAGGTTACTTTGCTTATGATTTAGGGCAGAGATTTGAAAAATTGCCAAATACCTCCTTACAAGATATTAATTTGCCTGAAATGGCTGTGGGCATATATCAACAAGCAATAATTATTGACCGTAAAAGCAATAAAACGTGGTTAGTATGTCCTAAGAGCAAACAAGAAAAACTTCGCGTTTATTTAGAGCAACGACTAACTAAAACACCTAAAACCCATGTCCCTTTTCGCTTAAAAAGTGATTGGCAAAGTAATATGAGTAAACAGGCTTATCAAGAAAAGTTTGCGCAAGTACAAAACTACTTACTGTCAGGTGATTGTTATCAAATTAATTTAGCTCAACGTTTCATCGCTGATTATCAAGGTGATGAATATCAAGCTTATTTAGCACTTCGCAAAGCTAATAACGCCCCATTTTCGGCTTTTATGCGCTTTGAAAATAGCGCTATTTTAAGTATTTCTCCCGAGCGATTTTTACAGATATCAAATAATAGAAAAGTGCAAAGTAAACCGATAAAAGGAACACGCCCCAGAAACGCAGACAAGATTATTGATAAACAAAATGCGATCGAATTAAAAAATGCCGCTAAAGATCAGGCAGAAAACTTAATGATTGTTGATTTATTAAGAAACGACATTAGTAAAGCATGTATTGCTGGAACGGTTAAAGTACCTCAATTATTTGCCATTGAAAGCTTTCCTGCTGTGCATCATTTAGTTAGTACCGTTGAAGGTCAACTAACAAAAGATAAAACACCTACTGATTTATTGCGCGGAGCTTTTCCGGGGGGATCAATAACTGGTGCCCCAAAAATTAGAGCCATGGAGATTATTGAACAATTAGAGCCTAATAAGCGTAGTATTTATTGTGGATCGATTGGTTATATTTCAGCTTGTGGTAAAATGGATACCAATATTACTATCCGCACTTTAGTGTGCCAACAAGCCCCTAAAACGAGTAAAATTTATTGTTGGGCTGGTGGAGGTTTAGTGGCAGATTCTAATGTAGATAGTGAGTATCAAGAAACTTTCGATAAAGTGAATAAAATATTACCGGTTTTGAGTAAACTTTAAGGACAACTACTGTGACCAAAAATGAGTTTTTACGACGTTTCCAAATAAACTCGTTGGCTCCATCAACTCATAAATATCGTTATAATCTTCCTTCTAAAAACATTCTTTTGGCTCAAGAAAAATTATCACAAGCCGCGGTTTTGGTTCCGATTATTGACCACAAAACTTACCTCAGCGTTTTGTTAACCAAACGTGCTGCTAATTTACGTAGTCATGGTGGTCAAATTTGTTTCCCCGGCGGTCGTGTTGACGACACAGATACTAATTTGATTTTTACCGCGACCAGAGAGGCACATGAAGAGATAGATTTATTACCCAAACATTGTGAAATTATTGGCCAACTTCATCCCTACCAAACAATATCAGGATATGTTGTTAATCCAATAGTTGCCTTTATTCCAGCCACACTTAGCTTAAAAGCAAATCAAGATGAAGTTGAAGAAATTTTTGAAGTTCCACTAGAACATTTTCTTAACGTTCGAAATACACAATCCGTTTGGGTTGAGCAGCAAAATCATCGCTACCAAGTTAATTTTATGCCCTATAATCAATATAATATTTGGGGTGCTACCGCTGCAATATTGAAGGATTTAGCCATTCATATAAACGGACAAACTTAAAGATATAAGCTATCGCTTTAAACTTGTTGTCTAAGCAGAAAACTTTCAGTACCATTACCGAATATAATTTTACATCAAAGTAAAATACTCACTATTAATTCAGGTTTTTATTATGATCAGCGTATTTGATATGTTTTCCATCGGCATTGGTCCATCCAGTTCTCACACAGTAGGACCGATGCGTGCTGCCAAATTATTTATTGAAAATTTAACAAAACAACAAATGTTAGAACAGGTCGATAAAGTTTGCTGTGAACTGTTTGGATCATTAGGACAAACAGGTATCGGTCACGGCACAGGTAAAGCGGTAATTTTAGGTTTAAGTGGTGAAAGCCCTGAAGATATTAATGTTGAATCCATAGAAAGCATTCTTGCTGATGTTGTAAGCAGTGAAAAAATAAATTTAGCGGGCAAATTTAGTGTTAGTTTCCCAAAAAGTGACGCGATAATTTATCATCGCCGTAAAACATTGCCGGCACATGCCAATGCAATGACGATTAATGCTTATCACTGCGATAAATTATTATTTAGCGAAACTTATTATTCTATTGGTGGCGGCTTTATAGTTAAAGATTGCGATTTTGAGAAAGAAAAAGATAAAGCACTATCATTACACAGTAATGTTGATCGCCCGCACGTATTTGAAACTGCAGATCAATTAATTAGTGAGGCAAATCAAAAAGGCTTAAGTATTAGTACCATCATGATGGACAATGAAAAATGTTTAGCTGATGAAGCCACCATTCGCAAAAATTTAGTCAACATTTGGCATGCCATGCGAGAAAGTGTAGAACGCGGGATAAAAACCGAAGGCATTTTACCCGGAGGTTTAAAAGTAATCCGCCGAGCACCAGCACTACACCGTGCTTTATCTGTTGAAAAAAACAATGATCCTCTAGCGGCAATGGACTGGGTTAATTTATTTGCACTTGCCGTAAACGAGGAAAATGCTGCTGGTAGCCGTGTTGTAACCGCACCAACAAATGGAGCAGCAGGTATTATTCCTGCCGTATTATGTTATTACGACAAATTTGTAAAACCAGTAAGCGATGAAGATTGTATTCGCTATTTATTAACTGCAGCAGCAATAGGTATTTTGTATAAAACCAACGCATCTATTTCTGGTGCCGAAGTTGGCTGTCAGGGAGAAGTTGGCGTTGCTTGTTCAATGGCTGCTGGTGCATTAACCGAAATTTTAGGCGGAAATCCCTCTCAAGTTGAAAACGCTGCTGAAATTGGCATGGAACACAATTTAGGGCTAACTTGCGATCCCGTTGGTGGCTTAGTTCAAGTACCTTGTATTGAGCGCAACGCGATGGGTGCAGTTAAAGCTATTAACGCTTCCCGCCTTGCCTTGCGCGGCAGCGGTGCACATAAAGTATCGTTAGATAAAGTCATTAAAACCATGTGGGATACTGGAAACGACATGAAAACAAAATATAAAGAAACGTCTCGAGGCGGTTTGGCTGTAAATATAATCGAATGTTAACTACTAGCTAACCTATTAGTTATCTATAAAAAAGTTCTTAAAGCAAAAAACTCTAGAAAATTTCTAGAGTTTTTTATTTTTATATTAAGTATTCTAACTAGTTTGTTACGTTTATTTGATCGGTAAATCTACATTAGCAAACAAAGCATCTATCTCGGCATTATTTTTTAACAGCATCGCTTTGGTGATCAAATCTTTATTCAAATGTGGCGCGAAACGTTCAATAAAGTCAAACATATAAGCCCTCAAAAAAGTGCCTTTGCGGAACCCTATCTTAGTGGTACTGGCATTAAATAAATGGCTGGCGTCAATAGTTACTAAATCACTATCTATTTTAGGATCCATCGCCATTGAAGCAATAACACCAATACCAACACCTAATCTCACATATGTTTTAATCACATCCGCATCAGTAGCAGTAAACGCAATTTTAGGTTCGCAGCCTGCATCATTGAAAGCTTTATCGAGTTCGGAGCGGCCAGTAAATCCAAACACATAAGTAACTAATGAATATTGGGCAATATCTTTAATGGTGATATCACGTTTATTGGCTAATGGATGATCTGCTTTAACAATAATGCTGCGGTTCCAATGATAACAAGGAAGCATTACTAAATCGTTATATAAGTGCAATGATTCAGTAGCAATTGCAAAATCTGCATCACCTTTAGCCGCCGCATCACTAATCTGCCCTGGAGTACCTTGATACATATGTAAAGATACTTTCGCGTATTTATTAATAAAACCTTTAATCACTTCTGGCAAGGCATATCGAGCCTGAGTGTGCGTTGTAGCAATACGCAATTTACCTTCATCAGGTTGCGTATATTCTCGAGCAACTGATTTTATTCCCTGTACTTTAGACAAAATATCACTGGCAATATTAATCACTTCTTGCCCAGCAGGGGTTACATGAGTTAAATGTTTACCACTTCGACCAAATATTTGAATACCAAGTTCATCTTCTAACATGCGAACTTGTTTACTAATTCCAGGTTGTGAAGTAAATAAGTTTTCAGCAGTCGCTGAAACGTTTAGGTTATTATTTAATACTTCGACAATGTATCGTAATTGTTGCAGCTTCATAAGACAGATAATTATTTTTTAGTAGGTAGAAAATATATCCTTTATTAAAACGACTTTCCATATAACTTTTAGTTTTCTGTAAATAAATTTCATAAAAGGCAAAATCCTGACTAATTCTAGTCAAAAAAACCACTAAATGTTAAAAATCTGTAATATTTCTCCAGATAAAGTTTACTTAAATAAGAGAACCACTTAATATCAAGTTAGTTCTATGCTTTACAAAACATTTTTTGTAAACTGATCTTTAGCTTAGTGGAAATGAGAATTAACTATGATAGGTATAATCGTTGCTTTAATTGTGGCTTTAGTGGTAGTGGTGGTTGTTGTAAATGCTATTCAGCAACATAAAGAGAAACAAGAAGCAGAGAAACGCGCTGCTGCTAGTAAACAAAAAGCTATTATTGATGAAACAGAAGAATTGATATTGAGTATGGGTAACTTACCCCCTAACCCACCAATTATTGATATCCTCAATCGCCGCAGCCTTAATGCCGCGAAAAAAATGTTCCAAATATTACCGGCACAATCTACAAAGAAAAGAGTAAACGATTTAGAAACTCGCTTAAAAGCTTCCGCTGAGCTATCACAAAACAATCCCTTTAAAGAAGAGAAGTTTATACTCCCTGATAACGAGCAACATTTAGTTGCTATATTACAAACCATAAAGAAACTTCGTGCAGTTTTAAAATCTGAACAAGCTAAAGGGACTTTAGATGCACAAAGCTTTATGCAAGAAGATTTACGCTTTGATACGATGCAATTGCAAATTAGCATCGAAAGTTTAATCAAACGTGGCAACCAAGCTTTCGATAAAGAAATGATTGGTTCATCTCGACAATATTTTGAAAAAGCACTAGCCACATTAAATGCCCATGCGCATAAAAGTGAATACACCCAAGCTAAAGAAACTGAAATACACGATAGACTCGAAGAAATAACAGCAATGCTTAAAACGACTAACGCGGAAGACAGAGAGAAAAAAGCAAAATCAGAAGAAGATGATTTAGACATGCTTTTTCAACCCAAGAAAAAATGGTAAATCTCGCTTGCTATTTAAGTGTTATCAAACCAGCATAATGCTGGTTTTTTATTTATTACCTTTCTTTTATGAATACTAAAATTTATAGTTAAAATCAAAAAAACAAATTAAAACCCACGTGATAAAAACTAAACCAATAATTTTAAATTCTTTTTTAAGACGCTCTTTAAAAGCCTATGCGCTGAAGAGCTTACTTAGAAGTACAGGATGTGAACTTAATCGTCTTGGCCGCTCTCGTAACTGGCGTCTTATTGCCACACAGCAACAATTGCAAGAAATTATTTCGTTAATTGACAATAGCAACGAACCAAGTTGGCAGTGGCTATCTCCTTATTTATCTAAACACAAAGCACAGATTAGTCACAAAGAATTACTATCAATAATCAAACATAAGCCAGAAATCACCATCAATGAACTATTAGCACGGACCGATTGTACTTTAATACAAGCACGCAAAGCGTTAGACGATTTTGAAGATTTTTGAGCAAGATTTGATTTCAAAAATGTTATGATTCTTCAAACTGGAGAACATTAAAAACGCATTTATCCCTTACAACGCCATATAGCAACACGTAAAATTGGTTATCAAAATATACAGATTTAACCGCACAGGTAAATTCACATCAAAATCACATACAAAAAAGCCTCATAACTTTATGAGGCTTTTGAGATCACTAAAAAACAAAGAGCTTAACTTGCTACTGTTTTTTTAGTCGCTTTTTTAGGACTTTTGGTTGCAGCTTTCTTTTTTACCGCTTTTTTCTTAACTGGCTTTTCTTCAACCCATTTTTCATCTATAAATTTGGCTGTCCATCCGGTTGCTTTCCCTTCAACCTCGGTCATTACATATTGCTCTTTAGTTTTACGACTATAACGCACAATAGCAAGGTTGCCATCACCATCTTGTTCTGGGGCATCAGCAAGATAATAAAATTTTGGTGAAATTCTATCTCTAAAACGTTTTAACTCAGCAACTTTAGGTGCTCGGGTTTCTCGCGAACGAGGAAAAGTATTTGCCGCTAAGAAAATACCGGCAGCACCATCTCGAAGCACAAAATGCGCTTCCGATTTTTCACATTCAAGCTCTGGTAACTGTACAGGATCTTCTTTCGGTGGCGCAGCTTCACCATTGGCTAATAATTTACGGGTGTTTTTACACTCTTCATTTGTACAACCAAAATATTTACCAAAACGACCAGATTTCAACTCCATTTGTGAACTACATTTGTCGCACTCTAATATTGGGCCATCATAACCTTTAATTTTAAAGTCGCCCATTTCAAGCTCATAGCCATCACAAACGGGGTTATTACCACAAACGTGTAATTTACGCTTTTCATCAATTAAATAGCTGTCCATTGCGGTATCGCACTTAGGACAACGTTTCATAGCCATTAACGCTTCGGTTTCTTGATCTTCAGCTAATACATTAACGGCTTCTTCACCAGAAACCAAATTTATAGTTTTAGTACAACGTTCTTTAGGCGGTAAAGCATAACCTGAACACCCCAAGAAAACGCCCGTTGAAGCAGTTCTAATACCCATTTTACGGCCGCAGGTAGGACAATCAATGTCAACTTCAACAGGTTCATTATTTCTCATGCCGCCGTCTTCAACCGGTTGATCGGCTTTAACTAACTGTTTAGTAAAGTTTTTGTAAAATTCGTCGAGTACCGTTTTCCAATCAATTTTACCTTCAGCTATTTCATCAAGCTCTTGCTCCATGTTAGCAGTAAAATCATAACTCATTAGCTTGGTAAAACTTCCTGATAAACTCTCAGTAACAATTTCACCCATTTTTTCAGCGTGGAAACGTTTTTTATCAATACGAACATAACCACGATCTTGGATAGTTGAAATAATCGAGGCGTATGTTGATGGTCGACCAATTGAACGTTTTTCTAATTCTTTTACTAAAGACGCTTCACCAAAACGCGCTGGTGGCTTAGTAAAATGTTGAGTTGGACTAAGCTGTTCAAGTGTTATCGGATCCCCAACTTTAACATCAGGCAAATGCGTATCTTTATCATTTTTAGCGGCTCCTTGTTGTGCCCGTGTCCAGCCATCAAACTCCATTACTCGACCTTTCGCTTTTAAATCAAATTCATCTGCAGAAACAGTAATGGTAGAAACTGAATAACGCGCTGCTGTCATTTGACAAGCAACAAATTGTCGCCAAATCAAATCGTATAGTTTACGAGCATCGGCATCTACATTTTCTAAAAATGCGCCTTCTAACTTAACATTTGACGGACGAATAGCTTCATGCGCCTCTTGTGCATTTGACTTACTACTATAAGCACGCGCTTTTTCAGGTAAATAATGATCACCATAGCTATCGCTAATAAAGCCACGACACATTTCAACAGCATCTTTACTTAAATTAGTTGAATCAGTACGCATGTAAGTTATGTAACCAGCTTCATACAAACGTTGAGCTAAGCCCATAGTGCGCTTTACACCATAACCTAACTTTGTACTAGCGGCTTGCTGTAAAGTAGAGGTAATAAACGGCGCAGACGGCATACTTTTAGACGGTTTGTCTTCTCGTTTACTAACTTTATAGTCCGCATTATTTAATGTTGTTACCGCTTTAGTGGTGTCTTTTTCATTATCTGGTTTGAAGGTTTTACCCTTTTGATGGGTTACCGCCAGTGTTAATGCTTGTTCATCTTTGGTATGGGTGTCTGCAGATATTTCCCAAAACTCTTGTGGATTAAACGCTTTAATTTCATGCTCACGTTCGACCACCAATTTAACGGCAACCGACTGAACTCGTCCAGCAGATAAGCCACGAGCTACTTTTTTCCACAACAACGGGCTAACCATAAAGCCAACAACACGGTCTAAGAAACGTCGAGCTTGTTGAGCATTAACACCCGGTATACTTAATTCAGTTGGCGTTGAAAAAGCTTGTTTAATTGAGTTTTCAGTTATTTCATTAAAAACAACGCGGCTAAAGCGTTCATCTTCGCCACCAATAATTTCTTTTAAATGCCAAGCTATCGCCTCTCCCTCTCTATCCAAATCGGTTGCGAGATAAACATGGTCTGATTTATCAGCCAGTTTTTTTAATTCTGCGACCACTTTTTCTTTGCCGGGCAATATTTGATAATCAGCTTTCCAGTCGTGTTCGGGATCAATCCCCATACGATTTACTAAGGCAATTTTATCGCGTTTAGCTTTATATCTAGCTTTTGCCGCAGGTTCCATTTTTCGCACTTCAGCAGGCGATTTAGTTGCGGCTTTTTTACCGGTGCTCGATGTTGGAAGATCACGAATATGTCCAACACTCGATTTAACGATATAGTCTTTACCTAAATATTTGTTGATTGTCTTTGCTTTGGCAGGTGATTCGACAATAACCAGATTTTTTGCCATTTTTATTTTTATTTCCTACTATTCTAATGATTATTACTTCATTAGAAAACGAATGGATAGTACAAATTTCAAGCGAGCATTTGAATGTTTGTACTTAAATTATGTTCTTTTTCTTAAATTACTATTAGATATATCTGCAAATGAGTGAACTGACAAGTAAAAATTTACCGCTATTTTAAATAGCCATATTTAAAATAGGCTAGTTTTGCTATAATCCGACGCAATCATAATCGACTTTTCAGTAAAAATTAAGCGCTAAACCTTAAAAAAGATAAATATCTACTAAAGTTCTAGTAGATATATACAGTAAGCGCAGCATAGTAATTAAAACAACCCTTAACGTAGAGGATTTTTATGTCAACTTCATGGTTACCCTTTAAAAATAAAATATCACAATGCTTATGTCCGCCAGGAAATGGAGTATTTACGGTAAATACTGCAAAAGAGCGCAAAGAACAACTGCATCAAACAATCTATGGGCAAAGCGAAAACATTGAGCCTTTATGGAATAATTCACTTGAACAGTTACCAAATAGCAGCAAAGCAGTTATTTTAGGTATCGCCTCAGATTGCGGCGGGGGAATTTTGCGCGGCGCTAATTGGGGGCCATTATTTTTACGCAGCAGCTTGCTTGAAAAATATTCAAACACACAAGCATTTGATTTAGGTGATATTCGTGTTATTCCACATTTATTACACGATAAATATTTAAATGACGCAACATTAAGTAATTGTCGTAAAGCCCTTTATGCTGATGAAAAAAGTAATTATTGTGTAAGCCCGTTATCAATTACCGAAGATGTTTTACACGATTTTTATGCAAACTTCCCTAATAAAGGTATTTTTGGCATTGGCGGTGATCATTCCGTTAGTTACCCATTAACTAAAACGTATTTACAGGCAAAAAAAGCGCAGGGCAAACGTACTGCAATTATTCATTTTGATGCCCACACCGATTTATTAATTGAACGTTTAGGTATCGATTTATGTTTTGGATCTTGGTGTACTCATATTTTAGATGATTTATTTGAACATAATCATCTGATCCAAGTAGGCATTCGCTCAAGTGGCAAGCCTAAATCGCACTGGGAAAGCACTTTTGGTGTAAAACAACATTGGGCACACGAAGTTAAAGAACTCGGCGCTAAGGTGATTGCTGAGCGTATTTTAGCGCAGCTTAAAGATGAAGGTATCGACGAGCTCTATGTCAGTTTTGATATTGATGCGATCGACGATAGTTATGTTGCTGCAACAGGTACACCAGAACCTGATGGTTTAATGCCAAATGAAGCGATGGAAATATTAAGAATACTTGCTAAACAGTATTCAATTACCGGTGCTGATATGATGGAAATTGCCCCATTTACTGATAGTTCAGGAAAAGGCGAAGTCAGCCGAGATAAAACTTTAGCGGTTGCTAGTGAAATATCAGCTTTTTTAATTGATGAAATGAATAAGTAATTTAATTAGCAAAATTTAGCATAAACAAAAAATGCCACTCAATTGAGTGGCATTTTTATATCTATTCAAAGCGAATGAAATACTTCTATTGTATAACAATACCTATACTAGAAAAGATAGTAGATGAACCATTAGGTGTTTCCACTTCAATAATTAAACTACCATTTTTAGGCTCTTTTTCACCTTTAATAGTCACACCAAAAGCAAGACCACCATTGTGATTATCATTTGGCCAAGTAAACGTGCTCGGCCCGACTACAGAACCCGCAGTTGCAGTGAAAGTTACCGTTGTGCCTGCTGGCATCGGTTGGTTATGTAAATCACTGATTATTACACTAGCACCACTTGAGTTTTCACCTTTAATATAAACCGTATTGTCAATTGAGTTCGCAAGAACTTCAACATCAACATCAGGCGTATTAGGATCACCATCTTCATCTTGTTGAACAATCATGGTGTCACTATTACATAAACCATTACTACGAGCAGTTGTAAGTGGATCATTGTTTAGTACTTTAATTAAGCTCATTGTAGAACCAGCGTTATCGTATGTAGCATTGGTACACAACCGAGCAGTACTACCAGACATTACTAGCACTATACTGCGGCGCACATTTAATGATTTTTGAGTTGTAGAACAACCAGCATGAGCAGGATCACCATTAACATCTAGGGCACAAAGTACACCGTTATATTTACCATCGTTTAAATCAAATGAGCTATTGGAATTAAAATCACCAGAACCAGGAACTTCTAAGTCTCCACCAGCTTCACCGCCGGCTTCACTTGGGTTAAATAAACCATCTTCATTAAAATCAACAAACGCTTCTTTTAAATCATAGGGAAGACCACTGATATTGTTTCCTGAAAATCCAGCCATTTCATTAGCATCAAAACGACCATTACCGTTTAAATCAGGAAAAGATTCTTCACCGATAGCTGTTGCTAAAATGGTTGCTCGGCCGCCATATATTTGTCCCATGGTATTTTCAGTTTCAGGTACATGTAAAGCATTGTTAACATCCCCTAAAACATGGCCAAAAGGTCGGGGTAATTGGCTTCGCCAAGTTACAGTACAAGTACCATTCGTAGTAACACATGAAGGATCGATAGAGCCACCTTCCGTTGTAAAGATAACTGCTGTGCCATCTGGCACTGGGTTATTAAAGGCATCGGCCATACGGGCAGTAACTTCAACCTCAGTGCCATCAATATCCCAACCTTCTGGGTTTAAAATTGACGCTGATATACTAAAACTGTCTTGATCAGGTAACCCTGTTGAAATAACTAAAACGCTTGATTGTGATGATATTAAAGGAGAGCTTCCATCAATGCTTGCGGTAACACGAACTGTTGTTGCTACGGTTCCGGAATTAACTACCGTTTGAACAAGACCATTACTATCAGATGTAGCTTTTTCTTGGCTTAATTTAATATTACCCACTGCTGTATTTAAGAAAAAGCTAACCTTCTTGTTATTAATAGGGTGACCATCAGTATCAAGTACTTTAAAAATGATCGTCGAACTTTCAGCACCGTTTAATGCTCCTGTTCCAGCAATACCTATTGTTGTAGGTGCGACGGATATAAATTCAATACTACCTGCGTCGGCCGGCAAAACTTTCACGGTTCCTGTTGCTGACAAATTAATACCACCCGCGTTAGCTGTAGCGCTAATTTGATCATCGCCAACACAACCTTTCGCTAAATAAGTGCTTGTGGCTACGCCATTAGAGGTAGTAACTGGCGAGCTTAATGTTGCCGTTGCTGGGGTAGCGCTTGTACAACGCGAAGAAAAATTAACTTCAACGGGCTCACTAAATAATGCCCCTTGATCGTCAACTATAGACACTGAAACCACGGTAGTACCGCCAGCTGAAATAGTGTTTAAACTAATATCAGCAACACCTTCAACAAAAGGTGTGCCACTACCTATTGTTACCGTTGATGAACCAACAACAAACAATGCGTCGCCACTCTCTCCAGTATTAATTGAGGCAGTAACTGTACCCGCACCTAAAGAACTGCCAGCTAAAATATCAACAGTGGCTTGATTGTTTTCATCTGTAATGGCTGTAGCAATAGGAATATCACCAACGGTTGTTGAAAAGGTAACAATTAAGGGAGTAGAAATACCATTAATTGTGGCAACAACGCGGCCGGGCTTAGAAGAGGTAATAGTATCGGTTGGTGTTCCATTACTACTTACTAAAGCAACACTGATATTAACATCACCTACTACGGCAATATCGTCGCCTTGTGTTTTAAAACTAATATCATTAGTTTCGCCTGTAGATAGTTTTGCTGTCACCGTGCCTGCACCACGAACATTACCCGCGGTTAAAGTAATAGTTGCAATACCATTAGCATTTGTTAACGCCGTACCTGAACTTGGTGAAAAAGCGCCAAGTGTTGAGGTAAAGCTAACGACTGTATCAGCAACAGTTTTATTGCTTTGAGTAACAGTAGCAGTAACGGTAACAGGAGCTTGTCCTGTTACATTTTGATTCGATAAAGCCAATGAAATAACAATAGGGTCGGTTGCACCACCATTGTTGCCACCGTCGGAGCCATCGCTTAAACTGCCACCTCCGCAGCTAATTAATGACATAAACAACACGATATAACTAAAACGTCGAAGTAGCTTCATAAAAGCCCTCTCCCTGATACTGAGTAATGTTATGTTAAATAATAAGTTTAGCAACTTACTACCCTATTTAGTTCATCTTAACTGATAAAAGATCGAATCGTCACTAACTTTAATCAATAAAACCATAAATCTTTATTTAATACCTTGAAAAAACCTCGATTTAACTCGGGAAAATACGATTGCTTTGCCATAATTTACTAAAAGTTCGCTCAATAGTTAACGAAGCGGCCCTAGAAAACTTTTCAGTTAGTGACTTATGCATAGCGTATTTAATTGCCATAACTTTGCGATTTTTACTTGCTGCTTGCAGATAATCGTCACTGGTACTTATTTCATCTACTAAGCCTAATTCGAGTGCTTTTATTCCAAACCAATGTTCACCCGTAGCAATTTTAACAATATCTAAACTAGGTCGACGTTCACTCACATAATTTTTGAATAAAACGTGTGTTTCTTCAAGTTCTTCAATAAATTTATCTTTACCTTTTTGAGTGTTTTCACCAAACATGGTTACCGTACGTTTAAATTCGCCGGCGGTAAATTGTTCAAAATCAACATCATGTTTTTTTAGCACACGGTGAAAATTAGGTACTTGAGCAATTACGCCAATAGATCCTAAAATAGCGAACGGGGCTGAAATAATTTTATCGGCAACACAAGCCATCATATAACCGCCACTGGCGGCAACTTTATCAACGGCAATTGTTAAGGGAATACCATTTTGACGAAGTCTGTCTAATTGCGATGAAGCTAAACCGTAGCCATGAACCATACCTCCGCCACTTTCAAGACGAACGAATACTTCATCTTTTTTTGTTGCAACCATTAAAATTGCACTAATTTCTTCGCGTAGAGAAGTTACTTCTTTGGCATCAATACTGCCTTTAAAATCTAAAACAAATAATTTTGGTTCAAGTTCAGTATCGTCTTTTGCTGATTTTTTTTCTGCTTTAGCTTTTTCTTTCGCTAGTTTTTTATCGTGTTTTTCTTTTATTTTTAATTGTTCTTTCGACAACAAACTATGGTTTATTTCTTCTTCTATTTCTTCAAAATGTTCTGAAAGATCGGTGATTTCAAGCTCACCTTTTTTATGTTTTTGCTTGATTGCAGCAGAGGCAATTGCCACAATAACAGCAATTACCGCTATAACAAACGTTACTGTTTTCGCTAAAAACAATCCATACTCATACAAAAATTCCAAAGCTTAACTCCCACTATTTATAAATTACAGCGATTTTACACAGATATAACTTGCTAAGCTATAGCCGTTTAATTTGTTTTTAAAGCCTTAATGCTTTAATTTTTGTGACGTTTTGAGATTCGGTATAATTTTAGGCTTAACACAATTGGGATGCTGACTTGCACGATATAATCCTTGTGATAGTGCTAAGTGTTCAGACAACTGATTTATTCTACGTTGATTTGAGGGATGCGTTGATAAAAATTCAGGTGGTTGCGACTTACTTAATTTAGCCATATTTTGCCAAAGTTTAATACTCGCGTGCGGATCAAAACCACTTTTAGCCATAAGATCCTGTCCTACTAGATCTGCTTCACTTTCATGAGCGCGACTGTAAGGCATCAACACACCATATTGGACACCCAAGCCAAAACCAGCCATCCACATTTCTTTACGTTCAACGTTTTGACTTGTTAGTACTGAACTTGCTATCGCAAGACCTGTTTGGGCCAATTGCCCTGAAGATAAGCGTTCATTTGAATGGTGTTCAATTACATGCCCTACTTCGTGACCTATAATCGCCGCCAATTGATCTTGATTTTCAGTAACATTGAAAATGCCAGTATAAACCCCTATTTTACCGCCTGGTAAAGCAAAAGCGTTAATTTGCTCAGAATCAAAAACTACAATTTCCCAATCTCCTTGGTGGACGCTTTGTTCCACATTTTTGGTGATTGCCTTAGCCACACATTGAACAAATTGATTCGTCGCTTTATCATTACTGATAGCTTGTTTTTCTTTCATTTGTGCAAACGATGTAATCCCCATTTTATCCAATTCGGCATTTGAAAATAAGGTAATTTGATTTCGACCAGTTGACGATGTTGTACAACCACTTAAAGCGATTAAGCTAAAAAATATTACAAATAACTGTATTTTTACTTTCATAGTAAATCCTCTTTCAAATTTAGTTTCATAAACAACACTTTCCTTATTTAATTTAAAAGCACTAAACAGTGTTGAACAAAATATTACCACAACTTTATTTAGTCAACTGGGTATAAACTCTTTGTAAGTCATTATTTTTCTTATAAACTTGCAAATAATTTAAATATAAAGGCCACTTTATGCATCACGTTCCTGTACATTTTACCGTAATTATAAATAGTGTTTTAGCTTTTATTCCTTTTGTTATTGCCCTTTATTTATTTAAGTTACGCCAATCTAGAAGTTTTATTTGGTGGTTGCTCGCTACAATTTTTATTGTTTTTTTACCTAATGCCGCTTATGTACTAACCGATATCATTCATTTTATCGCTGCGTATAATTCACCGACAATATCCAGAGAGATGTTTTGGCTGGCAATACTGCCTTTTTATTTAATTTTTATCAGTTTAAATTTTCAATTTTATGTTATCTCTGTTACTTGGGCGTATAGTTATTTGCTGAAAAAAAATATAAATAATAGCAATTTAAACCGACTATTTATTCCGGCAACTCATTTATTAAGTGCATTAGGTGTTTATTTAGGTCGATTTCAACGTTTAGAAAGTGACAATATTATCCACCAACCCATTATTGTTTTTAGAGATGCATTAAAAGATATTACCCATGAAAACACCTTATTAATTATTATTTTACTTTCGCTAATTATAGGTGGATTTTATTTATTTTTTAATCGGATTAATCTCGCGCTATCTAAGAAATATCAGACTTATCAATGCAATATTAATTAAGTAGGTATTTTACGATCTTTTGATCCGTTTCAATCAAGCAAACACTCATTTCTTTTATTTTTAATTTAGGGAATGTTACTCTGCTTATTATTTTAACCTTACACTTGGGCGTTTTTAATGTTTACTTTAGACGAACTTAAGCAAGCTAGCGATTTAGTACACAGTGTTTTTCAAGCGACACCTCAATATAACTGGCCTCAATTAAGTGAAAACTTGGGTTGTGAAGTGTGGGTAAAACATGAAAATCACACACCAACTACCGCATTTAAAGTACGAGGAGGCTTGGTATTAATTAATGCGCTAATGAAAAGTAATACTCCACCTAAAGGACTAATTTCGGCCACCATTGGTAATCACGGTCAAAGTTTAGCATTTGCCTGTAAACGGGTTGGTTTACCGATAACTATTGTCGTGCCAGAAGGTAATAACGAGGACCAAAATCGTGCAATTAGATCCCATGGTGCTAATTTAGTTATTCATGGGCATGACTTTGAAGCCGCCCGCCAACACAGTTTAGTATTACAAAAAGAATTAGGCTATCGCGCCGTTGCTCCTTTTGAACGCGAATTAGTGTTAGGCGTAGCAACTTATGCTTTAGAATTATTTTCAGCTGTTAAGGATCTCGATACTGTTTACGTACCTATTGGAATGGGCTCGGGCATTGCTGGTTTAATTCAAACCCGAGATTTACTCGGTTTAAACACAAAAATTGTTGGCGTAGTGGCTAAAGGCGCACCGACTTTTGCGCTGTCTTTTGCTGCAGGGAAAATAATAAATACCGACGGTGCTGACACCATTGCGGATGGTGTTAAAACACGTTCACCGATGCCTCAGGCCTTTGATATGATTAAGCGAGGTGCTGAGTGTATAGTTACCATTAGCGACAATGAAATTGCTAAAGCTATGCGTCAATATTATTTAACAACCCATAACTTAGCAGAAGGCGCTGGTGCCATAACACTTGCAGCATTAATTCAAGAAAAACAACTGATGCAAGGTAAAAAAGTAGGTGTGATTTTAACTGGCGGCAATATTGATTATCAGCGTTTTGTTCAGTATATAGATAACATTAAAGTATAATTTTATGACAGATAAAACTTCACTACCTCATCAACATAGTCTTGATAAGAGTCATGCTCATAGCCATAGCCATGGTCACAATCATTCTCACATCCCTAAAGATATGTCTTCAACCCGTATTGGCTGGGCATTTTTTCTTAATGTTGTTTTTACCATTATTGAATTTATTGGCGGCTATTTAACTAATTCAACTGCAATTATGGCAGATGCCGTTCACGATTTAGGCGACAGTTTATCTATTGGTCTAGCTTGGTTACTGAGTAAATTAAGCCAGCGAGATGCCAGTAAAAATTTTAGTTATGGTTTTCAACGTTTTTCATTAATGGGCGCTTTAATTAATGGTTTGGTTTTAATCCTTGGTTCTACTTGGGTGATAAGTGAATCTATTCCACGTTTGTTACAACCAGAAATGCCAGATGCACAAGGTATGTTATGGTTGGCCATTTTAGGCGTTGTCGTCAATGGTTATGCCGCTTATAAATTAAGTGATGGAAAAACACTTAATGAACGCGTGCTTAATTGGCATTTAATTGAAGACGTTTTAGGTTGGGTTGCGGTATTAATTGTTGCCATTACATTACTATTTGTTGATGTGCCGATCCTTGATCCACTTCTTTCGATTTGCTTTACTTTATTTATTTTATTTAATGTATTAAAAAATTTAAAACTCTCAATTCGCTTGTTTTTACAAGCCAGTCCTGATGAACATATACAAGAAAAAATTTATCAAGCACTAACAAGCTTAAAACACGTTCAAGAAATTCATCATTTTCATTTATGGTCGCTCGATGGAGAACAACATGTGCTAACCGCACACTTGGTGTTAGACGAGACTTTAAATAGTGAGAAAAATTGCCCTCAAACAATGCAAAAATTAATTGAGATAAAATCTAAAATTTCAACTCGACTTAAACCTTATAACTTAGCGCATACCACCATAGAATTTGAGTTTAACGATGAGGTTTGCCGAGACGAGTAGCGTTGAAAATTTATTTATTACAATAAAAAAACCAGTAATATTTACTGGTTTTTTGTACTATTTAAACTGCTGAATTTATAATAGGCAAAAAATGCTTATTTACCTTCACCACATTTAGATTTTTTAGCTTTACCTTCACCACATTTAGATTTAGCTTTTTTCATTTTTCCTTCGCCACATTTGCCTTCGCCGCATTTACCGCCGTTTTTGGCTTTCATTGCTTTCATAGCTTTCATTTTGGCTTCGCCACATTTTCCTTCACCACATTTTCCTTTGTGGGCTTTTTTCATTTTTCCTTCACCACATTTGCCTTCGCCGCATTTTCCACCATTTTTGGCTTTCATTGCTTTCATCGCTTTCATTTTGGCTTCGCCACATTTACCTTCGCCGCATTTAGCTTTTTTCGCTTTACCTTCGCCACACTTAGCTTTTTTTCCTTCGCCACATTTACCACTATCAGCAGCAATTGAAACGCTAACTAAATCTTGTGTTGAAAATGGATTTGATTCAGCTTTTGCTGAGCCACTTGCAAAAACGGCTAATAAAAGTGCACTGCTTAACGCTAGTAATGATGATTTTTTAATTAATTTCATTTTCTTTCCCTTAAAGGTTTTTAATAAAGTTACAACAAGTTATATAACTTTCTAGAAAGACCATCAAGGTATAAAATAAATTTCGTAAAATTAATAATTTTTATTTTTGACGTTAGCATTTAAAATAACACTTTAATCGCTATTTAAGAATATAAATGAGTTCTGCCGTTAGCCAAATTATCTTAGCTCCAATGGAAGGCGTGCTAGATGCACTAATGAGGGAAATCTTAACCTCTATAAATCCTTTCGATTTATGTATCACTGAATTTATTCGGGTTGTTGACCAATTACTCCCTGAACGAGTTTTTCATCGAATGAGCCCTGAACTTCTTAATGGGGGTAAAACAAAGTCAAATACGCCTATTAGATTACAATTACTCGGTCAAGATCCCAATTGGATGGCCGAAAATGCTGTAAGGGCCATAGAACTTGGTTCAAACGGTATAGATTTAAATTTTGGTTGCCCTGCAAAAACAGTGAATAAAAATAAAGGAGGGGCTGTTTTATTAAAAACACCTGAAACCATCTATAAAATTGTCAGTAATGTAAAAAACTCATTAGAACGCAATGAGGTAGTCAGTGTAAAAATTCGACTAGGGTTTGATGACACCTCGTTATTAAACGAAATTGTGGATGCCATAGTGCAAGCTAATGCAAATTTATTAACGATACATGCTCGCACAAAAGCCCAAGGTTATCGGGCTCCTGCTTATTGGCATCATATTGGCGAAATATCAGAGAGATTCCCTATTGAAATAATTGCTAATGGTGAAATATGGAATGCCGATGATGCCCACAACTGCATTAAACAAGCAAAAACCAACAAGTTAATGTTAGGAAGAGGTGTCTTAGCCATGCCTAACCTTGGCTGTGTTGTAAAGCATAACGCGCCACAACTAACATGGGAGCAAATGAGAAACGTATTTTTACATTACTGTGAATTAGAATTAGCGGGGAGTAAAAGTTTTTATTTTTCAAGTCGATTAAAACAGTGGTTACGTTATTTAAAAATACATTATCCGCAAGCTGAGCTATTATTTGACCAAATTAAAACGTTAAAAGATAAGAATGCTATTACAGAAAAATTTGAGATGCTCTCTGTTTTAGAACACTAACCTATAATCTTTAACTGTTATAATTTAAAAAAAAACCAGTCTTCCGACTGGTTTTTTATAAGCTAGTAAAAAACGATAAAATTAAATTTTAACGTGTTTACGCTGTGCAGTATCTTTAATAAAAGAAACCCAACCCTTCGCACCACGGCGAGTTTTAGGATCTTTCATCGCTTGATTAATAGCAGCATAAGCTTGCTTATACTTTTCTAAATAAAAATATGATTCCGCAAGCGCCATTTGGATCTTACCGGGATTCTTTTTATCTATTTTTAAAGCTTGATTAAGCGCAACAATTGCTTTGCTAAACTGCTCATCTTGTTTTAACAACATACCTTGCTTACGATAATGTTTAGCAAGACCCGTCATTTTAGCAAGTTCACCGTAATATTTAGCAGCTTTATCAATGTGTTGAGCCGCATGCCAAGCATTAGCTAAACGAGCTAAACTTTTATCATCACGCTTAATTAAGCCTGATGCAATATGCTTTTCAAACAACTTAGCAGCCTTATATGGTATTTCGTTAGAAGCATATAAGTTAGCCAACATTTTTATCTGACTTTCTTTTTCAAGAAAACCTTGTTTATAAGCAAGTTCTAAAGTAGCCAGTGCTTTAGGGTATTCTTCCGTTAACATATAAAAGCTACCTAAGCGAACCCACCATTGTTTGTCTTCTGGAAAAACTTGCACAATAGTTTCAAGCACTTTAACAGCTTTTTTAAACATTTTACGTTCGTAGTAAGATGTTATTTTAAGAATGTATGGATTTTGACTAGGCTTATCTCCGTGTAGAGCTATCGCCCTATCAGCTGGCATAATCATTTTATCCAATTCTTTAAGTGCGTAATGTGATTGCGCTATTTTGGTCCAAGTAACTGCATCTTCTTTACCTGTAAAGTCCATCCATGCTTTATAATTTTTTAAAGCATTACGATATTCTTTAGTTTGGAGTTGTAAATCTGCAATTAATTTAAGTGATTCAGCTTGATCTGATTCATTTAAAATATCTGGAGCAATCGCTTTTTTAAGGTATTCAATTGCCTTTTTCTCATTATCACCTTTAGTTGCATACATAACAGCAATAAATCGATCAACATAGGCAAGGTCGTACCCTTTTTTAGCATTAATATCTAAAAGTATAACCAAAGCCCCATCAATATCTGAAGGTTCTGCTGAGTAAAGTTCAAAAGCTTTAGCAACTTTTTTACCCACCGATGGCCCAACTAAATGTGTAGGTCTTTTTTTCTTCTCTTTATCGGCTCCAGCCGCAACAGCGTTAGACGCTGTTGGTAACTGGATCACAACAAGAGAAACAATAACCATTATAGAGGTTAAAATTTTCTTGAACATTAGTTACCTCCATCCATTTTAAAGTCTAGCTGTACTTGTAAGCCAAATTGTTTTTCTGGTTTACCGTCAACAACTTTTGCCTTGTATTTCCATTTTCGAAGCGCTCGTTTAGCTTCTTTATCAAAAATACGTTTAGGCTTGGCTTCAATCACTTTAACATCTTCAACCCCACCAATTTCGTTGATAGTAAATGAAAGTTTAACCCAACCTTCTTTACCATCACGCGCGGCTTGTATCGGATATTTTGGTTCAATCCGTACAATAGGTGTAGCGTCACCATCTCGACCAAAACCAGCACCTGGTGCAGACATACCAGCAGAAGCACCTGCAAGTTGGACACCTGGCAAGTTAAAGCTTAATCCTGCCGAATTATCATTGGATTCAGGCTCTGGTGCCTGAGCCTTAGGTGGTGCTTTAGGCGGCGGCGGCGGCGGCGGCGGAACGCGATGACGCTGTTCAGCTGACGACTTAGGCGGCGTAGTGTTAACTTCTACGATTATGTTTTCTTGCTGCTCTTCTTTTGCTCTATCTGAATTAGAGACAAGAAAAGCCATGAAAAAAAACAATGCAAAGGTTACCGCTGCGCCTAATAGTACTGATACTAACAAGCGACCCATAGTTAACCCTTAGCTGCAGCAATTGAAATTCTAAGACCGCTACCCGCTTCTTTGATTGCATCCATCACTTTAACAACGACGCCATGTTTGGCATCTTTGTCGGCTTGAATAATAATCACATCAGTTGGTTGCTCTGCTAACATTTTTTCAATGGTAGCGCCTACGCGCTCTACATCAACACGACGTTTATCCATCCAAATTTCACCAGTATCTTTAATTGCAATAAAAATATTAGCTGATTTTTGTTTGGTTTGATTCGTCGCTTTAGGTTTATTTACTTCTATACCTGCTTCTTTAACAAAAGAGGTAGTAACAATGAAGAAAATCAACATTATGAAAACAATGTCGAGCATTGGAGTCATGTCAATTTCTGCTTCTTCTTCTTCACGAATTTGTTTACGTGCCATTCGAATTACTCTCTAGTGATGAGGTAAACTGTCAACCAGTTTAGCCTTTGCTAGTTTAACTTTCGCATCTAATCTTGAACTGAAGAATACGCCAGACAAAGCTGCTACCATTCCCGCCATAGTCGGGATAGTTGCCATAGATATACCCGCTGCCATAAGACGCGGATTACCTGTACCTTGTTGAGCCATTACTTCAAATACGCCAATCATACCGGTAACTGTTCCTAGTAACCCAATTAATGGGCACATTGCAACAAGTGTTCTGATTGTTAACATATTTTTATCAAGCATGTTATTGTTTTCGGAAATCCAAGTTTCTCTGATCCGATGAGCATACCAAGACGTTGTGTCTTTGCGTGCTTCCCAACGACTAATTAATTGTTCTCTAATCGCTGGATATGTTGTTGATAAAAACCAATAGCGTTCTACCATTAACATCCACATCAGAAAGAGAGCTAGGGCGACAAAGTAAAGTACATTACCGCCAGTCTCTAAAAAACTCCTGACAGATTCCCAAATCTCTATCAGGAATAACATTATTTAGACTCCTTCTCTGCAATTGCAGCGATTAGACCAACACTTTGTTCGTCTAACTTGCTAAAGATTCCTTTAGCTTTAGAAGCTACGATACTGTGAACCAAAATTAATGGTAATGCAGCGATCAAACCTAATGCCGTTGTTACAAGAGCAAGAGAGATGTTACCCGCCATAATTTTAGGGTCACCCGTACCAAATAATGTAATTGTTTGGAATGTTAAAATCATACCAATTACGGTACCAAGTAGACCAAGTAAAGGTGCTACTGCAGCAAACATTTTGATTAAGTTAATACCACGGTCAATTTTAGGTGTTTCACGCATAACCGCTTCGTCAAGTTTCAACTCTAGCGTTTCAACATCAACGTTTTTGTTATCATGATAAACTTTCAATAAACGACCAAGTGGATTATTTTCATTTGGTTGGTTCATGTTTTTAGATTGAGAGCTCATTTTCGCTCCCATAGCACCTAACATAATTAAACGTTCTAGCGCGATTAAGAAACCAAGGAACGCAACAACAGTGATTACATAACCAACCGTGCCACCTTCATGGTAGAATTCCATCAATGTTTTCTTACGCGTTTCTAACGCTAAGATAGCACCACGTGACGGATCCACATATAAAGGCGCGTAACCTGAAGTTACACCAAAATAGTCTGAAGCAGCACCAGAAATATAACTAGCTGGTTGCTTAGCTAAAGGCTGAACCTGACCTAAACCATCGTTATAATTTAAATAACCATTTTCAGACACTAAGTTGAATGTACCAACACGAGTTACTGTTTCAGTAGACTTAGTACCATCAAGATTGGTTACTTCAGTAGTAAATTTAGAAACTTTACCCGATTGAGTCATTTCTGTTTGAAGGGCAAACCATAATTCCTCAAGATCGCCTAACATAGGTATTTCTTTTGAATTAGCAATACGGTTTAACACTTCGCCACGACCAGGATATTCAGCACTAACAATAGAAGTAGCAATCATACCTGCTGCACTTGCAGCGGCACCACGACTTACACCAAACATTTCACCTAAAGTACCGGTGGCATTGTCTAGTTCAACTTCTTTTTGAGCTAATTTAATTTCGTTAGCTGCATATTCTTTGGTTAAACGGTCATTTCGGACGTTTTGCTTTTTAAGCTCATTTTTTGCTTTATTTAAAAGCGCTTGTTTATCTGCACGTGCTGACTTAAATTCAGCTTCGCGTTTTTTATCAAGTTTAGCTACTGAGATGCGGTCGGCTTTAACTTGCTTTAACAAATCATCTAATTGATTTGCTGAGGCAGAAACTGAAGCGCCTGCAGTTAGGGTAGCGGCAGCAAGTAATACTACATTAAATATCTTTTTCATTACTCTGCTCCTGCTGCAAATACTGGTAGTTTAGTTAAATCCATTGGTAATTGTTTACGCGCCATACGGATGGTGTCAGTTACAGGTTTAATATAACTGTCATCAAGTTCTTCCCATGCACGTGTACCATTGTTCCATACCCAAGCATGTTTCAAATCAAGAGATTCAGCTAAAAAAGCAATACGCCCCATATGAACAAAGTCGGCCGTAATTGTACGATCGCCTAAATCAAGTTCACCTTGATAAGCGTCAAAAATCGTACCGTAACCTGCTTCAATTTCATAAGCTTCTAACACTAAACGAAACTGCTCAGAGGTAGTTACATTTGAATTTCCCATAACTTTTTTCAAGTTAGCAACACGATCTTTACGTGATTGCACATTAACAGGAATGTCTAAGGCAACAAATTTATCTAATGTATCGATCATTTTATACATCAATGGCACAACACCTTGCTTGATTTTGTCAATACCATCAATTTGCTCTTGTAAAGAAGCAATATTGGCTTTTTGACTATCAACCATACGTTGTACGTGATCATTATAAGTTCGAAGCACGTCGCCTTCATCAACAGTATTACGATACTCAGCTAACAACTCTTGAGTTTGCTCATAAATATTGTCAATTTTCTTTTGAGATTGTTTAGAAGCTTTAAAAATTTTTGCTTCCGACTTTTGAAGATTTTGTAAGGCATCTGCAGCGGCTATATTGCTCACTGAAAATGCAAGAATGCCAACTATCGTTGATGCGATGAGGCTTTTTTTACATACTTTGGACATAGTTCCCAACCAATTGCTAAGTTAACGTTGATACAAGGATTATTGTTAATGCAGATAAAATACCTGCCTTTTTTAATTTCATATCTCTAGAATAAAACGAGTTAATACTCCCAGACGACATACAAACTGTCAACCGAAGATGTATACAACTCAATTTACCACCTGTTTATATAATAAATAAATTCTTTCTTTACAAAGAGTTACTTAAAAACTTATTTATTAATATTTTGCTACGAATATTAAAAATATAAATAAAAAATATATTTTTGACTACACAATATACAACGTAGACTGTATGTTGTACTAATTCATTCGTACTAAGTCAATAGATATTAGTATATTTTGTTACATTTACTGAAAAAAACAACATAATGACTATAGCAGATAATTTTAAAAAAACTTTATTTTACTCATGAATATCTTTACGTATTCATTATATTAAACTTTGCTCTATTTATTACCTTGCATGATTTTATGTTAATAAAAAACATTTTGAATATGCTACACTCCCTGTTCTTTTGCTGTGGTGTTTATTAAAATATTCAATGGATTCATTTTTAGACGTAAGTGTATTATTAACTTTATGTAGTGTTGGCTTTATCGCTGGTTTTATTGATGCCGTTGCTGGTGGTGGTGGAATGTTAACTATACCCACCCTACTCACAACTGGTTTACCACCCCACCTTGCCTTAGGCACTAATAAATTAGCCGCAACTTTTGGTTCTTTTACTGCTTCTTTAACCTTTTACAAAAAAAAATTATTCGATCCCCATTTCTGGCGATATTCACTAATTTCTACTGCAATAGGTGCTATTATAGGTACTGTAATTGTCAATATTTTATCAACCGAATTTTTAGATAAAGTATTACCGATTTTAATTATGCTTACTGCTATTTACACATTGTTTGCAAGTTCAATGAAAAACAACTCAGATTTTTTACCTAAATTCACCCAGAAAATTAAAAAAATTCAAATTTTGCAAGGTCTCGCTTTAGGATTTTATGATGGTGTGGCGGGCCCGGGGACTGGTGCATTTTGGACTGCAACCTCTTCAGCACTATATAAAATGAACATTTTAATTTGCAGCGGGCTTGCGCGCTCTACAAACTTTGTAAGCAACTTTTGCTCTTTACTTACGTTTTTGTATTTAGGCCAGGTTAATTTACTACTTGGTTTATTAATGGGCGTGTTTATTATGTCTGGTTCATGGGTTGGTGCACATTCAGCAATAAAGTTTGGCAGTAAATTTATTCGTCCGGCATTTATTATTGTGGTGCTTTGTCTCTCTCTAAATTTAGCTTATCACGCATGGTAAAGTTGTAATGAAAAACGTCTCCGCTATTTCAAGAATAAATATATTATTAGAACAAATTTCTATTCAAGCAACGGCTATTGATAATGCTAATGCAACGCTTAAATCACATAAATCATTACAAGATAATTCATTATTTTCAAACACCTTATTTAGTACTAGTAGCGATAAATTTAGTCACTACGTTCAAGAAACAAAACGAAAAACTGCTGAACTATCAAGACTATTAGCCACAGATAATAACGATCTCACCACCTCATTGCTAGAACAAATAGAGCAACAAATTGCCTCATTAACTATCGCGTTAAAGGCGAACACGACGCTACATTATGATGGCCAATATAGATTAGATAAACGAAAAGCATATTTTAAAGCGCAAACATTAGAAAAAAGAACTAAAAAAATGGTTAAAGCGGTGGTGCAACCAAGCCAAAGTCTTTATCAGAAATTAGCTGAGCACCATGAGTTTGAACGAAGATTAGCAACAATGATCGCCGAGCGAGAATTTGAGCGTTCTAAATGTGGTGATAAAAAAGCACAGCTATTAACGCAAGAAATATTAAAGCTGCATCAACGCTTAGGCCGTTGCCGACATGCAATAAGCGTTATTGAAAATGATATTGTTCGCGCTGAAAAGCGACTTTAACGCTTTACTCTTCCTATAGCAAAACCACATTAATTACATTGAAAATGATAGCCTAAAGCATCTTTTACTTTTTTAGGTAAAACTGGCATTGATTTTTTGGGTAATAAAAATGTCGCCAAATTAAAAAAGTCGGTGAAAATACGATTGCTTTGTGTGGTTTTACGCAAATAATCGTGGCCTGATGAACCACCAGTTCCGATTTTACTCCCCAACATACGTTGTACCATCATCATATGTTTATAACGCCATAGCGTTAACATTTCATCCATTTCAGTTAAACAAGTGATAAATTGAAATGGCAAATTAAGTGCCGGTTCTTCTCGATACATACTTATAAACAAGGCAGCTAAAGTTGCACGTTGAGATAATCTAAAATGCCCTGCTTCCCTGACTTTTTCAAATTTTTCTTGGTCGAGCAATGCTTCAAAATTAGCTCGCGTGTTTTGATGTTCTTTTAACTGTTGCTCACGTTCAAGCTCACTTAACATTGTGTTGGAAATAATGATCTCTTTTTCTTGATCAAGCATTCTTTGCGTCGCTTGTTGATAGAGCTGCCAAAAATCAAAATCTCCAAACTCTAAAAATGGCATTCTTTCCAACCAAGTTTCGACGACTTCAAACAAACTTTTTTGCTGCTCTAAATTTTGTAAAAATTCACGATGCTCAATAGTTAACCGGTTATAAAAAGATTGTTGATCAAAATCAATTCGGTATTGAGACTTTAATCCCAAACTAATTTCTAAGACTTTAAATTGAATAGATTGAAAACCCGATGCTGGTACTAAATAATTTCGAAAATCGAGAAAGTCTTGTGGACTCATCGTTTCAACAATTTCTATTTGTTGGTTGAGTAATGCCTGTATTTTAATAACGCGAGTTAAACGATGTACCACAGTAGTGAGTTGTTGATCTTGCACTTGCTCACTTTTAAAAATATCAAAAACAGAAGCTAGTTCGTGCAATATTTGTTTAAACCACAATTCATACGCTTGATGCACAATAATAAATAACGTTTCATCATGGGCTTCTTCACCATATTTTCCACTCACAGGCTTTTGAGCATCTAAAAATTGCGTTAATTTTAAGTAATCCCCGTAGTAGCAGGGTTCAATATTTACTGGTTTATTGTTATTTTTATTCATTTTAAAATCACTAATTGGTCGTTGTTATACTACAACTTTAATTCATCATAACGAATTGATTTAATGTGTATAGTTTTTTTATAAATCAGTTTTAATTTTAATGTTAGCTTTTTTTTACAACTCAAGTTAGGCTTATACTTACAAGGTAAAAGGAGATGTTAAATGAAAATATTTGATGATATTCATAATTATTATGAAAAACTCGTAGTTGAGTTGTTTAAAGAAATGAAACTTGAAGAAAAACATAATGATGAGTTTTTAGCAGATTTAACCTGCATTGTATTAAACCAACTACCCACTAGATATATAAGACACGAAGTAGATATGTCTTTTTATTTACCAGCATCAGAGCGGTTTGAAATGATCGCTAAAGTTAAAGTTGCCTATAACAAGGCTATTGAGTTTATGAAAACTCATCAAGTGGATTAAAATAATAAAGAAAAGGTAAGTTTGATAAGGTTGGTGGCGAGCCACCTCAGCCACACTCCGGCACATGAGTCGTCTGCTGCGGTTGCTTCCTTCCGGATCTGGCCGAGTTCACAGAGTATCATTGCGAAGGGACCGAGATGGTCACCATAAAAGCTTTAATTTCTAGAAATAGAATTTTAAAGCGTCGGAATTATCGCTAATCAAAACCAAGGATGCAAGTAGTTGTTTTAAAAATGCGTTTACTTGCTGATTTTTTATACCAAATTATAACATTAATATAAAATAGCTAAACGCCTTGGTCATTTTTAGGGGTAATACCTGAGTATATATATTTAAAAGCTTCTAATTCACTTTCAATATTTTCACTGATGTACACTTCTTGATGTACCCTAATTTCTTTTTTATTAAAATCTAAACTCAATGGAACAACTGGAACATTCGCATTGCAAGCAATTCGTAAAAAGCCACTCTTCCATTGTTTTGTTTTATGACGAGTTCCCTCAGGCGCAATGGCTAACACAAATTTTTCGGTATTGTTGAATAACGTGGTCATCTGCCCTACAACACCGTGGTTTGAGTTTCGTTCTACCGGGATACCGCCAATACTTTTAAGCCAAACGCTAAATGGCCAGAAAAATAATGAATCTTTCCCCAAAAAACGTATTTTAATTTGCAATGCCAACATTGCAGCTACCCCAATAACAAAATCCCAATTGGAAGTATGTGGTGCAACTGCGACGACAAATTTTGGTAGTTTTGGAAAAGCCCCATGAATTTCCCATCCAAAAAACTTCAGGACTTGGATGCCAAACCACCGAGAAAAAACATTAGAATTTTGCGGTATACATTGATCAAGTTTTTCAATTTTCATTATTTTTTCTATCTAAACAATTAGTGCTCAGCATTTTTTCTTGCAATTTTTTCACTAACTTCTAGTAAAACGGATTTAAGCACTAATAAATTTTCTTTACCTAAACGTAATAACAATTTGTCTGCGTCATCTAAAGCTTCAATCTTAGGATCTTTATAATGAAACATAACACTAGGACGTATGATTTCAATAGGCTGTTTAGGTATTTCCATATCTAACACTCGCGTTATTGCCGTTTGAAGTGTTTCGGTAAAATCAATATCCTCGTACCCTAATTCACTATAGGCTTGATCTATTAATGGTTTTAATTCCATATACCAACTAACTAAACTTTCACTATCGAATGAACGTAATAAATCAATGTACAAACTAAAACGACGACTAGATTTTTCATTCCATAGCCATATTTTTCCATTTTCTTTTGTGAATTTTTTTGTTTCAGTAGCTGAAAATGAACTTTGAGGCACAACGACTGGGCTATGCTCATAGGCTAATTGACCTTGGGCAAAATTATCCGTAAAAACAACAAAACGACGGATCATATCTTCGTCAATAACAAGTTGAAGTAACTCTTTGCGCCAAGTCATGGTTTGTAATTTTTCTTGCAACCAAGAGTCGCTATCATTTAGTGATGGTAATGGATTTTCTTCAACGGGCTCTATAACAGTAGAAACCTCTTCTGTTATCTCTTTTTGAGGCTCTATTTCAGCTAGGGTTTCATCAACTGGTTTTATAATAGACTCAGTTGTTTCTTCAACTACCTCAACTGGGGCTTCAACAGCAACGGGAACTGATTTTTCATTATTAAAAAATTGCCAAGCAATCACTGCCAGTAAAATAACAACGATAACAACAATGAAAATGATAACGGGAGATTTTTCTTGAGTATTATCTGAATTTTCCATCGAAAGACGTCTACCTAATGTAAAAATATAAGATAGCTTCATTGCACCGCTTTTTGTCTAAGGATGCAACCTAGAATGTGACTTTTTTACAAAAATTGACAAAAACACATAATAAACATTAACTATTATTGAGCATCTTGCTGATTTTCAGGTAAAGCATTGCGAAAAGCGTCTAATTTATTACAACGTTCTACAATTGTTGAAATTAAAGGGTAATCACTCATGGGTAATTTAAATCGTATTGCATTGTACACTTGTGGTACTAAACAAATATCAGCAAGTGTCACGCTATCACCAAAGCAATATTTCCCCGATGTTTCTGCAAGCTGCTTTTCAACGGCAGTAAAACCTAGCCTCATCCAGTGATGAGACCATGCTAATTTTTGTTGATCGCTAACCTTTAATTCATCCACTAGGTACTGTTGAACACGTAAATTATTAAGCGGATGAATTTCACAGGCTATATCGAGCGCCAATGCTTGTACTTTTGCTTTTTCGATAATATTGTCTGGATAAAGTGGAGCTTGTGGATATTTTGCCTCTAAATAATCAATAATAGCCATCGATTGATTTAATATTAAATCGCCATCTATCAAAGTTGGTACTAAATGGCTAGGATTCAACTTTACGTATTCTTGCTGATGTTGTTGACCGCCATCTTTAATTAAATGCACAGATGTTGTTTTAAATAACACACCTTTTAAGTGCAAAGCAATACGTACGCGATAAGCAGCAGATGAACGCCAATAGCCATAAAGTTCCATTAGTTTCTCCAGATTTATTTTTTATATTGAACAACGGTTTGATCAATAGAACCGAAAATACTGTCACCCATTTTATCAAACATTTCAATGCGTACTGTATTACCAAACTGCATAAATGATGTGCTAGGTTTACCATCAGCAATGATTTCCAACATGCGTTTTTCAGCTAAACAACTTGAGCCTGCACTACGATCATAATTTGAAATAGTACCTGAGCCAACAATACAACCGGCTCCCAATGGGCGAGTTTTTGCAGCATGAGCAACAATGGTAGGAAAATCAAAAGTCATATCCACACCGCAATCAGGTTGACCAAATAAATCATTATTTAAATGTGTATTTAAGGGTAAATGTACTTTACTGCCATTCCACGCATCACCTAATTCATCAGGAGTTACAGCAACCGGAGAAAAGGCACTTGAAGGCTTACTACCAAAAAAGCCAAACCCTTTAGCTAGTTCACCTGGGATTAAATTTCTTAATGAAACATCATTAACTAACATCAATAATTTTATATGACTTGCCGCTTCTTCAACGGATGCTGCCATAGGGACATCATCAGTAATTACCGCAACTTCTGACTCAAAATCTATACCGAAGTCTTCACTAGCAACCATAATATCATCACGTGGCCCTATAAATGAGTCACTGCCACCTTGATACATTAATGGATCTGTCCAAAATGTTTCTGGCATTTGAGCATTTCTGGCTTTTCGCACTAGTTCAACATGGTTTACATAAGCACTACCATCGGCCCATTGATAAGCTCTTGGCAAGGGCGACTCACATTGTTCTTGTTCAAAAGGAATACTGTTTTCAACATCACCTGCATTTAATGCTTGATATACAGTGTTAAGCTTTGGTGATATGTCTTGCCAATTATCGAGTGCTATTTGAAGCGTTGTTGCTATTTCTGGTACATGAACCGCGATAGTTAAATCACGACTTACAACCACTAATTGACCGTCACGTGTATTATTTTTTAAAGTAGCTAATTTCATTAGTAAACCTTTTTTGCGCTTAATGAATTTGAATAAGCAGAATTGTACGGGATTTTTGAGTAAAATCTAATAAGTTAACGTTTATGTATAGTGTAGTTGTATGTCTAAATTTCTTTACAATAAAAAAGGTTATCTTGATAGGTTTTTAGCCATTTTTTTTAAAATAAAAAAACAAACGGCTCTGAAGGCTAGGAGCAGAAAAGCCTAGCCTACATTCTTATGGGTAATTAAATCTTTACAGTTTTTTTATTAATATTATATTCACGTAATTTATTAGCAATGGCGGTATGACTTAAACCTAATTTTTTTGCTAATTGTCGTGTACTAGGATAAGCAGGATAAAGTTTTCTGAGTAAGTTTGCTTCAAAACCTTTAACTGCCTCATCTAATGTCCCTTCAAAATCTTGTTCCAAATAGCCACGCTCGCGAGTATATGCGGGAAGTTGTAAATGGCTAGTGGTAAGCATGTCTTCTTCTAATAATGACACGGCTCTTATTAATACATTTTCAAGTTGGCGAACATTACCAGGCCAAGGATAATGTTCAATAAAGTCTCGACAATCATCACTGAAATTTAGATGATGTTTTCCTATTTTTTGACCTGCTTTTGCGACAAAAAATTCTGCTAAAGAAATTATGTCTGCTCGACGTTCACGCAGAGCAGGTATATTTAAGCCTAAAACATTTAACCTGTAATAAAGATCTTCTCTAAATTCTCCACTTGAAACCAAACTCAATAAATCTTTGTTGGTAGAGCAAATAATTCGAACATTAACATTAATTTCCTGTTCATCATCTATACGTCTAAAGCTACCATCTTGAATAACTCTTAATAATTTTGTTTGCAGTTTCGCTGACATTTCACCTATTTCATCAAGAAATACCGTACCGCCATCTGCAATTTCAAAAATACCACGTTTAGTTGCTTCATCAGCTAATCCTACGCAACCAAATAATTCGGATTCAGCCGCTTCATCTGGTAATGAGGCACAATTTAACATCATAAAATGTTTATCTGCTCGATCACTAGCAGTATGACAAGCCCGAGCTAATAGTTCTTTTCCTGTCCCTGTTTCACCAACAATTAATATAGAGGAGTCCAGTTGAGCCATTCGTTTGGCTTCTCGGATGACTTTACGCATAGAACTGCTTGATGCTTGAATATGACTAAAACCATTTTCGTTAGATTGTTTAAAGGCATTCATTTGTTGCCCTAAACGTGCCTCAGATTTTAAAATAAGCATTGCGCCAGCTAACACTTGTGTTTCTGATTCATCAGCAACATGAATTGGCATTATATCTGCCACAAAATCGTCTTCTAAAAACTTTAATCGCCGTGTTTGTGCTAAAACTTCGTCACTTTCTAAGTAGCGGGTAAAATTAAAACCTTTTAGCCAATTACTAACATGTTCACCTTTTATTTTTTCACAATTAATCGCAGATTGAGCAGAATTATTAACTAATAAAACATTGCCTTTAACATCAATTGAAATAAAAGGATCAGGAAACGTTTTTATTAAGGTTTCAAGTTCATTGCGCTCTCGTTCTGAGGGCATGTAGGGTGCGGTTCTAACATCACCAACCCCTTCAATTAATCTAAGTTGTGGCATAAATGTTTGTAACTCAGAAAAATCAAGATCTGGAATGTTGATAAATATTCGACCCGGTTGTTTTAATTCAATGCCGCGAACATTAATACCATGTTCAACAAAAATACCTAAAACCTTTTGCCCCATTCCAACTCGATCGTGACAAGTAATTTCTAAACGCATTTAAACAGCCCTTCTAAAAGATATACGGATACGGATTACGGAAAAATAAAACGAGTGACATTGTAAACTAATTTTTACAAAAAAAAAGCTCCCAATGATTTGGGAGCTTAAAAAAATGTAACTAAAAATTATTAAATTAAATTTATCACATTACTTTGGCAATAATTGATCGGTTTTTGCAGCACAAATAAAATCGTTTTTATGTAAACCTTTTATCGCATGTGTCCACCAAGTTACCTTAACTTTGCCCCATTCAAGTAAAATGGCAGGATGATGAAATTCTTCCTCAGCTAAATCCGCTACTTTGTTCGCGAACGCTAATGCTAATTTAAAGTTTTTAAATTTATAAACTCGTTCTAGCATCATAATGCCGTCATTAACTTCAGGCACCCAATCAGGTATTTTACTTAGTAATTGTGCTAATTCATCATCACTTACTTTAGGAGCATCTACGTGACATGCTTCACACTTTTGTGTCGCTAAAGGTTGTGTGGTTATATCTGACATAATTTTTCCTTTATTTAAATTACGAGTTAGCTCGCTATTTTCTCTGATTTTGGTGGAAATTTAGGATCTCGCAAGCCCAATTTTTGAGCTTGTTCAATTAAATCCATGATATCTTCAACAGTATATTTGCGGATTTCTTTAAAATCACTGACTTTATTTAACATAAAATAAATTGGCTGCATAATGTCAATACGATATGGCGTTCTTAACACTTCAAGCATATCAAAGGGTTTGTGATCAATTGTGCTATCAGAAGTAGCATAATTAGTTTCGCTGGGTGAAGATAATACTCCGCCACCATAAATACGAATGCCATCATCAGTATTCAGTAAGCCAAACTCAACGGTAAACCAATATAAACGTGCCAAAAAAACTCGTTGTTCTTTATTTGCATTTAAGCCCATTTTACCAAAAGCTTGGGTGTAATCGGCAAAATCCGCATTAGTTAATAATGGGCAATGGCCAAAAATTTCATGAAAAATATCTGGCTCTTGCAAATAATCCATTTCTTCACGAGAACGAATAAATGTCGCTACCGGGAATTTTTTTTCTGATAACAATTGAAAAAACTTACCAAAACCAATCAAAGCCGGAACCGGCTCACACTGCCAGCCAGTCTCTTTTTTCAGAACAGCACTTATATCACTAAGTTGCGGGATATGATCTAAAGGTAAAGCTAATTTTTTTAAACCTACAAAATATTCATCACATGCTTTGTCTTTAATACAGCTTAGCTGACGGGTAATTAATTCTTGCCAAACACTATTTTCTTCTTTAGTCCAATGGATGATGCCATTTTCATCAGCATCTCTGGAGACATAATTTGTCGCCTTTGCCATTATAATTCCTTAACTTCTCAATACTCAAAAATTTAAAGACTATCTTTAAATTTTGGCTTGCCACTTTAGTTGATTTAATAGTAAGGCATTAAGATAAGAAAAATAAACCATATAGATTTGATGGATATTTGTACGATTGTTTCAAGTGTAAACAGATTAATACACAATTTGTACGGTTATGAACATTACATAACAATTATGTTTTATTTTTTATTAACGCCGTGACTTGACTAACAATAGCTTTTCGAATTTCACCTATTTTCGGCTCATCATGTATTAATAAAGGTGATGCATATGAAATGGGACGAGCTAATTTCATTACTTTTAAGCCTAAACGTGCGGTGAGCATTCCTGCACCTAATCCTTGTGCAAACCGCCCAGACATTTTCCCTAACAAATCAGCGCCTAACATATCAGCACCAACGTCGGTTATCATTTCACTGGCTCCAGCGTAAACCATATTAACGAATACTTGTTTAATTAATTTTAATCGACTCCAATAACCTAAATTCAATCCATATAAGCCAGATATTTTGTCGATCATACGTAAATTTCGCCACAACATAATCATCATATCAATAATAGCTACCGGACTAAGTGCCACTAACACAACCGACTCTGTTGAAAACTTTGCAATTTCTTTTATTGCTTTTTTATCAAGCTGATTCAAAACCTGTCGAGAATAAATTATAAGAATTTCTTGCTCATTATGTTCATCTTGAATACTGTCCTGCCAATATTTATATGAAATATGCTCTACATCACCCGGCAAATTTTCACTTATTTGATGGCATAATTCTAATGCGTTAGCATTTTTCGCCTTTACATTATTGCCTTGTTCATCGAGTAATTCAGCTACTTGATTTTTAATAATTTGTTGGCGTTTATATTGCCTTAAACCATGCAGTTCTCGGAACAATGTAGCACCCGCAATAATACTAATACAAACACTAATGGCAGCTACAATTGTCGTTGTAAAAGGGGATTCAATGAAACCTTGAGTAAAATAGTCAAAAGCTTGAACAACCACTAAACCAGTAAATAAAAGACCTACGGTTCGCCATAACCAACGAGGCTTTGACTCAATGAGCTTTTCTTCTTTTTTTAGTTTATCTAATTCATTAATAATACTTTGATCATCTTTTTGCCAATCATCATTATTAAAAACAATTTGCTCATGGTTCGATACAATTTGAGTTTTATCGTTAAGTTCATTGCTAGTTTCAAATAAAATTTGTTGCTGGTATTTTTCTTTTACATCACTCATTTCATTTTATCTCCTAACAAAAACTGTAGTACTTGATCCATACGTAAATGAGCCAAATTTTGGTATGGATCCGTTTTAACTTGCGGTGAAAACTCTACAAACTTAAAGGGGTTTTGTAGCCAATAGTCGCTGTCGGGTATTTGGGCAGGCACTGAGCCAGGAAATAAAGTTAGCAATTTATTATCACTTAGCCTTGTTCCTTTAATAACGGGCATCGATTTGCCTTGGTAAGTAGTTTTACCCACTGAGGTGGCTTTAACTCCTGCAATTGCTAAGGTTTTCATTGTTAAGTTGTCAAAACTTAGCTGTTTCTTTGTTTTAAACACTAATTGATTTAACAAGCTGACTAAATTTTCGTGTTGATCTGGCGTGACATGATCCGCTTTCGTGGCGGCAAAAAGTAATTTATTAATTTTTGGAGAAAAAAGTCTATTTAATAAACTTGATTTTCCATAACTAAAGCTTTCTATAATCAAACTGATAGCAAGTTGTAAATCAGCAAAACTATTTGGTCCTTTATTTAAAGGCGTTAAACAATCGGCCAAAATTATTTGACGGTCAAACCGCAAAAAATGCTCTTGATAAAACTTTCGCACAACACGCTCTTTGTATTCGATAAAACGAGCACGTAACATCCCTATTATTGTGTTGTCTCCAGCATTTTGATAAGCATTAGCATCAATATCTTTAAAATTCAGGAAAGGAAAGAATTGTAAAATGGGTGCATTCTCTAATTCACCCGGTAAAATGAATCGCCCAGGCTGAATAACCGACAACCCTAATTTATAACGAAAATGATGTAATAATTGAGTATATTCTTCGGCTAGTTCTTTTAACAACACCTCATCAGGCGCTTGAAAAGGATCGAGTTGCGCCAAATTTGCAATAAATTGTTCCGCGTATTCTTTTCTAGGAGCTTGTTTAAGCAACCCATTCATTTGCTCAGACCATTCTTCAAAAGTTTGATTTAACAAAGGTAAATCAAGTAACCATTCCCCAGGATAATCACTGATATCTACATACAACGTTGCAGTATCATCAACATATTTTAATAATGAATGCTTTGGTTTATATCGAATAGCTAATCGTATTTCACTTATTCCAACAGTTGGTTCAGGCCAACTAGGTTGTGGTTGCTCTAAACAATAAATGGCGTTGTCATAATCAAATCGGGGAATATGAAAGTGTTTCTGGGGAACTCGCTTGGCTGCAATAAAACGTCCTTCATAAACGGGATTAAAAAAGCTCAATTGTGAATTACTATTTTCATTTACTAATTGATTAACTAATGAGGTAATAAATGCGGTTTTACCACTACGACTTAATCCAGTCACCGCCAAATTAACCTGTTGATCAATTACACGGTTTAGAATGCCTGTAGCTTTATGTTTAACTTTTGTTAATTTATCGGGATTAATAAGTGCCATTCAAGATTTTAAGCTATTGATAAGATATGAAGGTAAAATATTAGCGTTTTTTTGTGTGAGATAACAGTTAAAGTGAAATATTTGTTGTGGGCCGAAGCCCACGAAACAAGTGTTGTACCCACTTTACTCATTTACAATTTATTTATTTCTCTCGAAACGGTAAATTCTGCTGAAGTGACATAAGATTCCATGGTTCTAAGCTGCTTTTCTAAATGATTAAATTTACGTCGAATATCATGAAACGCCTGCTTAGGAGGTTCGCCCGCTTGCCATACTCGCGATTTAACTTTAATCGGCTCATTTGTAGGCGTTGCGGTACGACGTCTATGTGGTTTGTTATATTCGGGGTTATTAACGCCATAATCACTTTGATTTTTAGCGTTAGGTTTTTTGTCTAAAATAAACCAACCTGCGATATAAATCATGATTAAAAAGGGCATACCAAATAGGACCCCTGAAACGACTAATATACGAACTAGCCACGTTTCCCAACCAAAATAATCGGCTAAGCCTGCACATACCCCGGCAATTTTTCCATACCTTGGGATTCGATATAACTCTTTTCTAGAATTGCCTGAACCACTAGGATCGCTATTCATAATTTAGCCCTCTGTCCGATTACGCCAATCAGGAGATTCTGCATCTAAAATAGCTTCTAAGGTTTTAATTCTATCCGCCATTTTATCTGCTAACTCAGATAGTTCAGATAATTGTACGTATTCACTCTCACTTAAGCCCTGGTTGACTTGTCGTTTACTGCGATAATGTAACACTAACCAAATGGGAGCAACCACAAGTAAAAATATTACAATTGGAGCCATTATTACTTCTTCCACGATACTTCTCCTTAAAAATATATTTGTATATTTTAAACTATATTACTTGGTGCTTTTTGCACTTTTTTTAGCGGTTGCTTTTTTTGTTGCTGGTTTAACAGCAGATTTGGCATTACCCGTTGGAGTTGGATTTAATTTCGCTTTTAATTGCGCTAATTCATCATCAATTTTTTCATCTTCTGCAAGTTCCGCAATTTCATCGGCTAACGACTTACTACCCATATCGTAAGCATCTACCTGCGCTTCAATATCATCAATTTTTCGTTCATAACTATCAAACCGATTTAACGCATCATCTACTTTATTACTTTGAATGTTACGTTTAACTTTTAGTCGTGAATTAGCTGTTTTTTCACGTAGTAGTATTGATTTCTGACGTGTTTTTGCATCAGCTAATTTATCTTGGAGCTGAACCACTTCATTTTGTAGTTTAGCAATATGATCATCAATATGAACTAATTCTTCAGCCATTGATTGAGCATTTTCATTACATTTTTTCTTTTCAAGTAATGCCGCTCTAGCCAAATCATCTCGGCCTTTACTTAATGCTAACTCTGCTTTACCTTGCCACGCAAATGCATCTTTCTCACTACGGTCAACCTGACGAGCCAGATCTTTTTTCTCTGCAAGTGTTTTTGCTGAAGTTGAGCGCACTTCAACCAAAGTGTCTTCCATTTCTTGAATAATTAAACGTACCATTTTTGCAGGATCTTCTGCTTTATCTAATAAACTATTGATATTAGAATTAATTATATCTGTAAATCTAGAAAAAATACCCATTACAACATCCTCACTTCTTTGATTAATATTTTATAACCGCTCCACTTGAAAATGTAGAATTCAGGTGAATCAAATATATACTAATACAATCTATTCATTTATTAAGCCAGCTTTATAAAAACATACTAATCGTATGTTTTAAATAGTTTTATTATATATTCAAAAAAAAGCTTCAAAGATAACAGTTAATGAAATACACTATTTGTTAGTGAAATAAACCAACATCTAAGCAATATATATGGCTCGATTTAAACAAGACAATCTTCTAGGCCAAGCAAATAGTTTTCTAGAGGTATTAGAACAAATATCTCAAATTGCTCCGCTTTCAAAACCCGTTCTTATTATCGGTGAGCGTGGAACAGGTAAAGAACTAGTTGCTGAACGTTTGCATTACTTGTCTAAACGTTGGGAGCAAAGTTACTTAAAATTAAATTGTGCCGCTTTAAATGAAAATTTGTTGGAAACTGAATTATTTGGTTACGACAGTGGCGCTTTTACAGGCGCGAATAAACGCCATGAAGGTCGTTTTGAACGTGCCGATAAAGGGACGCTATTTTTAGATGAAATAGCGAATACATCTGGACTCATCCAAGAAAAGCTATTACGCGTAGTTGAATACGGTGAATTTGAACGTGTTGGTGGTTCCCGCACAATAAAAACTGATGCGCGTTTAATTGCCGCGACCAATGAAGACTTACCTAGTTTGGCCTCTAACGGAGAGTTTCGTGCTGATTTACTTGACCGGTTAGCCTTTGACGTAATTACTTTACCGCCATTAAGAGAACGTGTTGAAGACATTTTAATTCTCGCTGAACATTTCGCTATTAATATGGCACGCGAACTTGAATTTGAATTATTCAGTGGTTTTTCAGAACGCGCCAAACGCACGATGCTCAGTTACGACTGGCCTGGTAATGTACGTGAATTAAAAAATGTTGTTGAACGTAGCGTGTACCGGAACAATAATCCTCATATACCTGTTCTCGATTTAGTTGTTGATCCTTTTGAATCGCCTTATCGACCAACGACTCGCATAAAAAAAGCGGCTCCAATAGCTACTAATATTGTGCAGCCAAATAATAACGATAAAAGTAACCATAACAATGATCAAAGTGATTCAAAAATAAATAGCTTAACAGTATCAAAATCGCCTTCTGATATCGGCGAATTTCCAGTATCATTGAAAGACTTATCTCAAAACTTTGAGATTGATTTGATCACCACTGCATTAGCCGAATGTCAGTTCAATCAGAAGAAAACGGCAGATGCATTAAAGTTAACCTATCATCAATTACGAGGTTACCTAAAAAAATACAACTTACTTGATAGTAATAATGCAGAAGATTAAGCGATGAACTCAATAAACAGTAAAGTAATTAGATGAATTTAAAACATTATTTTTACATTTCAGTTAAAAAAATCATCTTTATTGTTATAGGGTTAAACTTATTTGCTTGTAATTATGATGAAGAAAATTCTATCCACACTAAAAGCATTGTATATTGCGCTGAAGGCACACCAGAAACATTCAATCCACAATTAGTAACTTCTGGAACAACGATAGATGCCACCTCGAAGCAACTCTATAATCGTTTAATAAGTTTTGACGCTAATGACAATAGCCTAAGCCCTTCTTTGGCTAAATCTTGGCATATTACGCGCGATGAAAAAATGATCACTTTTTATTTACGTAAAGATGTCCAATTTAATCATACTGATTATTTTACTCCAACCAGAAACTTTAATGCCGATGATGTCGTATTTAGTTTTAATCGAATTTTAAATAAAAACCATCCATACCACCTCGTTTCTGGTGGAAAATACCCTTTTTTTCAAACAGTTAAATTTAAATCATTAGTAAAAGAAGTCGAAAAAATAAATGATTTCACTGTACGTTTTAAATTAAACCAACCAAATAGTTCTTTTTTAACCAACTTAGCAACAGATTTTGCCGTTATTCTTTCTGCAGAATATGCAGATACTTTAGCTAAGAACAATAAAAAATCACTAATTGATAGTCAGCCAATTGGTACCGGCCCTTATAAATTAAAAGATTTTAGAAGTGGATCTTTTATACGCTTTTATCGTAACGAAAATTATTGGCAACATCCTGTCAAACTTGACCAATTGGTTTACGACATCACCCCCCTCAATACAAGTCGACTTACTAAATTGCTCGCCAAAGAGTGTGATGTAATTAGTTACCCCATTGCGCATAAAAAAATCACTGAGCATGCGGATTTTAATTTAGATTCCGTTACCTCATTCAATGTGGGCTATTTGGGGTTTAATGTTACCAGACCGCCGTTTGATAACATTTTAGTACGCAAAGCTATTTCTCATGCTATTAATTTTCAAGCCATAATCGATATTATTTATTCTGATCAAGCGCAATTGGCGAAATCGCTTTTGCCTGAAAGTTCTTGGGCACATACAAATAATTCAGCTGAAAGGGAATATTCATTACAGTTGGCAAAATCATTAATGGAAGTTGCAGGTTTTCCTCAAGGTTTTTCAATGGACTTATGGGCAATGCCTATACAAAGGGCTTATAATCCAAATGCAATTAAAATGGCAAAACTAATTCAACAGGACTTGAAACATATTGGCATTAAAGTAAATGTAATAACTTATGAATGGAATACCTTTTTAAGACGATTAGCATTAGGTGAACACGATGCTGTATTACTTGGATGGTCTGCTGATCATCCTGATCCTGATAATTTCTTTACACCGTTATTAAGTTGTGCTGCTAGATTTACCAGTGGCAATCGAACTTTTTGGTGCAATAAAGAATATGATGATTTATTACGTAAAGCGTTAGCAACCACCAACTTAAAACAAAGAAAAAAATACTATAGTAAAGCGTTAGAAATTATTGCTAATGAATTGCCTTTAATCCCCATTGCCCATTCAAAACGATACCAAGCAAGAATAAACAGTGTTAAAGGCACCATTTTAAAATCTTTTGGCGGGATCGACTTTTCTAATGCGACTAAAATAGACATTCCAAAAACATCACCTACAATCCAAAATGATTTACCCTTATCTCAAAATAAAATAAAGAGTGCTCTTTAAATGTTAATGTTTACGTTGAGACGACTCTCACTTTTCTTTTTTACAATGCTGTTATTGTCTATTTTGTCTTTTAGTTTAAGTTATCTATTCCCTGGTGATGTATTAATCAATTTATCTGGTGAAGTTAGTGCCACTCCTCAAAAGCTAGCAGTATTAGCCGAACAATATAAAACAAATGGCTCAATCTTAAGTCAATATTTTCATTATATTAAAAACATATCCGAGGGAAATTTAGGGGTCTCGATGTCAAGTAAATACCCCAACTACGATGAAATTGCTAACTTTTTACCTGCGACCATTGAATTGAGCCTTACTGCGCTTATTATTTCTATGCTTGTTGGTATTCCACTCGGTTTTGTCTCCGCAATTTTTCACCGTCGTCATATTGACAATTTTATTTTAAGCTTTGCCATTATTGGTTACTCTATTCCTGTATTTTGGTTAGGTTTATTTGTGATCTTAGTTTTTTCTATTCAATTAGGCTGGTTTCCCTCGGCTGGCAATATCAGCTTATTGTTTGAAATAAAACAAATAACCGGCTTTAAATTTATTGATATTTTATTAAGTGATAGTCCTTATAAATGGCAAGCCTTTACAAACGCTGTTTCTCACATCATATTACCTGCTTGTGTTATAGCTTTAGCGCCTGCTACCGTTTTTATTCGTTTAGCACGCAGTGCGATGATGGAAGTATTAGAAACTAATTTTATTCAAGCAGCAAAAACAAAAGGCCTAACTTTCAGCCAGATAATTTATCGTCATGCAATACGCAATGCCTTAATTAAAATGGTGCGTCATATTGGTTTACAATTTGCCAATTTGATAACATTTGCGATGATCACTGAAGTGATTTTCAGCTGGCCTGGTATTGGTCGATGGTTAATTATTAGTATTTATCAACGCGATTACACAGCTATTCAAAGTGGATTATTAGTACTTTCAACATTTATTTTTATTGTTCATATTATTACTGATTTTATCTATGCTGCTTTAAACCCGCTTGCTAGGGAAAACAAACATGGCACGTGACAAAATATATTCCGAAGAAGAATTTCCTTCACCGTTACAGCAATTATGGCATGCATTTAAGCACACCAATGTTGCGATGATTGGCTTTTATGGCTATTTATTTTTAACGGCACTAGCCATATTTTCCCCTATTTTTACTCCATATAATTCAATGGAAAGCAATTTAGATGTATTGCTTCTTCCCCCTGCGTGGGATAGTCAGGGAGATGTTAGTTACCTTCTTGGAACCGATAGCCTAGGTCGAGATATGCTTTCAAGGTTAATGAATGGAACCTCTCTGACTTTTGGACTGAGTTTTTTAGTCGTTATTATTTCACTTGGTGTAGGCGTTTTATTTGGCTCTATTTCAGCCTTAACTCACGGGGTAAAATCTAGTATTTTCAATCATTTCCTAGATGTAATATTATCAATCCCAACACTTTTACTTGCGATAATCATCGTCGCGATATTAGGCCCAGGCTTATATAATACTTTGTGGGCAATTGTAATGACGTTAATTCCTCAATTTATTCATGTTACCCACAACGCAGTGCGAGAAGAGTTTAGTAAAGATTATGTGCTTGCTTCTAGGCTTGACGGAGCAAGTTCTTTACGCATTTTACAATATTCCGTTTTCCCTAATATTGTTGAAAAAATAATTAACCAAGCCACTTTGGCACAATCGGCTGCTATTTTAGACATTGCCGCATTAGGATTCTTGAGACTTGGCGCTCAAAGCCCTCTTTCTGAATGGGGAGCAATGCTTTTTAGTGGTTTAGATTTATTTTACATAGCGCCGTGGACTGTTTACTTACCGGGATTAGCTATTTTATTCGCAGTACTTGCTACTAACCTTGTTGGTGAAGGCTTACGCCACGCCGTTAAAATTCGCAAGGAAAGTTAATGAACTTACTTGATATACGTAACCTTTCTATAGAATTAAAATCTAAAAACGGCTCTATATTAGCGGTAGACCGAGTGAGCTTAACCATGAAAGAAGGCGAAGTTCGTGGTTTGGTTGGAGAATCAGGTTCTGGAAAATCTATTCTTGCTCAAGCAATAACAGGGATCCTTGATGATCGTTGGGAAGTTCATGCCGATCGATTTCACTGGAAGAATCAAGACCTTTTACGCTTATCGCCCCAAGAACGTAAAGAGATTATTTCGAAAGATATTGCGATGATTTTTCAGGAGCCAATGGCTTGTTTAGATCCCACTACAACGGTAGGGGAACAATTAGAAGAAGCGGTTCCAAATAGCCAACTTAATGGATATTTTTGGCAAAAAAACAAACAGCGTAAACACGCTGTGATAAAACTATTGCACAAAGTTGGTATTAAAAACCATGAAAAATGTTACCGTAGTTTTCCCCATCAATTAACTGAAGCGTTTTGTCAGCGAGTGATGATTGCTATAGCTTTAGCAAGACGACCATTGTTATTGATCGCCGATGAACCTACTGCTGCTATGGAATCCACCAATCAAGGGCAAATATTTCGGTTATTAGCGAGCTTAAACCAGCTTAAAAATATGTCTATCTTATTAATTAGTCATGACTTAGAAAATGTAACTCATTGGACAAATACTATTACTGTTATGTATAGCGGCCAGTTTGTTGAGGCAGGTACAACAGAACAAATATTTAACCGTCCATTTCATCCTTACACAAAAGCATTATTAGATAGCAGCCCTAAAGCCAATATGGAGCTACCTGCAAAATCACGGTTAACCACCTTGCCTGGCAGTATCCCTATATTACAACATTTACCCATAGGTTGCCGCTTAGGACCTCGTTGCCCACGAGCGCAACAAATTTGCGTGCAAGCTCCTAAAACTACCAATCATCATGGCCACCAAGTAAACTGCCATTATTCGCTAAAAGAGAATTACTAAAATGTCTGCGTTACTGCAAGTAAACGATTTAAGCAAAACTTATAAAGACAAAAATTACTGGTATAACCGAAAAGAATACCTAGCCTTAAACCCTTTATCTTTTAGTTTAAATGCCTACGAGACATTGGCTATTGTGGGAGAAATAGGTTCAGGAAAATCGACATTAGCTAAATTACTTGTCGGCGCTGAACGCTCAACTACAGGTACAATCCAATTAAATGGTCAGCTATTAACCAAAGGAAATTTTAAACAACGTTGCCAACATATCAGAATGATATTTCAAGATTCGGGCACGACGTTAAATCCCAATTTAACAATTGCACAATTGCTGGATGAACCGTTATTACTTAATACAAATTTAACAGAACCACAAAGAACGCAATTAATAAGAACAACGTTACAACAAGTGGGGTTATTAGCTGATCATATGACTTTTTATCCCCACATGTTCTCTGGAGGCCAAAAACAACGTATTTCACTGGCACGAGCTATTATATTACAACCACAAGTCATTATTCTTGACGAAGCACTTGCCTCTCTTGATCCATCTCTACGCGCTCAAATGATTAATTTGTTACTCGATTTACAACAAAAAATGGGGTTGGCTTACATTTTGATATCACACAATTTAGGTATTGTGAAACATTTCAGTGACAAAATAATTGTGCTCAATGCCGGTGAAGTTGTTGAGTCTGGTGAAACTAAGGTCGTGCTAAAAAAACCACAGCATAAATACACGCAAAAACTATTAATGAGCCAATCCTTTCAAATTAAACACTAAATTTTTTAAATTTTTAAATTTTTATAAAAAAAAAGGCTGCAATCGCAGCCTTTATCATCTCAATTTTGTTAAAAAATCAAGTGCACATATTAGTCAAATATTAATAGTTGCTAACAGGTGCTTTTACTTCATGGCGGGTTATTTCAGCGTCAGCTTTTAATGCGCCAATGTAGTTTTGGTAGGCTGACTGGGCTAACTGAGAAGCTAATTGCTTAGTTAGATTAACATCTTCAGTCAATTTTCCTTCAGTCACGGCTTGCACTTCTACGACAGCTAAGTCACCATTTTGCAAAGTAACCGTTGAAGCAGATACTTTACCGCTAACAGGATGTGGTAAAACGAATGCAGCATTGCTGATTGCTTTATTAACATCATTACTATTTCGGCCTGTATTTGTTTTACTTGTGAAGCTGCTATTGAGGTCTTTAAGTAATGACTCAGTATCTTTATTGTTTTGTAAAGCCGTTAATAGTTCATTCGCCTTCAGCTTCGCTTCTTCACTCGCTTTTTGAGTAGTTAAAATAGACTTGATCTGAGCTTTAACATCATCCAACGGTTTGATTTTAGCTTCTTGATAGTCATTCAAACGTAAAACGATAGCCAATTCATCATTTACTTCAATAACGTCAGAGTTTAAATTTTCCTTAAGCACTACATCAGAAAAAATTGCATCAATCACCTTAGGTTCATTAAACGTTCCGGTATTGCCAGCACGCTTCAACCAAGAAGATGTTTGAACTTTACCGTTAACACTATTTGCCGCATCGTCTAAACTATCAGGGATTTCATAACTGACTTGCGCTAATTGTTGTTGTAACTCTAAAAATTTATCTTGTGCTTTTTCTTTTGCCAATTTTGCTTTAAGTTTATCTTTAACATCGGCTAATACAGTAACTTTAGCTGCTTTTAAATCTGTTAATTTAATAAGATGAAAACCAAATGTAGATTTAACTACAGCGCTAACTTGGCCTACTTTAGTTAATGCAAAAGCAGCTTTATCAAAATCTTCATCAATGGTACCTTTTTCAAGCCATTCAAGGTCGCCACCTTTCTCTCCACTTAAAGTATCAGCAGAAAATTCTTTGGCCAACGCAGCGAAATCTTCGCCTTTATTAATACGTTCTAATAAACTTTTAGCTTGAGAATTTGCAGCCGCTTCATCATCACCAAATTCAATAAGAATATGAGATATTCTACGTTGTTCTGCTTGGGTATAATTCGCGATATTATCTTGGTAAGAATTTTTAATATCTTCTTCGCTAACAACGATATCTTTACTTAAATCATTAACATTTAACGTAATGTAATCTATTTTTACTTGCTCTTGAGTTTCAAATCGAGCTTGATTACCTTGATAATATGTTTTTATTTCATCATCACTTACCGCAACTTTATCTTTAAATTGTGCAGCAGAAATTGTAGCAAAACGTATATCACGTGTTTGATTTTGTAACGTTCCCATCAATTTCGCTTGAAAAGGCAAACTAAACTCAGTGGCAACTAACGCGCTACTTAATTGACGACGTGTCATATCAGTTCGTAGGTAATCTCTAAAATCTGAGGATTGGAAGAATCCCGATTGATTGATAATTGCTAAATAACGATTATTATCAAAAACACCATCAACTTGGAATTCAGGCATTTTTCTAATAGTTTCTTTTAAACGATTATCTGAAATACGAACAGCTAAATTATGCGCACTTTGATCGATTAATTTTTCATTGATCAAATTATCTAATACACCGTTGCGAAAGTTAGTCATATATTCCGCATTGCCAGCTAAGGTATCAAACATTTCACCAAATTGTTGCTGCATACGGCGACGTTGTGATTGATAAGCTTTGTTAAAGTCTTGTTGTGATATTTTATCACCATTAACATTAGCAACAGAGGTATCAACAGAATTGGTATAACTACCAACGCCAGCAATAGCAAAAGTTAAAATAACTAGGCCTAAAATAACTTTAGCTATCGCGCCTTGAGAATTTTCTCGAATATTTGTTAACATCTTGATCTCTTTTGGAGGATTTAATTTATCTGAACATTAAATAAAATTTTGCGCGATTTTAGCAGAATTAATCGTCAGCTTGAAGCTTAACGATATAATAAAACATAAATTAATGTTGTTTTTAAAACAAAAGACCACCTTATTAGGTGGTCTTTTCATCATTTTATTATTTATAATAAAATGGTATTAGCCATTACATGCATCTTTTAAAGCTTTACCGGCTTTAAATGCTGGGATTTTAGCCGCAGCGATTTCGATAGTTGCACCAGTTTGTGGGTTACGGCCTGTACGCGCTGCACGGTCACGTACAGAGAATGTACCAAAACCAACTAACGCTACTTGACCGCCATCTTTTAACTCTTCCGTTACAGATCCAATTAATGAATCTAATGCACGACCAGCTGCAGCTTTAGAAATGTCAGCACCCGCTGCTATTTTTTCGATTAGTTGAGACTTATTCACAGTGTCTTCCCCTTCAATTGTTATTATTCAGCGCTATCATCATTGTTAGCGTTCTGTAAAAGCTTTTATAACAAGCTTCCATTTGAACTTCAAGCGCCGTGTTAAAGAAAATCAATATAGAAATTTATTTTAAACTATTTTTTACTATTCACCATGCAACCGTTAGTGGCAAGGGCTTCAAGCAATATCAGCGTTGTTAACTTAGCATAGTTTCAGCGTTTGAAAAGCTAAATTTGTGTTTTTTTTCAATTATTTCGCTTTTTTTGCATTTTTTTTGCTTTTTTCGGCTGATTTTTCTTCAACTTGCCATTTTTCAGGCGGTTGTTCTAATGCTATCTGTAAAACTTCATCAATCCATTTTACTGGATGAATGACAAGATCAGCTTTTACATTATCGGGGATTTCCCTCAAATCACGTTCATTTTCTTTCGGTATGATCACTGTTTTGATACCACCACGATGTGCCGCTAGTAACTTTTCTTTTAAACCACCAATAGGTAAGACTTCACCTCGCAGTGTTATTTCACCAGTCATGGCAACATCAGCTTTAACCGGATTACCCGTTAAACTAGAAACCAAGGCAGTACACATTCCAACACCGGCACTTGGACCATCTTTTGGTGTTGCCCCTTCCGGTACATGAACATGAATATCTCTTTTCTCATAAAAATCTTCATTAATGCGTAATTTATCAGCGCGACTTCTTACCACGGTCATAGCCGCTTGAATTGATTCTTGCATTACATCGCCTAGAGAACCGGTGTAACTTAATTTACCTTTACCGATAACAGAGGCCGTTTCTATGGTAAGTAATTCACCACCGACTTCTGTCCATGCAAGCCCCGTTACTAAGCCAACTCTATTTTCACTATCTGCTTTACCAAAATCAAAGCGTTGAACGCCTAAATAATCTTCAAGATTGTCTTGCTTTATAACGACAGTTTTTAATTTTTTATCTAACAATATTTTTTTAACGGCTTTACGACAAAGTTTCGATATTTCACGTTCTAAACTACGCACACCTGCTTCACGGGTGTAATAACGGATAATTCCCATTAATGCGCTGTCTTGTATTTCAATTTCTTTTGTCTTTAAACCATTACGTTCAATTTGCTTTTCAACTAAATGACGACGAGCAATATTAAGTTTTTCGTCTTCGGTATAACCAGATAAACGAATAACTTCCATACGATCGAGTAATGGACCTGGAATGTTCATACTATTTGAAGTGGCAACAAACATTACATCACTTAAATCATAATCCACTTCTAAGTAGTGATCATTGAAAGTATTGTTTTGCTCAGGATCTAACACTTCTAATAAAGCTGAAGCTGGATCTCCACGCATATCCGATGCCATTTTATCGATTTCATCGAGTAAAAATAATGGATTTTTAACCCCTGCCTTCGCCATTTTTTGAATTAACTTGCCCGGCAATGAACCAATATAGGTTCGACGATGACCACGAATTTCTGCTTCGTCACGAACACCACCTAAAGCCATACGTACGTATTTTCGTCCTGTGGACTTAGCAATTGATTGCCCTAACGATGTTTTACCAACACCTGGAGGTCCAACTAAACATAAAATTGGACCTTTTAATTTATTCACTCGTTGTTGAACGGCCAAATATTCTAAAATTCGTTCTTTAACTTTATCTAAACCATAATGATCTTGTTCAAGCACTTTTTCAGCCTGCGTTAAATCACGCTTTAATTTACTACGCTTTTTCCAAGGTACACTGATCATCCAATCTATATAGCTTCTCAACACAGTTGCTTCAGCTGACATTGGCGACATCATTTTCAATTTTTGCAATTCAGCGAGTGTTTTTTCCTTTGCCTCTTTGGGCATTTGTGCTGCTTCAATGCGTTTGGTAAGTTCTTCACCTTCATCTGGGGTGTCTTCACCATCATTTAATTCTTTTTGAATGGCTTTCATCTGCTCATTGAGGTAATAATCGCGTTGAGATTTCTCCATTTGTTTTTTAACACGAGTACGGATTTTTTTCTCCACTTGTAATAAATCTATTTCACCTTCCATTAACGCCATTAAGTGTTCTAAACGTTCTGCAACATTGACAATTTCTAACACTCTTTGTTTATCAGCAAGCTTAAGTGGCATATGCGCTGCCATGGTATCGGCAAGTTGTTCTGCATCATCAATACCTGAAACTGAAGTTAGCACCTCTGGAGGTATTTTTTTATTAAGTTTTACGTAACCTTCAAATTGAGAAATAGCTGAGCGAATTAATACTTCTGTAGTCTCATCTTCTGTATTTTCAGAATTTAAATAACTAATTTCTGCTGAAAAATATTCTTCGCTATTAGTAAATTTAGTTACTTTGGCGCGTTGACCACCTTCAACTAACACTTTTACCGTACCATCAGGTAATTTAAGCATTTGTAAAATGGTAGCTACCGTACCTGTTAGGTAAACATCATCTTCAGTTGGATCATCAACAGAAGCATCTTTTTGCGCGACTAAAAAAATTTGTTTATCGTTTTCCATACCCATATCTAAACTATGGATTGATTTTTCACGGCCAACAAATAATGGAATGACCATTTGTGGGTAAACAACGACATCTCGTAAAGCTAAAACAGGGATATCAACTACGCCAGATTGCTCTTGGGTCATAGGTACTCTCTTGGAATTAGTAACCCACAAATACTGTAGGTAAAATTATATATAAAAACTATATGGGGGTAGGAAGGTGTCTTTCAATATTTAAATAAAAAAAAAGCTAAACGAACGTTCGTTTAGCTTTTTTATAGTCGTTCAACTTTAAGTAGAACGGTATATACCTATTTATTTTTATTATTCAGAGGCTGCTTTATCTTTTGGATTTTCATAAATAATAATAGGTTGAGATTCACCTTTAATTACGGCTTCATCTATAACTACTTTACTTGCATTTTCAATAGACGGTAACTCATACATAGTGTTGAGTAATACTGATTCAACAATTGAACGTAATCCACGAGCACCTGTTTTACGTTCCATAGCTTTATGGGCAATTGCTAATAGCGCTTCTTTTCTAAATTCTAATTCAACACCTTCCATATCAAACAAAGCAACAAATTGCTTTGTAAGCGCATTTTTAGGTTCTTGTAAAATTTGAATAAGTGCACTTTCATCTAATTCAGTTAAGGTAGCCACAACAGGCAATCGACCAATAAATTCAGGGATCAAGCCATATTTAACCAAATCTTGTGGTTCAACATCTTGAAAGCTTTCACTAATTGATTTTTTAGAATCTTTATCTTTTACTGTCGCGCCAAAACCAATACCTGTACCAGTTTGTGCTCTTTGCTCAATAACTTTATCAAGACCAGAGAAAGCACCACCACAAATAAATAAAATTTTAGACGTATCTACTTGCAAAAATTCTTGCTGTGGATGTTTACGTCCACCTTGTGGAGGAACAGAAGCAATGGTTCCTTCAATTAACTTTAACAACGCTTGTTGAACACCTTCACCAGAAACATCGCGTGTTATTGATGGGTTTTCAGATTTGCGTGAAATTTTGTCAATTTCATCAATATAAACAATACCACGTTGAGCTTTGTCTACATCGTAATCACATTTTTGCAATAACTTTTGAATAATGTTTTCTACGTCTTCACCAACATAGCCGGCTTCGGTTAACGTAGTCGCATCAGCCATGGTAAATGGAACATCTAATAAACGCGCTAACGTTTCTGCAAGTAACGTTTTACCACTACCTGTAGGGCCAATAAGTAAAATATTACTTTTACCAAGTTCTACACCATTATGAGCATCACCATTACGAAGGCGTTTATAATGATTATAAACAGCAACGGCTAATACTTTTTTAGCATGGTCTTGACCAATAACATAGTCATCTAAGTCTTCACGGATTTCTATTGGTGAAGGTAATTTTTCTTTCTCTTGCTTCGGAGAAATTTCCTGTATTTCTTCACGGATAATGTCGTTACATAATTCAACACATTCATCACATACAAATACGGACGGCCCTGCAATTAATTTGCGAACTTCATGCTGGCTTTTGCCACAAAATGAGCAGTACAGCAACTTGCCGTTATCACCGTCACCTTTTTTCATATCGGTCATACGGTACCTCTAATATAAAACTTAATAATTAAAATAAAGATGTTCACTCTTAATAAGTGCATTTTAATACCTTAAGTATTTCACAAAAACTTAAGATCACAACATTAATTGGTAACAAATTTATTTATCTAATCTTTTATCTAATATGGCATCAACTAAGCCATATTCAACTGCACTTTCAGCACTTAAGAAATTATCTCTATCAGTGTCGTGTGCAACTTTATCAAACGGTTGCCCAGTGTGCTCAGCCATTAATTTATTTAATTTTTCTTTAATGTATAAAATTTCTTTAGCATGTATCTCAAAATCAGATGCTTGACCTTGAAAACCACCAAGAGGCTGATGAATCATTACTCGTGCATTAGGTAAGCAATAACGCTTACCTTTTTCGCCACCTGATAACAGAAATGCGCCCATACTTGCGGCTTGTCCAATACAAACCGTGCTAATAGCTGGCTTGATAAATTTCATGGTATCGTAAATTGCCATACCCGCAGTAACTGAACCGCCAGGAGAATTGATATAAAGAAAAATATCTTTTTCTGGGCTTTCTGATTCTAAAAACAAAAGTTGAGCAATGATCAAATTTGCCATGTGATCTTCAACTTGACCACATAAAAAAATCACTCGTTCTTTAAGTAAACGGGAATATATATCGTAAGAACGCTCACCTTTAGGTGTTTGTTCAACAACCATTGGCACTAAGGCACTTTCTGGTGAATTATTTTGAGACATATTATTGATATCGTGTAAATTTTGATGAGATGTAAACAACAGATAATCCTTTTATATAAAAAATGGTCTATACCCTATAATTTGAAGATACATAAAATGTATTTTCACATCAATGAATATAAACCATTTAAACCATTGCTTAAAGCAATGTCAACAGAATCAGTGTAGCTTATTTAGCTTCTGGATTCATAATGTCTTTAAAGCTAGCTTTTTTATCTTTTACTTTAACTTGTTCAGTTAAAAATTCTACCGCTTGCTCTTCCAATGCAACATTTTGCATTTGTTGGTTTAGCTCTTGGTTAGACTTATAGTAATTGATAACTTCTTGAGGATCTTCATACGCTGAAGCCGCAGATGCAATTAATTCATCTACTTTAGCTTCATCAACTTTTAGCTCATTAACTTTGATCACTTCACCTAACAACAAACCAATTTTCACACGACGCTGAGCTTGTTCTGTGAACATTTCAGCAGGTAATTCTGGCATGTTTTTAGGATCCATTTGTCCTTGAAAACGTTGAATAGCTTGTTGACGTAATGCCTCAACTTCTTGCGCGACTAATGCTTTTGGTAAATCAACTTCGTTTTCAGACAATAAGCCTTCAATCATTTGCTCTTTAACTTTCGCTTTAACCGCTTGTGTTAATTCACGTGTCATGTTTTTACGCACTTCATCACGTAGAGCTTCAATGCCGCCGCTTTCAATACCAAAAAGTTTAGCGAACTCTTCATCGACTGCTGGTAAAACTGGACCTTCAGTTTTCTTAACAACAATATCAAATTCAGCCTCTTTACCTTTAAGGTTTTCAGCATGATAATCTTCTGGGAAAGTAACAGTAATTGTTTTTTCTTCACCCACTTTCATACCAACGATATCAGTTTCAAAACCAGGAATCATACGGCTAGCGCCTAATTCAAGTTCGAAATCTTCAGCTTTACCGCCTTCAAATTCTTCGCCATCAATACGACCAGAAAAATCGATAGTTAATTTATCGCCTTTTTTAGTTTTGCGTTTGTTTTCTTTCCAGGTTTGATGTTGTTTTTGTAAAGTAACAAACATTTCATCTAAATCTTTGTCAGTTACTTCTACAATTGGACGTTCTACTGAAATTTTGTCTAAGCCTGACAATTCAACTTCAGGGTAAATTTCAAACGTTGCTTCAAATTCAATTGAATCGCTTTCAGCACTGCTTTTTTCTACAAATTGCGGACGTCCTGCAGGGTTAATTTTTTCAGCAACAATGGCTTCAACAAAATTACGTTGCATTAAATCACCCGTAACTTCTTGACGCACATCTTTGCCATAACGTTTTTGGATAACTGACGGTGGTACTTTACCAGGACGGAAACCATTGATACGTTGGGTCTTAGCGATGTGGCGAAGACGATTTTTTACTTCAACATTTACTGTTTCGGCAGGAACTGTAATAGTTAAACGACGTTCCAAACCTTCAATAGTCTCAACTGAAACTTGCATTTATATACCTCAAAACTTAGCGATTTTACGCTTTTTATAACGCATCTATATAAAAACTAATAACACAATGTTAATTAGTTTTAACTTAATATAACTTCATTAATATAAACAGAATTATTAAGCCTCGGAAAACCGATAAAGATGTCCTGATTAAAATTTATGACGCAGAATTATAGCTAGGCTTTGCGCAAGAGTCGAGTATAACCAGTAAATAATTTTGACAAAATTAAAAATCAATAAAACCTAACTCAAATCTTTTAAACATTAAATAAACAAAACCATTAGCAAATGCTATAAAAAAACATGTTAGACCCGCGTTTACTATTTTTTGACCTAATGGTTTTAAATATGGATCCATCTCCCAAAAAGGCACTCTTTGAGTAAATTTAATATTAGGTAATCGATAAAACGTCCAACCAATAATTAGTAATACAAAACCACTTGTAACTAATAAATCAACTATACTGCTTAGCATATATACTCCTTATGTTCTTAACAGAGGAAAAGCGGTGATTAATTGTTGATACACATCAGGCTTTAACACTGACATATTTAATTTTGAAGCTAGCTTAATGTAATACGTTGATAATTGAAAACATAATAGATAATTTAACTTTCAATAATGCTTGTTCTAACGGATCTAACGGATCTAAATATAATTGTAGAAATTTACTATATTCCCTACAATATTTTCAAGTTTTTCAAGTTTTTCAAGTTTTTCAATATAAAATGACTGATTAGTCATTGAGCGTTCATTAACTTTACTGTTAACGATGTCTATATTTTCTCATCACCTAAACTAGACATTGGTTTATATCTCTTTTTATTATCATTTCCTTTACTTTGGGTCGAAAAATAATAGGTTAACAAAGAAATAACCACGAACATTGACAAAATAACTATAGCGATTGTTTTATCACCATTATCTACCATAAACACAATAGCGCTACTGGTGACAAATAATCGAAAGCATTCAACCAATTTTGCCCATTTTTTTCTTTCTTGAATTGTGCTTAAACCCCATAGATTTATTGTTGCCACTAAACACAGCATCACATTAGTCGTTACCGAAAGCGTCGGTGAAGCAATTAAAAACAATACCGTTAACACAAGTAAAATAATGAATTGGGTTAATAAATACAATTTAACTTTACCTGTTATTTCAACATCATATTTTTTAACTGTTTTTGTCGTCACCCATTTTCGTGGGTGCGATTGGGTTACATCAGCGGGACGCCAACCTGGCGGTTTAAACCAGACTAAAAACTTATCACGCCAATGCTTAGTATGAAAAGCATCAAGCCATAAATTACAATAAACTTGCAAATTTGCCCAAACAGGATCCCAACTCTTTAATTGATGGCTGACACCGTAAACAATATCAACATCGGCTTTTTCTGCTTGAAAAGAATTAAATATTTTATCCCAAAGAATAAATACACCGGCGTAATTTTTATCAATATAATCTCGATTTAACGCATGATGTACTCGATGATGACTGGGAGTGACGAAAATAGTTTCGAACCAATTTGGCATTTTATTAATATGGCGAGTATGCACCCAAAATTGATAAATAAGATTTAACGAGCCACAAGCTAACGCCATCTCAGGACTAACACCAACAAGAGCTAAAGGTAAATAAACGGCCCAACCAAATAAACTTATAGAGCCACTTTGTCTTAACGCTGTTGTCAGGTTGTATTCTTCCCCTGAATGATGCACCACATGAGAACCCCACATAACAGAAATTCGATGATTTAATCGGTGCGACCAATAATACGCAACATCGTAGCCAACGAAAGCAAATATCCATACTGAAATGGAAGGATCAAGCTTGAACAAAGCATAATGTTGATAAAGAAGGTAATAAACAGAAAAAGCCGTTGCAGATTTTAATATGCCAGTAATACGACTAAAAATACCAATATTAATCGAGCTAATAAAATCATTAAATCGATAGTAATGAGTACCTCGATAATAATCAACAATAAGCTCTATGACGATAAGTAACAAAAATAACGGGATCGCCATCAGTATGATATTCATAAAATGCTTCATTTTAATAAAAAAGACTATAGCACTATATATGAATACGTTCGGTTAATCATTAAACTGACAAGCCTATTGATTGAGCACAGAAATGAACAAAATTTGTTACAGTGTTAATTAGATTTAATTTTTGAATTTTTGAGAAGTGGTCGGTGATACAAGATTCGAACTTGTGACTGTGCTTTGAGAATACCCAAACCAAGTGCGTTTTTTTAAAATTGTTTTATGCGTTATTTGGATTGAATAATTGAATTTTAGAAAAGTGGTCGGTGATACAAGATTCGAACTTGTGACCCCTTGGACCCAAACCAAGTGCGCTACCAAGCTGCGCTAATCACCGATTTTATAACTTTACTTCTTCTTTCGCTTCTGGGAGAAGAAAAAGATGGGGTGGCTAAAGGAATTTACTCCCTCGTTTACCCTGATATAGCGGAATCACTTGTGATTTCATTCTCACAAATATCAAACACTAAATCTTTAAAGATGGGGTGGCTAAAGGGATTTGAACCCTCGACAACCGGAATCACAATCCGGGGCTCTACCAACTGAGCTATAGCCACCATAACAACCTTTATGGCGCGCCCTGCAGGATTCGAACCTGCGACCCACGCCTTAGAAGGGCGTTGCTCTATCCAGCTGAGCTAAGGGCGCACATTTCCTACAGGTTACTTATCTTTTTAGAATTAACAAGTAAAACTAAAAAGAAAAGTGGTCGGTGATACAAGATTCGAACTTGTGACCCCTTGGACCCAAACCAAGTGCGCTACCAAGCTGCGCTAATCACCGACATATTGTCTAAAACAACTTTAAAAAGTTGTCTCTTTCAACGGGTGCGGATATTACCGAGTTGACCGAGGCTCGTCAAACACTTTTTAAAGAAAACATGACTGTTCGTTCAATTTTATATCAATATGTATAAAAAACTACATTTTCGGCTAAATTTCACCCATAAAATAAAAAGTAAATTTATTTTATTAGAAATATGCCCCAAACAAAATAATTAACCACTTTTACATTTACGGCTACAAAAAAAACGAATTTTATGCGAAAATAGCCGCGATTTTTATAACCACTACATTTCACGAGTATTATGACTGCACAACTTATTGACGGTAAAGCAATTGCCCAACAAATTAGAAACGCTGTAAAAGAAAAAGTTTCTTTACGAATTAAACAAAATAAACGCGCCCCAGGGTTATCCGTTATATTGGTTGGTTTAGATCCCGCGTCTCAAATTTATGTAGAGAGTAAACGTAAAGCGTGTGAGGAAGTTGGTTTTGTATCACATTCTTATGATTTAGCTGCAACAACTTCTGAAGCTGAATTGCTTGCTTTAATAGAAGAGCTTAATAATGATGACAGTGTAGATGGTATTTTAGTGCAGTTACCTTTACCAGCGCATTTAGATGCTAACTTAGTTATTGAACATATCAATCCTAAAAAAGATGTTGATGGTTTTCACCCTTCAAATGTGGGTAAGTTAGCCCTACGTTTGCCCGGTTTACGCCCATGCACGCCAAAAGGCATTATGACTTTAATTGAGTCTACTGGTGCAACAACGCATGGTTTAGATGCGCTTGTGGTTGGTGCATCTAATATTGTTGGGCGTCCAATGACTTTAGAATTATTACTTGCTGGTTGTACGGTAACAACAACCCACAGATTTACTAAAGATTTAGAGAACAAAGTACGCCAAGCCGATTTAATTGTGGTGGCCGTTGGCAAACCAGCTTTTATTCCCGGTGAATGGATAAAAGATGGCGCTATCGTGATCGATGTTGGTATTAATCGCCTTGATTCAGGTAAATTAGTTGGTGATGTTGAATTTGGCGTAGCAAAAACCAATGCATCCCACATAACCCCTGTTCCTGGTGGCGTTGGGCCGATGACAGTTGCAAGTCTAATTGAAAATACATTAATTGCTTGCGAAGAATTCAATAGCTAAAACTACTGAACTAATTTTTATAAAGTACACTAAACACCAAAAAGCCCGTAAATATTTCTATTTACGGGCTTTTACATTTAGTATCTTTAAAAAATTAAACTTTTAGCCTTTACGCCAAGTTGTTCCACTTGGGCCATCTTCTAAAACGATATTCATTTCAGCTAACTTATCGCGAGCTTCATCTGCCGATGCCCAGTCTTTATCTGCACGCGCTTGTTTACGTTGTGCGATTAACGCTTCAACTTGGCTAGCTAAGTCATCTTCGCCTTCATTGCTATCGTTTAGGTTACCTTGAAAAAAGCTTTCAGGTTGTTGCTGAGCAATACCTAAAATTTCGCCTAACTTAACTAAAATAAAGGCTAACTGCCCTGCTTGCGTGGCATCAGTTGCTTTAATACGGTTAATTTCTTTCGCTATTTCAAAAATAACTGAAATAGCTTCAGGACAATTAAAGTCATCATTCATCGCTTTTTCAAAACGCGCAACAAAATCATTACCTTTTAATGGCGTTTCAATTAATTCAACATTACGCAGCGATGTATAAAGACGTTCAAGCCCTGCTCTTGCTTGCGCTAAATTTTCTTGAGAATAATTAAGCTGGCTACGATAATGGCTTGAAGTTAAGAAAAAACGCACAGATTCAGCATCGTAGTTATCTAAAACACTACGCAATGTAAAAAAGTTATTTAACGATTTAGACATTTTTTCTTTATTAACTTGCACCATGCCGCCGTGCATCCAGTAATTTACATACGGCGTGTCAAAGGCACAACATGATTGTGCAATTTCATTTTCATGATGTGGAAATTGTAAGTCGCTGCCGCCACCATGAATATCGAAATGCGTACCTAAATGCTTTGAATTCATTGCCGAACATTCAATATGCCAACCGGGGCGACCTTTACCCCATTTAGAATCCCAGCTTGGCTCTTCAGGCTTAGCCATTTTCCATAAAACAAAATCTAAAGGGTTACGCTTGGTTTCTTCGACATCAACGCGAGAACCCGCTTGTAGCATGTCTAAGTCTTGACCACTTAATTTGCCATAATCTTTATAAGACGACACATCAAAAAGCACATCGCCATTACCTGCAACATAAGCGTGTTTACGCTCAACCAAACGTTCTATTAAGGCAATAATTTCATTCATGTGCCCTGAAACCGTTGGCGCAATATCTGGACGCATAATGTTCAAGTCATCAAAGTCTTGATACATTTGCACGGTCATACGCTCAGTTAACGCAGTATAGGGTTCGTTATTCTCGTTCGCACGATTAATTATTTTATCGTCAATATCGGTAATGTTACGAACGTGAGTTAAATCGTAACCTAAATATTTGAAATAACGGGCAATAACATCAAAAGCAACATAAGTTCGTGCATGACCAATATGGCACAAATCATAAATAGTAATACCACAAACGTACAAACCAACTTTGCCCGGCGTTATTGGGGTAAACACTTCCTTTTTGCGGCTAAGAGTATTGTATATTTGTAACATGGTAATTTGGTTTCCTATTTTTTTAAGTGTGATGTAATTTACTATAATTATCTTTTTCGTTTTATTGTGAGTTTTGTAGTGTTGCTCTAAACTCGAAAAATTGTCGCAATTGTACCCGAACATTTATGAAGGATCATTAAAAGCAGGTGGAATAATTATTAAACACGCATTTAAAATTAGTATCACAATAGGTTACAATCGTGCCATACAGTTATTCAACGGAATAACTTCACTAATCACTTAACGAATTACTTAACTAGCGAGCAACAAAAATGATCACATTTAAAACCAATTTAGGCGATATTAAAATTTCCTTAGATTTTGACAAAGCACCGATTACCGCTGAAAACTTTACTAAATATGCAAAAGAAGGTTTTTATGAAGGCACTATTTTTCATCGTGTAATTAAAGGTTTTATGGCACAAGGCGGTGGTTTTGCTGCAGGCATGGAAGAAAAAGACACTAACGAAACGATTAAAAATGAAGCTAACAATGGTTTAAGTAACAAACGCGGTACGTTAGCAATGGCTCGCACTAATGAACCCCATTCAGCGTCTGCGCAATTTTTTATCAACTTGTCTGACAATGACTTTTTAGATCATAAAAATGAATCAACCCAAGGTTGGGGTTACTGTGTATTTGGTGAAGTAGTTGAAGGTATGGACGTAGTTGATAAAATGGTTGCTATTCCTACTGGCCGAAATGGTTTTCATGATGACGTGCCAAAAGAAGAAATTATTATAGAATCAGTAACGGTTGAAGATTAATTAGCGCCTTCTAGTATTTAAACTAGCGCTAACATGCCTTTATGATTTATTTCATTGCAGATCTACATTTGAGTGAAGACAGGCCGGACATTACCACCTGTTTTCTCTCATTTTTAAAAAATGAAGCGCCCTTAGCGCAAACTTTATATATTCTCGGCGATTTATTTGAATATTGGGTTGGTGACGACGACGATAGTCCATATGTTGCGGAAATAGCTGAAGCATTAAAGCAATTAAATAATAAAGGAACCGCGTTATATTATATTCATGGTAATCGCGACTTTTTACTCGGCCAAAAATACGCAAAAAAAGCAGGATTAACCTTGCTACCCGAAACACACATTATTGACTTATTTGGTGAAAAAACTTTGATAATGCACGGTGATACATTATGTACTCGCGATGTTGAATATCAAAAATTTCGTAAAAAATCACGTTCGTGGTGGTGGCAATTTATTATAAAAAGCTTACCACTAAGTACCCGCAAAAAAATAGCAACAAATTACCGTTTAAAAAGCACTAAAGCCAAACAGGCTAAATCTTTAGATATTATGGACGTTACTGAATCTGAAGTGGTAAAACAGCTAGAATTAGCTGGTTCATTACTACTTATTCATGGCCATACTCATCGCCCGAGAGAACACCTATTAAAAGTAAACGATCGCGTAGCTAAACGTATTGTACTTGGTGATTGGTACGAACAAGGTGCATGGTTAAAAGTAACACCTGAAAAAATGACATTACTGCAACAACCTTTTAAACAAGGCTAATAATCAGTTAAAAGTTTATATTATCAATATAATAATTGGGCGCTGTATGGTTAACTATTTTCAACGATCTGTAGCGAATAAAATTAATATCCTTGTTTTCCTTATAATCATTTGAATAAACTACCTTCAACGACATTAGCTTTTGATAGTGCCTCAATTATTGTATCCATTACTTTACTTGATTTAGAGTTAATAAATACCATCCATACACCTTCAAGTGGATCATTTTCATTTTGGTGAAATAACGTTAACGAAACCGTTTTTCCTTCAGCTTTTTCCACTAGAGCAATAGTTTTATAAAAATCATAAGCATAAACATGGCCATTAGCGGCTACACCTATATTGCTTTTTATATTTTGTGCCATTAGTTCATTTGAAGTAATATCGTTACAATCTAATGTTTGTAGCTTAGATGTAAATGAATAATGAAAACAACTATAAACATTTTGAGCGCATTGAGTTTCCTTATTTGAAATATCAAAATGCTTTAATAATTCACCATAAAGACCTTTGGGTAATTTTATACTTGCAACTTCAAACTTAACCCCATACTCATTTGCATAAGCTAGCTCAGAATTTGAAACTATTACCTTTTTAAGCTTACCTGTTAAATAGTCGGGAAGGATTAGACCTTCATCCGTAATTAAATTAACTAAAGGTAATCTTCCATTATTATCATATTCTTCAAAAATCAAATCACTCATATTGCTTTTTGAATTTTTAACAATTTGACAAGATTTTTTTATGGAATTCACTTTATTATTTTCTGCATGAACCTGTCCGCACAAAGAAAACATGATGATTAAAATATAATTAAATTTGTTCATTTATTGAATTCTTCCTTTTATATCAGCCACTAAAGCATCAATATTGCCTGAATTATTTAAGATGTTTCCTAATTCGATCGTACTTAATACAGTATTCATATTTATAAGAACGCTAGTACGATTCAATGAAGTCCCCCCTGTGGGCGCAACAAAAATATTGACCGCAATTTGAGACTCCGAAGTAACATGGTTAGTAATTAAAATTCAATCAACACGCTCAATACGAATAACTCTATCTTCTACATGTTGTAGTAATGGCTCAAGTTCTTGAGTTGGTGAATTAAACCAATAGTCCTTATCTTTTGCTAACACTAAAACAGGCATGCGTTTATGATATTGACCACATTTATCATTAGGTTGCGTTGTTAATGTTACAAGCTCGGTATGCTCACGTTGAAATAATATGCCAGCCATATATAAAGGCATTTTATTGGCATGTTCAAATAAGTATTTAACCTTTTTACCTTCTTCTGTTCGCCATTCAAACCAACCGTTACACGGCACTAAACATCGCTGACTTTGAAAGGCTTGCTTAAATGTTGGCTTGGTAGCTACCGTTTCAGATTGAGCATTAATAATCAGCTTTTTTGACCAGCTAGGCTTAATACCCCATAAGGCATTTACCTGTTGATAGCTTGAACCAGTATTAACGATTGTCGCTACTGATTGGCTCGGGCTCAAATTAGCATTAGTTTCTACGTTATAGTGCGTATTAAATAACTCGCTTACTATTGGCGTTAGCCCCTTGCTTACACTAAATCGACCACACATTCTGACCTCGCACACTTACCTCGCATATTTATCTCACATGCTTATATAGTATATTAATTCAACAAATTATCTTAGGTATCTCTGACCATTTACTGGTGTAACTGGGCGATAAAAAATTACGTTTCATTGCCCATTTTTCATTTTTTTCAGCAACCGCTACCTCAACAGAGCCTCGACCATAACGATGATTTATTTGGTCGTAGCATTTCATTAACGGTAGATTATTCACGCTCAGCGTAAACATATCTTGTTGTTGAAACTGGCTATTTTCTAGTTCAACGCCACCTACCCCGCAGCGATAAAAATTGACACCTTGCCTATAAATATTATCAAACACATAAGAAATAGCACCTACCAGTTTTAACGTATTATCGGTCGCGACAGGAAATTCATAAATAAATGACTTTTTATAATAGCTATCGTCGTGTGGTGAACTGGATGCAAAAATAACTAACCGTTTAATTAACGAACCTTGTTTTCTCACTTTTGCCGCGACAATACTTGCGTGACTGGCGAGTGCGGCTTTAAGTGCGTGCTTGTCAGTAACTCGTTGCCCAAAGCTTCGCGTAGAAAATATCTCTTGCTTGTCTTGTCCTATCTCATCCCATTTTAAGCATGGCATGCCATTTAACTCATTGACGGTACGTTCAACAACAACACCAAACTGACTACGCATTGCTTTAGGGGATTGATTAGCTAAATCCCAACCATTTTTAAGACCCAATATACTTAACCGCTTACCAAGCTTGTTACCTATACCCCAAACATCCATTAACGCCATTCTAGAGAGTATTTCTTTACGAGAGCAATTATCATCAATAACAGCAACACCATCAAAACCAGATAACTTTTTAGACGCATGATTAGCCGCTTTAGCCAATGTTAACGTTGCACCAAAACCTACACCAACAGGTAATCGTGTTTCCCGCCAAACAGCCTTACGTATTACATGGCCATATTGGTGCCAGTTATCAATACAGCTAAAGTTTTTGAAATGCAGAAAAGATTCATCAATAGAATATACGTAGTGGCTATCTGAGTACCGAGCAATAACATTCATCATTCGCTCACTTAAATCTGCGTACAACTCGTAATTTGAAGAACGAATAACAACGTTATGTTTTTCTAAAAAATGCTTAATTTTAAAGTAAGGTATGAATTTGGGTACGCCTAGCTGCCTAGCGAGAGGACAAACCGCACAAATACAACCATCATTATTAGTTAATACAACAACCGGCTTATGCCTAATGGTAGGGTCAAATACCTTTTCTGCACGAGCATAAAATGAAACGGCATCAACTAACCCAAACATGACAATAACGCAGGTATTTTGTTATGTAATCTAAAAGATACATTAACCACGCCTTCTATCTGAAAGTCATCGGTAGCAGTTATGGCAATTGGTTTATGCTTATCAGATGCCGATAATAAAAAGGCATTGTCGGTATCAATTATTTTGCAAACAAAGCAGCCGTTATAATTAGCGACAATAACAGCACCATTGCTTACATGTTCAGCCCTATCAACCACAAGAACATCACCATTAAATATTCCTCTGCCTTCCATTGAACTACCGTTAGCCAAGCCAAAAAATGTCGCATTAGGGTGCTGAAGCAATAACTCTTCTAAAGATAAATTTAATTCTCTATATTCCGCTGCTGGAGATTCAAAACCTGATATCCCTGCTTCAATATAAACGGGTATTACTTTCATAAATAAACCACCACAACCAAATACTGTACAAAAATACAGTATAGTGGTTTATTTAAATATTGAGAAGAGTAGAGTTTAAATTTTGATTGATGCTGATGATATTTAGATCTAGATCAAATAATCAATGATGGCTAAGCCATGTGAGCTCAATTGGTCAATGCTTTATGCAAATTTCCCCCTAAAGTACCGGAATTAATCGCACGTTTAGATGAAAAGCCTTAAATTTTGGCTTATCTCTTTTATTAGAAATTGAGGTACATCTTGTTCCAAGGCTAGTTTGTTCCACGTTGAAACGACTTCAATCGTATTATCTAAGATATCGTCTATCTTTCGCCTACTGAAAATTGGGCTGAGTTTTTCAAAGCTATGAAAATCAGCTCTAGTAAAGTTGTCTTGCTTGCCATTGAGTGTCATCCAATGTTTGCTGACCCAAAGGCTATCTGGTTTGTAGCTATATGCTAAATCGTAAGCAGGAGCCAATTGCCAATTATTTTCGTGGTCAAGAATAAACCCAAAGTTCTTAGCATGGTCATCGTGATTTCTAGACACAACATTAAAGACCATTCGTTTAAATAGCTGAATAGCATCATCAGGACTTAAATTGAGCTTTCGCGCCGTACCAAATAACTCGGCGTAAGAATACGAGCCTACTTTTTTGTAACTAACATGCTCTAGTCCGTTGAGTGTCTGCACATGTATTTTATCATTACGGTTACGATCAAACCTTTGCGTTATAAAGTGTCTCCGATCACCTTCATTAAGCAAGCGGCAAGGCATCATGTCGATATCACATTCTTTTGCCATCAAATAATATACATACTCCATTGCGCCATAACCTAATGGGTCACCAAATGTTTCTTGATTTTTATTGTGTTCGCTTACACCATCAAACTTCATTAAGTAATGAGTAAACCCATCAGGTGCGTCAGTTTGGCCTGAGCGAACTTGGTTAAAATCTTTGTTAAATGCTAGTACAGCTTTTGGCCTTGCACCACCGGCACTCATCCCTACAGACATAAGTGACATCATGGCTTCAGCATCTTTATGATCGCCCTTATTTAAGTTGACACTAAACTGCTCACGCTTATTTAATACTTCTTGAGCAATAGAAACAAGTGATTCTATATGTAAAGATTTTGAAGCATTCAGATTTTTACGTCTAGTGGCTGGTGCGTAGGTTAATGCGCCCATACCTCTCATGCCTGTATACTGTAATCGCTGTAGCGGAGTAATATCGTTTGTCGATTTACCTTTACTTGCTATCCACGCGTTCATTACAGCGTTACCAAAATCATCTGGCAATGAGTCTGCAATTAGCCCAGGAAGACCCTTAAATGTTGGATAATCTAACTCTGGAAAGGAGTAAATTTTTTTACTCAACGGCATTTTTATTGGAGAAAGCTCAATACCTGTTTTAATAAAACTAGGAAAATATTCGAACGAACCAATTTGATTTTCTGTGTCATAACTTACAGCGCCAACATCATGATGTTTGTATTTTACGGTTATGACTTCTTTTACCATGATGGCTCATCCTTAGTTTTAGCGAGTTTTTTACTAGTGCCTGTTGCTCGTTTACGTTTTTTACCTTGCAGTTTAGCAAGTTGAACAGGTGATATCTCTTGTTTAGGTATAAACGAATTAAGTTGTTCCGTCAGTTCAAGCGCCACCAAAATAGCAATGATGGATTCAAGTGTTGACGTTCCTTTCTCGCTATTCGTTACTGCCTTAAGTGATAGTCCAGCTTTTTTTGCTAACTCTTTTTGTGTTAAGTCAACATTAAGTCGAGCAATTTTAATTCTATCGCCTAATTCAGTTGCAATGGCGTGAGGTGTGAGGGTGTCAAACACTATAATAACTCCTAATAGATGTTTTAAACTGAATATATGATACATATAACTCTTTAAGGGAGTATTACATATCATTTAAAAAACTTCAACAACACCCATACAAAACCACTTAAAGGGATATTTAAGCGGATTTAAACCACTTAAACCCCCTAAAGGAGTGATTACAGACCATTAGATACAGGAACAAGCCGTATCAATAAAAATAGCGTCAAAACGCAAGGAATTAACCCTTTGTAGAGGCTTAAATAATCGAGGCATTGTCTTTTTAATATTTTGCTACTCAGTCACTGAAGCAGCATCAGTGCAATGCCCCCACTAAATTCTTAAAGTTTTGGAGCCAGCTTTCCAAAATATAGCTTCCAATTTTTTTTCCAATTATCATTTAAAGAAAATAATGGATTTCTTCCATTTTTTTGAAAAGACAACCAATCCAAATCTAAAATATTATCTTTTCTTAGTTCGCGAGACATATTATTTGTAGCAATTTTTGGTCTATTTATATTAATAACTATATGATCGTTGATCACTTTAGTTAAATCTGAAGCACAACTAGTATCAAAACCTTTAGCTTTTCTTAAAACTAGTGCAACTAATATGATAGGGATGTAGATAGTACCAGTGATTTTTAAAGTACCAATATTTTGGGGAATAGCATTTAGAAGAGTTTTATCAAGAGGTTTCTCAACAGATTTAGTAGTTGTCTTTTGCTTATTTGGTAATTGTAGATACTCTGTAGAAGTGATTAAATCAAGCCTTGATTGGCCTTGTTCAATTTCTAAATCTAATATTGAGTTTTTAACAGATCTGTAGTCTGACTTAGACACCTCAACATATTGAACTTCATCATTTTCATCAGATTCAATAATCAAACCAAGTGGTGCATTTCTAGATGACATTAACTCAACGTAACAACCGTAGTCTAAGACATATAACGTATATTTTTTACCTACAGCATTTTGTGCCGATACACCTTGTTTTAGCACATGAATAATTCTCATGTCGTAAAGATAATCTATTAATTCATAGCTTTTATCATTACTAATTAAAAAACCACGGGATTTTCTAATGCCGATGACTTCATTGATAATTCGATCTAATAATGAAACTGCTGCTGGTCTGCTGTTAAGTGCGGCGTGTTTATTTACTTGGAACCACTTTTGAGCAGATTTACGAATATGCGTAATTGATATCTTACTTGCAAGAGCGGTTTGTGCAGCTAATGATATTATGTTTATAGCATCACGTGGAACACCTTCGACAGCACGAACAAATTCATCAAAAGATGACGTTTGGCTAAAAACATCATTTATGAATAAGCCAGCTTCTTGATCGCAAATCGAGTTTTTATCTAAAGCTATGACATGTCGATGAAGTAAATTTTTAAAGAACTCTTTAGCAGCTTCGCTATCATTATCAAAGACCATATATTCATCTAAATTTATTACAGATGAAGTATCAGATCCTAACTCTATACCAATACTAGCGTTAGTTTCAAAATCATGTTCCATAAAGTTACATCTATGAGCTATAGCAGCAATTTTTACAGTGATACCAGGAATAGGGTATAAAATCCTGCGTAAAAGCTCTGCAAGATACGGTTGAAGGTCTAACGGTGTTTCTGACCATTCATCGATTAAAATCCAAAGCTCTTTGTTAGGTAATTTTGAAACGATTTTATTAAGTAATTTAGTTATTGCACCGAAGTGAATTCTTAATATTTTTTTACCGGTGATTTTATTTTTTGCTGTATCACCTGATGTAGTTTGCTCTGAGGCTGATAAACCAGCAGATATGCCTTTGTTCGAAAAACCAGCTTTTGCTGCTGAGCTATTAGTAAATTGATTAGATAAGCCCGTTTCTTCTTCTGATATTCCTACGACACTTAAGGCTGTTGCCTGTTCGATAAAGTCATTTAATAGTTGAGCTATTTCAGTTGCGTTTTCTAAGTTGTTTTCAAAAACATACTCAAGAATGACTTCATGAACAATACATAGTGTATCTGATAGAAGTCTTGTAGCCCTTTCGCTTAGAGGGATGTTTTGATCAGAAAATATACCACCAGTGGAGCCTATTAATCGCATATCAATAGGAACACTGATAATACCCTTTTTGATGATTTCATTATTAAGTACGGCTAAAAAGTGGGTCTTCCCTGTACCTCTTCGCCCAAACATAACTTGATTATCAGTGCTTGAGAGCAGCGTGTATGTAGGACCAACATCAACAAATGACTTCACTAAATGCTCAGGTTGTAACTTCTCTGCTCGTTTAGCGAGTCTCATTAAAATTGAGTTAATAGCTCTCATAGTAATCCATTATTGTCTAAGTTTCATAACCTTAACTGAATCGTCTCCAATAATCTAGATTCTTTCAGATCCACTTAAAGCATTTAAATCGAGTAATCCCCCCACACGCTCAAAATCAGGCTTAAACGGTATAAATTCGTAGCGATAGTCACATATTACTTGGTGCTTTTATCAATAGGTTTTTTATGGCAAATACTAATGGCTAGAAAACAACTGAGTAATTGAACCAACAAACTTTGGGGCATAAGCGTGTTGGTGCTTATACTCTAGTTAATGATATTTAACTGATTTGTTTTAAATAATTTTAGTTTTAGAGTATTGAAATAACAAACGAGCGTTTAACTAAAAAGCACCTCGAATCACTAAAAAAATCAAATCAAACTTTTAAACTGTCTACAAAATATTGTATTAAACCGGAAAGCTTTTCCATTGCCTGTAAAAATTAAAAAAGTAATTATCTAATGGCTTGGGCTTATTCAAAGGCTACAAAGCTGTGCCGCTTGTGACTGGAATTAGATAAAATCATTCACCTCTGCTCTGAAGTGTTAGATTCATTTTATGCAAAATTTCTTGCTGAACATACATAAGACATGCGTCTAAAATTACCATGTATGATGTCATTAATATCCCATATCCATTTCTTGATCTAATACGGATAGTTCAGCAAGAGCTGCCTGTCTGTTCTCTTCTAAACGGCTCTTGTATTCCATAAGATCAGCATAGGCCACCTTCCTACGGTTACCAGTGCGACTAAAAATAATCTCTTTAGAATCTAAGAGCTTAATAAATGTAGGGCGAGACATATTTAACATGTCAGCACCTTCTTGCGTTGTGAGTTCTGCATGAATAGGTGTAATGCTAACAGAGTTACCCTGACCTAATTGAGTAAGCACCTCAATCATCATGTTTAATGCACTTGATGGGATCATGACTTCGTGAGTCTTACCAGACTTATCGATAACATTAATCCTTTGAGCTACGCCATTGGTTTCCATAACGGCTGACAACTCTTGGCTACCAATCTTAGCCAGTGCAATTTCTTCAGCGCTTTGCAATTTTGTAGCAGTATTCATCGTATTTCTCTCTAGTTTCAAATTTAGACTATGCAAATCTGTATATCACAACATTATCCGAAATATTCGAAATATTCGAAAAGTCAATATTCGCAATATTAAAAGTTTACTGTATAGGGTAGCCTAAAAACTTATCTCCAGAAGCAACTAGTGCCTTTCAATGAAAGAGCATAACAATTCAAATGAGAACGACTGGCTGGAAACAGTTTTTGCTTGAAAATTGGAGATTTCTTTCACAGCTCTTTGGCTCCCAAACATTGATATGGTGCCTATAAGGGAAGGACAGAATTTATCAGTCAAAATTTCACTAGCAAGGAATGGGGCAAAATCGAGTCAGATCAAAAAAGCGAACCAATTGGTTCGCTTTTAATATTTTATGAGTAGTTAACCAACTTCATTAAGATAACCATCTTCATTAAATCGCTAACCAACTTCATTAACGATCCTCAACTCCATTTACTAGTCGTTATACGCTTCAACAGGCGGACAGCTACAAATTAAATTTCTGTCGCCATACACATCGTCAATGCGGTTTACGCTTGGCCAAAATTTATTAGCGGCTGCGGCAGCTGATGGAAATACCGCTTCAGCAATTGAATAAGCGCGATCCCAATTTGCTTCAGTAATATCGGCTAAGGTGTGTGGTGCATTGTGTAATGGGCTGTTATCTACTGTCCATTCGCCTGAAATTACGCGTTTAACTTCGCCGTGAATGCTGATCATGGCGTTAATGAAACGGTCTAATTCAACTTTAGATTCAGATTCAGTAGGCTCAATCATGAACGTGCCTGCAACAGGAAAGCTCATGGTTGGTGCGTGAAATCCGTAATCCATTAGGCGTTTTGCCATATCAACTTCGGTAATACCCGATTCTGCTTTTAATGGGCGTAAATCAATAATACATTCGTGTGCTACGCGGCCATTTGCGCCGGTATATAACACTGGAAAGTATGGGCTTAATTTATTCGCTACATAGTTTGCATTAGTTATTGCGTATTTAGTGGCGTCGGTTACGCCTTTTTTACCTAATAAAGCAATGTAGAGGTAAGAAATACATAAAATACCTGCGCTACCGTAAGGTGCGGCTGAAACGGCAGTATTACCTTTGGTTGCTTCGTTCACGGTAATTAATGCGTGATCAGGCAAGAAAGGTGCTAAATGGCTTTTAACACCAATAGGGCCAACACCTGGGCCTCCGCCGCCATGTGGAATAGAAAAGGTTTTGTGTAGGTTTAAGTGCGATACGTCTGCACCAATAAAGCCCGGTGAAGTAATACCCACTTGTGCGTTCATGTTGGCGCCGTCTAAATAAACTTGGCCGCCATGGCTATGCACAATTTCACAAATTTCTTTAACGGTAGTTTCATACACGCCGTGTGTTGATGGATAAGTGATCATTAAGCACGATAAGTTGTCGGCAAGCTCTGCTGCTTTGGCTTTTAAATCAGCCATGTCTACATTGCCTGATTTATCACAAGCAACTACCACTACTTTCATACCAACCATTTGCGCAGACGCAGGGTTAGTACCGTGTGCAGAACTTGGAATTAAACAGATATTACGGTGTGCATCACCACGACTTTGATGATATTTTTGAATGGCAATTAAGCCTGCATATTCACCTTGTGAACCAGCATTAGGTTGCATTGAAAACTTGTCGTAACCTGTTAATTCAACTAACCATTTTTCTAATTCGTTGATCATTGCAACATAACCTTGTGCTTGATCAATTGGTGCGAATGGATGCATGTTGGCAAATTCAGGCCAGCTTACTGGGATCATTTGTGCAGTTGCATTTAATTTCATGGTACAAGACCCCAATGAAATCATTGAATGATTCAACGCTAAATCTTTGTCTTCTAGGCGTTTTATATAACGTAACATGTCTGTTTCGCTATGGTACGAGTTGAATACTGGGTGCGTTAAAATAGCTGTTTCGCGTACTAATGAAGCAGGAATTGATGAATGCCCACTAGCCACTACCGCGTCATCTAATGCGGCAACGTCTAAGCCGTGGCCTGTACCTAATAAAATATCAAATAATTGTGCAACATCAGCACGCGTTGTGGTTTCATCAATTGAAACACTTAACTGGCCTTCAACATCAGTACGTAAGTTAACGTTTGCGGCTAAAGCGCGCGCTACTATTTCGTCTTTACTTTTACCTTCAAGATCAGCTACGTTGAACGTTAAGGTGTCAAAGTAGTTAGCGTGAATTGCTGTTAAGCCTTTTGAGCTTGTGCCTGCACATAAAATATCAGCAAAACGATGAATACGATTTGCGATAGTTTTTAAGCCTTTTGGACCATGGTAAACCGCGTAAAACGCTGCCATGTTGGCTAATAAAACTTGAGCGGTACAAATGTTTGAGTTAGCTTTTTCACGACGAATATGTTGTTCGCGTGTTTGCATTGCCATACGAAGAGCTGCATTACCGCGCGCATCTTTCGATACACCAATAATACGACCCGGCATAGAACGCTTGTATTTGTCTGAGGTGGTGAAAAATGCAGCGTGAGGTCCACCGTACCCCATTGGAACACCAAAACGTTGGGTTGAACCAATAACTACATCGGCGCCTAATTCGCCTGGCGCTTTTAATAAAACCAAGCTCATAATGTCAGCAGCTACGGCAACAATACCTTTGCTTTCATGTACTTTAGCAATTAAGTCGCTAATGTCTTTAACTTCACCTGTTGCACTTGGGTATTGTAATAATGCACCAAATACTTCGTGACTAACTACTTCATCAGCAGGCGCTACAATTACGTCAAAACCAAAATGCTCAGCACGTGTTTTAATAACGTCAATCGTTTGTGGGTAAACATCGCTTGAAACGAAAAAGCTGTTTGATTTATTTTTAGCAACACGTTTTGCCAATGCCATTGCTTCAGCAGCAGCGGTAGATTCATCAAGTAATGACGCACTTGCTAAGTCGTGACCTGTAAGGTCTAAACACATTTGTTGGAAGTTTAATAATGACTCTAAACGACCTTGAGCAATTTCTGGTTGGTAAGGCGTATAAGCTGTGTACCAGCCTGGATTTTCTAACACGTTACGTGCAATTACGTTTGGTGTTAATGTACCGTAATAACCTAAACCAATGTATGAAGTATTTACTTTATTTTGGCTAGCAACCGCTTTTAAATCAGCTAATGCTTGCGCTTCTGTTTTACTTTCTTCAATCGCAGGTAAATCAGCTAAACGAATATTACTTGGTACAATTTCGTTAATTAACGCATCAACCGACTCAGCACCAATGTCATTTAACATGGCTTGAGTTTGTTCGGCATTAGGGCCAATGTGACGACGAATAAAATCTTCTTTTTGTTCTAATTCAACAAGCGTTTGAATAGTCATAAAACAGTGTCTCTTAAAAATGTGGTAAAAAAGAAAGCCTCAATATTTACATTAAAATTGAGGCTTTATTCTATATTAACTCGCTTTATCACAAGCTATCGATTTTTAGACGAAGCCGTCAAGGTATGAGTCCTTGAGCTTAGCCTGCTATTTGATAGGTCGAATTGCGATGACAATAAAGTATAAAAGTCGAGAGCAAACGATAAATTAATCTTCGTCGATTGAATTAGCGTAACCTTCAGCATCAAGTAATGCATCAAGTTCGCTTTCGTCAGACAATTTAACTTTAAACATCCAACCGTCACCAAAAGCATCAGAGTTTACTAATTCTGGTGAATCTTCGAGGTCTTCATTAATTTCAACAACTTCACCTGAAATTGGAGCGTAAATGTCTGAAGCCGCTTTTACAGATTCCGCAACAGCGCAATCATCACCAGTACTTACAGTATCGCCAACTTCTGGTAATTCAACAAAAACCATGTCGCCTAATAAGTCTTGTGCGTGTTCAGTAATACCAACGGTAACAATACCGTCACCTTCGTTGCGTACCCATTCGTGTGATGTTGCATATTTTAATTCTGAAGGAATGTTGCTCATTTTTAGTTTTCCTAATGGTTAAATTTGTTTAATTTTTATAGCACAAAATCAATATAATAATATAATTTTTATCATAAATAATTATGACCGAAGATATTAATTTTGAATGCTACGGTATAAGTTAAATGGATAAATTAAAAAACTTTTTTGCCGTTACGTACAAAATTAGGTTTAGTTACTTGTACTTTTACTAATTTTTTACGCATTTCAACTTCAACGGTATCACCAATTTTCACGCTGCGAGGTACACGTGCTAAAGCAACACTGTGACCTAATGTTGGTGAAAATGAACCTGAAGTAATTTCGCCTTCGCCAAATTCAGTAACCACTTTTTGATGAGTACGTAATACGCCTTTTTCTTCTAACACTAAACCAACTAATTTAGGTTGTATGCCAGCTTCTTTTTGCACTTCAAGTACTTCACGACCGATAAATTTACGATCAGCTGGTTCCCATGCAATTGTCCAAGCCATGTTAGCTGCGATTGGCGAAATAGTTTCGTCCATATCTAAACCGTAAAGGTTCATGCCAGCTTCTAAACGTAAAGTATCGCGTGCGCCTAAACCAGCTGGAGCAACACCTGCATCTAATAATTTCTGCCAGAAATCACACGTAACATTTTCAGGAACAATGATTTCGTAACCGTCTTCACCTGTGTAACCGGTAGTTGCAATAAATAAATCGCCAACTTGCACACCAAAAAATGGTTTCATGCCTTCAACAGCGGCTTGTTGTTTGTTTGTTAATAACGTGGCAACTTTTGCTTTAGCATTAGGACCTTGAACTGCGATCATGCCATATTCTGGACGTTCAGTAATGGTGATATCGAAACCTTCAGCTTGTTTGTTCATCCAAGCTAAATCTTTTTCGCGTGTCGCTGAATTAACCACTAAACGGTAGTCAGTATCAGTGAAGAAATAAATAATTAAATCATCAATTACGCCGCCTTCTTCGTTTAACATACCGGTGTAAAGTGCTTTACCGGCAACTGTTAATTTTGCAACATCGTTAATCACTAAACGACGTAAATAGGCTTTAGCATCGCTACCTTGTATATCAACAATGGTCATGTGTGATACGTCAAACATACCCGCGTCTGTGCGAACAGCGTGATGTTCTTCAATTTGAGAACCATAATTAATTGGCATTTCCCAACCATGAAAATCAACCATTTTTGCGCCAGCTTCTATGTGCTTAGCATGTAATACGGTTTTACTTACCATTATATTTCTACCTACATTGTTAATGTTAACGGCTATTTTTTTATTAAGTAATTAAGCTTAATTACTGTACAAAAATAGACTATAAACTGAAGATTGACAAAATTTGGTCAGATTATAGCGCTGGACTTTCTAACATTCAACAAAAAAGCGGTTAATTTCAAATTTAAAACTGCTTTTTAATTTTAAACCGAATTAAATTTTATTTAATGGTGATTTTAAAAATTAAACATAAAAAAAGAGCGGTTAAGCCCTTTTCAATGAAGTTTATTTTTTTCCTGACAGAAACGTTAACTTTTATGCTAATTTTTGTTGATTGTGAGTAAATCAATTATTTAGTTTAAATGAGCGTTATAGCGGCTCTGATATAGGATCTACGGCTTTCGCTAATTCAGGTAAATGATCTTTAAAACCAAGCGCTTGCTTAATCATTATTTTTTTTGCAGGGGCAACATTATCTAAAATAGACATGCCAATACCGCGTAATAATTTAATCGGTGATGCTGGCAAGTTAAATGGCTGTTCACTAAAAAGTTTTTTTATTGCTGCCATTGCCGCGATCATTTCGGTTGCTTCGCTTTTACGCCAGCGAGAATAGTTATTTAAAGCAATTTCACTGGTTAATGATTCACCTTTTAACGTTTGTTCAATAAGTGTTTGCGCGCAAGCTGCTGCGTCAAGCAAGCCTAAATTAACGCCCTGCCCAGCTAAAGGATGAATGGTATGAGCGGCATCGCCCACTAAAATCACTTTATCTTTAATAAAATCGTGCGCTAAACGCATCGTTAACGGAAAACTTGAAAGTTCGCTCACTAATTTTACATTGCCGAGTTTACCATCGCTTGCGGCGGTAATTTCTTTACTAAAATCGCCTGCCGATAAAGTTTTTAAACGCTGCGCTTCATCAGGTGTTGTTGACCAAACAATTGATGATAATTTAGCATTATATAGCGGTAAAAATGCCAACGGGCCTTCAGGTAAAAATACTTGCCATGCCGTATTATCATGCCCTTGTTCACATTCAACGGTGCCAACAATAGCGTGGTGATCATAATCTTGAAACGCAATAGGCATATTCATTTGATCGCGCACCCACGAATGTGCGCCATCAGCGCCAATCACTAGTTTGGCTAATATTGGCGCGCCTGTGGCAAAACTAGCAAACACCTCGTTTTCCCCCATGGCTAAATTAGTTAACCCTTGTTCGGTAAAAAAGCTAATACCTTCATCAGATTGTGCTTTTTGCCAAAGCGAATTGCGGATCACTTTATTTTCGATGATCCAGCCAAGATCTTGTTGATCAACCTCTTTAGCATTAAAGCTAAGTTTGCCGTAACCGTGTTTGTCCCAAATACGCATGTGCTGATAACTTTGTAAACGCTGGCTTTGAATAAGATCCCACACCTTTAAATTGGCAAAAATTTGCTGGCTCGCCATGTTAATAGCACTAACTCTATTTTCTGGTTGCTCGGTTAAATCAGTAGGTAAATTACAATCAACAATCGCGATAGTAAGCTGACTTTGCTGGCGTAAGGCTAACGCTAAAGTTAAGCCAACCATACCGCCACCAACAATTAACACATCAAATTTTTGCATTTATTTCTCAATTATTACTACTGTTATTTAGCTGTTTTCTAATAGTTTTAGATCCTGACCTTCGTCAGGATGACGGTAACCATAGTGTCATTTAGAACTGAATCTGCATGCTGAATTAACCCCGTCATGCTGAGTCCCTGTCATACTGAACTTGTTTCCAATGCTGTTCGTTTAAGCGTTTTCTTTACGCTTTTGCGATCGTTTCACTGGAAATTTTCCTATCCTCATTTTTACCGCCCTAGGATAATTAGGGCGTTTTGATTTCG